>OKWZ01000005.1_pt1 | contig 367646 bp, 370 predicted proteins | sample 1607111 | NCBI WGS metagenome assembly OKWZ01 (sample SAMN07501042, study PRJEB24779) | human gut metagenome | reverse complement strand
CAGAAGCTATATGTACAGGCACCCTAGCTGGCCATAATTCAGTAAGACTTGCACTAGGATTGCCACTTCTTATCCTTCCAAGTTCAATTGCTATTGGAGATATAATTTCATATGAAAATGAACAATCTAAAACTAGAGATGGAAGAAAGGTAAGATATACTTTTGCAGGTGCTGGCTACTTTAAGAGAATGCAAGAACTAGGACTATATACACTTAATATAAAAGAAATCAAGAATAAAATAACTAAACTTAATTTAGATAATATATTTAATACAAAACTTTGTTAAAAGCATAAGTAAAAGAGCTGTTTATTAAAACAGCTCTTTATTATTAATATCCTGTTACTTCTTCTTTGTTAATTATCTTTATAATTGAACTTGTTCCAAGTCTTGAAACACCAAGGTTAATAAAGTCTTCTGCAGTAGCTAAATCTCTTACTCCTCCAGCTGCTTTTATCTTTACATTTGGTCCAACATGCTTAACGAAAAGCTCTATATCTTCTCTAGTTGCTCCACCTGTTCCAAATCCAGTTGAAGTTTTAATGAAATCTGCACCTGCATTTGTTACAACCTTACACATACTAATCTTTTCTTCTTCAGTTAGGAAGCAAGTTTCTATTATAACCTTAAGTATTTTAGAACCACAAGCCTTCTTAATTTCTCTTATTTCTTCTTCAATTAGGTCATACTTCTTATCCTTTACATGACCTAAGTTAATAACCATATCTATCTCATCTGCACCATTTGCAATGGCATCCATTGTTTCATAGATTTTTGTAGCTTTTGTCATATATCCATTAGGGAATCCTATTACTGTACAAAGAGCTAATTTATCTCCCACATAATTTTTCGCTTCTCTTATGTAAGATGGAGGAATACAAATTGAAGCAACTTCATACTTCATTCCTTCATCACAAATTCTCTTAATATCTTCCCATGTAGCTGTTTGAGATAACAAAGTATGATCAACAGTGCTTAAAATTTTCTTTTTATCCATAACATTACTCCTTTAATTTTTATTCACTTTTAGATTATCAAAAAAAACTAATAATGGCAAACCAACTTTATCCTATTCTGTCATTACCATCTCTTTCATATTCTCATTCTGAAATGCCATCTTTTCAGCCACATGCTTATAAATCTTATCAGTTTGATTCCATCTATCAGGACAATTTAAAACTACTATAATTATATCTCTTCCATCATGATTAACTGATGATACAAGACATTTTCCAGCTTGACCAGTGTATCCTGTTTTAACCCCATTAGCTCCCGGGATTTTCCAAAGGATTTTATTTATATTATTGTAGTCTCTTGAGAAGCCATAAGTATCTTTTCTTATTTCCTTTGTTCCAACCACTTCTCTAAACATATCATACTCCATTCCCTTAGCTGTTAAAACAGCTAAATCATATGCAGATGAATAGTGACCACTTGAATCTAAACCATGAGGAGATTCAAAATGGGAATCAAGTAATCCTAAGCTCTTTGCATAGTGATTCATAATTTCTGCAAAGCCTTCAACTGAGCCACCAATTCCTTCAGCTAAGGTAATTGCTGCATCATTACCTGACCTATACATTAATCCAAATAATAATTCTTTTATGGCAATTTCCTCTCCTGCTTTATAACCAACCTTAGAGCCTCTTATAGAAGCTGCATTTTTACTTACAGTAAACTTTTCATCTAAGTTTCCTCTTTCTATGGTAATTAAAGCAGTTAATATTTTAGTTGTACTTGCCATTGGTACTAATTCATATCCATTTTGATTAAATAGAATTTGTTTGGTTTCTCTATCCATAGCAATTGCATTTCTTGCACTTACTCTAAAGTTGTCCTTTGGAGATGCAAGTACATTCACTTGCATGAATAAAGAACTTAATAATACTGTACTTAATAATATTGATAATTTTCTCGCATAAAGTTTCATCAAAACCACCCTCTAATTCTCTTTTCTAAGTGTAGTTTGTCTAAATAACTAAAAAATAAACCTCTTACCATAAAAAAATAAGAAGTTTATTTTGGTTTAAATAGGCAATAATATAAATGTTATATGTTTGGAGGAGTACTATGAAGATTTTTCTAATTATTATCCTTCTTATTTTATTGCTCCCTATTCCTATTAAGCTTAGTATTTGCTACAGTAAAGAAAATTATTATATAAAATTATATAAGTTTACAATTTTGAAAAAAGGCACAAAAAATGGGGTAGAAAATAATAAGAAGAAAATCAATGAAAAAAAAATCAATGAAACTAAAAAGAAAAAGACTTCAAATTTCTTTTTCACAAGATCTTTTGATCCTAAGAAAATAGTTAAGGCTTTAGATAGGAATAAATTTAAGCCAACACTAAGGCTTGAAGGCTCTCTTTCATACTCCTTAAATGATGCAGCTAAAACTGCAATATCATATGGAGCTATCTCTGCAACAATGCCTTTAATACTTAGAATAATAAATGTATTTTTTAAATCAAAAAAATTTAAATTTCCTATTACTCCTCAATTTAAAGATGATTTTATAGTAAATTTTGATATAAAAAGTATAATTTTCTTATCACTAGCTCAAATTATATATATGTTATTTTTAATAGCAAGAGGGTCAGTACCCAAAAAGGAGGTAAAAGACAATGAATAATGAACATCCAGTAGAAACTTTAATGAAAAGTACTATGGAAAACTTAAGAGATATGGTTGATGTAAATACTGTTATAGGTGATGTTGTAGAAACTAAAGACGGTAGCTGTATTATTCCAATTTCTAAAGTATCCTTTGGATTTGCATCTGGTGGTTCTGAATTTGGAGAAGCTAATACAAAAGTAAACTCTAACAGTGACTACCCATTTGGTGGTGGTTCAGGTGCTGGAGTATCAGTTAAACCTGTAGCATTTCTAGTAGTAAAGGATAATGCTGTTAGATTAATGCCTGTAGAACAAGACAATACATATGATAGGATTGTTGATACTGTACCACAAATTATAGATATGGTTAAAGACTTATTTAAAAAGTCTGGAAGTTGCAATGAACAACCTTCTAGTAATACAACACCTGATGTAGACCTATATCCTGATGATTTTGAATCAACAGATAAAGCAATTCATTTAGATAACCAATAATTCTCCTCTTAATGTTAAAGGGATATTAGAATTTCAATTAATAATTCTAATATCCCTAATTATTTATTCTTCACTATCTAATGCAATCTCTTCTTCAAGCTCTTGCTCTTCTTCTACAGCATAAAGGTCAAGAGATGGAAGCTCTTTAAGATCGTGTAATCCAAATTGTCTTAAAAATTCTTCTGTTGTACCATAAAGAATTGGTCTACCTGGAACTTCTAATCTTCCAACTTCCTTTATTAAGTCCTTCTCTATAAGCTTTTGAATGGCACTATCAGACTTAACTCCTCTTATTTCATCAATATCAATTCTTGTAATAGGTTGTTTATATGCAACTATTGCAAGACTTTCTAATGAAGCCTGTGAAAGAGACTGTCTTTTATTCTTCTTTAATAATTTTTGTATGTAATCGCTATGCTCTGCCTTAGTAACTAATTGATAAGCACCATTTATAGATATAAGCTTTATTCCTCTTGATACTTCATCATAATCCTTAATCATTTCATCTAATAACTCTTCTACATATTTAGGAGTAGCTTCAAGGTTAATTGCTATATCTCTTAATGATAGAGGTTCTCCACTTACAAATAGCATTGCTTCAATTATTCCTTTTTGAGTATCTTTTCTTGATACTTCCTTAAACTCGAACTGTCCTATGTCAAATTTATTCAACCTCTTCTTCATTCCTTTCAATTAATATTTCTCCAAAGCTTCCTGTTTGGTATACCTTTACCATTCTTTGTTTCATAAGTTCTAAAAGCGCTAAGAAAGTAACAACACATTCAAGTTTACATTCACATTCCATCATAAGGTCTGAAAACTCTGTAATCTTTTTTTCTTTTAACTTTTCAGAAAGATAATCAAATTTATCTTCTATCTTATATTTATCAACATATATTTTCTTCTGTATTACATTTCCTTTATTTTGTTTATTTAAATATATTTCCAGAAGATTATTATAAATATTATATAAATCAAGTAAGGTTACATTTCTTAATAATTCATCATTATCTACTGGTCCTTTAATCTCCTCTATCACTTCTGGCTTCTTGGTATAAATATTACCAGAGCTTGTATACTTTCCTTTAAAGAACTCAGTTGCTTCTTTAATCTTTTTATAGATAATAAGCTTTTCTAATAACTTCTTTTCTATATCTTCTTCATCTTCCTCTTCAACTTTGTGCTTAGGAAGAAGAGTCTTAGATTTTATCTCTATTAAAGTTGCAGCAACTACTATAAATTCAGAAGTTATCTCAAGATCCATTTCCTTCATCTCATCTAAATATCTTAGATATTGATTAGTAACCTTATATATCTCAACATTATAGATATTCATTTTATTCTTTTTTATTAAATGCAGCAATAAGTCAAAGGGCCCTTCAAAGTCAGCCACTTTAATCTTAGGTAATTCCATTAAAATTCCACCTTACTCTTCTATTTCATACATTTAGTCATACCTTATTATAATACCAATTTTGAGCTAATTAGACAAGCTAAAAAGGTGATAGAAGTACACTTCTATCACCTTTAAATTACTTAAAAATATTCTTTATATTATACTTGATAGAATCAAAGATTCCACCCTTCTTAACGTCTCTATCACAATAAATCTTAACTTCTCCTACCTTTTCTTCTCCAAGGTATACTTCACATTTACCTACTATATCTCCTGCTTTGTATTCGTCCTTAACTTCATCCATAACGACCTTTTTAACTAATTCGCCGCTATTTCCCTTTGGTACTACAACTTCTAGATCATCCTTAGCCTTAGCCATAAAGAACCTATCAGTTTGTTTACCCATTTGTACCTTATCTACATCTTCATCCTTAGATACAAGCTTCTTTCCTTCATATTTAGAGAAGCCATAGTTCATTAATATACCTGCATCTCTATTTCTGATTTTATATGTAGGTGCCCCCATAATTACAGCTAACATTCTTACTCCATTTCTTTTTGCAGTAGCTGAAATACAATACTTAGCCTCATTAGTAAAGCCAGTTTTTAGTCCATCACAACCTTCAAAAAATCTTACAAGTTTATTATGATTAACTAATTCAATTGGGGATTTTCTTCCTTCAGAGATTGTTTCCATATAAGTTCCTGAATATTTTAATATAGTTGGATGTTTCAACAATTCACGAGACATTAATGCTATATCTCTTGCTGTTGAAAGATGCCCTTCACATGGAAGTCCATTACAATTTTTAAATGTAGTATTTTTCATACCTAATTCTTGGCATCTTTTGTTCATCATGTTTACGAAATCTTCTTCTGTTCCACCTAGGTATTCAGCTAAAGCTACAGCAGCATCATTACCAGATGCTATTGCTACACCTTTTAATAACTCTTCTACTGTTCTAACTTCTCCTGTATCAAGTAACATTGTGCTTCCGCCCATTTTTTTAGCATTTTCGCTGCATGTTACCTTGTCATCTAATTTAATTTTACCACTATCTACAGCCTCCATAGTTAATAACATTGTCATTATTTTCGTTACAGAAGCTGGAGCAAACTTTTCATCTATGTTGTTTTCATATAGAACTTTTCCTGAAATAGGCTCCATAAGTAAATATGATTTTGCTTCTATACTATTTACTCCTCCACCTTTAGACTCTTCTTCCTTAGCACTTGTTAATATTCCTACAGGTAATAATAAAATAGATAGTATAATCATTAATGATAGAGATATTGATTTAATTATTTTCTTATTCATTTATCTTCCTCCCTTCAAGAATATTGTTTCCAAGTAATAAAAAAATATCACACTTTGTCGAATTATATAAATTTAAAGAGAAAGAAATTGAATAGATATTGCTTTTATATAAAGCAGAAAAACTGTCTACGCAGATGATTTTAATCATCTACGAGACAGTTTTTACTTAATTAACGCACTATATCATATATTAATGGAATCTTATCTTCATATTCATCTGAAATTTGAATATCCCTAAGTATCTTCTCAACAGCTTTATGTCCTTTGTTTTCATCGTTAGCATATATTCTAGCTAAGATGTCTCCTTCAGATACTTTTTCTCCTCTTTTCTTACATAAAACAATTCCTACAGCTAAATCTATAACACTTTCCTTCGTTGCTCTTCCTGCACCTAACTCCATTGCAGTTAAGCCCATTTCTTCAGCATGAATTTTTGAAATTGTTCCAGACTTATTAGCTTTAACTTCTATAATATATTTAGCCTTAGGTAAAAGATCTGTATTATCAACACAAGCTGGATCCCCGCCTTGTGCTTTAACAAATTCTTTTAATTTCTCTAAAGCTTTACCGTTTTTAATATTTTCTAAAAGAAGCTTCTTTCCTTCTTCAAAGTTTTCAACTTTATTAGCCAAAATAAGCATATTGCTTCCTAAAGTTAATGCTAATTCAAGCAAGTCTTTAGGTCCATTTCCTTTTAAGGTATCAATAGCTTCCTTTATTTCTAATGCATTACCAATAGCATATCCTAATGGTTGATCCATATCTGAAATTACTGCTATTGTATTTCTTCCTACATTTTTACCTATAGAAACCATTTCTTCTGCTAAGGCCTTTGCATCCTCTGGAGTTTTCATAAACGCTCCATCCCCAACCTTAACATCAAGAACTATTCCATCTGCACCTGAAGCTATTTTCTTGCTCATTATACTTGATGCTATAAGAGGCATGTTATCAACTGTAGCAGTTACATCTCTTAAGGCATATAATTTCTTGTCAGCAGGTGCTAAATTAGCTGTTTGACCAATTACTGCTATTCCTATATCATTTACATTTTCCATGAACTTTTCTTCTGAAAGCTCCACTGAAAATCCTTTAAATGATTCAAGTTTATCAATTGTTCCACCTGTATGACCAAGTCCTCTACCACTCATTTTTGCAACTGGCACTCCACATGAAGCTACCATAGGTGCTAAAAGTATAGTAGTAGTATCACCAACTCCACCTGTTGAATGCTTATCAACTTTAATTCCTTGAATTTTATCTAAGTTTAAAGTTTCTCCAGAGTGAACCATAGACATTGTAAAGTCTGCTGTTTCTCTCTTATTCATACTATTAAAGAAAATTGACATAAGCAAAGCTGATGCTTGGTAATCAGGTATTTCTCCCTTTGTAAATCCTTGAATGAAAAAATCTATCTCTTCCTTAGATAGTTCTTCTCCTCTTCTTTTTTTCAATATGACATCATACATTCTCATATGCCACAGTCCTCCTATCTTTAGATAATCTCATTTATAAAGGATTTCCCTTCTAAGTTATTATCTATTCCTAAGTAATCTAAAACACTTTTTCCTATATCCGTAAAGGAATCTCTTATTCCTAATTCAGTTCCACCCTTAACTTTTTTACCATATACAAGTATTGGTATGTACTCTCTAGAATGATCTGTACTTTCTGTTGTAGGGTCACACCCATGGTCAGCTGTAATAATTAAAATATCTTCATCTCTTAGCTTTGAATATATTTCATTAAGTCTGCCATCAAAATCCTCTAAAGCTTTTCCATATCCTTTCGGATCATTTCTATGACCATAAAGCATATCAAAATCCACTAAATTTGTGAATATTAACCCATTATCAATCTTATCCATATATTCCAGAGTCTTATCAACTCCATCCATGTTATTTTTTATGTGAACAGCCTCTGTAACGCCTTTCCCATTATATATATCTTCTATTTTTCCGACAGCAGCTACACTCATTCCATTTTCTTTTATATATTCTAAAGCTGTCTTACCAAATGGATCTAAAGCGTAATCTCTTCTGTTTGAAGTTCTTTTAAATGATCCAACTTCTCCAACAAAAGGTCTAGCAATTACTCTACCAACAACATCCTCTCCAACTAACATTTCTCTTGCTATTTCACACATCTTATAAAGGTTACCTAACCCAACAACCTCTTCATGTGCAGCTATTTGGAACACACTATCAGCTGATGTATATATTATTGGATATCCTGTCTTTACATGCTCTTCTCCTAGCTCTTCAATAATTGCAGTTCCAGAGGCAACCTTATTACCTAAAATCCCATCTATCTTTGCTTTTTTCTTAAAATCATTTATTATTTTATCTGAGAAACCATTAGGATAGGTATTTAGAGGCTTATCAAGAATTACGCCTCCAATTTCCCAGTGTCCTGTTACAGTATCTTTACCAATTGATTTCTCACTGCTCTTTCCAAAGGCACCAATAACACTTTCTTCTTTTCCTAATGCCTTAACGCCCTCAATATTACCAAGACCTAACTTCTTTAAGTTTGGTATATTAAGTCCCTTGCAAGCTTCAAAAGTATGGTCTAAAGTATGACTTCCTTTATCTCCATACATTTTAGCATCAGGCATCTCTCCTACTCCAACACTATCTAAAACTATAAGTACTACTCTTTTCATAAGTAAAACTCCTTTCTATTCTATACTTATCTTTTGTAAAATTGATAAAATTATTATGCTCTAGGATGAGTATTACGATAGATTAAATTAATTTTATCACTATTTATTATTTCATAATAGGTATCCATATAAGTTAACACTTGATTTCCAAGTAACTTTTGCACCGCCCTAACATTAGCTCCATTTTGAAGTAAATGTACTGCAAAAGAATGCCTAAATGTATTTAGATTAACATCCTTATCAATTCCTGCTCTATGAGAATACTCTTTTACTATTCTCCATATGCCTTGTCTTGTTAACTTTTGGCCATTTAGATTTACAAAAAGATTTGTTACTCCTGCATCTGCAACTTTATCCCTTATTGCAAGATACTCTTCAATTGCTCTACAAGCACTTCTTCCTATAGGAATAAGTCTTTCAAAATGCTTATTATCTATACATTTTACAAATGATAAATCTAAATTTACATCTTCAACATTTACAGATATCAATTCTGATACCTTCATTCCTGTTGCATACATCAACTCTAAAAGCGCATTATCTCTAATTCCCTTTGGTCCATCTTTATCAACAGACCTTATTATTTTATCTACTTCCTCAACAGTTAAAATTTGTGGTAATTTCTTTGTGGTTCTACTGCTCTTATAACTTATCTTTGGAATATCATTAACTAGTGACCTACTTTTTAAATAGCCATAAAAACTCCTCAAACTTATAACTATTCTATTAATAGAACGCTCAGATTTACCTTGGTTTAAGAGATGTTGTATATAACCCATTATTGCTACATTATCTGAGGTATACAGATTCATTTCTTTCTTTTCTAGGTACTTAGAATAAAGATTTACATCAGTTACATAGGCATATACAGTGTTCTCACTTTTATCATTTTGTAACAAATAATCTTTATAATTATTTATAATTTCTATCATTGCTCTCTCCTACACCATTATTTATATTATATATTCGACAAATTAATCTTTTTCCCTTCATTTATCTTCCTATGTTTCTTTCTTTTTATAAATAGAATTTAGTAACCACAAATTTAACTATGCTTGGACATACGTAAGTTTCAAGTATAACCCCTAAAACAAATAATCCTAATAAAACAATAAGATAACTTCCTATACCATTTAGATTAATATTTACAGGAATAGACTTCTTTGAAAACTTTTCTTTTAATTTTTCTGTAGACATTGATAATGCAAATACACTTAAAGCAACATAGCATGGAATGTAAATTAAGTTCTGAGGAATTGTAGCAGCTAAGGCTAGTCCAATTCCTTTTCCTTCAAAAGTTGTAAGCAAAAAACCAAAAGTATATCCTAAGGTGAATCCTTTTATTAAATCTAATATTAATATTATAGGTGTTCCAAAGAATGTAAACCCTAGAACTATTATTGGTATTATTAATATAAAGTTCTTTTTAACTATGTCCAACAATAATGCTCCATAGTCTACAGGTCTTTCACCTATACCATTAACAAAGACAGTAAAGTAACTTGCTAAATCATTTTTATCTCCTTCGTTCATATACTTTACTAAATAAACTCCTATTACAATTCCTACACAAAAGAACAATAAGACTAATAAATAGTAAATCTTGTTTTCCCTAAAAGTTTCATTAATTTTTTCCATAGCACCCTTCATCTCTTACTCCTCCTAAAGTATGTATACCCTATAATATGATTAGAAAAGTAAATTTATGCATAAGACCTAACCATAAATATGTAAATACAATTATTATTAAACGAACCTTTTTTCCTAGTATTTTACTTATAGAACCACCAAGAGAGTAATTTATAAATATTAGTCTTTTAGTAATTATGGTACTCTTAATAATCTACTTATTAAAATTTTTAATTCCATAGAGCTAAAAAAACAGGTTAGCGTAAAATATTAAATTTACACTAACCTGTTTACTATTGGCATTGAAGCATATATTGACATAAACAATTAATAGATTTTGTATCTATTATATCTCCTTTTTTAACCATTTCTTTCATTTCTTCAATTGAGACCTTAATGATTTCTGTAAACTCATCTTCATCTCCACCCTTAATTCCTTCATATATTCCAGTTGCAAGGTATAGATGAATTATTTCATCACAAAAGCCTGGTACCGTACATATCTTTCCTAAGTATTTAAATTCCTTTGCTTTATATCCTGTCTCTTCTTCTAATTCTCTTTTTGCACATAGGATAGGTTCCTCACCTTTTTCTAGCTTTCCTGCTGGCACCTCAATAATTACTTTATTTAAAGCTGTTCTAAACTGTTTAACTAAAATTACTTCACCATCATCAGTTAATGGTAAAATTGCAGATGCTCCTGGATGTCTAATAACATCTCTACTAGCTAGGTTTCCATCAGGTAACTCAACATCTATATTAGATACTTTTAAAAAGTTTCCTGTATATCTTTCTTCTTCTTTTAAAATCTTTTCTGAAATATCCATTTTATCTTCCTCTTTTCTAATATAATTTCTTATTTCTATTATACTTAATTATATGTTAGCTATCCACTTTTCTATAGAATAAAGAGTAGCCATCATTACTATGACTACTCTTTTACATTAAGCTTTTCTCTTTTTGAAATTATATATTAAGATAACTCCACCTGAAAGCACTATTAACACAATAAAAATATTCTTTAATAAATTATCACTTGTTTCTACTTCATTAGATGATGCATCTTCTTTATTATTTGAATCATTATTTTCTAATGACTCATTAGGCTCTTCATTACTATCATTAGAGTTTTCATCTTTATCCTGACTATTATCATTATCTGGATTCTCTTCATCTTGACCTAAATTATTATCAGTACCTGGCTTTTCTCCGTCTTGTCCTGAATTACTATCATTCTCCGGTTTTTCCCCATCTTGGCCTAAGTTGTTATCATTATCTTGTCCATTAGATGCCTTAATAAATTTAAACTCTTCATTATTATTTGATGGTAAACTATCCATTTCACCATCTTTATTTTTATCAGAATAGATAAATTTAAATTTGCCCTTACCATTTATATTATAGTTAGCATTCATTTCACCTTTAACTTTAATAGATGCTACCTTAAGATTACCGTATTCAACTAAGTTTTTGCTTGAAGTAACATAGATATCCACTACGTTTTCTACACTATCATACTTATAATTTTTAACTACGCTTTTATCACTCAAAGTATCACTCCATGTTAAAGAATCAAGAGTTACATCTCCATCTATCTTTAAACTAAGGCTAAAAGATTTAACTTCATAATTTATTTTATCAACAGATATTTCTACAGTGTTTGCTTTTTCTTCTACTCTTTTTATATTTGTTTCCACTGATGCAGAAGTTATTTTATATGGCATAACTATCATCATAGCAGACAACATAAAAAGCCCAACTATTTTTTTTATGTTCTTCATAGTATCCTCCTATATAAAGCTTTATTTATCTCATGTTTTCTGGAATTATTCCACCTTCAAATTTTATTTCAGGTAATACCTCAGGTATATTTACATATAAAGTATCACTTACTAATCTTTGACCTTCTAGAGTTTCAGCATCATTTACTCTATATAATTCAGCTCTTATTTCCTTTGGTAATGTATTTAGCTTGTCTGGAGTTAAGTAGAATATCCATGTTCCACTACTTATTTCTCCAAGGTGTCCATTTTCAGGTACTTCTGCAAGAAGAATTTGTTCACCTTCAATTACATTATCCTTCTTATCTCTTAAAAGAACTGCATTAAATGCTGGGTTTCCTCTGTATTCTCCTGTAAATACAATTGATCCCTTTGGAATAACATCTCCTTCATTCTTTCCATAAATAAAGTCTTCAGAAAGGGCACCTACACCAGATTCCTTTAAATCAACATTATCTCCAGGCGGTGCAATAATATCAAGTTCCGCTATTGATATTCCACTAGCCTTTGGAGCAACAATTTTTACATATGATGCTTCATATGACCATAATTGTTTACCACCTGTAGAATCTTCCTCATTAAAGTATATAGTTTCTGAATTCTTATCTACACTTAAATCAAATTTACCACTATTAGCTAAAGTCCAATTTTCTTTGTCCTTACTTACAAATACTTGATAATTTGAAATTGTATTATTTGATAAAGCTCCATCTTCAATACCAGCTGTATATCTTAATCCAACAATATTTTGAACTTCATTTAAATTCAAAATTACATATGGATCTTGATTATTAGCTCTATCACCCTTAAAGATTGTATTATTTTTATTATCTTTAATCTTATTTATAGCTGGGTTATCTACTGGTCCTGTTGTGTTATTTTCGTCATTAACATCTTCACTTGATGATGTATTAGTTTCAACTTCCCATAAGTTTTTAGTTAAACTTCCATCATGTGATACCTTTATTGGATCTAGAGTTAATTTTTCTGTTTTATTTAAATGATAATCATAAGCTACTACTTCATATGTAAATACTCTATTATTAGCTGAAACATAATCAATAAAGTTAGAATCAGTAGTAAAGCCTATAACTTTTCCATTTCTATAAATTTCATATCCTAATATTTTATCTGAGTCTTTATTAGTTCCAAGCGTTAATTCTACACTCTTTGACTTAGCGCTATCATCATATGACAATGAAGCTTCTACACTTGTATCCTTTGACATTGCTTTAACTCCCGCAAGGATTTGTCTTCTTCCATTGTCATTAAGATATTGAATCTTTCTACCTTCTTTTTCATATCCTTTTTCAGCCATATAAGCTACATTTTCTTCTGAAGGAACTATTCCCCATGACTTAAAGAAATCAGTTAAGTCTTTTTGAACTACATCTGATGCATATCTTACAATCTTTTGCTCATAAGGTAACTTTGAATCCTCTGCAGAAGCTTCTCTAGCTCTCTTAGACAATCTTCCATAGAAGGAATCATTAGTTAAATCATTATCTCTATCAGTTATAAACATTACTGATGTTGGATTTTCATCATATGCTAAATGTAACTGCCAGAACATACCTAGTTGAGTAAATACATCTCCAGGTAAACCTATTGTTTCAGATGTTACCTTTTCATATATATCTGTATACTTATCTGAATTCTCTAATCTTGAAGGTGCTTTATCATCTAGTGTTTGAGCAAGTAATGCAATAACGTTATTAGTTACCTCTGCTTTACCCAGTCCATTCATTTCAGTTACGTGTCCTATTTCATGGGCAATTCCCCATCCAAATAAAGAACCAGACTCTTTAACTGTTCCATCTTCATTAAATGTATATGGTTTTCCATTAACTAATCCGCTTGCTGAACCATATTCAATTCCAACATGGTGACCAGATGCATACATAAATGCTCCTGCAAACATTCTTTGATACTTTATATTAACTCTACTTCTTGGTTGTAAATGCTTCTTCTCTGATGCATCTAAAGTTCCATCATTATTAAAATCAGGGTTTTCACTTACACCTCTTTGAGCATACATTAACTCCATTATTTGTTCTAGAGCTTGAAGGCTATCATATAGTCTATCAACTTGTTCATCTTCTGTTGCAAGATCTGATGTTATACCATTTAAAATAGCTGAAGCAGGTAAATTTAAAGTAGCCTTAGTTGTTTCTATATCAGTAGTATTTACAATGCTTGTCTTTTCATCATATTTGTAATTATTATTTGACTTATTTGCAAAAAACTTTGGATACTCATCCTTCATAGTATCAACATAATCCTTTAAGCTTCTTATATATTCTCTGATACTTTCCTTAACTTCTCCTTCTTTGCTGCTATCATTTATGTCTCCATAAACATTTAAATGAGGAATTTTCTTAGCTCCACTTACTCTTATTTTCACTTCATTATTAGAAGGATTTCCATTTGGATATCTAACGTATATACTTCCACCCTTTTCTACATCTAAATTATGTATCTCAGGCACTTGTAGTACATTCTTACCCTTTTGAAGTTTTACTGTCTTAATAAACTTTCCACTTTCTCCATAATGTTGAGTAAATGCAAGTTCAGGTAATACATTTCCTTCTGTTCCAACATAAACAACAATTTCTTCCCCAGCTTTTGCTGTGTATCCTAAAGCTTGATAATCATTTGAAAGCCCTAAATTATTACCACTATTGTTTATGTTTTGATTTACTGTAAATGTATTTTTACTTATGTTTTTATCATTAAGTATATCTTCTGCAAGTTTAAGCTCATCTAATATAATAGATTGATTTGGATGATACTCACCACTTACTACATCACTAGTGTTAGCTCTTTCTCTTAGTTCATTAATTTTATCATGAGTTACATTATCATTTAATTCTATTAATAAATCATCCTTAAATAAATTTCTTACATCATCCTCAATAGAATCATAATGATAGAATTTCATTTCTGAAACTGTTAGTATTCCTCCACCATATACGCTTAAGTTTAATTGAACCTTCTTTGCCTTAATAGCTTCTGGTAATTTCACTACATAATATGGCTTTCCATTACTAACCTTCTTAGTTGCTCTTATATCTCCATTTTCTATTTGGTGAAGATTTCCTTCCTCATCCCAATATCTAAGTACATAATTGTAAAACTCTCTAGTATGCTTATCAAATCTTGGAGAAAACATTATAGTATCCATTGCATATGTATCATCAAATTCAACTATTGGAGCTGATTTGCTATACATTGAACTATCCCAGTCATTATGTACCCATGCAGATGTAAAGTCTCCATCTACTATAGCAAACTTGTTTTCATCAGTTACTTCATTACCATCTATTCCACCTCTAGGATATGTTACATCTACAATATGATTAGTAACCTCTCCTATTTCATTAACTGTATTTAAAAGCTTATAGTTTGGTATCTCTGGAGCTATTAAAGAAAGTGTAGTTCCTGTATACATTTGTGATTTACCACTTTCACCAAAGCTATTATATGAAGTTAAATAAACCTCATAAGTAACATTATCTTCAAGTCCAGTTATTATAGTAGAAACACCAGTTATATTAGAAACTTTATTAAAGTTTTCTTCTCCCTTAGCTCTATAGAACAGATTATATCCTTCTGCCCCCTTCATCTTCTTCCAAGACACATTAAGTTGTCTGTATTCACCAACAATATTTATATTTTCTGGAGCATCTGGAGCTTTTTTAGGTGCTGGAGTGGCTTTTACTATTTTTGACCATTCACCCTTCCATGTTTCACCACTATAACTTCTTACCTTTATTTCATACTCTTCAAAATTTTCAAGTTCTGATAATTGTATTGAATTTCCTCCAACCTTAGTTACCTTTTCTGATGTATCTTTACCAGTATTAGTTTTATAAGAAACTTCATATCCATCAATATTTACTTGTTCTGACCATTTTAATTTGACTGTTTTATCATCAGTTTCCACTTCTAAAATTGTAGGTGCTGTACTTTCTGCCTTTGGAACTTCTTGATATACATCATTTAAAAATTCAACCTTACCTATTTGAGCAAGATTATTATTAGTTGGATCTGTAGCATTAACCTTAATAGTAATCTTTTTAACTGCAACTTGCTTTTCTAAATTAATTACTACTTTATCTGATACTGGATTTTCAGCTGATCTAGCAAGCCTTGCGTTATTATTTATCTTTTGCTTAATAACTCTACCATCTTCTGTTTCAACTAATATAGTACCTTCTGTAATTCCTTTAACATCAACTACTACTTCTTCTGCCTTTATTTTAGGAACCTCAATAGATAATTTTCCAACTACTTTTTCACCATCTTCATCTACTTCTGGATTACTACTTGGCTCAATTGTAATTCCTTTATCAGAATCATCAAAAAGATCCTTTACTTCACCATGAACTACACCAACCTTTTCCTCTTCAAGGATTACAACCTCTGATGGATCAATTATTGCAGAAGTATCATATATACTTTCCTTCTTCTCTTCATTGTTCTTATTCATAGATTCATGAACAATGGCTAAGTCTGCAATATCAACTACTCCATCTCTATTTAGATCGTATAATAGATTGCTTGTCCCTATATTCTCTAAAATTGATTCATAATCTTTCTCTGTAGTAACCTTATCACCATCTACGTCTACTACTAAAGAAACATCTCTATCGTTTCCTATATAAATTCTCTTTGAATAATCATTTATTTCAACTTTTTCTTTTAATACTATTGGAGCAAAACCTTCCCCATTAATCTCTAAAGTATATTTCCCCTTTGGAAGATTGTTAATAATAGCATTGTAATAGTACACATCACTATCATTAGTTTCCTCTAAATAATAATCTAATGCTGATATTTTATAGCTTATACTTCCAACGTACTGTTCTCCATCATTATTTCCAACAGGAATCTTAACTACCTCTTTATCCCCTAATTTTAAACTTAAATTTAATTTAGTTTCTTCTGTTTTTCTAAGTTTTAGTGGAACATCAAACTTTAACCTTACTTCTAACGTCCCTTGTAAACTGCTATTTATGCTTGCATTGCTACTTTTTGTTGTGGCATAAACAGAAACTGCTTGAGTTGATATAATTTCAGTTGCCATTACAGTAGCAATTAAAATAGCTAAAGCCTTTCTTTTCACCAAATTTTCCTCCAATCGTATATATAAAATAAAAAAACTATCCACTAAAGGATAGTTGCCATAGAATTTCATATTTTTTCAAATACTAATTATTATGAAATTAAAGAATATAATTCTTTAGCAACTGGCTAGCATAGTTTTAAACCTTAGCTCCTTTAGCTTTGCGTCTTTAGATTTCTCTAAATTTGCCAATATATATAGTTTTCACGTATATTCTACTATAATTTTCTTCAATTAGAAATAGTTTTTTTAATTTTTATTAACAAATACTTCTTATTATTTAGGAAGTATTTACTATTCTTATACTAAAATATAAGAAATTTACAAAAAGGGCTTAATTTTTCTTTTAGGACACTTTTCTTAAATTCTTATTCAGTTTCCATTAACATAATCTTATTATTATTAATAATATATTAGTAGTAAATATTAATTGGAGGAAAGGCTATGAAAGAGTGTAATTTTATAAAAAATTGCTTTTACAATAAAAACTATATATTTATTTTATTTAATCAAAATATGACTCTTTCAGGGGATTATAGTATATTAAATTCAAACAATTATCTTATAATAAAAGATTCACTAAAAATAAAATTAACTAAATTTTATAGCAATGTTTATTCCTATAACTCCAATTATGCTACTTTTAGAATAAATGATTCTTATTTCTTTGAAAATGCTTTATTGAAGTGTGGATATATAGATACAAATAATGTTAAATTTATAAATAGCGCATCTGGATATACCCAAGACATTTGTACTACTATACCTATTGAAAAAAAAGATTTTTATTTATCTATTACAAAATGTAATTTTTATTCCTATAAAAACAATTCAGTTTCCTTAATAAATAAAAATAGTATCCCTTATTATGAACTATTTAAGGATGACTTCTTTGTTATTACACCACTTGGAAAGTTTGTACCTAATTCAATTATAAAAAAATCTGTAGATGAATATGAATTTTTATTTAATGAAGAAATAATAAGTACTCCTGAGGATGAAATAACACTATATTCAATAGCTTCTCCTTTATCTACTGATGTTCTTGGTGATAGGATTAAAGGAAATGAAAGCAATAAAGTTTATAATTCAATTCCTACAACTATTAAAAATGTAAGTATAACTTCATACTTATATAATATTTTAAAGCTAAGAGTAGATTTTAACTCCCCTATTCTTAGATATGATTCAAGTGATTTTGATGTGTATATTAATGGAGTTATTGCTCCATCCTATGGTCATTCTTCCTATAAATCTGAAGGAATTTTTCTAACCCTATATAATATTAATTCCTTTAATTATAACTATGATGAATTACTTGTTAAAAGTTCAAATAATACCTTCATATACACCTTAGATTTTCGTGGTTTTAAGGTATATGACCCAGTGGGAAAAGCTGCTGATACTTTTATAGCATTATGTGGAACCATAGAGAAAGACATTTCCTCTTCAATTTTAAAACTTAATTTAGAATTCAATAAAACTCTATTTAAGAACTTTGCAACCTTATCTAAAGGTATCTTATCTTCAAGTAAAGATAAGATTTCACTAAATATTGAAGGTATAGGGACATTAAATTTATATGGAAGTGACTTTTATAGTTATTATAATAAAGAATATATAGCTGAATGTACCATAAATGAAGATATTTTAAATATAGCTATAGATTTAATTGAAGATGATTTTTACTCTACTAATATAAATAAAACAAATTATATTTCCTTTTCACCTAACCAAAACCTACAAAGTGTAGATGGCACTTATATTTTAATATCCTATGAAGCTTCAGTAACATTTTCCCCTCCTCCAACTTTAACTATCTATCCTTTGGATGAAGGTAATGAATGGAGCATACTAGGTAAAACAATAGCCAATCCTGTAACCCTAATAGTAGATAGAAGTAAGACCTTAAGAAACTATGGCAATCTTAATGAGAAAACTACATTCTTAAATGACTTATATATAGTTCATGATGATTCCAAAAATATTTATGATGATGTTACTATTACTTTTACAAATATTAAAGCTTCAAATATCTATGTTAACTTACCAGATGAATATAACTTAGTTATTGAGTCATCAACTATTGATTATCAAAAAATATACTAAAGAGGAGTAATAAAAAAATGGATTATATATCAATTGAACCCCCCATGTTAAATAAGGACACCCTATCCTTTAAACTATCTAAGAATATAGATATATCCTTAAATGATATTTACTTATACAAAGATAAAAGTGAAATTTCAAAACAAGCTTTAACCTTATCACAAACTAACAATGAAATTTATCTAACCTCACCTTTGTTTCAAGATAAGTTCTCTATATTCTCAATATTTATAAAAAGCTCACTATACTTTTCAAACTTAATATATATTTACCATTTAAAAAATATAGCTAATACTAAAGAACTCTCCTTCTTATTATCAAAGGCATATTTAAATAAAGATTTATATAGCAGCAACTTTAAAGTAGACATGATTACTATTAACAATTTTAATTTCATTCCAAATGAAATATACATTAGCTTCTGCAATGAAATAAACGAAGACATATCCTATTTTTTTCAGCAGGATAGTTCTATATTTCTATTTGATAAATTTTCAAAACCAGTTCCTAATGGTAAATACTTAATAAAAATATCAAATAAAGAAGGTGAATAAAATGAAAAGTATAACCTTTAAAAATTCCACCTTATCAAAACTAGATAGTTTATCATTAAATCAAATTAAAATTGAAAATATAAATTCTAAAATTGAAAATATAAATATCTCTAACTCAATGACAATATTAACTGGAACCTTCTATGGAAACCTAAATATAAACAAAAGTTCTTTTATTGTTTTAGACAGTGATTTCTCTTTATTAACTGGTTCCATCAACCTTTTAAATGAAAATACTCTAAAATCAGAAATTCATATTTATGGTTTATTAAAGGATTTAAAAGATGATATTTATATAAATTGCCACTCAAATATTACTTCAATGCTATATATATCCTCTTCTAGTCATAAGATTATTTACTCCTGTATATCAAGAGAAGAAAGTGAGAATAAATTTATAGTAGAGAAAATAGTAACTAAAGATTATACTAGTTCAAATTTAATACCAATTGATCTTAGGGCTCCTTTTACTGGATCACTTAAAGTAAATATAGACTTAGACACAATAGATTTTAAGAACAGTAGCAATATAAAACTTTCAATTATCCCCTACACTAGAATTAACTCATATAATAATTTAAGTAACTCTTCCCTATCAGGAATATCTGGTGATATAGAAACTATAAATCACTTAAAAACTCTAGTACCCAACCTTAAAATTAATGGGACTTACTTTATGGTTAACTGTGTAGATGGAAAAGGAAATCTATCACTATCAGACATAAACATTGGGAACACTAGGCTTTCAGTAATATTAAATGATAAAGAATATTTCATAAATAATTATTAATCACAATTCTCCAAGATTAACATAACCTATTATTAGGTAAATTTTATAATGGAGATGAAATATATGTTATTAAAAATAAACTCTGCAAATATTGTTTCTAACAATGACTCTACTTTAAGTGCTGTTCTTCTAAACGATTTAGGAACAACTCCTATTGATACCCAAAGCATCTCATCTGAAACCAATTCAAAAGATTGGTTCTCATTGAAAGGGTATAATGGATTAACTTTAACAGACCTAGTAATTACACAAGTAACACAAGGCTCTACACCTGCTAATGGTGAAATTACTATTACCTTTACCAATAGTTCTAACCAGGCATCTATTGGAGATATACTAATTCTTTCACCAGGAACAGTGATTCCAACCAATTCACCTTTCTCTAAAATCAAAAATACTGCATCATTAGATACAGGCTTTTCAGATACTTCTCCAGTTGCTTCAGTTACAGAAACTACAATAGCTCCAAAGGCCTATAGTACAAAAGATAATCAATATAACTTCAAACTTGACATAATAACTAAACAAGGTGATTCCATAAGTACTATTACAACAACTACAAATGATCCTATTACCGTTAATGGATTAGTAGTAACTAAAATAGTTTTTGATATAGCTGATAATGATAATATTTATGATTCTTTAGAAACTTGTAACTACACCATTTCCTTCTTTGATTCATCTGATAATATAATTTATTACGAACCAAGCACAACAGATATTATTTCTGTTTCTTTTGTACCAGTTTAATAAAAAACTAAAGCTAAATAATTTAGAAAATTAAGAGACTTAGATTTTATTCTAAGCCTCTTTTCTTAAATTCTTATTCAACTTCTATTTTGCTTACTATATACTCTTCTTTATAAAGCGTGCAGCCATTCTTTTTCACCTTGATATCTCTATACTTTATTTTCCCACATGCATCTACATAATCAGTAATAAAAATATCATTATTGTTTATATAGTATCTATTGTGGTAATGATTAACCCTTATATTCTTCTTTTCTCCTTGAATATCTATATAGAAATCCTCTTTTTCATCCTCTTTCTTCAATTCTTCATAATTCATAGAAATTTCCTTCCTTATATAAATTAAGCTCAAATTAATTCAAAGAATTAAATTGAGCATATACCTATAGTTATTTAATTTTCATAGAAAAGGAGAAAATATTCTCCTCTACAAAATAATCCTTCTGTTTAGTACCAACAGTCGTAATCTTTTTCGTTCTTCTCTTCTTTGCAATCACACCAGTAGTTATGACCACAATCTTCATCTTTCTTTTCCCATTCAGATACATCGATATATTTTTTACATTCTTTTTTGCATTCTTTCTTGTCTTCTTCACACTTTGGTTCATGACACTTAGGTTCTTTCCATTCACATTTCTTTTCTTCAATAGTAGAACATCCTAAATACTTAGTTCCTAAATCTATTGTTTCTACCTTATGATGAACTCTATTACAGTCCTCAACATAATTCTTAACAAAGTGACAATCAGTTACCATAATATCATTGAATCTAGTAAAATGGTTGTTATGATAATGCTTGTTAACGATAGTTTCCTTCTTACCACAAACTTCATATTCTTTATCATAGCACTTTGTAGTGCCCTCTTTTACTTTAACTTCACACTTTTCTTCACATTTATCTTCAGGTTTATTGTTATATTCATAATCTTCTTTATACATTCTGATATCCTCCAAAAACAAAATTTAATTATAGTTTATATTATGTATAATTCACATAATATGTGATATATTTCTTCTAAATTTTTATTTTATTTTTGAAGTTATTATGTATCCCCCTCTATTATCCTTAGATATCTCTATGGTTTTGTACTCTTTTGGAATATCTAAAGAATTATTATAAGAAGATTGATATGAAATTATATATTCACCATATTTATAGAACTTATCTTTTTCATAAAGATGGTAATATTCTTCTAGAGTTAGTCTATTATTATAAATAATATTAGAATGAGGTAATCCAACATACCTTATATGCCAAGGTTCATAATTAAAACTCGTCTTGCTCTTTCCTAAAAAAGGATACCTTATTATAAAACCATATTTGTAAGCATTACTATTAACCCACTTACCTACTTGTGATTTTATAAAGTTCTTTTGTGCTAGTGTATGTACATATAAATCTAAAGCCAGTCCAGTCTCATGCTCACTATATCCAACCTTTGCAGCAAGAGAACTATCCTCCTTATATAAATCTTCTTGTTCTCTCTTATCTCTATAAGTAGACATAATTAAAAGCTTGTCCTCAGTATACTCTTTTGAAGCCTTAAGTAAGGATTCTAATGGCTCTACCACCTCTCTATTTACAAAAAGATCTGTATCTCTAAATTCTACCAAATTCAAATTATTGTTATAATCTAGCTTATTATCATTATTTACAAGCCACATATTGTTGGTATATTTTATATTATTATATTTTCCTTCCTCTATATCTGATATATCTACCTTCTGTGTTACAATATCAAGTTCTTCTAGTGTAATACTTTCTCTTTTATCAAATAAAGTTATAATTCCATATTTAATATCAGGTCTTTTTATAGCTGTATAAGCTATCATAATAATTATTATTGCTAGCGTAATTAATATCATATATTTATTTTTTTTCATATAAACCTCCAACAAATTAAGTACTATTTAAATTTATCAATAAGTTCTTATTATTAATTTATGGAAACTTATATTAATCTTAGCAATATCTTAGGATTTTCTTAAAGTTTTTAGTTAAAAAAGACATCAACTAATCAGTTTTTAACAACTGATTAGTTGATGTCTTTATTAATCATATAAATATTTATAGATATAACTTTATATTTGTTGGCTATACTTTGTAAAGCTTACATGCTCCAAAGCTAATAAAATAACCCTAAGATACCTTATTTTTAAGTCTTAATTTATCAGCTATAATTGCTATAAATTCCGAATTGGTAGGTTTTCCCTTTTCATTATGAACAGTGTAACCAAATAACTTATTTATAGCATCAACTTGTCCTCTACCCCAAGCTACTTCGATAGCATGTCTTATAGCTCTTTCAACTCTTGAAGCAGTTGTATTATACTTCTTAGCTATTGATGGGTATAATTCCTTAGTAACAGCTGATAATAATTCCATATCGTTAACAACCATAGTGATTGCTTCTCTTAAATACATATATCCTTTAATATGTGCTGGCACACCAATTTCATGAATTATGCTTGTAATTTCAGTTTCAAGATCAATAGGTCCTCTGCTAGTTGCAGCAGCTTCTCTTTGAACAACTTGAGTTGAAACAGATCTTCTCTTAGTTTCAACATCTTGTGTGCTAAACATCTCTCTTATTCTCTTTGTAAATATATCCATGTCAAATGGTTTTACCACATAATAATCAGCACCTAAAGTTATTGCTTGTTGAGTAATTTTATCTTGTCCAACTGCAGACAATACGATTACTCTTGGCATTTTATCTAAATCCATTCCATTTAATTTTTCTAGAACTCCTAATCCATCAAGGTGTGGCATTATAATATCTAAAACTACTAAATCGGGTTGCTTTTGTTGAATTAACTCCAATGCTTCCCTACCATCTTTCGCTATTCCTGTTACCACTATATCCTTTTGGTTTAATAAATAATCATTAAGTATGCTGCAGAATTCTTTGTTATCGTCAGCGATTAATACTGATATTTTTGAATCTTCCATGCTTTTCTCCCCTTTTATCCATTTTTTACCAACGTAATTATTAATTCGCCATTTATTTATCAATTCCTTCTTTCACCAAGAAAGATTTCACTAAGACTTTATAATTGCATTATTATAATATAAATTCGACATTACTTAAAAAATTCCTTTTTAACTTTAAAATGTATCATCTAAATTATAAGATTTTTTAATCTTAGTATATACGGTTTATTAATATTACTTTAGTATATAATATTCTTCTTTGTTTTTAAATATTATAATTATATCTTCCACTATTTGTAAATTATACACCATATTTGCATCTTCGTAAATACTTTTATCTAAAATAAATAAATATTTTTACATTTATTGGTAATTATTTCTGTTCTTTACTTCCTATTTACACTCTATTAACAGTATTTCGTCAAAAAATTAAGGATATCCAATAATTTAGATATCCTTAGTATTTTACTTCAAAATTCCTGCATCTTCAAGCATCCAATCAATATAAATTCCATAACCAACATCTGGTTTATTAATTAACACATGAGTAACAGCTCCAACCAATTTTCCATTTTGTATTATTGGGCTTCCACTCATACCTTGAACAATCCCTCCAGTTTTACTTAATAAGGCTTCATCAGTAACCCTTATTAACATACTTTTAGGACCAGGTGAATCTTGTTGAAGCAATTTTACTATTTCTATTTCATATTCCTTAGGTCCTTCTTCATCTATGGTTGTTATTATAGTAGCTTTTCCTAATTTTATTTCATCTCTGAAAGCCACCTTCATAGGTGATGACCTCATGGGATTACATTCTGCTTTTTTACCCTCTCCAAAAATACCACATTGAGTATTTTTCACTATACTCCCTATTGGTTTATCATCATTCACAAAAATACCCTTAAGTTCCCCAGGCGCACCCTTTTCACCCTTTCTTACACTTATTATTGATGATTGTAGAAGATCACCCTTCTTTATTGTGAAAGGTTTATTTGTATCTCCATCAGTTACAGGATGACCTAATGCAGCAAACTTTCCTGTCTTTTCATCATAGAAAGTCATTGTACCAACTCCTGCTGTTGAATCCCTTACCCAAAGACCTAATTTATATCCACTATTGCCTTCCTTAACAAGAGTTACTTCCTTGTTTAAACTTTTGCCATCTCTTAATAGTTCAATATTAATTTTTTCTTTATTAATTGAACTAACTTTTTTTATTAAGTCATGCGATGTTTCAATAGCCTCTCCATCAATTTTTAAAATTACATCCCCTACTTCTATACCAGCTTCACCAGCAGGGCTAATCTTTCTATCATTAGCTATTGCTATTTCAGAAAACCCTACTACTAAGACTCCTTGTGATGAAAGTCTTACACCAATACAATTTCCACCAGGTATAACTTCAATATTTTTCACTTTATGTACTGAAACCTGTTTTATTGGTATTAGTCCAAGTAAGTTCACCTTTAACTTTTCTTCTTTATATTCTACCTTATTAAAAGGTCCCACATTTGGAAGTGCCGACATTACTTCCACTTCACTACTTGTATAAAGATGATCTGGTACATCTTTTAGCATAATGCATGTGGACAGAGCCAAAATCAAGATTGGAGTAATTACTACGCTTACTATTTTTAATAGTTTTCTATTCATGTCCTTCTCCTCCTTCTCCTCCTTTGCTTCTGTTTTTAAGTTACCCATTGGACATGCATTATATTCTATAGGAACTTTTCTATTATAGACAAATATTAAATATAAAATTTTTAAATATCTCTTTTTGAAAAAAATTGATACCTAGTTACAAGGTTTCATAAAATTATGTTTCTTTTTATGGAAAACAAAAAAAATAAAACCACAAACTCTTGTGATTTTATTTTTACCAATATATTATAACTTATGTATATTAAAGATTTTTAATTTCATCTTTTTTAGACTCTGCAAACTTTAGCATCTCTTTTACGTTTTGAATGGTAGCTTCTGTTACTCCATTACCACCCATCATTGATGCTACTTGATTTATTTTATCTTCTATAGATAACATTCTAATTCTTGTATAAGTTTTATCATTTACTACTTCCTTTGAAACAAAATAGTGATGATCTGAAAGTATAGCTATTTGAGGAAGATGTGTTATACATAAAACTTGATGTCCTAATGATACTTGATACATCTTTTCTCCAACACGTTGTCCAACTGCTCCACTAATTCCAGTGTCTATTTCATCAAAAATTAGAGTTGAAATTTCATCCTTATCAGCAAATACACATTTAAGTGCAAGCATTATTCTTGATAATTCTCCACCTGATAAAACTCTTTCAAGAGGTTTTAAAGGTTCTCCTGGATTTGTAGATATCATAAAGCTAACATCATCAAAGCCTCTTTCATTATAATTATCCTCTAAGGTTATTTCTATCTTCATTCTTGACTTATCCAATCCAACATAAGATAGTTCTCTAAGAATTTTTTCTTCTAATGAAGGACTGTATTTTTGTCTTATTTCATGTAGCTTTTCACCTACATTTTTCATGTCACTTAAAATTTGGCTTTCTTTTTCAGTTAATTCATTTAGTATTTCTTCAGCATTAATTAACTCATCATATTTTTCTTTTAATTTTTTATGATAAGCTAGCACTTCTTCTACTGAACCGCCATACTTCTTCTTATATGTATTAATTTCATAGATTCTCTCGTTGATTTTACCAAGTCTAACATCATCATAGACTATTTCATCACCAAGATCTCTAATATCTCTTGTAGCCTCTTCTAAGCTAAAATATGCACCTTCTAATAATTCTCTCTTTTCTTTTAAAGCTTCAAGATGATTTTCCACTGAAGAAACTTCACTTATTACCTTCGAAAGAGATTCTAAAATTGAATTTCCATCTTCTCTTTGGCTTAAAAGTCCATAACTTATTCTAAGAGCATTGTTTATTTTTTCTGCATTATTTAAAACATTGTACTCTTCTTTTAGATCTTCCTCTTCACCAATTTTTAATTTACCTTTTTCTATATCTTCAATTTGGAATTTAGTATAGTCAATTAGCTTATCTCTGTCCTCAGCACCTTTAATTTTATTAATTTTTTCTTTAATTTTTGATAGTTCTTCTTTTAAATTTAAAAATTTATTTAAAGGCTCTTCTATATCTTCTCCAATATAATTATCTAAGTATAAAATATGACTACTTCTTTGTAGTAAACTTTGATTTTGATGCTGTCCATGAATATCTAATATCTTTTCTCTTATTCTTTTAAGCTGAGTTATAATTAAACTTCTTCCATTTACTTTTATTATGCTCTTACCAGATAATAAAGTTTCTCTTGATATTATTAGCATATCATCATACTCGATACCTAACTCATCTAATACATGGTTAACATTGTCATTGTCTATTGAAAAAATTGCTTCAACGAAGGTTCTTTCTTCTCCTGTTCTTATTAGATCCTTTGAGAACTTTCCACCTAAAACATAATCAATAGCATCAATAAGAATAGATTTACCTGCACCAGTTTCTCCTGATAGTATATTGAATCCTTCACTAAACTCAACAGTTATTTCTTCAATTAGAGCAAAATTTTTAATGTTTAATCTAATTAACATTCTACCCCACCTTTTTAACCCTTAAGATATTAAATTTCTTATTTTAACTACTAATTCTTCTGCGCCTTCAGTAGTTCTAAGCATTATAAATATTGTATTTTCACCTGCAATTGTTCCAGCAATCTCATCAAATCCAAAACTATCAATAGCTTCTGCAACTGGAGCTGCGCCTGCAGACACAGTCTTTACAACTACCATTTTATCTATATTTTCAACTGAAGTAGTTAAATTAGCTAAAACGTTAGTTAATTTATCTGACATATTATTTTCATTTGTCTTTGGAACAGCATATTTATACTTTCCTGAAGGCCCTTGCATTTTTATAAGCTTTAAGTTTTTTATATCTCTAGATACTGTAGCTTGAGTCACATCAAAACCTTCAGATTTTAACGTTTCTGCTAAATCTTCTTGTGTCTCAATATCTCTTTGGGCTATTATTTCCAAAATCTTTAAATGTCTTTTTGATTTCAAATTTTCTCACCATCTCATTCCTTAGAATTATTTAAGATTTTTGTCCTTAACACTTTAAAATAATCATAATCCTTAAACAAAAGAACTTGAACACTTTTTTCTGCTCTTTCAACCTTTATCTTAGTTCTTTGTTCAACCTTTGTAGCTTTTTGACCATCCACTGTTAAATAAATTTCTTCTTCCCCATTTTCAGGTATAATCTCAATTTTACTTTCTCCACTTAAAACCATTGTAGGCATACTTTTGGTATGAGGACAAATTGGAGTTAAGGTTATTAAATCAAGATTTGGATAAATAAAAGGCCCCCCTGCAGAAAATGAATATGCTGTTGATCCAGTTGGAGTTGCAACAATTAATCCATCACCCTTAAAAGTTGAATAAAGCTTTCCATCTACAAAGACTTGAAACTTTACCATTCTTGAAAGTGTGCCTCTTGCTACAACTACATCATTTAATGCATGTTCTTCAATAACTTCTCCATCTTTCATGGTTTCATATTTAAGAAGCATTCTATCATCAAGATTATATTCATCTTTTTTTAATTTTTCTATTGCTCTATCTATATCTGAAATTTCTGTACTAGACAGAAAACCTAGATTTCCAATATTGATACCGAAAATAGGTAATGAAGTTTTTTTACTAATTTCTCTTGCTACATTTAGGAGTGTGCCATCTCCCCCTAAGACAACAAGTAAATCTAAAGGGGTTTTAAACTCTTCATCTTTAATCTGGAATGAATTAAAAATTCTTATCTCCTCTAAATCGAAATTCATTTCAAACTTCTTTTTAACCATATTTAATATCTCATCATTTTTATCTTTAGTAGGATTTATGGCTATCCCTATTCTTTTCATACTTTCCCCCAAGAAAATTATATTTCAGTATGAGATGCTTCTACAACCTTATCCACATCTTCCCTAACAAAAGTACTTTCTCTTTCCATATCCTTAGTAAAATAAACTAAATACTCTATGTTTCCTTCAGGTCCCTTTATAGGAGAATAACTAACTCCTAATACATTAAGATTATGTTCAATTAAATAATCAATAATTCCAAATACTACTTCTTTATGTACTTCAATGTCTCTTACAACACCTTTTTTTCCTACTTTTTCTTTACCTGCTTCAAATTGTGGCTTAATTAAAGCTACAACTTCACCTTTATCCTTTAAAAGTTCTATAGTTGCAGGCATTATCTTTTTTAATGATATAAATGATACATCTATAGAAGCAAAATCTACAAGTTCTCCTAAGTCTTCAGGTTTAACATATCTTATGTTTGTTCTTTCCATACAAACAACTCTTTCATCAGTTCTAAGCTTCCATGCAAACTGACCATATCCAACATCTATAGAAAAGACCTTACTTGCACCATTTTGTAGCATACAGTCTGTAAAGCCACCTGTTGATGCACCAATATCCATACATACTTTACCTTCTAATGTAATAGGAAAGTTTTTCATTGCCTTCTCAAGCTTTAATCCCCCTCTACTTACATAAGGTAATTTTTCACCTTTATATTCAATATTAGCTGTTACTGGAACCTTTTCTCCTGCCTTATCAACTCTTCTTCCATCTACAAAAACCTTACCAGCCATTATTGATGTTTTAGCTCTTTCTCTAGATGTAATTATTCCTCTATCAACTAATAGAATATCTAGTCTTTCTTTCTTATCTGCCATAATCTTCTCCTTATATTATATAAGTTTAAGCACAGTATCTGCTATTCCTTTTCCATCTAAACCATTATCCTCATATAGAAGATCTACATTACCTTGATTTATAAATTTATCATCGTATCCTAAGTTTACAAATTTACCTTTATGTCCACAGTTAGTTAACTCTTTTAATACTAGAGTACCTAAACCGCCATTTTTCATATTATCTTCTACAGTTACTATGTGGTAACCTTCTTTAGATAGTTCTCTTATTAAATCTGTATCTATTGGCTTAATAAAGGTAGCATTAATTATACTTGGGTTAACATTTTTTTCTTCTAATATTTTTTTTGCTTTTAAAGCATGTTGAAGCATTTTTCCAGTAGCTATTATTGCTACTTTTTCACCTTTATTTAATGTTTCCCACTTACCTAGTTCTACTTTACTTATAGGAAACAAGCCATTTACTTCATCTCCACCTCTAGGATATCTTATAGCAACTGGTGTTCCTTTAGCTAAGGCCCATCTAAGTAACACATCAACTTCTTCTAAACACTTTGGTGCCATAATAGTCATGTTAGGAATCATTGATAAAAATGATATATCCATAATTCCTTGATGAGTTTCACCATCATCTCCAACAATACCTGCTCTATCTATGCAAAAAACAACAGGTAGGTTTTGTATGCATACATCATGTATAACTTGGTCAAATGCTCTTTGCAAGAAAGTTGAGTATACTGCAAACACAGGTTTTAAGCCACTACAAGCCATTCCTGCAGCTAGAGTAACTGCATGTTGTTCTGCTATTCCTACATCAAATAATCTATCAGGGAACTCCTTATAGAAGCATCTAAGACCTGTACCATCTGGCATCGCTGCTGTTATTGCTACAACGTCTTTATCCTCTTTTGCAATTCCTATTAAAGATTTTCCAAAGGCTTTTGAATAGCTATTTGATGGAGATATATTAGGTTCCCCACTCTCTAAATCAAAAGGAGAAACACCATGATATTTCCATGGACTTTTTTCTGCAAAATCATATCCTTTACCTTTTTTAGTTATGGTATGTATAATTACAGGTCCATTTATCTCTTTAGCTTTATTAAACATTTCAACCATTGTTGGTATATCATGACCATCTATAGGCCCTATATATTTTATTCCCATATCTTCAAACAACATTGAAGGGACAACTAATTGTTTAACACTATCTTTTAATTTTGATAATGAATGAATAACTGCTTTTCCTACAGAGCTATTGCCTAAGCTTGAATTAATATCCATCTTAAGTTTATTATATCCTGGTTCCATTCTTAATTTATTAAGATACGATGATATACCTCCTACATTTGGAGATATAGACATTTGATTATCATTTAAAACTATAATCATATCTGTCTTATTGAAACCAACATCATTTAATGCTTCAATGGCCATTCCACCAGTTAAAGCTCCATCACCTATTACTGCAACTACTTTATAATCTTCTTTTTTTAGATCTCTAGCTCTTGCCATACCTAAGGCTGCAGATATTGATGTACTACTATGCCCCGTATCAAATGCATCATATTTACTTTCATTCCTCTTAGGAAATCCGCTCATTCCATCTTTCTTTCTAAGAACCTTAAATCCTTCTTTTCTTCCAGTTAAAATTTTATGAACATAGCTTTGATGTCCAACATCCCATATTATTTTATCTTTTTCTAAATTAAAACTCTTGAAAAGACTAAGTGTTAATTCAACTACACCTAAGTTAGATGCTAAGTGCCCTCCAGTTTTAGATACACTATTTATAAGAAACTCTCTTATTTCTTCCCCTAAAGATCCTAATTCATTATTATTTAGAATTTTAATATCTTCAGGAAACTTCATATTATCTAAAAACTTTGTCATATTATCATTTCCTTTATACTAATATTCTCTATCTAAAAGATTGTAAGTTAACTCCTTTAGATATTTAGCATCTACTGTCAAATCATTTAGTATAGAAATACATTCTTCTGTTAACTCTTTGCAAAGATATTCGCATCTGTCTATACCATACATTGTAACAAAGTTGCTCTTATTTTTATCCTCATCCTTATTAGTGTTTTTACCTAACTTATCTACTGAACCTAAAACATCTAATAAATCATCTTTAATTTGAAAAGCTAACCCTAGTTTTTGACCAAAAATATCAAACTTTTCAATATCACTTTCGTTAGCATCCCCTAATATTGCACCTGCAACAATAGAACTTCTTATAAGTTCACCTGTTTTCTTTAAATGCATATATTTTAACTCTTCTTCTGATAGTGTTTCCTTTTCTTCACTTAATATATCTACAACTTGACCACCAATCATACCATCAGCACCAGCTGCATTAGCTATTTCTTTTGAAGCTCTTAATGCATTCTTTCCTGATTTTAGTGAATAATCCATCATTAAAATCATAGCTTCATTTAATAATGCATCTCCAGCTAATATTGCTATAGACTCTCCAAAAACTTTATGGTTTGTTGGTTTGCCTCTTCTTAAATCATCATTATCCATTGCTGGAAGATCATCATGAATTAAAGAATAAGTGTGAATCATTTCTATTGCAGCTGCCATAGGCAATACTTCTTTATAGGATACTTTATATAAACTATATGTTAATAAAAGTAATATTGGTCTTATTCTTTTTCCACCAATATTTAAACTATAACTTGCTGCATCATAAATTTTCTTATTATAACTTCCTTTTTCCAAAAAATAATTACTTAAATATTCTTCTATATCCCTTTTACACTGGTCAATCTTAATTACCATCTTCAAACTCCACTTCTTTTTCTTCTTTTATAATAGAAATTTTGCCTTCTAGTGTATTTAAAGTTTTATATAATTTATTAACTATTTTTACTCCCTCTTCATAGGATTTCATAGATTCCTCTAGAGAAAGTTCCCCATTTTCTAATTCTCCTAAAACTCCTTGAAGCTTTTGAAGCATTTCTTCATAACTCTCTTTTTTTGCCATAAATCCTCCTATTTATCAGGGCTAAACTTACCTTTTACTAGGCCATCAGCTAAGAAAACATTTATTTCTTTCTCCTCTGACATTCTTTTTACGGTATTTATAACACCACTTTCATCCTCTATTATAGCATAACCTTTATTAAGTAGGTTACATGGATTTTGTGCCATTAAAAGATTATTTAGTCCAGATAATTTTTCTTTTTCAAGATTAATCTTGTTAACTATGTTAGAATTGAGCCTTTCTTTAAGCTTTTCTACTATCATATAATTATTAACAATCCTAGTCATAGGTGAGTTTAACTTAAGTATTCTGCTTAATGAATCCACCTTATTTTTTTCTAATTGAAGCTTGTTAGCTATAATACTTCCCATTCTATTATTCATATATTCTATTGCATCTTCTATATCTGATTGCAAAGGTACAGCTATTTCAGCTCCTTGTGATGGAGTAGCTGCTCTTACATCACTCACAAAATCAGAAATAGTAAAATCCACTTCATGTCCAACAGCTGATATTATAGGTATTTTCGATTTAAATATAGCCTTTGCTAATTCTTCTTCATTAAAGTTCCATAGTTCTTCTATAGAACCTCCACCTCTACCTATTATTATTACATCTACTGATTTAGTTCTATTAAAGTATTTTATACCATCAATAACTTCCTTGTAAGCTCCAATTCCTTGAACCTTAGCTGGATAAAGCACTAAATCTACTAATCTATTTCTTCTTCTAGAAACATTTATAATATCTCTAATTGCAGCACCAGTTGGAGATGTAACTATTCCTACTCTACTAGGAAACTTAGGTACTTCTTTTTTTAATTCTTCATCAAAGTATCCTTCTTTACTAAGTTTTTCTTTTAATCTTTCAAACTTTATGTAAAGTTCCCCTCTACCTTCCTGTTCAATAGTATCGCAATAAAGCTGTATACTACCATTTTGAGGGTAAATAGAAGCTCTTCCTCCAATTACTACTCCCATTCCTTCTTCTAAAGTAAGATTAAGCATAATTGCCTTACTTCTAAACATAACACAGTTTATTTTCCCCCCTTCATCCTTAAGAGAAAAATAAATATGTCCACTAGAATGGTATTTTAAATTAGAAATCTCTCCTTTTACAGAGAGATTATTAAGTATAAAATCATTATCTATTATTCGTTTTAAATAATTATTAACCTCACTAACAGTTAAAGTCTTAATCTTCATACTCTTCTGCCGCCTTGCAAGCATTTTTTATTAAAAGTGTTGTAGTTAATGCTCCTACTCCTCCTGGTACTGGAGTTAAATATGAAGCCTTATCTATAACTTTGTCAAAATCTACATCTCCTGTTATTTTACCTTCAAAGGATGAAGTTCCAACATCTATAACTACTGCACCTTCTTTTACATAAGTCTCATCTAAGAATTTAGGTTTACCTATTGCTACAACTAAAATATCAGCTCTTTTACAAACCTCTTTTAAATCCTTAGTTCTTGAATGACATATAGTTACTGTAGCATTCTCCTTTAGTAACAGTTGCGCTACAGGCTTTCCAACTATATTACTTCTACCAATAACAACTGCTTCTTTTCCGCTCAAATTAATACCTAAACTTTTAATTAGGGTGACAACTGAATTCGGGGTACAAGGTAAGAAACCATCTTCGCCCATATATAACTTACCTTGTGATTCAAAAGTTAAGCAGTCAATATCTTTTTTAGGAGATATTCTAGCTACTGCTTCCTTTTCATCAATACCTTTTGGTAGAGGAAGTTGAATTATAATACCATGAACTTTCTTGTCTTCATTTAATTTATCAATAGTATTTAACAATTCTTCTTTGGATGTATCCTCTGGAAGTTCAACTCTCTTAAAAAGAATTCCTAAAGATGTAGCAACCTTCTCTTGACTATTCATGTAATAAATAGAACCGCCATCATTTCCTACAAGAATTGATGCTATTTGAGGAATATCTTTTCCTTCTTTTATTCTTTTGTCTACATAGCTCTTTATTTCTTCTTTTATATTAGTTGCAATTTCTCTACCATTTATAATTTGCCCCATTTTATTTCCCCCTATATATTTTTTAGAACCTTATCTAAAACTCCGTTAACAAATGAAACTGACTTTTCATCTGAATATCTCTTTGTTAATTCTAGTGCTTCATTTAAAGCAACCTTTTCTGGAACATCTTCTACATAAAGCATTTCATATATTCCCATTTCTAAAATGCAAAGATTAATTTTAGAAATTCTGTCAAGCTTCCAGTTTTGTAAATTCTTTTCTATTATTGAATCTAACTCAGCTCTCTTTTCATTAATTCCTTCTAATATATTATTTATGTAACCAAAATCTATACCATCTAGACCTTCTTCACTGTTCTCTTTGAACATTTCTATAACTTCTTGTGGTGTATCTTTACTTAATGTCATTCCAAATACTAATTCTAATGCTTTTTCTCTTGAATCTTTTCTACTCATTATTTCCTCCAAATTTAAATCTATATAAATATTTATTACCTTTATTATAGACTTTATAAAAATATAATAAACGACTTTTATTATTTTATCACAAGGGAACTAAGCTTTCCACAAAAAATCACCCATTATTAACTATTTTATCATCTCGAAACCATATAGTTATATTTATTACAAATTATTCTTTAAAGCTTTAAGGAATATAACAGCTCTCCATTTATAATTTCTCCTGTATTTTTAAACCCAACATCTTCATAAAGATTTTTAGCTTTTATATTTTCTGGATAGAATGATAAAAATATTTCCTTGCATTCTTTAAGCTTTTTCATTTCTTCTATTATTATTTTAATTGCTTCTTTACCATAACCTCTTCCTTGATATTTATGATGGATCATTAATCTACATAACTCATAAAAATTATCCTCATAGCAATATCCATACATAGTAAATCCAATCATTTTATCTTCATCATATATTCCTTTTGTAATCCATCCATTTTCTATTTTAGATTGAGCTAGGGATAAAGTATTAGATGGAATAAATTCTTCAAATACAAAATGCTGATTGCTTTTGTCTGTTGTTAAAGCTATACACTCTAACCAATTCTCTTCATTAATATCTCTTAAATTAATTTTCATATAACAATCCCCCTAAACCACTTCTAATACAATAAATTATAAATCACTTATCCAATTCTTTACAGCATAATTTCTATTCAACATATTTATATATTTTTAACTTCTTATATTTATATAAATACTTAAATACATATTTATAACTTAATTTTATTTCAAAAAAAGAAACTACATCTCTGTAGTTTCTCCACCAATTTTATTTTGCTACAATAACTTTTAACTCATTAAATTTATTCCACGTCTCTTCATCTTCAAGCATCTTATCCATATACTGTCCTAATACTGCTTCTATATACGATCTTGAATAATTATAACTTTTTTTCTCTATGTCCCCTACTTTAAAAGATATATTATCAACGTCCTCTATTAATGTAAATAAAATTGCGCTATTCTTTTGAAGCACATTTTGTGGATTCTCCCAAAAGCTAGCATACTCATCCTTATCATTAGCTCTAATAGCATATTCAACTTCAATATCATTTGAATCTTTTACCCTTTGAACTTTATCTACATAGAGTTCACCTGGTAGCTTCTTTAATATATCATATGCTTTATTATCTTCTAATTTAGAATTCTCATATTTCTTTAATGATTCAATTTTTACTTCTGCAGTTGATAACACATTATCTTTCTTAGTACTACACCCTGTAACAGTAATCATAAGTAAACACAATAATATAATTATGGAAATCTTTTTTCTCATACAATATACCTCCCACATATAATCCCATTATTATATTACCATATTTTTACATATAATATGTCTTTTTTATTTATCTTTAGCAAAATTCCACTCTAGAAAGAATTCATTTAAATAATTCTCCATAAACTTATGTCTTTCTTCTGCTATTCTTTTTCCTTCGGTTGTGTTCATCTTATCTTTAAGCTTTAATAATTTTTCATAGAAATGATTTATTGTTGTACTTTTTTTATTTTTCACTTCTTCTAGAGAATTATAACTATTAATACTTATATCTGGATCATATATAGGATTATTTTTATATCCTCCATAGGTAAAGGTTCTTGCTATACCAATAGCTCCAATTGCATCTAATCTATCAGCATCTTGAACAATCTTCCCTTCTATACACTCTTGAGAAGAATCAACAATGCCTCCTTTAAATGAAATTTTTTTTATTATTTTTATAATCCTATCCCTATCACTTTTCTTAACTTGAAGATTCTCTAATAAAGCTTCTATTTCCTCAGTTTCTGTTTTATTATCATTAGAAAATTTCCAGTCTCTAATATCATGAAGTAGAGCGCACATTTCAATAATAAATATGTCTCCCCCTTCTTTTTTATAAATAGCTTTTGAGGTATTATATACCCTTTCTATATGGAACCAATCATGTCCACTCCCTTCATTTATAAGTTTATCTTTTACATATCTCTTCGTTTGTTTTATAATATCTTTCTTATCCATAGTTCTCCTAACTTAAACTATATAGTCTGCAACAATTCTTGAATTAGTAACCTTTTTAACATAAGAAGCAACCTCTACATGTTTAGGATTTATTTGGTAACTATCTAAATCTTCCTTACAGTTAAATTCTGAATATAAAACTATATCATAGGCTTGTTCAGATTTATTAAAATCTATACCAACCTCAATTTTTACTATTTCCTTAATTTTATCCTTTAATCCTTCTAACATATTCTTTATTAATTTAGCATTTTCTTCTTTAGAGTGCCCCTCTGCTTCTTCTTTTAATTTCCACATAACTATATGCTTTATCATTTCTCCACCTCCATTTTTTATAAAACCGAAAAAAAGGAATTATACTATAAAGCATAACTCCTTTTATAAACTATTCTTCTACTTTTTCTTCTTCCTTTGGTAAGTAAATATTTTGTACATAAACATTTACACCACTAACAGTTAAACCTGTCATAGCTTCTACTGTTTTCTTAACGTTCTCTTGAACTTGGCCTACGACATCCATTATTCTTACACCATATTCAACTGAAACTTCAAGTTCAATAGTAGCTCTATCTTCTTCTAAAGTAACCTTTACAGCTTTACCTACTGCTTTTTTTCCTTTAAAAATTTGAGTTATATTATTAGAAACTCCAGTATGTTGGAATCCTACAACTCCTTGTATCTCTTCAGCTGCTATACCAGCTATTACACTTACAACTTCGTCGGATATTTTTACAACCCCAACATTTTCTTCATTGTTGAAATCTTGCATTTTGTTCGCCCTCCTAAGCTTTGTAAAACAAAACTAAATTATCTTACGTTAATTATATCAAAATAGAAAATATATTACAATGTATTATTTTTTCACAGAAATATTAACATCACTAATTCCACAAGCGCTTTGAACTATCTCTTGGATTATAGCTCCTTCTTTTTCAGTAAGCTGATTATCTGACTTAACTATTATGTCAGCTTTTTTACTATCATCAGAAATTTCACAAATAGCATCACTATAACCTTTATTCTTTATATTTGTTTCTATTGTTTTTTGTTGACTTTGTCTTAATGTTATTTTTGTAATCTGTGCAGATGCAGCATCTTTTTGTGATTGTGAAGTCTTCTCATTTTCAACTACATCTTTTAGTCCTTGTATAGCTGAGGCATCATTGTTTTCTCTTGTGCTTCTTGCATCTATAAAGAAATCTGTTTGACTGATTGTTTCCTTATCCTTGTCTTCATCTTTCTCCCCTTCAACCAATGCCCCTGCTAAATCGCTAGCATCATTTAAACCACCATTATTTAATTTTGCTCCTAAAATAGCAGTACATACTATTAATGCTAATAAAGTAAAGATAATCCCAACTTGTTTTTTTGTCATTTTTTATTCCTCCCATCAACTTTCTATTGAATTATATGCTAAATCCCCATAGGATATACATTAACCTTTTCAACTGATATCCCATATAAACTAGATACAGCTTTTTCTATGTCATATCTAACCTTGCTACTTTCTGCACCCTCTGCAGCAATAACAACGCCTATTACCTTAGGCTTATATGTTTTTAAAATTACTGGTGAATTTCCACCAGACTCACTACTCATTACAACCTTAGTTGTGTCATTTTGCTGATCGCTAACTCTCTTTCCACCATTTGTATCTGTTTCTTCTGTTTTTGTTGTTTGGTTTGTACTATCATATGCTGCTACCTTCTCTTCTCCACTCTCAAAGTTAATCATTACATCAACTTCTCCAACTCCATCTATTTTTCTTAGAATGTTTGTAAGTTCAATCTTTTGTTTATCTTCATAAGTAGAGGCAGTAGTGTTTACTTTTGTATTATTTTCTTCAGTGAGAACTTCATTCTTACCATTTAAAAGTCCTGGCGCTAAAATGGTAATGGCTATTAATATAAAACCAATAACTAAAAGCACCGCAAGAATATTACCCATATACTTGTTTTTAAATAATTTACTAACCTCATTCTTTAGCTTCTTAAAATCCATTGATATCCCTCCTTTTTACAAATAATACACTACTATCTTATCCTTACTTATTTCTAATTCATCTGAAAGAAAATCCTTCACCTCTTTTTGAATGCTATCCTCTTCCTTAACATCTTTTTCCTCTTCCCCAATCTTAACTTCCTTTACTTTCTTAATCCCTTTTTCGCTTATTCCTATACGTAATTCATTAATCTGACAAGTCATATTATCAAAATCTACTATGCAATCAAGGTCGCTTTCAAAATTCATATCTTTAAATTCTTTTAATAACTTATTAATGCAGTTTTTATTAAAGTTATCCTTAAAACTGTCCTCTCTAAGTTGCTGTGTTGCTATAGTAGTATCCTCTTTACTTATGCCTTCTTCTATCTCTTTATCATATTGATCAATAATAGATGTTAAGGCTGTTTCCCCCTGTGAAAAGAACTTTACAATTGGATTTAATAATACAGCTACCAGTATTAGACCCATTACAAACTTCAAATATTTTTTCATGCTGTTATCTGGTCCAACAAGCTCTATAGCTGTAATAAATATTAATGTAGTAACAAGTGTTGTTATAAAACCTTTAATTAACTCCATCTCTTATCCCCCCACAATAAACTTTCCAGCAGAGGCCATAATTGCTAACAAAACAAAGAACATTAAACTTACGCTTAAAACGCATGATAACAATAATACCAATGAATCCCCTGTTGCTGCAATTGTACTTGTTATTCTTTTATCACTTATTGGCTCTACAAGTGCTGCTGACATTTTATATATAAATGTCATAAGAACCATTTTTATTATTGGATATAGAATGATAAGTATTATAACCATAAGTCCAATTCCACTTATTGCATTTTTTATAATTAAGGAATATCCAGCAACTGATGTAATTGCATCTGAAAAAGCTTTACCTACTATAGGTATAAAATTATCTACTGCAAATTTTGTTGTTTTTAAAGCAACAGCATCTATCGTTGTACTAGTTATACCTCTTATTGTTAAAAGAGCTATAAAAGAGGTAATTATTATTCCTTGGATCCATACTGTCCACTGCTTTAATAATTTACACAGGTTATCTATTTTATGCTCTTCCGAAAGATTATTAGCAAATTGTAGAACAAAACCTACCATAATTAATGGAATTATTACAGTTACATATATCCTTGGTATTATTACAACTGCTGCCATTACAATTGGGTCTATGGTTGCTGCTTGAGTAACACCTCCTGCTAAAGCTATCATTGTAACCAAAACAGGTAAAATTGCTGCCATAAAATCTGCTACACCATTAATAACATCTTTTGCTACAGATATTGATATTAAAAAGCTTTTTGAAAGAAGCATAACCATAACTGCATAACATGCATAAAAAGCTATCTGAGATATACTTTTTGTACTAAAAGCATCCTGTAGATTTTTTAACAAGGTACATAATATAGCTATTACTATCATTGAAATAGCAAGCTTTAATACACTACCAACTTCTTTAAATAGAAGAGAAACTACAGCCTTGCCTAACTGTGAAAAGGATAGGTTACCCTTTCCATTTGTTATATAGCTTTTTACATATTCAACAGGGTCAAGATCATTCATAAGCTCAACATCTACCTTCATCTTATTGATATAATCATAAAGTCCCATTAAATCTTTATTTGTTTCAGGATCTATCATTCCCTCATCTACTATTGTCTCAATAGCCGATTTATTTTCTTCTTCTTCTGCATTAACTATAGCTGTTGGAGATATGATAGAAAAAATACATATGTTTATCACTAATAAAATCATAAGTCTCTTAAATCTCTTCATATTTACACCTACAAAATTTGTAATATAGAGTCTAATACAGCCATCAATATTGGAATTGCTAAAACTAGTATGAACATCTTCCCTGAAAACTCAACCTTGGATGCTAAACTTCCAGCCCCTGAATCCTTGCATATTTCACTTGCAAAACTGGCCAGATATGCTATAGCTAATATCTTAAGTACTATCTGTATATAAACTGTATCTATACCTGCTCTATCAGCTATGTTCTTCAGGAAATTAACTACTTCACTAACTTGTGAAATACAATATATAAAAATCACTACACCAGCAGCTAAAAGAATTAAGGCTGCTAGGTCTCCTCTTTTATCTTTAAAAAGTAAATATAAAAATAGGGCAACAAGCGCAAAGGAAATAACCTTTAAAATCATCATCTTACTATCACCTAGAACATAAACATTGTCTTTACTGTATTAAACAAATTACTAATTAATGAAATTATCATAATTAATATAATTACTATTCCTGCTATGTTAGTGATAGCTGCTATTTCACTTTTTCCACTACTAGTTAAAACCTTGTCCAATATCACCAAAATAATTCCTGCCCCACCTATTTTAAAAAGTATACTTAAATCCAGCATAATCTTCCTCCTAATCTACAATAAAAATATGGATATCATTGCCCCAAAACACATTCCTAAATATCTATAAAGCTTTGTATTCTTTTTAGATTCTTCTCCAGCTTCTTTTATATTTATCTTTAAGTTTTCTAATGCTAGATTAAAAATCTTCTCTTGCCCATAAACCCCAGAGTAACCTAAGGATTTTAGAAAATCTCCTAAGATATCCTTATCTTCTTTATTCAAATAAACCTCTTCTTTAACATCTTCATAATTTTCTTTAAAGGCTATATAAACATCTCCTATTTCCCCATTTTTCAAGTCATCTGAAACGTTTGATATTAGTTTATTAAATGGCTCCTTGCTTTTTTTTGATATTTCATACAAGGCTTCTGGTAATGGTGTTGTATTAAATACAACTTCATTTTGTAATAGTAATACCCCTTTATAGCATTCGTTAAGATTTAATAACCTTTTTCTAAAACTCTCACCATAAATATACCCTGCAAAAGTAAATATAGAGAAAATACTAATTATCAATATAATCTTGACCACTTTTTTTCTCCTCCTTTGCTTAATGAATAAACATTCTCTACTGTCCCAACACCCTCTCTATTGCTCAGCAAAATAACTCTTTCTACAACGTTATTTTCCAATAGCTCTTTAAAAACACTTCTGTTTGTTAAATCATCAATACTTTCTCCATGTAAGGTTACAATAATGTTTACTCCTGAATTAAAAGCCATAATAAGTGCTTCAATATCCTTTAATGTTCCTATTTCATCACATATAATAATCTCTGGTGATAAACTTCTTATGGCCATAATTAACCCTTCACTTTTTAAACAATTATCAAGAACATCAGTCCTTATTCCAACTTTCATTTGAGGTACTCCAAGATAACTAGCTGCAATTTCACTTCTTTCATCTATAATTGATATCTTTTTGCCCCCATCAGATAGGTTCCTTGCAATATCTCTTAGAATAGTTGTTTTACCACACTTAGGTGGTGAAATAATCAAGGTATTTAATACCTTTTTATCTTCCACTATATATTTCATAACTTTTTTTGAACACCCAAGTATCTCCCTACAAATTCTTATATTTAATGAAGAAATATTTCTTATAGTTTTTACTTTTCCATTATCCATAACACACTCACCTGCTAGTCCAACTCTGTGCCCTCCTCGTATAGTTATGAATCCTTGTCTTATTTCTTCTTCATAGGCATATAATGAATAGTTAGAAATTCTTTGAAGTATGTACTTTATGTCTTCTCTTCCCAATATATAGCTAAGTACCACCTCACCTTTAGATGATGTAATTATTATTGGTTTCTCTATTTTTAACCTTATCTCTTGTAAAGCATTATCTTTCAAATATTCTCCTAAAGCCTCTACGACTCTAGGTGGAAATAATTTTACTATTCCCTCATCCAAAATATCCATCACTTCCTCCTCCCTAGTTTGATTCCTATATAATTTCTATTTACGTAATTTAAAAATTATAACCTTATTTTATAAAAATATGTGAACTAATTATTTTGCATAAAAAAATTGGGGTGGATATTTATTTTTCTCCTTCCGTCGCAAGCTCCAAGTCACAGAAAAATAAATATCCCCCCGCTCCTACTAAAGGTAAGGAATAAAAAAAAGAATCCTAAAAAGGATTCTTAAAAATTATTTCACTATATTTTCTCCACAATATGGACATGGTATATTATCTTCTTCTAATGCAGAGGCTTCAATAAAGATAGGTTTTGCACATTTACTACAGCTAACTTCTGTATACTCTGATTCAAATTCATCTAAATCTTCTAATGATACTTCCTCAAACAATTCTTCTTGAATTTCTGATATATCATCATCCATATACTTTAAGTTTTCAGAAAGAACAGCTTCATTCACCATAATTTCTTCAATTTTATTACTTAATCCATCTAAAATTGATGAAATATTGTTAAAAACGCTTTTATACTCTGATTTATCTATAGTTGAAATTTCTTCTTTTAATTTTTCTATATTATTTCTTATTTCCTTCATACAAACACTTCCTTGTATGTATTTCATAGATAGCAAAAAGTTGCTAAGCAAATTGAACTTAGCAACTTTCTTAATATTAAACTCTTTCCATGTAATCGCCAGTTCTTGTATCTACTCTTATAGTATCTCCTTCATTAACGAACATTGGAACATTAACTACTGCACCTGTTTCAACTGTAGCAGGCTTTAATGCATTTGTAGCAGTATTACCCTTTACACCTGGTTCACAGTGAGTGATTTGTAATTCTACGAAGTTTGGAGCTTCTACTGAGAAAGCTTCTCCCTTATAGAACTTAATTATTGCAAACATATTTTCCTTTAAGAACTTTATAGCATCTTCTACTTTTTCATAGTTTAGTGGAATTTGCTCATATGTTTCTTGATCCATGAAGTAGTATAATTCTCCATCGCTATAAAGGTATTGCATTTCTTTTCTTTCAATAACTGCTTCTTGGAACTTTGCAGTTGGGTTGAAAGTTGTATCTGTAACACCACCAGATATAACATTTCTTAACTTTGTTCTAACGAAAGCTGCTCCCTTACCTGGTTTAACGTGTAAGAAGTCTACAACTGTGTAAACTTGTCCTTCATGTTCAAAAGTCGTACCTTTTCTTAAATCTCCTGCTGATATCATTTAAATATCCCTCCAAAATGTATAAGTTTCAAATATAAATACCTAAAATATACGATACTCTTATTGCATCTAACAATTTCCGTATACACAACAAATTTATTTTATCAGAAGAAAACTAGAATTGCAATTATTTTAGTCACTTCTACCTAAAATTCTCCTATTATGAATATTTAAATGTAAAATTTCCATATATAGTATCTGAGTGTAATTCTAACGAATAATCTAAAATATTTAACTTATCTAGAGAATTTATTTTCTTCAAAAACTCCCCATTTTCTCCGCTTATTACGCCATTAATAATATAATCTTCTCCTGATTTATAAATATTTTTCACTTCTATTGTGTTATCATTTAAGTATTCTAAAACTTCTGTAAGCGAGTATTTTTTTACTATAACTTTTTCTGTCAGTGTAGGCTTTGCCTCTTCTTTTTTAGAATAAAATATAAAGTAGGATTCAATACCTATAAAAATCAATAAAACTATAGCTAGTATTTTATTTTTCATACTATTACCTCTTTATTAGTTCTATTTTATATTTATCATCGCCAAGATAATATATATTATTTATAGATACCTTATCATCTTTACTTAATTGCTCTAAAGTTTCATTGTTGATTACTTCTAGTGAGGCATTATTTTTAACTATATTTCCTTTTACGCCATTCTTATTTAAACTAAGCCAAAATATAACTTCATCCTTTTTTATACAATTTGCACTCGCATATTCTACATTTTCTATTTTAACCTCTTCTTTAGTATTTATACTTCTTAATAAAAACGGTAATAAGATAAGTGCTGTGATTATTAAAATATATAATCCTCTTTTTTCATCCTTTGAATCTTTCCTCACCTTATCATTTACATATTCTATTGGTAGAAAATTTTTATTTATAAACTTTTTTTGCATTTAATACCTCTCCAAAATCCTTTATGACAAAAGTGTTATAACTCTCTGGAAACTCTTTTGAAATGCCCTCTTCAATGTATGTTTTTAGATTTTTCTCTCTTTCCACTTCTAGATATTTCTCAATAAACCTTGAAAGGCTAGTGTCTACAAAACTTCTAGCTATAAAATTATTATCACATGAAATATAATAGTAGTTTCCCTTATAACTAAATAAAGTTTCCCAGTTCTTTTCCCTTACATTCTTTTTAAACTTTTTAAAAAAACACATCTGAATAGGCTCTACTGTAATAGATGCTGCTCCTTGGCATAATTCACGTATTTTCATTCCACCTTTAACAGCATATATTATAAGTTCACCTTTTCTTCTAGAAAATTCATAATGAAACAAAAAATCTTCACTACTTCCAAAAGCTCTTTCTATTACAGTCTGAATTTCTTCTTCCTTAACTTTAACTTTTCTATTTAGCTTTATCTTTTTTGTATATAAATCCTCTCCTAAAATTATTACTTTTCTCTTTTTACCTAATTTAATTCCCCTTAGGATTTCCAAAGAAAAATTGTATGTATTATTTTTATAGAAAATTTTTTCATTACATATTTCTATTAAATTATTTTCCACTAAACACCTCCATTTTAATACCTATAACTATAAGGTATTAAACTTTTTCCACTACCATCTTCTTTTAAAAATGTATAATTTTCATCATTACCTAAAATAAAAACCTTTTTATTTATGTCATATTTCAAAAAAACATTTTCTCTTATATATACCTTGTCATCACTATTATTTTTCAAGTAATTTATAGCAGTGTTATTAACTATTAAATAATTATCTAACTCTTCTATTTCACATTCTAAATTATAACTTTTCATATCTTTGCTATAATACTGATCAAATTTTTCCCTCTTTAGTCCATTTATTATCATTGTCACTAATACTGTAGAAAAGAAAGATATTAACATTAATATATAAATGAGATTAATTAATACATAACCTTTTTCTTTTCTTAAATACATTTAACGTACCTCTCTCCCCCTTTAGTTATTTCTGCATATACTAGATTTCCTTTTTTATAAACCTTAAAATCCTCTATGCTTTCTATTATTGGATTATTGCTTACCTCTTGAACATTAGTTTCATTGTAATGAACAATACTTAAATTATTTCCTCTCTTTAAAACCCTTTTTATCTTATAATTTTCAATTCCTATATTTTCATATATTTCAACTGTATCTTCACTTTTATCTACTTTAAACACATCCTCTTTAGACGAAAAGTAATCAATTGTACTAAAAGCATTATAAACTTGATTGATTTCTCTACTTTTAATAATTAAATTTCTAGTGTAGTTATAAGCTTCTATAGCTGTACTTACTGCAATTGAAATTATTATTAATGATATGCTCAAACAAATTGTTGTTTCTAGTAAAGTGAATCCTTTATTAGAATTAGTATTTACAAGCTTCCCATTACCTTTTGCTCTAATACCTTTTCACCATCCTCTAACCTTATGACAAACTCTTTTCTTTCATCACTAAATTCTATCATCAAAAAGTTGCTTTCCTCACTATATGCAATATCTAACAAGTCCTTACTTTTTAACTCTTCAAGTAAATTTTTATCATACGGAATCTTAACCTTATTTCTAACTGCTTTACTTTTAAATTTCTCTTTATCTAAGTTGTATCTTATTTCATTTACTACTGCATGAAAGCATTCATAAGTTTCTCTATCTTCCTTTTCATTTTGTAGATATTTATTTGCTGAAATTGCTAGATTAAAAGCTAAAAGTCCAATTATACTTAATATAAAAAGACCAGCCACTAATTCTAAAAGTATATTTCCCTTTTCTTTTCTAACCATTTTTTCTTTTACCCACATAAATATTATTCACTGTTGGATTAATAGAGAGCTGATATTTATTGTTTCTGCTGTCTTTAAGAAGTGTAGTTTTAGATTGTACTATTCCGTATTTACTAATATCATAGCTATCAACTATCGGATAAAATAAAACATAATCATTATCAATCATTATACTCTTTTCCAATTCCCTTTTAATCTTAGTGTCACCTCCGCTACTAAATAAAATAATAAACTTATCTTCATATTCTCTTAATTTTATAGTCCCAATAACACCATTGTTCTTGCAATAATCTCTTCCATAACAAAAAGTGTCCTCTAACTCATATAAAAAATTCTCTACTTTTATATTTTCCTCAAAACTTTTATAAAGATTATAACCACTAAAGCTAAATGAAAGTATAATCCCAAGTATTAGCATTACTACTACCAATTCTATAAGCGTATATCCCTTCTTCAACTACATAACTCCTCCATAAATCATATCGAACATAGGTAATACAAATACCCATATAAATACCAAAACCCCAAGAGCCATAGTTATGATTAAAGTTGGTTGAATTAATGATAAGAGCTTTGAAATACTCTCTTTTGTTCTCTTTTCCAATCTCTCTTCTGCCTTTTTTACCCTTACTGTAAGTGACCCACTATTCTCACCAAGCTTTATCATTGATATTGAATACTTAGATAGGAAACTTAAATTACTTATGCACTCACTAAGTTCTTTTCCCTTTAATATCTCTTCATTTATTCCCTTTAAAATGTCGCTTAGAAATTTTATATCATTTGAATCTGAGCAGTAACTAAAACCTATTGGCAAAGATACACCACTATCTAAAATTAATGACAAAATCAACATAAATATAAATTCTTCTAACTCTTTCACAATTTTTACTTTTCTAATGAACTTAAATCTTCCTTTAAAGTATTTTGAAACTTGAAAAATTATTAATGGAATTATAGGTAGATAGCATATAACGCTTACTATAGACAAAATAGGACTATCATTAAAACTTAGTTTTAAATTATATAAGAATTCGGCAACTTTTGGCGCCTCACTTCCTGCATTTTTATAACTCTCATAAAAAGATGGAATAAGTACAAATGCTAAAAAAACTCCTAATAAAATTAAAGTACCTATTAAAAAGCTGGGATATATTAAAGCATTTTTTATTTCTTTTTTTATGTTACCTAGTTTAGAGTAGAACATTTCAAGCTTATTAAAGGTTCTTCCTAGCTGGCCACTGTTTTCTCCTACCTTTAATATTCCAATAAAAAGTCCTGGATATAGTTCATCAAACTTACTAAAAGCTTCACTTAAGCTTTTTCCTAGTAAAATATCGTTACGAATATAAGTTATACTATTTTTATAATTTTTACTTAAGGGTAATTCATTTAATAGCTCTAGTCCATCACCTATAGCTATACCATCTTCATACAAGCTCCCCAAGTTTTCAGCTATTATTGTTAAATCACCATAGCTAATCTTCATTTAATTCTTCCCCTTCTAAAATACTTAAATAATCGTAATAATCAATTACCCCTTTTAAAAGTAAATCTCTTAAGCTACTTACCATCTGACAGTTGGAAAGTAAATCTTCCTTTTCATATATTTTACTAAGCTCACCTTTTAACTTCTTATCTATATGATAAACAGATGCAATTAGTTGCCTACCAATATATCCACTATTATTGCAAATATTGCAGCCACACTTTTTGTATATTTCTATACTTTCTCCATTAAGGTCTATAACTCCAATTTCCTCTTTACATTTACATAATAGCTTTATTAACCTTTGAGAAATAATACCTACTAAAGCATCTTTTATTAGGTAGCCCTTTACTCCCATTTCTTCAAGCCTTAAATACACTTCTCTTGGTGATTTCGTATGTATTGTAGAATACACCTTATGCCCTGTTATTGCAGATCTAACAGCCATTTTCGCAGTTTCTTCGTCTCTAATTTCTCCAACCATTATCACATTAGGATCCTGTCTTAATAGACTACGCAAACCTTCAACAAAGGTAAGTCCAATTTTATAATTTAAATTCACTTGATTTATCCCCTTCATTGTTACCTCAACTGGGTCTTCGAGGGTTGATATATTTATATCGTCATCCTTTATTTCATTTAAAATTGTATAAAGTGTTGTTGATTTACCACTTCCTGTTGGTCCATTAACTAGCACAAGTCCATTTTTAAGTCTAATAATTCTGCTTAATGTTTCTTGCTGTTCCCTAGTAAACTGTAAATCTTCTATAGGGGTTAAAAATCTATCACTATAAAGAATTCTAAGAACAATTTTCTCTCCATATATAACTGGCACTGTAGATAATCTACAATTATATTTTTTATCCTTACACCACATAAAAAGCTTCCCATCCTGGGGTCTTCTTTTTTCCGTAATATCCATGTCAGCCTTAATTTTTAATCTAGATGATATTTTTTGATAATCCTCTAAACTTAATTTTCTTACTAATGTTAATGAGCCATTTATTCTAAATCTAATATTTAACCCATTTTCTTCTGGTTCATAGTGTATATCACTTGCATTACATGCTATAGCTTCTTCAAATATCACTGCTTCTATATCTTCCATTTTAAAATTCAACATATTCTGAATTAGCTCTAAAATTTCATCTTTTTCTCTATAAATAAGTTTTATTTTCTTGTTAAACAAAAAACTTAATATATCAATTATTTCATTATTGGGTGTTTCTGTTGCTGCAATATAAACATTTTTTTCATCTTCATAAATAGGTAAGATTCCATACTCTTTTGCTTGATTTATAGACAATTTTCTTGCTACTCTTATATCTATTTTATCTATTAATCTATCATTATTTGACAACTTTACACCTCCACTTCTAGAACCTTGCCATCTTGGCCACATAATATACAAAAAAATAAAAATAGGTAAGATTTCTCTTACCTATTTTACAAAAGAATATTCATTTTTAGATTCTGAAACTTTTCTTATTGTTCCATCTTTGCTTATACTATATATTTCTTCTAGTTCAGGATCTGAATTACTTCCAATGAATAAAATATTTCCATCTTCATCTACTGCCAATCCATATCTAGTTGCTTTAATACTACTAGGAAAATCAAAGATTAGCCTATAATGCTTACCATCTTGTAACTTATATATAGATAATATTCCATCATTAAATTCACCTAAAACATAATAATTTCCATCAACATTAACTATATCATACAATCTAGTTATATCTTTAGATATAGTTTTCACTTCACTAGTTTTACTATTAATAACTTGAAGTATTTTCTCATCATTAATCGTTTCCTGTAATATAACTATACCTTCAGAATCTGTACTTAAATACTGAACTATACCCCCATCAATATTATAAAGTAACTTTTCTTCACTACTTTCTAGATTATATGTAAAAATGCCATTAACTCCTTCATTATTTACTCCATAGTAAACTAAAGTATTAGAATCTATCCAATCTAAATAATGACCTGATATACCTGTATCAGTATTAAAATCTACATATTCACCATTTGATAACCTAATTACCTTATAGGTAGTAACCCCATCTATATTTCTATATAATGATAGATATTCACCACTTGGAGACATTTTTAGTCCATCATCTCCAATTTCAATATTTGAAAGCTCAATTATTTTACCACTATAAAAAGCAATATACTTACCATCTTTTTGTGCAATATAATTATCGCTATTATGCTCATATAATCCTATTACTTCATCATCATTAACCTTCTCATACTTCCCTTGTCTATAGTTATAATTTGAATAATTTCCCCCGTCATTTTCTATAATTGCTCCCTTATTTAACTTAATCCCTTCCACCATTTCAACATCATCACTAGGTTTACTACATGACATTAAAAATAAAGAACAGAATAAAATACCTATTGTCCCAACTCTCCTACTTCTACTAATCTTCATCTCTTCTCCCTCAAATCACATTCAGTATTATATTCTATACATTTCTATATATAAAAGCACTATTTCCGTATTACATAATACTCTTTAATATGACCAATTACAATATATTTTATTAATATATTTACTTCTATCTTTTCATTAATAATTCCTTCTTATTTTGCCAATAAAAATATTACAAATTCATTACACTTAACTTACCATATTTTTAATGGTATACTAAGTTTATTATATTGAAAGGAAGAATAATATGGCACTAGACGGAATATTTTTAAACAGTTTAATTAATAATCTTAAAGATGTATTAATAGACAGTAAAATAGATAAAATTAATCAACCTGAAAAAGATGAGGTAATATTAACTATTAGAAAAGATAGAAAGAATTATAAACTTCTTATATCTGCTTCATCAAAATTTCCAAGGATTCATTTTACTGAAACTTCTAAAGAAAATCCTCTTAAAGCACCAATGTATCTTATGGTTTTAAGAAAGTATCTTACATCTGGTAGAATTGTTGACGTGTATCAAAAAGATGGAGATAGAATTGTAATAATTAAAGTAGAATCAAGGGATGAACTTGGATTTGATAGTGAATATTCTCTTATAGTTGAAATAATGGGTAGACACTCTAACATTACTTTAGTTAGAAATAGAGATAATAAAATAATGGAATCTATAAAACATATAACACCAGATATTAATAGTTATAGAGTATTATATCCTGGAGCTACTTATGTTGAACCACCCAAGTCTACAAAACTAAATCCTTTTAGCCTAGATATAAATGAAATGACTAATTTTATTAAGGAAAATAACTTAGAATATAATGATTTATTTTTCTCTAAGCTTTTAACAGGAGTTTCAAAACCACTTTCAAAAGAGCTTTATGAAAATTCTTTAAAAGAAAATATATCTACTAGTAATATTTCATCATTATATAAATATACAACAAGTTCAATAAATGATATTTGTAACCATCCTTCCTTTAATATTATTACGGATTCTGATGGTATATATAAAGACTTTTATTGTGCTAATTTAAATTCATACTATAATGGTTATAAAAATATAAAATATGAAAATCCATCTATTATTCTTGATGATTTCTTTAGAACTAAAGATAAACAAGATAGATTAAATAATAGATCCATTTCCCTTCAAAAATTAATACATACTAATATAGATAGATGTAATAAAAAGTCTAAAATATTAAATGGAAATATTGAAGAAGGTGGAAAGAAAGATGGCTATAAAATAAAGGGTGATTTACTTACTTCTTATATTTATATGATAAAGCCTGGAGATGATAAAATCTCCTTACTAAACTTTTATAACGATAAGGAAGAAGAATATTTAACTATTTCCCTTGATCCTAATAAAAGTCCTTCTGAAAATATTCAAAAGTACTATAAAAAATATAATAAATTAAAAAAATCTGAGGAATGGGCCTTAGAGCAGCTTGAAAAGAACGAAGATGAATTAAATTATTTAAATTCTGTTTTAACAAATATATTAAATGTAGAATCATATGATGAAATTGAACAAATTAAAAAGGAATTAATGGAAACAGGATATATTAAATTTAAAAATACATCTAAAGGTAATAAAAAAGTAAAGGATAGCAAGCCTCTACACTTCTTATCATCTCAAGGCATAGATATTTATGTAGGTAAAAATAACTTACAAAATGATTACCTAAGCCTTAAGTTTGCAAATAGAAATGATATGTGGCTTCACACAAAAAACATTCCTGGATCACATGTAATTATACAAGCAAATCCTGTAGATGAAATTACTTTAGAGGAAGCTGGAATTATAGCTGCCTATTATAGTAAAGGTAAAAATGATTCTAAAGTATCAGTTGATTATACAGAAGTTAAAAACTTAAAGAAACCAAATGGGGCTAAACCAGGTATGGTTATATATTATACTAATAAAACTATGTTTGTAGATCCTAAGGACTATGAAAGTTTAAAAATACAAAAACTATAATAAAAGAACCAGAGAAAATCCTCTGGTTCTTTTTTAGCTATTTCTAATCATTTCTTGTATTACAGTACTACCTTCATTCTTAATTAAATCATTATCAAAGTATTGATAGTAATAACATTTTAATTTACCATTGAATAATTTTCTGTTCTTTGTTGCCTTTCTTCCAAATGGCTTCTCAAAACCTTCATATGATGTAAGAATATTAAATTCCCAATTTTTATAATCTTCCTTATACTTTCCAAACTTTCTATAAAGCTCTTCAACTTCTCTCTTATCACTTAATCTTTCACCATATGGTGGATTAGAAATTATAAATCCATATTTTCTCTTATTAGAAAACTCTCTAAAATCTCTCTTATGAAATTCTATCCACTGACTTACTCCTGCTTTAGCTGCATTATTTTCTGCTGTTCTTAAAACCCATGTATCAATATCATACCCAACAAGCTTAATATCTTTATTTTTTATAGATTTTCTTGCTCCATCTCTAACTCCATTAAAAATGTACATAGGCATAGTTGGCCATGTTTCACATACAAATTCTCTATTTAATCCTGGTGCTATATTTTGAGCAATCATAGCAGCCTCAATTAAGATTGTCCCTGAACCACAGAAAGGATCTATAAGTTCATAAGAATCTTGCCATCTTGATTGAAGTATCATGGCTGCTGCTAAAGTTTCTTTTAAAGGTGCAGCTCCTGAATTTTCTCTATATCCTCTCTTATGTAACCCTGAACCAGATGTATCTATTGTTAAGGTTACCTTATCTTTTAATATAGCAACCTCTATTTTATATACAGGCCCATCTTCTTTAAATTCTGTTATACCGTAAGCTTCACTCATGCTAGTTATAATAGCTTTTTTAACAATTGATTGACAATCAGGAACACTATATAAAGTTGACTTCACTGACTTTCCTACAACATGCATCTTACCGTTCTTAGGTATTAATTTACTCCAATTTACCTTCTTTGTTCCTTGGAATAATTCTTCAAAGCTTCTAGCTTCAAACTCTGCCATTTTAATTAAAACTCTATCAGCGGTTCTTAAATGAATATTAGCAATAGCAATATCCATCTCATCTCCTTTAAAATGCACCTTACTTGTATCAACCTTAACATCATCATATCCTAAAGCTCTTAATTCTTTAGCTGTTATACCTTCTATACCAAAAGTAGTGGTAGCAATTAAATCAAAATCCATATGTTATTCTCCTTAGTCTTCATAAATCTTTACTGAATCTTCGTTGTCTATTTCTTTTATACTTACTGCAATTTTCTCATTCTTTGACGTAGGAATATTTTTACCAACATAATCAGCTCTTATTGGAAGTTCCTTATGTCCTCTATCTATTAATACTGCTAATTGTATTCCTTGAGGTCTTCCTGTATCAATAACTGCATCAATTGCAGCTCTAACTGTTCTACATGTATATAACACATCATCTACTAATACTACTTTTTTATTATGAATATTTACACCTAGGTCTATATTTTTTACTTTTGGAGACTCTCCAGTTAATGTTAAATCATCTCTGTAGAAAGTTATGTCTACACTTCCTACTGGTACATTTATTCCTTCAATATTATTAATTTCTACAGCAATTCTTTGAGCTAAAGGATATCCCCTTCTTTTTATCCCTACTAAAACTATATCTTCAACACCTTTGTTTCTTTCAATAATTTCATGAGATATTCTTATTAAACTTCTTTTTATAGCTTTATCATCAAGCAAGTTAGCTTTTAAATTCATAGCTTACCCTCCCTATACAACTTCACTTCTTAGTTTTTCCAACATTTTTTCAAAATATAATGGTAATTCAGATGAGAATTCCATATATTCTTTTGTTCTTGGATGAATAAATCCTAATGTTTTAGCATGTAGCATCTGACCATCCTGTCTATATTTACTCTTCTTAAATCCATATAATGGATCTCCAACTAGAGGATGACCTATAGAAGACATATGAACTCTAATTTGATGAGTTCTTCCTGTTTCCAAAACACATTTTACTAATGTAGTATTCTTATATCTTTCTACTACTGTATAATGAGTTACAGCTCTTCTTCCACCTTCTACAATTCCAATTTTCAATCTATCCTTCTTACTTCTTGCTAAAGGCTTATCAATAGTACCTTCATCCTCTTTAATTCTACCCTCAACTAAGGCATAATACTCTCTTTTCATAGAATGATCTCTTAATTGATCTGATAAAAAGTTATGAGCCTCATCATTCTTAGCAACAATTAAAACGCCTGTGGTATCCTTATCAATTCTATGAACAATACCAGGTCTTATAACTCCGTTTATAGAAGATAAATCATTACAATGATATAACAAAGCATTTACTAAAGTTCCATTATAGTTACCTGGAGCAGGATGTACAACCATTCCTTGAGGTTTATTAACAACTATTACATCCTTATCTTCATATAGTATATCTAATGGTATGTTTTCTGCTTCTACTTTTAAATGTACAGGTTCTGGCATAATAACTTTCACTTCATCAAAAGCCTTTAATTTATAATTACTTTTTATATTATTGTCATTAACTAATATATTTCCTTTTTCAATTAAGCCCTGTATAAACGATCTTGACTTATCCTTAAAAATTTGTGATAAGTATTTATCAATTCTTTCTCCTTCAAAGTCAGCACTAATATTAAAAATAGTTTCTTCCATTCGTTAAACTCCTCTGTTTCTATTCCATAACATTATAATATACCTATGTTTAGCCGGTCAACTTATGACATTAAAAACACCACAACATTTGTTGTGGTGTTATATGTATAATACTAATCTTCTTTAGAAGCAAAGAAACTCTTTATTTCGTCTATATTGTCAGTTAGAATATCTTCTTCTATTGTTTTAAATGATTCTTCATTAAATTGAACTTCGCTATCAATTGCAGCTTCATCCTCTACAGGAGTTGAAATATTATAATTCTTAGTTACGTCCTTTTCTAAATCATCAAAGGTTTCTAACTGAGTATTTATAAAGTTTCTAAACTTAGCTCTAAATTTAATAAATTCTTGTTTTACTCTATCATATTCATCATTTATTTGAATAACATCTGCATGAGCTTTATCAACTATTCTTTGTGCAGTTTCATTTGCATTCTTAACTACTAGTTCTGCCTCTTTTTCTGCTGAACTCTTTGCTTGATCCGCAGCATTTTGTGCTAAAACTAAAGTGTTTTGAATAGTACTTTCGATTTTAGAGTAATGCTCTATTTGCTCTGTTAATGTGGCAACCTTTTCTCTTAATTTAGAATTATCTTTGTATAATTCTTCATAGTTTTCTACTACTTCATCTAAAAATTCATCAACTTCCTCTGGATTATACCCTCTTAATCCTCTTTTAAATTCCTTATTATTAATGTCCATTGGCGTAAGTTTCATAAAATCCCACCTCTATTATGTATATTTTTTTATAATTACTTTATATTTACCACTTTTACTATTCCCAACTATATCTCCCAAAATAAACTTTCCAACTCCTCTTATAGTTATTCTCTCACCACTTAATACCTCTTTGCTTTTATCTCTAATGGTATTATAATCAACTAAAACTTTACCTGCTTCTATTACATCTTGTGCTTTGCTTCTAGATAACTTCATTACCTTAGATACTATAGAATCTAGCCTTAAAGATGGTATTAAAATAATCTCTTCCTTAAATTCAGGTGTAAAAGGAATAAAATCCTCTTCTAAAAGAATAACCTTACAGGGTGATTTACCTACTGTTTCTAAATTACTTATTATATAATCAGCAATCTCTTCACATACAGGTAAATAGCATTCACCACTTTTTATAATTAAATCTCCAAGTTTATTTCTCTTTATCCCTAGAGCTAAAATTGATCCTAAATAATCTCTATGGCTAGGTGCTGTAAACTTAGATGTATTTATTATTTTTAATATTTTCATAGGAAATGGAACTTCATAAATATTATTGAAAGATATCATTCTTCTCTCTGCATCTTCAAAAAATCCAGATGATGTTACTTTAAAATCATTAGTGCTTGTAAACTTCTCAAAAAACTTCCATATGTTAGGTGGATAAAAGTTATTACCAAACAAGGGTATATCCTTTTCATAGGACAACTCATATTTTTCATATAAGTTTAAAACTTCTAACCTATCCTCTTCATTGAAACTTTGTAATAGAGTCTTCTTATCCATTGTTAAAATATCATATACAATAGTCTTTCGACTATTTGAATCGCAAATATTGCAAATATTGGTGATAAGTCAATAGGTAAGTTTCCTAAAAACTTATATTGTATTTGCCTAAATGGTTCTAACACTGGGGAAGTTATACTATTTAAAAATCTCATTATTTCATTGCCTCTATCTTGAATAATCCATGATCCTAGGCATTCTATAACTATTATTACTTCTAGTACTCTAAAAAATGTAGAAATTAGATTTAGTAACATTCCCATTATACCCACCTACTTTGTCCAACTAAATAATGCTTTTGAACTTAATTCACTCTTTAATTCATTCGTTACTTCTACATTTGATGGTGAAAGTATATATACACCCTTTTCAATTTCTTGAAGTTCTCCACCTAAAGCATAACAAGATCCACTAATGAAATCTAATAATCTTTGAGCTATTCTAATTTCAAGAGCTGTTGTATTTACAAGAACTATTCTTCTATTTTTTAATGCATCACATATTTCTGTAGCTTCTTCATATGCTACTGGTTTAGTTATAGTAACTTTTGCAGATGATGAAGTATGAATATTTACAACTTTATTGTTCTTTTTATTTTGGATAACAGGTTCAATAGCTTCCTCTAATCCATCTTCATCTTCTAATTCGTCTAAATCGTCGAACTCCTCATCATACTCATCGTATTCTCCAAACCCTAAAAATGATTTTAATTTTGTTTTCATGTCACTCATTTACTTTTCCTCCTGTAAATTATAATTTCTCTTTCCGAAGATTCCCTCTCCAATTCTAATGAAATTTGATCCTTCTTCTATAGCAATATGATAATCGTGTGTCATTCCCATAGACAAAATTTCCATTTGTATATTTTTAAATTCCTTATTTTTTAATGAATCAAAAATATCCTTTACCTTTTTAAAATAATACCTATTGCTCTCTTCATTTCCCTTTGGTATAACAGACATTATCCCTTTTACTTTAACAAATTTACATTTTTCAATCGCTTCTATTAAAGTATCTAAGTCTTCCTCAAGTAGACCACCCTTACTTTCTTCACGACCAATATTTATCTGAATTAAAGTATCAGCTATAATATTCTTTTTACCAAATTCCTTTTCTATAACTTCTAATAACTTAATACTAGAAAGGGAATGAATAAGAAAAGTTTTACCCACCAAATATTTTACTTTATTAGTTTGAAGGTTTCCAATAAAATGCCATCTTACATCTTTATGAAAGTTTTCAAACTTATCTTTAAGTTCTTGAACTTTATTCTCTCCAAAATCCCTAATTCCTGCATTATATGCTTCCTCTAGTTCATTTAGAGGTTTAGTCTTAGAAACCGCTAATAGCGTAACTTCATTTGGTATATTACGTCTCAAACTTTCTATATTATTCTTTATATCCATAGCCGTTTCCCTCCTAACAAGAGTAACTAATACTTTACTATAAAGTAATTCTGCATAAAAGTTAAATATCCTTCATAATATCATAAAAATATTATTTATTAATGTCTTCTTCAGCATATTCTACAGCATGATTGCTAGCTGCTGGCATTATAATTTCATCACTTTTTTCAACTGTAACGTCCAAACCTCTAAATTGCTTCAATACTCTTAAATGGCTTCCCTCTGAATTTAGGGATTCTTCCATTAACTCTGCATTTCCTATTACATAAATTTTAAAAGGTGCTGCCTCTCTATCTCCATCATCAAATCCTAAAAAGGCACTATTACATACAACAGCAGTATTAGGTGTTACTCTATGATTGTTTACCGAAATAGCCTCTGCACCACTACCTCTTAGCTCATTTATTAATAAAGCCATATCACTATCATGCAATATCTTATTCATTACTTCATAATCTGTATCTTCATCATAGTTAATAATGGCATCATTAATTGTAATTATAAGTCCAGGCCCTTTTACCTCATTTAGCCCTGTTAACATCCCATAATCACCTAACTGATTTCTCATATCTTCTAATACTTTTCCATTCATTTTATCATCATTTTTATACTTATCTATCTTCTCTTGAAATTCTCTATTGCTTTTTTGTAATAAACTTATTTGCTTATATAGCTGTGTTCTCTCTTCAATAGCATCTTGATATTCCTTTGCTGTTAATTGCTTTGAAGCTATCCCGTCAAAATTGAAGTTAATTGCAATTAATATACCTACTATCAGTGTTCCAATGAAAAGAGCAATCTTTGCGCTCTTATTTTTCATTTAATCACCTCATTGCCTACTTTTATATTTTTCTATGATTAATCTTCTTATAATAGCAAAATTATCAAATATTCTTCCACCAAAAACAATAACTGCTGCTATATATATAGGAATTCCTAATTTATCCCCCAAATAAGCTAACGCTGCTGCTAACACTGCATTCCCAAAAAATCCAGATATAAATATATCTGCTTGAAAGTTCTTTGATAAATTAGCTCTTACTGCACCAAAAACTGAATCTAAGCAGGCAAGAATAGCTACTGACATATATGGTGAAAATCTTTCTGGTATATTTACATCAAAAACAACCCCTAATATAATTCCAAATAAAAGTCCTATGATTGCTATCATTAATTATTCCTCCTTACTCCTTTACTGGTGTAATAAAATCGGTTCTATATGACTCTGTAGTTTTTTCAATAAATATATCATCTACAACCTTATAGGTAACATCATAATTATCCAAAGCACCAAACTTTAAAGCTCCAGGAAAATCTAATGCTACATTTAGCTTAGTTTTATCTCCTATGGCTTTTATAACAATAGTTTCTTTAGGACTTACCTTTCTTCCCGATGTTCCTATCCATATTATACTAGTTCCAGAAGAGTTCATTATACCAGTTTGAGCAGTTACTCTATAATCGTTAATAGATATAGCCTCTGCTCTAGCATACCATAAGGTATTTACTAAATGTACAAGTTCAGCACTTCCTAAATCCACACTTGTATCAGTAGCATTGCTAAATATCGGTGTCTTAGGTTTTATAGTAACTATAATCCCTGGCCCTTTAACATCCACTGTTCCAAGCTGTATTCTTGCATTATCAAGTGCTTTCTTTACTTCTAAGTCAACCTTACCATTTTCTGTAGCACTCTCTTCTAATTTTTTTATTTCCTCTGTAAGTTTTGAGTTTGTAGATGCTAACTCTTCTTTTTCTTTCTTTAAACTTTCAACTTCACTTATTATATCAGTATTATTTATGTTGCCATCAGTACCATCCTTTTTAGCAAGCATTTTAAACTGATATGCAAGTAAGAATCCTAATAATGCACATACTACTGCAACAAATATTTGTGATGTTTGCTTTTTCATCTTACTCCTCCTTATTTATAATCTGGTGAGCCTTCATGGCCAACTTTTATATATTCCTTTGGTTTTGCATGAATATATATATTCATAGCATCACTTAACTTTTTTGTTAAGTTTTCATCATTTCCTAATAATACTTGGATATCACCAAAATAAATTTTCATATTTGCCATATCATTAACATCCAAGGATGTAATACTAACACCCTTATTATCTTTTTGCATTTTCTCTTCAGCTTTATATAGTAAATTTAATACTTTTTCTAACCTTGTATTTTCCTCTATTTTCATCCCAACTTCTTTATCTTTAATATTTAGTCCTTTTATTTCAATTAAGTTTTTCCCATCTAAAGAATTTGTTCTTTCTAATAAATGTAAATCTTCAGAAATTATATCAAAGCTATTTCCATTCTTTTGATAATATATACCTTTCTTTTCGTTTACATTAACCTCTAAGGTTTTTGGTAACTTTTTGGATATTGTAACTGTATTTACATATGGATTTTGCATTAACTTTTTTATTAGTTCATCTTTATTAAAAGTAATTATATTACTACCCTTAACTTCTTCTGCATTTGTTTTAACAAACTCTCCTGTTATTAAAGAATCTCCTTTATACACTATTTTATTTACCGTAAAAAACTCCGTTTTGTAAGCTAGAAAAGTTCCTATTCCTAATAATAATATAAGGAGTAATATGCATTTCTTAATTAATCTTTTTTTTCTCTTTTTTCTTATATAAATATTGTTGCTTTTTACCATAATCCATCCCTATTCCAAACTTTTTATAAATTAACATAATATACACTTTTCCTTCTTATATCATACCACTTTATATTACCTATTTCATTAAAAAAATATGATAATTAAGATATTTTTTATAATTATCTATTTAATCTCCCTTTACTTTTTTATAAATAATTGTATAAAAAAGGTGTGGTAAATATTTATTTTTTCCTTTCGTACTTAAAGTTTTACACTTTTATATATAAAAAATACTACTGCACATTTTGTACAGTAGTATCTTATTAATCTTCTTTACCTACACGCTGTCTAGATATATTTAATAACACGCCCATTGCCGTCATGGTTATAGCTAATGATGTTCCACCATAACTTATAAAAGGAAGGGGAACTCCAGTTACAGGCATTGAACCAGTTACAACAGCTATATTTATTATTGCTTGGAATCCAATTATACTTGTAATCCCCATAGCTAGCAATGAACCGTAAGTATCTCTTGCTTCCATTGCCACCTTAACACCTCTCCAAATTAAAAATACAAATAGAGATATTATTACTAAGCACCCTATTAGCCCTAATTCTTCACCAATTATAGAGAATATAAAGTCATTATGTGGCTCTGGCATATATATTGTCTTTTGTCTTGATTGTCCTAAACCTAATCCTGTAAGTCCCCCTGCCCCTAAGGCATAAAAGGACTGGATAAGCTGATATCCTTTATCAGCTGCATCTTTCCAAGGATCTAAGAAATTTAGCATTCTATCTCTTCTATACTCCTCTCCTAAGGCAAAAACCAAGGCTGCTGCCACAAGGGTTGGAGCTACAACACCAAACATATGCTTATTCTGACCACCTGCTACAAATAGCAAAACAAAGGTTACTATCATAATAAGAGCTGCAACACTAAGATTCTTTTGAGCAAGAACCATACCTGCATAAAGACCACCTACACATAATGGTGGAATAACTCCATGCCAAAAATCTTTTATTCCATCACCTTTTTTAGTTAAATGCCAAGCTAAAAAGAGGACAACTACATATTTTGCCAACTCAGAGGGCTGAAAGGATAATGGTCCTAGCTTTATCCATCTATATGCACCATTTGTTGGCTCAAATAAGTAAACAGCAAAAAGTAATGGAACAGTAACTACCATTAATATTCCTGTTACTCTCTTTAACTTATGATAGTCAATAGCCATAAAAACAAATAAGGCTATTGCTCCTAAAGCACAAGCAATCAACTGTTTTTTTAAGAAGGCAGTACTATCATGTTGCTTAAACATTGCAAAATAAGAACTTGCCGAATATATCATTACAGTTCCTATAGCAACTAAAATAAGTACTGTATAAAAAATGCCATAATCTATAGTCCCCATTTTTCTTTTTTTGGGTCTACCTTTCATCATACATAAATCCTCCACCTATCTATTACTAAAGTGAAACAAAACCTATAATGCATAATATTAAAGTTATTATAGAGAATACTGTTACTATCTTTACTTCTGACCATCCACATTGTTCAAAATGGTGATGTAATGGAGCCATCTTAAACACTCTCTTTCCTGTTAACTTAAATGAAGTAACCTGAATAACTACTGAAAGTGTCTCAGCAACATAAATTCCTCCAACTATTAAAACTACTAGTGGAGTTTTTAATACCATCATAATTGTGGCTAATGCTCCACCTAATGCTAAAGATCCTGTATCACCCATAAACACCCTTGCTTTATATGCATTGAATTTTAAAAATCCTATTAATGCTCCCACTAAAGCTATAGCAAATACTGCTACGCTGTAATGCCCCATATTAAAGGCTAAAATACTAAAGAAAGTAAAAACTAAAACACTTACTGATGTAGCTAAACCATCTAATCCATCAGTTAAATTAACTGCATTAGTAATAGCTGCATAATAGAAAATTACAAAAGGTATGTATATCCACTTCAAATCTATAGCAAAATCTGCAAATGGTATTGATATTGATGTTCCTACAAACTTATAACCATAGTAAGCTAAAGCTACAGAAAATATTATTTGAAGTATAAACTTTTGTCCTGATTTTAATCCTTCATTTTCTTTATGAATAATCTTTAAAATATCATCTAAAAAACCTATAAGTCCAAAAGCTAGAGTTCCATATAAAACTATCATACCTTCACTAGTAAACTTATATCTCATTATTATCATTACCAAAGTAATAGAAATTAGAAATATTAATCCCCCAATAGTAGGTGTTCCAGCTTTCTTCATATGGCTTTGTGGCCCATCTTTTCTTATATTTTGACCAAACTTAAGTTTATGAAGCATTGGAATTATTATAGGCCCTAGTATTAATGAAAAAACTAGTCCTAACCCAAATGCTACTAATACTGTTCTATTAAAAAATCCACTAAATAATTCCCCCATCTTTTCTGCTGCTTTGTAAGCAGCTCACCTCCTTCGTTATATATCTAAATTTTCTAGGGCTTTTACTATTTCTTCAAACTTAACTCCCCTAGATGCCTTAATTATTATAGCATCTCCTTCTTTTATTACATTTCTTAAATCTTCTATTAAGTCTTCTTTTGTGTTATAAAGCTTAACACTATCCTTTTTAAACCCCATTTTATAGTTTTCTTTTTCTTCACCTGTTGAAATCAGTAGGTCTGCCTTATTAGTGGCATACTCACCAACTTCTTTGTGTGCCTTCTCTGACTCATTACCAAGTTCATTCATATTTCCTAAAATAGCTATCTTTCTTTTACCCTTTGTATTTTCTAATACATCTAGAGCAGCTTTCATTGAATCAGGACTAGCATTATAACAATCATTAATAATTGTAACCTTATCTTTATTAATAAATTGTAATCTCATAGAAGTAGCTTCTAAGTTGTCTAACCCCTTTATCATATCTTCATAGCTTACATTAAGTTCTCTACAAGCAGCTATACCAAGCAAAGCATTTAATACGTTATGTGCTCCTACCATAGGAAGATTAAATCTATATTCACCTTCTTGGCTTACTACAGTAAAGGATGTTTCTTTATCTGTTAGTTCAATATCTTTTGCTCTAAAGTTAAAACTTTCATCATATCCTGTTTTTATAAGTTTATAGAAATCACTTTCTACATTTGGAAGATACTCATCTTCTCCATTAACTATTAAAACATTATCCTTTGTAAAGAAATCTGTAATTTCCATCTTTGCTTTCAAGATATTTTCTCTTGTTTTTAAATTTTCAAGATGTGATAATCCAATGTTTGTTATAAGTCCAATATTAGGTCTTGAACATTCTGCAAGCTTATGTATCTCTCCTAAATCACTCATTCCTAATTCTAGAACAGCTACATCATATGTAGAATCTAATTGAAATACCATAAGAGGTAAACCAACTTCATTATTAAAATTTCCTTTAGTTTTAAACACCTTATACTTATTACTTAAAAAGGCTGCAACTAAATCTTTTGTAGATGTCTTTCCTGTAGATCCAGTTACTCCAATTACCTTTATTCCTAGTTTATTTCTATAATAGTGTGCAAGATCTAATAGAGCATCATATGTATTTTTGACTTTAATAATTATTCCTAAACCTTGAATATCCTCTAGACTACCTACAACTTCATCAATTATAGCTATGGATGCACCTTTTTCTAATGCATCTTTTGCATAGACATTACCATTAAAGTTTTCACCTTTTAATGCTATAAAAACATTGTCTTTTTCAATCTTTCTAGTATCAGTATTTACATTATTGAAATTTCTGTTTTCATTATCTACTAGAATTTCACCTTTTACTGCTAGTACTAATTCATCAAAGCTTAATTCCACGTTATCTACCTCTTCTTCCTATAACATTCAACAATATGTGGAATACTGCTTATGCAATATTCCACATAATTAATTATAATATAAATATTAAACTAATATTCCTTTTCTTTTTCCTTTAATATTTTATCAACAATTTCTCTTTCGTCAAAGTGTATTTTACCACTTTTTAATTCTTGATAAGTTTCATGACCTTTACCAGCAATTACAATTACATCTCCAGCTTGTGCTAAATCAATTGCTCTTTTAATGGCTTCTTTTCTATTTTCTATAACTTCATAGTTATTTTTATTTATCCCTTTAATAATATCGTCTATAATTCTTATAGGTTCTTCAGTTCTTGGGTTGTCAGAGGTTATTATTGAAATTTCAGAGAGTTCTGTTCCTATTTTCCCCATTTGAGGCCTTTTAACTTTATCCCTGTCTCCCCCACATCCAAATACAGATATTAGTCTATTTTTTTTAAATCCATTCACTGTAGTTAAAATATTATCTAATCCATCTGGTGTATGTGCATAGTCGATTATTATTGTATAAGGTAACTTATATTCTTTTCCTACTTTTTCACACCTTCCAGTAACAACAACATCTTTTATGCCCTTTTTTATTGATTCAATAGACACATTAAGAGCAAGGGAGGCCCCTATAGCACCAAGAGAATTATAAATATTAAACTCACCTGGCAATCCAACCTTTATAGTTTCTTTTTTTCCTTTAAGGTTAATATCATAAGTTGAAAATTCACTTTCACACTTTTCATTAAAGGCTTTATAATCTGATTCGCTTTTTACAGAATAAGATAGTGATTCTCCAGATATTTCATCTATTATTCTCTTTCCATAATTATCGTCAACATTTACAATACTTATACCACTTTCTTTAAAAAGCTTCAATTTAGCCTCGTAATAATTTTCAAAGGTTTTATGAAAATCAAGATGATCACGAGTAAGATTTGTAAATATACCAACATCAAAATTAATTCCATACACCCTATCAAGGGCTAGAGAATGTGATGATACTTCCATTACGCAATATTCACATTTTTTCTCTACCATCTCATGAAACAATTTGTAAAGTTCTAGTGATTCCGGCGTTGTTCTTTCTGAAGGTACTATTATATTTCCTATATGATTTGATATTGTTCCTACAAGTCCTACCTTATGTCCTTCTTTTTCTAAAATGCTTTTTATCATAAAGGTTGTTGTTGTTTTCCCGTTGGTGCCTGTAACTCCAATCATTTTCATTTTTTTATGAGGATTATTATAGAAGGTGGCAGAGACTATAGCTAATGCTTTCCTAGTCTCCTCCACCTTTACTATAGTTATTTCTTTATTTTCTAATTGTATATCTTCTTCACATACAATTACTTTTGCACCCTTTTTAACAGCTTCGTTAGCATACTTGTGTCCTTCATTCTTTAAACCTCTTATACAAAAGAAGATATCTCCACTTTTTATACGTCTGCTATCATAACTAATGCCATTTATATCTACATTTAAGTTACCTTGAATTATTGTATAATTGCTTTTTTCTAAAAGCTTTTGAAGAATCATTTTTTTACCTCTATTAATTATTAAAAGAAGTTCTTACTCATTAATCTCCATACTCATTGTTTAATTCTAGTTTAACTGTTGTTCCTTTTTCAATTAATTCACCATAAGGAATACTTTGACTTTGAACCATTCCTTCACCATCTACCGAATACTTAAGTCCTAGTGAGCCTAATAGAGCTGATGCTTTCTCTAAAGAATATCCTCTAATATCAGGCATTATAACTCTTGTTAAGTTTTCTGCTTCTCCCTCAGTATAAAGTGTTATTTTTGATCCTTCTTTTACTGCATATCCTGGGAATGGTGTCATTGATTTTACATATGATCCATTTCCAACAACTTCACACTCTAACTTTTGTTCTTTTATAATTTTTTTAGCTTCTTCTATATTCTTTCCTCTTACTTCTGGAACTGTAACTTCTTTTACTATTGAAACAGCATTTTCTGATGAGAACTTACCTTCCATGTAATTGAATATATTTGTAAATAAAGTTTTAGCATATGGTGTACATACAGGACCTGCATAATACACACCAGTTCCTGGTTCATCAACAGATACCATTATAGTTACCTTTGGATCATCTACAGGCGCCATACCTACAAAAGTTGATAAATATTTGGAAGATGAATAAGTACCATTTTCAACTTTTTGTGCAGTACCTGTTTTACCTCCAATATGATATCCCTCCATGAAAGTACCTTTTCCTGATCCTGAAGTAACAACTCTTTCAAGGTATTGTCTTAATTGAGCTGTATTCTCTTCAGATGCTAATTTCTTAGTTGTAGCTTCAAAAGATTCGTCCATTACTCTTGTTCCATTTTCATCTTTATGAGTAATTTCTTTCATTATATGAGGTTGAATCCATGTACCTCCATTAGCTACAGTATTAAATGCAGCCATATATTGAACAGAATTTACTGTGTTAGTTTGTCCAAAAGCTATTGTAACTAAGTCTGTAATAGACATATTTGCAGCCTTCTTTATAATTCCCTTTGCTTCACCTGGTAAATCCACACCAGAAATTTGTCCAAAACCAAACTTCTTAATATACTCAACTAAAGTTTCGCTACCTATTTTTTCACCAAGTTGCATAAATCCAACGTTACATGAATTTTGAATTATTTCTCCAAATGTTTGAGTACCATGTCCTCCAGACTTCCAACACTTTATTCTTCTATTACCATATGTTAGACTTCCATTACAGGTGAATGTATCATTTTCCGAAACTAAACCTTCTTCCATAGCAGTAATAGCAGTAATTACCTTAAATATAGATCCTGGTTCAAAGGTATCATTTACTAGCCTATTTCTCCACATTTTTTGAAGTTTTTCTCCATCAGTTTCTCCCACAAAATTTTCTATTCCATCATAAGGATTATTAGGATCAAAGTCAGGTTTATTTACCATAGCAAGTATTTCTCCTGTTTTGGGGTCCATTACTAAAACAGAAACTGCCTTAGCCTTATGATCAATTAATGCTTGGGATGCTACACTTTCAGCAAAAAATTGTATATTTTCGTCTATAGTTAAAGTTACATCTTTTCCATCAACTGGATTAGTAAATTGTGAAATTGTGTAAGGAAATCCTCCACTTTGACTTTCTAACTCAGTTATCTTTCTTCCTGGAACGCCAGAAAGTGCACTATCATATTGTAATTCTACTCCTGTAAGACCTTTACCATCACTATTAGTTGACCCTAAAACATGAGATAAAAAAGATCCATTAGGATAATATCTTTTTGTATCTGGCGAAACAATTATTCCAGACAATTTTTTTTCTTCTATTAATTTCTTTAAATTATCAGCTTGTTGTTTTTCTATTCTTCTTATTAAAGTAGCTGCACCTGCATCTTTACCACTTGGAAGTTTTGTATCCAACTTTTTTTGAACATCTTTAGTTTCCATACCTACTGCTTCAGCAATTAAAGGTGCAAGCTCTGCACTAGACTTATACCCTTTATTATTTTCTATACTTTTTTTATAGTATGCTCTAATTGCATTCAAGTCAAAATCAACTCTATAAACATTAGCAGAAACAGCTAATTCTACACCATTTCTATCTAATATTCTCCCTCTTCTAGCATCAATTTTTACTTCGCTTGTCCACTGTTCCTTTGCCATTGCAGAATATTCAGCATGTTTTCCAATCATTATGTAAGCTAGTCTTACACTCAAAACAAAGAATAGAAATGTCAACCCTACTAGAGCCAAACTCATTCTCTTCTTCATTGAAGCTTTGTCTCTGAATCTACTATTCTTCACTCATATTCCTCCATCTATCATTGTTCCGTAGCTAAGTCATATAAAATATAAGGGATGCTACTATTAATCTAGTGCATCCATTATTTTAGAAAACAATCCACTCTTATTATCTTTTGCATTAGTTTCATCATTTTCTAAATCTTCAAAATAGTTTCCCGATAAATCCATCTGTAACATTTCATCCTTTGTAGCTACTACCATCCCTAATTTCTCCTCAGCATTAGTTTTGATATTATCTAATGATGCTACTTTTAGGAGTTCAACTCTTAATGCTTCATTTTCATCATCAACGCTTTTAATTTCGCTATTAAGTTTTGCCAAATCACTTTGCATTGAATATACCTTAGTATCTCTTGCTATTGTTATAACACCTAGTATTGCAATTGCAGCGGCTATTTGACGTGCACCTTTTCTCTTACGTCTTTCCTCTTCAAGTTTTCTTCTCTTTCTTTCTCTCTTTGCCTTTTGTAGTTCCTCATATCTTTTTCTGTCAGGTTCACTACTTCTTCTTGGCTGAGTTGCTGTATTCCCTCTTATATATTCATACTCTTTTACTATCATTTTATTCACATCCCCATTTTTTTATAACTAATCTCTAAAATCTCTCTATAACTCTTAACTTAGCACTTCTACTTCTTGGATTTTCTTCTACTTCTTCTTTTGATGGTTCAATAGCTTTTCTTGATATAAGCTTAACTAAAGGTTTCTTCCCGCATACACAGATTGGGAACTCCTTTGGACAAGTACATGGATTTGCAAGTTCTCTAAACTTTAACTTTACAATCCTATCTTCTAAGGAATGGAAGGTTATAATTGCCATTCTTCCACCTTTATTTAGTCTATTCACCCCATCTTCAATAGCTTTATTTAGAATTTCCAGCTCCCCATTAACTTCTATTCTAATAGCTTGAAAGGTTCTTTTAGCCGGATGAGGACCTTCTCTTCTAGCTTTTGCAGGTATTGCTGCCTTTATTATGTCAACAAGCTCTAGAGTAGTTTCTATTGGCTTTTCTTCTCTTTTATTAACTATAAATTCCGCTACTCTTTTTGCAAACTTTTCCTCACCATAATCTCTTATAATTCTCCAAAGATCCTCCATGGAGTAACTATTAACTACGTCATAAGCAGAGAACTCTCTATCTCTGTTCATTCTCATATCTAAAGGAGCATCTTTCATATAACTAAATCCTCTTTCTCCCTCATCTAATTGATAAGAGGACACCCCAAGATCCATTAATATTCCATCAACTTTTGGTATTTCTAATTCTTCTAAAATACTATCTATATTATGAAAATTATTATGGACTAACTTCTTATTTTCATATTCTTTTAATCTTTCACCAGCTGCTTTTAAAGCATCTGTATCCTGGTCTATTCCTACCAATAAACCATCCTTTGATAACCTTTGTAATATATGAGATGAATGACCTGCTCCCCCTAGGGTACAGTCTACATAAATTCCATCATCTTTTATATTTAAGGCATCAAGACATTCATTTAATAAAACTGAAACGTGTTTAAATTCCATTGTCAAAACTCCTTATATTCCTAAGTCACTCATTTTTTCTGCAATTGATTCAAAATCAACATTAGAATCATTGTATTCTTGCCACTTTTCTTTACTCCATATTTCTACTCTAGTTAATACTCCTATACTTACTATTTCCTTTTCTATTCCTGCATATTCTTTAAGATTTTGTGGAATCAACCCTCTTCCTTGCTTGTCCATCTCTATTTCACATGCTCCTGCAAAGAAAAACCTTACAAAAGATCGAGCATCTCTATTGGTAAGAGGTAGAGTTTTCATCTTTTCTTCTAAATTTTTCCATTCATCTTGTGGGTAAGCATATAGGCATCCATCTAGCCCCTTTGTAATAACAAACTTATTACCTAGCTCCTCCCTTAACTTGGAGGGTACAATCATTCTGTTTTTACTATCTAAGGCATGTTGATATTCACCAATAAACATTTTTGTACTCCTCTATATACTTTATAGTGATTTTACTCTACTTTCAACCACTTTACACCACTTTTACCCACTTTTTTATAAATATTCGAGAAAACTTTCTAAATCCCTTCTATAATTGGAAAATAATTTGAATTTTTTTCAAAAAAAAATAGAAGAGACATCTAAAAAGATATCTCTTCTTTAAAGCTGTAATTTACTTTATACATTAAATCTAAAGTTAACTACATCTCCATCTTCCATTATATAGTCTTTTCCTTCTAATCTATAAAGACCTTTTTCTTTAGCTTTTGCTTCTGAACCACATTCAACTAAATCATCGTAAGCAACAACTTCTGCTCTTATAAATCCTCTTTCAATATCTGAGTGAATCTTTCCTGCTGCTTGTGGAGCTTTTGTTCCAGCTTTAATCGTCCAAGCTCTTACTTCTTGAACACCAGCTGTTAAGAAACTCATAAGTCCTAATAATTTATAAGAAGCTCTTATAAGCTTATCTAATCCTGATTCATCTAATCCATATTCTGATAGCATTTCTGCCTTTTCTTCTTCATCAAGTCCTGATAATTGTTCTTCAAGACTAGCACATACTATCATAACTTCTGCCTTTTCAGCCTTAGCATATTCTTGGACTTTCTTTACATAATCATTTTCTAAATTTCCACTCATTAAATCATCTTCAGATATGTTACATGCATATAAAACTGGCTTCGAAGTTATTAAGAATAAACTTTTTACAAATACCATTTCTTCTTCAGTAAAATCTAATGATCTAGCTGGTAAATTCTTTTCTAATTGAGCCTTTATTTTTTCCATTATTGCATATTCTGCCTTAGCTGCTTTGTCACCAGATCTAACAAGCTTTAATGATTTTTCCATTCTTCTTTCTAGAATTTCTAAATCTGAGAATATAAGCTCTAAATTTATAGTTTCTATATCTCTTATTGGATCAACGCTTCCTTCTACGTGAACAACATTTTCATCATCAAAACATCTAACAACATGTACTATTGAAGCTACTTCTCTTATATGAGAAAGGAACTTATTTCCTAGACCTTCTCCTTTAGACGCTCCTTTAACTAGTCCTGCAATATCATAGAATTCTATTGCTGTATAAACTTTTCTTTTAGTATTATACATTTTTTCTAGTACATCTAATCTCTTATCTGGTACTGATACAACACCAACGTTTGGTTCTATAGTACAGAATGGATAGTTAGCTGATTCTGCTCCTGCCTTTGTAATTGCGTTAAATAAGGTACTTTTCCCTACGTTTGGTAAACCTACTATTCCTAATTTCATATTCTTACATTCCTTTCTTCCTAAAAACATTCCACCTAATGTCGTAAAAAATGGTTTAAAAGCTATTAGTGTTTTAAACTTCCAACTTTTAAACCATTGCTTTTCCTAAATATGCAATGTTACTTAACTTAAATGCATCCACTGTTTACATCATAAGTCTAATTATATGTATTTATTTGATTTTTTTCAATACCTTTGACCATGTTTTAGATTTCCTTTATATTAAATAAAATAAAAAGGACGAATTAAGTCCTTTTTATTCTCAATTTGAATAATCTTGCTAAGCAAAACATTCATTATATATAATATTTAAAAATTCCTCTTCATCTAAATCTTTAAAGTTATTAGAAATACTTATATATTTATTTTCACCAATGACAATATACTTTTTCCCTAGTTTATTATTGTTTGCATAAACACAAACATCTTTAGGTAGATTGGTTTCTATAATTTCTAATATTAAATCAGCATCATCATATTCATATGATAATTTACAAAAGCTTTTAATTTTTTTATTTACACATAACTCAAAAAGCCAATTACTATCACATATAAAAGTATCATAAAAAAATAATTCATTTTCTCCTTCACTAAAATAGCTTCTATTTTCTGCTATTATACTTTTAGAACTATATACCTTATTACATGTTTCTTCATATCCAAAATCATTTAATATTAAATTTGATATATACTCATAATTTTTCTTAATATCATTGGAGAATGTGCCTCCTAATACATTAAATACTGTTAGATTAATAAAAAGAATATACATCACTATACAACTTAAAATAGTAATAATTATATTAGTTCTTCTCTTAAAATTCTTTTTCTTTAAAAATTTTATTATCATATAAAAAAGAAGCATAAAAACTAAAAAGAAAGATAAAACAGATACTATTTCGACTCTAGAAAAACTACTATCCATTGCAGGAGTAACAATAATAAATACTAGTGCAAGTATTATTCCTATTATATAAAGTTTATTTTTTCTTTTTAATGATTTATACGAGTTATATGGTATGAATTTATTTTCTTTTAAACTTATTCTACTTTTTATAATCCACTGAATAAATAAAATTAGTTCTATAGAATAATAAAGTATGGCTGCACTATATATAAATGAACATAATATCATTACATTACTTGAGAAAATAGTCTTTACCATACCAAAGCTAGCAAACCATTGGTAAAAAACAATCATCCATAAAGCAACAATAACTGCATATCCCAAGACATTCCACATAGATGCCTTTATTATTTGTTTAAATTTTTCTTTCTCATCAGTGTGTATTGGGATTAACTCTAAATTATCTTCAGTATAAAAAATTTGAATCTTACCTTTGCTACAAACATATTTCCAACCAGCTTCTTCACAATAATCTCTATATCTTTATGTTTCTTCATTATCTTCAGCATGGAAGAAAGTAACATCTCCAAGTATATCAACTGTAAATTTTAATTTTCTTGCTTTAATCTTTTCAAATTTAAATATGTTGCCACTAATAGAAGTTAATAACCATCCTTTACTTGCCTCTTCTTCTAAAAACTCTTCTACAGCTGCACACTCATATGGCATAAAATTAAATAAAACTCTTTTTTTATTTTTATTCTTCATATCTCTCCTCCAAAAATTCTCTTCCTTCTGCAACCAAAGTTTTTAACCTTTTATATTCACATTCTAAGATTTCTTTGCCCTTACCAGTAATCTTATACATTCGTTTTCTTCCTACCCTAGAGGTTTCAATAATCATATGCTCTTCCTCAAACTTTCCTAAAAGAACATATAAAGTTCCAGGTCCAACTTTAACCCTTCCATTTGAAATATCTAAAACATTCTTCATTATATCTACTCCACATTTTTCATTAAGAAGAGATATTAAAACATAATACATAGGTTCAGTTAAATTTTGAAATTGTTCTCTAGCCAAATTATCACCGTCCTTATATCGATAATCGATATTGTCAACTCTCCTTGTAAATCATTCCAGTATTTTAGGTGGACATAATACAAATAATAACCTTGAAATTCAAAAAGAAATTAGGTGATTATATGAAGAAAAAATTATTTGTATTTGCTCTTTTAATAGCTTTAATTGTTTCTATAATTCCTATGAATGTTATGGCTCTCACAGCTAGTGACACTACAGAACTTAATTGGTATTACGTTGCAAGAGTAAAAGGAGAAACACCTGAACCCGCAAAAGAATCTGCATCATTTCTAAAAGAATGTGGAGGATATTATGTAGGTGACACTTCTCAAAAAGTTTTATATTTAACTTTTGATGAAGGATATGAGAAAGGGTATACTAGTGCAATACTTGATACACTTAAGGAGCTTAAAATACCTGCTGCCTTTTTTGTTGTCAAGCCATACATAGATAGCGAACCTGAATTAATAAAGAGAATGGTTGATGAAGGTCACTTAGTTTGTAATCATTCTAACCATCATCCATCTATGGCTTCAATTACTGATCCTGAAAAATTCAAAAAGGAATTAACTGACGTTGAAGCTGCATTTAAAGAGCTAACAGGAAAAGATATGCCAAAATACTTTAGACCCCCAATGGGTAAATATTCCAAAAAATCTTTAGAGATGACTAAAGCTTTAGGATATAAATCTATCTTCTGGAGCTTTGCTTATAAAGATTGGTTAGTTGATGATCAACCTAGCGAAAGTTTTGCTATAGAAAAAATTAAAAAAGGTGCTCATCCTGGAGGAATTTTATTATTGCACGCTGTATCAAGTACAAACACAAAAGTTATGAAGCAAGTGTTAAGTGATTTACAAGCTGAAGGCTATGTATTTAAATCTCTTGATGAGTTGCCAGAATAAAATTTCACAAAGAAAAAGTATAGGAATGTTTTTTCCTATACTTTTTTAATATTTATTTATATAAATATATATTGTTATATTTATAAGAATTAATGAAAGGCATTACTCTATAATTATATCTTTTTGATCAACTGTATCCCCATAAGCTGGCTTCAAAGTTTTATCATAAGCCTCTTTTATTTTTCCTTCTTTAGAAAGCTTATTGATTTCATCATTTAACCAGTTTAAAAGTTCAGTGTCCCCTTTCTTAACAGCAGGTGCTATTACATCTTCATCACCAAGATTTTTAATTCCTACAGTGTAACCTTTATTCTCTACAGCCCATGCAAATAATAAAGTATTGTCATGAGCTAAAGCAGCTCCTCTTCCATCCTTCAAAGCTTCAAAAGCTTCTGTGTTCTGATCAAACTTTAACAATTCCATATCAGGATAATTTTTTGAGAAATAAGCATCAGCTGTTGTTCCCTTGTTTACAATTAACTTTTTACCTTTTAACTCATTAACATCAGTAATTACTGTTCCATCTTTTGAAACAACCCCTAAAGCAACTTTCATATATGGATTTGCAAAATCCACCTTCTCTTTTCTCTCATTTGTAACTGTAAAATTAGCTAAGATAATATCAACTTTATTTGCCTGCAAAAATTCAACTCTACTAGCTGCCTCAACTAAAACAAACTCTACCTTTGTTTCATCCCCAAACAAATCCTTTGCTATTTCCTTTGCAATTTCTACATCATAACCTTGGTTTATACCATTGGAATCTACATATCCAAAAGGTGGCTTATCACTAAAGACACCAATTTTTATAGTTCCACGTTTTTTTATTGACTCTATAGAAGATTCATTTTCATTCTTGCCACCACATCCAATTAGGCTCAAAACTAACAGCACAGCAGAAAGTAATACTCCAATAACTTTAAATTTCTTTTTCATAAAATATGCCCCCTTTTAATAATTTAAAATATTTAAAAATGATCTTGCCCTCTCTGTTTTAGGATTTGTAAAGAACTCTTCTGGACTAGTTATCTCTACTATCTTCCCTTCATCCATAAAAGCTATCTTATTAGCCACTTTTCTAGCAAAAGACATTTCATGAGTTACAACTATCATAGTCATACCATCCTTTGCTAAGGCTTGTATAACTTCTAATACTTCTCTTACCATCTCTGGGTCTAATGCAGCTGTTACTTCATCAAAAAGCATTATATCTGGATTCATACATAAGGCTCTAACTATAGCAATTCTCTGTTTTTGCCCTCCTGATAACTCCCTAGGAAAAGATTTTTTCCTATCTAGAAGTCCAACCTTTTCTAATAATTTATCAGCCTTAGCTTCTACTTCTTCTCTTTTTCTCTTCTGAACCTTTAAAGGTCCTAAAAGAATATTATCTATTACATTCATGTGAGAAAATAATTCATAGCTTTGAAATACCATTCCTATTTTTCCTCTTACTTTAGTCCAAGAAATATCTTTCCCAAGTTCACCCAAACCATCTAAGGTAATTACTCCATCATTTATATTCTCAAGCCCATTAATACATCTTAATAGAGTACTTTTGCCACAACCTGAAGGGCCTAATAAAACTAAAACCTCACCTTTATGAAGATCTAAGTCCACTCCTTTTAAAACCTCTATATTGCCAAAACTTTTTCTTAGTCTTTGTATTTTTAAAAACTCATCTGCCATATCTCTTTACCTCCTAACTTATCCATTTTCCCTCTAAATATTTTGATAATAGAGAAAGTGGATAACAAATAATAAAGTATAGAATAAATATTGTTCCATATATCCAAAATGATGCTGAAGGATTTGTTAAAATTGAGGATTCTATTATTTGCTGTCCAATTTTAATTACTTCAACAACACCAATTAAAACTACTAAAGAGCTTGTTTTAATCATCCTAGTGGCTAAGTTTATTGCACCTGGAGTTATTCTTCTTAATGCTTGTGGAATCAATATATATCTAAATGTTTGTCCATTGCTTAGCCCTAAGGCATAAGATGACTCCCACTGATGTTTTTCTATTGATGTTAAAGCACCTCTAACTATATCTCCCATTTCTGCAGTTCCCCATATAACGAAAACAATTATAGATACAAGCACTCCATCAATATGAGTATTTAAAGCAGTCGCAACTCCAAAATATACAATAAATAACCATACTAAAATTGGTATTATTCTAACTGCTTCAAGATATAATCTACACAACGCTTTTATAACCTTATTTTTACTAGTCATTATTACTCCTAAAATTACACCTAGAATAGTTGCTAGTATTACTGAAATAAAAGCTATTTTACAGGTAACTAATAAACCACCAAGAAGTCTCTCAAGATTTTTCCCTTGAAAAATAACATCAATCCCCATACTTTGCAGACCTTCCTTTCTTCTCTAAACAACTAATCAATACAGATATTGGAAGTAATATTATCAAATAAAAAATAACCAATAAAAATAATGCTTCTATAGTTTTATATTCCATACCAATAATGTCTTTAGCTAAAAACATTAAATCTGCCACGGCTATCGCCCCAACAATGGAAGTTTCCTTTAACAAGAATAAACAATTAGCTCCTATTGATGGTATTGCAATAGATATAGCTTGTGGTAGAACAATATATCTCAATGTTTGAAATCTAGTTAGCCCTATGCTTAATCCAGATTCAATCTGTCCTTTGGAAACTGCCTCTAAACCTCCTCTTATTGCTTCAGCCATATAACTGCCCCCTAAAAAGGTTAATCCTATAACTCCACAAGTAAACCCACTTAGTTTTATCCCAATTTTGGGCAACCCATAAAATAAGAAAAATAATTGGATTAATAAAGGAGTATTTCTAGACATCTCTATATAAGCCTTAGAAATAGTCTTTAAAATTCTAACCTTATAGAAAATCAGATTACTACAGATCAAGCCAACAACTACTGAAAGAATTATTCCAATAGCCCCTAATTCCAATGTTAAAATTGTTGCATCTACATACCTTGGTAAAGCCTCAATTATAAACTCCCAATTCATATAACTTCCCTCCTATGAAAATAAGCCTCATCTCTTAATACATAAGAGACGAGGCTTTTTGCTCCGCGGTTCCACCCTAATTAGATTCTATAAAATCCCACTTAACTATGTACTTTCATACACTTACGCTATAACCGGCGCACCGTGATAGTCCTACTATAATTCTTCAAACTATCTGCTCTAGAGGGCACTTCACTATTCTCATTATAGAAGTTCTCACCAAACACCTCTTCTCTGTGATAATTTCAAAATAGCTACTTTTCTCTTTCTACGCATTTAAAAATGTTTTCTAAAATTTATATGGTATTAATAACCTATAAATACTAAATCTTTTATCTCTTATCTTTATTTTTCTTTCGTTTAATTTTGTAATATTATTATATAAAAAAAACCATAAAGTGTGATTAACTACTTTATGGCTAAAATATTAAGATGGATATATTTCATTATTCATTTTCTTTACAATACTGTCTTTTCTCTTAATTGATTTCTCTTCTAATTCAACTAACTCTAACTCAACACTTTTTGCAAAAGGCTTATCTCTTAGTGAATTTAAATTAACTTTAACATTTACAATTGCACTTTCAATAGCTGCATGTAAAAGAATAGCTGCACATCCTGCATCTGATATAAGCATTCTATTTCCATACTTTACAGCTACATCTATATTATCATAAAAATTATAACACTCCTTAGCAAGTTCCAAAGGAGCCTTCATAGCCTTAACTGTTCCTTGAACTATAGCTGCACTTCTAATTTTCTTTTCTTCATCAGAATCTTTAGGAAGCTTATAACAATCCATAAGCTTATTAAAATACTCTCTATCCAACTCCATTAGTTCCATTGATTTTTTTATAAACTTACCACTTGCTTCTTTAAAGTCTAGTACTGTCTTTTTTGTTTCTCCATCTAAACTTTCAAAGGACTTTTTATTTACTGTCAATGAATAAACCATTGAATTTAAACTTCCAGAAAGAGCAGCTACAAGCCCTGCTACACTTCCTCCACCTGGAGATGGTGATGAAGATGACAAGTCTTCTAAAAATTCATCTATTTTATAATCCTTAAACCTCATACTATTACCTACCTTCTAGTTTTTATCTAATTATAAAAAAAAGAGTAACTTTTTACAAGTTACCCTTAGCTTTTAATATGGATTATTATATTCATTTCTAAAAGCAAACTCTTTAATATCCTTTGCTTTATAATGCTCTTTTTCTTCTGCTATCTCACCTACTGGTGTTATACCTATAATTTTGTATTCATCAGGTATCTTTAATATATCTTTTACCTCACCTTCATCTATGGCACCAATCCACAATGTTCCATATCCTTCTGCTGTTGCTGCAAGAATTATGTGTTCCATAGCAATAGCACCATCTACAAGATAAAAATCCTTCCCTTCAACCTCACCAGAATCATCAGGCTTTGCAATAATAACCATAGCTATTGGTGCCTCTTTTACAGCATTACATGCCTTATCATCTTTATTTCTTATAGATTCTGCAATCTCATCCTTCTTATCTTTATCATCAACTATTACAATTCTAAATGCGCTCCTATTTTTCCATGAAGGAGCTCTCATAGCCGCTTCTATCATTTTATCTATAGATTCTTTAGAGATTTTGCTATCCTTGTATTTAGAAATACTAGTCCTCTTTTTTATAACATCAAAAAATTCCATTACTAAACACCATCCTATAAAATTATTCAGTATTAGAATTTCTCACTTTCGTATTTTTATACTAGATAACTTATCCAAAAAGGCAACGTAAGTAAAGATATTAATGTAGTTACAAGAACAATAATTGCTGAATATTCCTTTTCCATATTGAATTTTTCTGCAAAAATAGTAGTTGTTGTAGCTGCTGGCATAGCTTGTACTAATACTAGAGTTTTTACAACTATAGTATTATCCTTAAGGATGCTTCCAAGTATCAATACTGTTAAAGGCAATAAAGCTAACTTTACTAAAGCCCCATAATAAATTGAGCCATCTTTTAACATTTTCCTAAAGTCCACTTTTGATAAAACACTCCCTATAACTATCATAGAAATTGGGGTTGTCATACTACCCACCATATTAGTAGGATATAATATAATTTGTGGAATATTAATATTAAAAATAAGTATTGGTAATCCAATATATACTGCAATCATTGATGGATTTAATAATATTCTTTTTATATCATTTTTTTCTTTACTATCAGAATATAGAATTACTCCATAGGTCCATAAAAATATAGTAAAAAACAAATTAAATATTGATTCATAAATAACACCTTCTGAACCAAAGACCATATTAACTATTGGAAACCCTATAAAACCACAATTTGAAAACACACTGGAAAACTGAAGAACTCTTCTTTTCCCTTCAGATTTAACTTTTTTAAACAACATATGACATAGGGGTATAGCTATAATAAAGCATATAAAACTATAAATAAATGCCTTTATTATATTATTCATAATGCTTTCATGAAAGCTAAAAGAAAAAGATGATACTATCATTAAAGGAAGTGTTATATTTAATAAAATCTCAATTAGTCCCTTTTGTGTTTCTTCAGTTATTATTCTTTTTTTATTTCCATATACTCCAATAAGTAAGATTAAAAAAATAGAAACAATATTACTAAATATCTCAAACATTCTCTACTCCAATAAAAGTAATTTATTATAATATACTTTTTAAATGTTCATTTAGTCTATCAATGATATTATCCCAATCAAATTTATTAACTGCTTCACTATATGTCTTATCCGAAATCTTTTTCAAATCTCCACAAGTCATATAATTAATCAAACCTTCAGTCAAGGCCTTTTCATCTCCAGGTTCAACTAATATTCCACCACTTTTATTTACTATCTCATAAGCAATGCCTACATCTGTTGAAACGATTATATCCCCTAAAGCAGCTGCTTCTATAAAGCTAATTCCAAAACTTTCGAAATCAGATGTTAAAGAAAATATCTTTGCTTTTTTGTATTCATTAAATAATGCTTCCCTATCATCAAGATTCCCAACAAGTTCTATGGAAGCTTCTATCCCAGAGTTTTCATTTAAGAATTTTTCATATAAATCTAAAAATCCATCCTCTATAGGACCAACTAACCTTAACTTCCACCCTTTTCTTATTTCTACCGGAATATTTTTAAATGCTTCTAATAGCATCACAGTATTTTTTTCTTCAGCACCAATTCTAGCTGTACTTAAAATTATATTTTCTTTAACGGAATAATCATAACGTATATTTAAAGAATCTAACAATTTGAAATCTACACCATTAGGTAATATTTCAAGCTTATCCTTTAAATAAGGTAGCTGATTAATTAAGTCTTTATATATCTTTTCTTGCTCAACCGTAATTAAATCAAACTTTTTAAAGAACTTTTTTAGAAAAACTTTACCTATTTTGTTTAAGTTACTTATTCTTTCCGGTAATAAGTGACTACAATCTAATTTCAAATATAGCTTTCCTTCTTTATTTAAAAACTTATAAATATATGCATAGCAAAAAGAAGATAGAGTAACGTGGAACATTTGAAGAATATCATAGTTTTTACTATTCTTTAACAAATATATACTTCCATCTAAAGCATAGCTATTAAATCTATTTTTAACAAATTCTAATTTCAAGCCTTTTACAACATCATTTTGAAAAGTATATTCTCCATTTTTAAAAGTTATTAATGATGAATCATATCCATACTTTTCATATAATTTAAACGGAATCATTCCCATATCTTTTACCAAATGAACATTGGTAGATTTTAAATATATCATTCCATATCTCTTACTCATAGTATTTAGTCCTTAAACCCTTCCTTAAGTTCATTAATAGTTACTATTTTTAATGTAAACAATGTAATAAAATATATAACTATAGATATTAATATAAGAACAAATATATTGCTTATAAATATTCTTGTAATGCTAAGTATTAATCCCATTACTATAGATGGTATTAGTAATATAATAACTTCCTTTATGTCATTGAATTTTACTATTTTTCTTATATAAGCTCTCATTAAAATTAAGTTTATAACTTCAGTTAGCGTTGTAACTAAAGCTGCAGCCATATATCCATACTTAGGAATTAAAATTAAATTTAATAAAAGGTTAATAGTTGCTGATACTCCTACAACCTTTAGATATTTCTTTTCCAATCCAAAGGCATTTAAAGAATATGCATATACTTCTCTTATTGATATTATAAAAATATATATCATTAATATTTTCAGCGGTTCAATTGCTGGTGAATATTGCTCGTTATAAAATAGTAAAATTATCTTATCTGCTAAAATAAAACCACCAAAAGAAATAGGTATTGTTATCATTAAGACAACCTTCATAACTAATTTAATAGTTCGCTTTATTTTTTCTTTTCCCTCACTATATGCTCTAACCAAATATGGAAATAGAGGCAGAAATAAAACTCCTATGAATGTTATGATAAAATTAATAAAATTATATGCTGCTTGATATATACCTAACTCTCCAAATCTTGAATTACTAGCACCTAAAATTATCTTATCTATATTTCCATTTACCATAGCTAATAATCCAGATAATAAAAACGGAATTCCTATAACAAAATACCTTTTAAATATTTTATTACTAAATTTAAAATGTACCTTTATATTGTATCTTCTTAAAATAACATAATAGTAAAGTGCACCACTTAAAACTCCAATAACCATAGCTATAGGTATAATATAAATATCATTACTAGATTTAACTGAAATAAATATTATTACTGCTGGAACAATTGTTTTTAACAAATTATATACGGCATTATGCTTCATGTCCTGAATTCCAGAAAAGAACCAGTCAAAATTCATTGAAGTCGGTATTAATATAATACTCCACAATATTATTATTAAAGGAAACTTTGAATCATCAGATAAAAATGATGACATAATTAAGCAAATGATACAACATATAACTGCTATAATAAATCTAAAGGTAAATAGTTCGCTAACTAAATCCTCATAATCTTTATCCTTTTGTACAACTAATCTAGTTCCAAAGGTTTGCACCCCAAATAGAACTATCATAGTGAAATATAATATAAATTGTTGAGCATAAGTTATCATTCCATAGTTATATTCAAGTAAAATATTAGAATAATATGCTATACTAACAAAACCTATCAATTGTCCTATTATATTAGCTACTGATGTACTTAAAAAGTTTTTTAAAATCCTATTCATAAATCACCTATACAATGCTTCAATTTAAATTAAAATAATATTCAGCTACCTGACTTATCATATTATTTTACTGCCTTTTTATTTCTATATAATAAAATTAATATACCAACTATAATCCAATATAAAAATGTTACTTTAGGAACAAACCACATATTATCCAATAAATTTGCTTGGAAGAAAATCAATAATGCTACTATTAATCCCTTTATAAGTCCTTTATACTTTTCAGAATATAATTTACATATCTTTATAGATCTTATAAATATCATAGTATGTAAAAGCATAAATGGAATAAAACCTAAAATTCCAAGTTCAGATAATATTTTAAAATAAGAATTATGCGTAGGATAATTTTCTTCTCCTGGAACAATAAATTTAGGAAAAAGCTTCACATATTGTGGATGTAATGTAACATAGTTTCCATTTCCAACCCCTGTTAATGGTTTATCCTTAAACATTTCTAATGCTATTCCCCAATGCTTTAATCTTCCATCATTCATTACCGCCTTACCTAGTCCTACTATTCTTACACTTAGTGGTGGATATAATAAAACTCCAGCCCCTGCTATAAATAATCCAATAATAAATTTCCAGTTATATATAATAGTTAAAATACATATTCCAACAACTAATGCAAGCCAAGCGTTTCTAGAAAAACTAAAAGCAATGTTTAATATAAATAAAAGACACACTAGCCCTAGTATTACTTTTTTCACTGTACGCTTTTCATAAAATGCAATCATTACTAAAGGAAATAATAGTACAACAAAATACATTCCTAGAGTGTTAGGGTTGTCTAATGTCACTACAATTCTTGCTACTCCATTAGCATATCTTGTTATTCCTTTACCTGTAATAAATTGAATCACTCCTAATACTCCAATAATGAAGGCTGGATAATAAATAAATCTAACTACTTTTCCTAAATCCTTTTTTATATTAATCTCACTAACAAAGTAATATAATATTGCAATATAAGTACCAAATCTAATAGTCTCTTGTAATGCTAAACCTCTATCTACAGAATAAACCGTGGACACTCCCATAAGTACAATAACAATTAGCATAAATATTACTATTGAGTCCTTAAAAAACTTTTTTAAGTCATTGCACAACTTATTTCTTCTATCATAGCTCATTAACATATTTATAAGATAAACAAAAACTAGTAAAACAAGATATATGTCCATTATTCTATATTTTGAATTTATAGTATCCGGTATTAATGGAGTTATACCTAAATATATAAGAAATCCCCATTTTATTAATTCATTTACCATTAATAATCTCCTCTCAAAATATCTATTTCTTTATTGTTACTCTCCATAAGAACTTAGGTATAGAGGTAAGTCTCTTAATTCTCCATGGCTCTTTTAACACTCTATGTAACCATTCAAGCCCTAGAGATATCATCCATTTAGGTGCTCTAGTAGTATTTCCTGCAAATACATCAAAGCTACCTCCAACACCCATGTAAAATGTACAAGGTAATTCATCCATATGCTCCTCTATAAACTTTTCTTGTCTTGGACACCCCATAGCAACAAATAAAGCCCATGGATTACTTTTCTTTATATCATCTACTATGTCTTTACAATTATCTAAATCAAAGAATCCATTATGATATCCAACTATTTTTAATCCTTCAATAGTTTTTTCAAGATTCTTTCTACATTCCTGTAATACTTCCTCTTGTGCACCTAAAAGATAAACACCTTTTCCTTCCTTTGCACACTTATGAAGCATTTCATGCATAATCTCAATACCAGCTATTTTTTCTTCTACTGGTTCTTTAACTATTTTAGATGCTATAACAGTTCCTACTCCATCTGGAATAATTATAGAATACTCTGAATTAAAACTATGGTTAAGCATTTCATTATTTAATCCGCTATATAGCACTTCTGGGTTTCCTGAAACAATATTAACCTTATCCATATTCTCTATTTTTTTTAACAATTCACTCTTATTTTTATTAAACACCTTATATCCTAAAATATTCGTATACATAAATAGCTCCTTTACTTGGCTAATATTCTATCAAGTTCTACAACAACATCATCCTCTGAATTTAACTTCTTAGCTATATCTAAATGTAGTTTTGCATTTTCCTTATCTCCTAAGTTTAAATAACACATTACTATATTAGTACAAATTTCAACATCTTTAGAAGCTTCAAATCCCTTCTTAAAGTATTTAATTGCAGTTTCAAAGTCTCCTAAGCAAGCATAGTTTACACCTAATTCATTAATTACTTCTAATATTCCCGATTCAATATTCAAGCTTTCATTTAAGTAGTAAATAGCTTTTTCAAAGTTGTCAAGCTTTCTATAGGCTACTCCTAAATAGTAATACAATAATGGATTACTATCAAAAACATCAACTAGTGAAAGTAATAATCCTATTGATTTTTCAGGACTTTCATCCAATAACTCTATAGCTTTTTCATAAGAAGAAACATTATCTATATCATTAATTATAGTTTTTATTTCAGAAGTTACTTCTCCACCTTTATTTACATATTCATTTATCTCTACCTTAGCTCCCTTAAAGTCACCTTTAGACTTTAATATTATAGCCTTATAAAGATAAGGATCTGGTAAATCAATAAATTCACTCTTACCTTCTTCTATATCAATTAAAATAATCTCAGAGAATGCACTATCCTTCTCCCTTTGAGCCTCTCCAACTAATAAAAGTCTCTTATAATACTCTTCATTTCCTGTTGCTAAATAAAGACCTTTAAGTAATAAATAAGCGTCAATTAACTCATCACTTTTAATCTTATTTGCTACTAATGCCTTACCACACTCTTCGCTATCCTTTAAATTATTAAAAATAATTATATAGTCTTCACAATAGCTAAGATTCTCATCTGCTCCTAATGATAAGAGCATTCCCTCAATAAAATAATAAATAGGTAAATTGTTTATTTTATATGTATCATTTGCATGACTAGCTACATAACTTGAGCTTATTGGCATATATAAATCTTTAGTCTTTAGGGATACCCCCTCTGGAATACCGACACTTTTTTTGAAACCATCCCAATTCAATTCTAAAAATAATAATTTTCCTAACTTTTCTTTAAATACTGCTTTGTAATCCATCTCTTCCTCCATTAAACACATTATGTCTCTTATAATTATACCCCAAAACCAAAAAAATGCTATCATTTAATAAATGATAGCATTTTTCTCACTATTTTAACTTTTCGTTTATTATTTCCATAACTTTTGATTTAAATCTTTCAATTTCTGATTCAGCATTTTCTAGGCTACTTCCCTTAACTGCTAAATAGATTTTCATCTTTGGTTCTGTACCTGAAGGTCTTACAACAAAAGATGATCCATCTTCTAATATATATTTTAATACATTAGACTTTGGAAGTTTTATTTCTGATTTTACTCCATTAGATTCTTCTAGGCTTAATTTATAATCTAATTTAGTAGAAACTTTAACCCCATCTACTGATTCTATAGAAGAATTTCTTAAAGCATCAATACAAGAAGCAATCTTTTCTTGCCCTTCTTTACCTTCTAATTCTATAGATATCAATGTTTCTTTATAGAAACCATACTTCTCATATAGCTTTATTAGAGCTTCATATAAACTCATGCCTTGTTCTTTATAGTATAAAGTCATTTCTGCTATTAACATTGAAGCAATAACAGCATCCTTATCTCTTACAAATTCACCAGCTAAATATCCATAGCTTTCTTCAAATCCAAATAAGTACTTCTTATCTCCACTTTCTCTGAATTCACGAATCTTTTCACCTATATACTTAAATCCAGTAAGTACATCCATAAGTTCTATTCCAAAGTCTTCTGCTATCTTTCTAGCTCCTTCTGTTGTAACAATAGTCTTTATCACAACTCCATTCTCTGGAAGACTATTAGTTTCTTTTAATGCGCTTAACACATAATGAGTTAATAGTAATCCTGTTTGGTTACCAGTTAATACTTTAAACTCTCCATTGCTTTCCTTAACAACTACACCTATTCTATCGCAATCTGGATCTGTTCCAAAAATAATATCAGGTGATTCTTGTTTTGCCATTTCTAATGCTAATTCAAATACTTGCGGCATTTCTGGATTTGGATATGGTGCTGTTGGAAAGTTTCCATTAGGCTCTTCTTGTTCTTTAACAACCTTTACGTTTGAATATCCAAGTTCAGATAATACTCTTCTTACAGGAATATTTCCACTTCCGTGAATTGGAGTATATATTATTTTTAAATCTTTTGCTTTTTCTTTAACTAATTCTTTTCTTATTGTTAAGTTCTTAACCTCATCAATATATGCCTTATCAACATCTTCTCCAATATATACTAGTAAACCTTTATTTAAAGCTTCTTCTTCAGACATATTCTTAATCATTGAAAAATCTTTAACATCATTTACTAATGAGATTATTTTATTAGCCTTTTCGTCTGTTACTTGCCCACCAAATTCATCATAAACCTTATATCCATTATATTGCTTTGGATTATGCGAAGCAGTAACAACAATTCCACCTTTACAATTTAAATGTCTAACTGCAAAAGATAATACAGGTGTTGGTCTTAAACTTTCATATAAAAATACCTTAACACCATTTGCACATAAAGTTAATGCAGCTGCTGTAGCAAATTCCTTTGACATATTTCTTGAATCATAAGCAACTGCAACTGATGGATTTTCAAAACTTTCATTTAAGTAATTAGCAAATCCTTGTGTAGCCTTTGAAACTGTATATACGTTCATTCTATTACTTCCAGCACCTATAATCCCTCTTAAACCACCTGTACCAAAATCTAAATCCTTATAAAATCTATCTTCGATTTCTTTTTCATCCTTAATATTTCTAAGTTCATTTTTTATTTCTTCATTGATTATATCTGAGTTGATCCATTCATTGTATTTTTCTTTATACAAAGCTATCCCTCCTTAAATTCTGTACAGGTATATTATACAAATATATGATTAAGTTTACAACGAATTATAATAAATTTACTTTCTGCCCACTAATACCTAAATAAAAAAAGACATGAAAACATGTCTTTTAATTATCTTCCTTCTCTTCTTCTCCCAATGCAGAAGTTAATCTCTTTTCATTGCTAATAGATGCAATTACTCCTTTTATATCATCTAAAATAGAAATTTCTTCTCCTACTTCTAAATCAGAATATCTAAATACTGAACCTAATCCACCTTTAGATACATCAAACTTTATAGATTTAGGTAACTCATCTGGCTTACATGATACCTTAACTAATTCTTGTTCCTTTTGAAGTATTGCACCTCTTTTACTTATCCACTCTTCCCCAACAAATTGAATTGGCACTTCAGATTGAATTGTATTATTTCCTGCAATTTCTTCTAAGTCAACATGAATAATCTTATGTGTAACAGGGTCTCTTTGTACTTCCCTTAATAAAGCTTTATGTTCTTCCCCTTCAATATTATAATTTATTATTCCATGTTCACCTGTTGATGAAATTTCCCTACATAATTCTAATTCTCCAATTTCAAATAAAAGGTTTGAAACACCTTTTCCATATAATACTCCTGGAACTATTCCTGCTCTTCTCTCTTTCTTTGCCCAGTGAGATGTTTTATTTTCTCTTTTTATTAAATTTAAATTATTCAAAGTTCTACCACCCTTCTTATCAAGTAAATTCTCAAACTCCTTTTACATTATTCCTTATATACGTCCAAAATATTCAAATTTATTATTTTTTTGTTTATATAAAAATAAATTATTGAACATATGGAACTTATCAAATATAATATAGTAGATTTGTCTTAATTTAATATTATTTATACTTATAAATTTATAAAAAAATCAAACACTAGATAATGAAAGAAGGTGCTGTAATGAATCATTTAGATCAAACTAGAACTCCTTTATTTGATGCACTTAAAGAATATGTTAATAGAGATACTTTACCTTTCCATGTTCCAGGTCATAAAAAAGGAATCGGAATGGATGATGAATTTAAAAACTTTATTGGTGAGAATCCTTTTAAAATAGATGTAACAGTATTTAAATTAGTAGACAGTCTTCATCACCCTAAAGGTCCTATAAAAGAAGCTCAAGAATTAGCTGCTGACGCCTATGGCGCAGATGCAACTTTCTTTTCAATACACGGTACATCAGGTGCTATCCAAGCTATGATAATGTCTGTTGTATCTGATGGAGATAAAATAATAGTTCCAAGAAATGTTCACAAATCTGTCACTGCTGGAATAATCTTAAGTGGTGCTGTTCCAGTATACATGGAACCTGAATTAGATAAAAAACTAGGAATTGCTCATGGTGTTGCTCCAGAAACAGTTAAACAAACTTTAGAAGTAAATCCAGATGCTAAAGCCGTTTTAATAATAAATCCTACTTATTATGGGGTTGCTACAGACATAAAAAAAATTGCGGATATAGTTCACGAATACAATATCCCTCTTATAGTAGATGAAGCCCACGGCCCACATCTAGCTTTTTCTGATAAATTACCAACTTCTGCTTTAGAAGCTGGTGCTGATATTTGTGCTCAAAGTACTCATAAAATAATAGGAGCTTTAACTCAAGGTTCTCTATTACATGTAAAAAGTAAATTAGTTAATCCAAAAAGAGTACAACAAGTACTTAATTTAATGCAAACAACATCGCCATCATATATTTTAATGGCATCCCTAGATTGTGCTAGAAGACAAATTGCCTTAGAGGGAAAAGAATTATTATCAAAAGCTATAGATTTATGCAATTATACTCGAAGTGAAATAAATAAAATTCCTGGGTTCCATTGCTTTGGAAAAGAAGTTCTAGGTGTTCCAGGTTCCTTTGCTTTTGACCCTACAAAACTTACAATCTCTTGTAGAGGTTTAGGAATTACTGGCTATGAGCTTGACACTATTCTTGCTGATAAATATCATATTCAAATGGAATTATCAGATTTTTATAATGTATTAGCAGTTGGTTCTTTTGGTGATACAAAGGAGGGAATGGATAAACTTATATCTGCATTAAAAGAAATCTCTAATGAGTATTATGGAAAAAAACCTGCTACTAAAGATTTCTTGGATATCCCCCACATTCCTAATAGAATATTAAATCCAAGGGAAGCATTTAATTCTAAAAAGGAAGATATTTTATTAGAAAAAAGTGAAGGGAAGATATCTGCTGAGTTCCTATTAGCATATCCTCCAGGTATTCCGATATTATGTCCTGGTGAAGTTATAACAAAGGAAATAATAGAATATGTACATGATTTAAAAAGAGCTAATCTTTATGTACAAGGAACTGAAGATTCAGAAGTTAAATATATAAAAATTGTTAAAGAATAAAAAAGATGTGCCTACTTTTTTAAGGCACATCTTTTTTTATCTATTAATTTAAATAAGTTTTCCATTCCATAAATTGCAGAGTAAATCATTTCAGGAAGCATGCAAATTAAATACCTAGATCTTGTTTCCCATAAAATAAGAAATAATATTAATCCCAATATACATATATGAAATGAATTAATTAACACTTCTCTTTTTTTAAATGCAAAAATTCCACTTATAAATATAGATACTAATATTACAATATGAGATACTTGGCTAAAATATATAAAGCCATCATTTTTATTTCCAATAACAAACTCTTGCAATTTATTATGACTGATAGGTTTATCAGATAATATTGCAGGGGCATAATATGAACCATCACCCCAGGTGAATGAAATCTTACCTATTAAAAATTTACAATATCCTTTTAATCCATAGTTTTTTAACCTATTTTTTATTTCTTTCAAATTAGCCTTTTCTGCTGCTTCTTTTCCATCACTAACCCTTATACTCTTTGTAAAAGTAACATCTTCTTCATTATACCCACCATTCCCTTTAAGGCCCATCATAATCCAATGAGTTGCTGGCAACCCAGCTTCATTATAGGGAATTGGTATATTTCTAGAAACAATAACCCTATTTATAGTTGTTATAATGAGAAAAGGAATTAATAACAAAGTAAAAATTTTTATTTTGCTTGTTTTAGATAAGCTAATAAACTGAAAGATAATAATTGCAATAAAAGCAATTATTACATTGGGTTTTATTATACTACCTATCCCCCCAAATACAGAAACTAGAACTAAATATATATTTCTTTTTTCATCATTAGAATTTAAATATTTATAAAAGTAATAAAACATTCCAATTGGAAAAATCATAGAAAAAGTATCTGTATATATAATTTGAGAATATGTATATAACGGGGTTACAAATATACAAAATATTATAGTTAATGCTGCCATAACTTCACTAATTGTTTCTTTTACCAATTTATAAAGAATATACACAGCTAAATTTATTAAAAGTAAATTAATTATATATCCAACTTCCATTAATATATTATTATTCTTTGTAAATAAAGCTACTGCTTTAAATATATATGAAAGAACTAGTGTAATTGGAATATTATTGGGGTAACTATTATAAAAATAAACAGGTAATTTTTCTCCATATAGTGCTAACTGTTTTGCATTACGTGTCACAATCCCAAAATCCCAACCAGGATTCACTAAAAAGAAAAATAAAAAAATTATTTGTAAACTTATCAATACACCAAAACTTATAATTTTAACTCTTTTAAGTTTATCTTTAGCTAATTTCTTTAAAGTAACATAGGCTAAATAAAGAAATATAAAAAATATCAGAGATAATATAATATTAATTATTGGACTCATTCTATAAAATAAATCAACACTATTAAATATTGCAGTCCATACAACAAAAATAAATATACTTATAAACAGTATATAAAAAATATTTAGTAATTTATCTCTTATGTCCTCTCTCATATGCCTCATTTCCTCTTATAGTTAAAATTCTTCCTTTTCTGAAATAACTTTTATTCCTTCCCTTTCTAACATATATGCAGTAAGACCTTTTCCTCTTATTTTATTACCTGAAAAACTCCCATCATATATAAAATTACATCCACATGATGGACTTCCTTCTTTTAATATGGCCTTTTTTGCACCTATAGCTTTAGCAATTTTTAATGTTTCTTTTGCACCCTTTAAAAATTCTTCTGTTACATCTTTCCCAGATATGCTTATAATCTTCCCATCTATTCCTTCCAAAACTTCCCTAGTATTTCCTATTAATTCTGCAGGCTCTCTTGGGGTAGAAAGCCCTCCTAACTGTTCAGGACAAACTAATATAGCTTTTTCCTCCCTTAATAACTCCAAACATCTATTATTCAAATTGTTTTTACCATTATATTTACAATTTACTCCACATAAACATGCGCTTATTAAATACATAACACAACTGCTCCTTATATATAATCTGCTTCTAGATTATACCATATTATAAAATTTCTTTGCAAAAAATAAGAACCTTAGTTTTCACTAAGATTCTCTTTTTTCTTATAAGGATATTATTAATTTATATTTCTTTTTCATCCCATTGAATTTTATCCATATAGTATTCAACATAATCCTTATTCATCTTTGGATTAATAGTATCTTCATGAGTTATAGTTATAACTGACATAGCAATAGCATATTTAGCTGTATCCTTTAAAGAAAGGTTATTCATATATCCATATCCTACACCAGCAACAAATGAATCTCCTGCTCCAGTAGTATTTTTAACTTTTACAGCACTAGCCTTAACTCTTCCTTGCTCCGTTCCATTGGTATAGAATATACCATCTTCGTCTAAACTTATGAATACATTTTTAATTCCTAATGATAAGAAATGTTCCCCAGCCCTTATTAAATCTTCATCATTGTTTATTTTAAAACCACAAAGAATTTCTGTTTCATATCTATTAGGCTTTATCGTATGGAAATACTTTATTAAATGTTTTATTTTTTCAGCTTTTACAGCAGAAACAGGGTCTAAAACAAATTTAGTTTTTTCACTATAAGTAGTTAATATGTGCTCCATTAGTTTAGGATTATCTGCATCTAAAAATGTATACTCTGCATTGCATATAATTTCCTTCTTAGAATCTATAAAATCTTCATCCATTTCATCCAAACAGTGCATATCTACAATAGCAGATACCATTTCTCCGTTTTCATCTAATACCGCCATGTATGTTGGTGTTCTTCTATTTTCAAGAAGTAAAGAATGCTCCATATTATAGCCCATTATTTTAGAGTGTTCTAAAATATTTCTTCCTTGCTCATCATCACCAAGTATTGAAATAAATTTTGTATTTACTCCAACCCTTGCCATGTTTTCAGCAATATTTCTACAAACACCACCTAAAGATATCTTTATCTTTCCTGGTATTGAATCTTTTTGCTTATAAGTATTTTGACTAAATCCTAAAATATCTACTATAGATGCCCCTAACACTAACACGTATGCATTATCACTTTTCATATTACTTTTCCAGCTCCCTACTCTTTTGTACATAACAATAAACTTATTATATTAGAATTAAATCAAAAAATAAAGATACTTTGTCGAATTTTGTTCATTATTTTAATTCTACCATTGTTACTCCATCTCCACCTTCACCATATGCACCTAATCTATAGCTTTTTACATGAGGATGTCTTTTTAACATATCGTTTATTGCTTTTCTTAAAATACCAGTTCCTTTTCCATGGACTATAGTAACCTCTCCTAAGTTTGCCATATAAGCTTCATCTAAATATTTATCAGTTCTATAGCAAGCTTCTTCAGCATCAAGCCCTCTTAGATCCAATCTACTTTCTACTGATCTTAAATTTAATTTTACTTCTCTCTTCTTTCTAACCTTTTCTTCCTTAGTCTTTTCAGCTTTTCTCAAATCTTTTAGTTTTACATTTATTTTCATTATACCAGCTTCAACTTGAACTTCTCCTTTATTATCAGGCATTGATATTATAATTACTTTCTGATTTAAAGAAGGTAAGAAAGCCTCCATTCCTAATGTAACCTTTTCTATGGCTTCTCCAGCATTTTCTCTTTCTTTTATTAGAGCTTTTTCCCTATCTTCTAAGGAATCCTTTAATTTTTTTCTTTCCTCTTCAAGGCGTTTTCTTCCTCCACCTGATATACCAAACTTCTCAAGCTCTCTCATGGCCTTAAGAATTTCATCTGCCTCATCCTTTGCAGCTGATATTATTTCTTTAGCTTCTCTTCTTGCTTCATTATAAGCTTTGTCTCTAGTAGTCTCTAATCTCTTTAACTTTTCTTCATACGTTCTCTTTATTTTTTCAGTCTCAATTTTTATTCTTTCTGCTTCTCTTGCATCTCTATTAGCAATAATGCTCTTTTCTTGAAGATCCCTAATTAAATCTTCAAATTGCATATTCTCTTCAGATACAAATCCCTTAGCTTTTTCTATTACAAAATCATCTAAACCTAATCTTTTACTAATTTCAAAAGCATTTGATTTACCTGGCACCCCTATAAGTAATCTATACGTAGGTCTTAGTGTTTCAACATCAAACTCAACTGATGCATTTTCTACTCCAGGAGTCTTTAGTGCATATCCCTTTAATTCACTATAGTGAGTGGTACCAATTATCTTAGTACCTCTTTCTTTTAGGGTTTCTATTATAGCTGTAGCAAGAGCTGCTCCTTCTGTAGGGTCTGTTCCTGCTCCTAATTCATCAAATAAAACTAAGGAATCTCTATCAGCTTCTCTCATTATTCCAACAATATTAGTTAAATGAGATGAGAATGTTGATAAGCTTTGCTCTATACTTTGTTCATCACCTATATCTGCAAATACTTCTCTATAGAAACTTATTGAAGAATCATCCCTAGTTGGAATTAACAGTCCACTCATCCCCATTAAATGTAATAAACCTACTGTTTTAATAGTAACAGTTTTTCCTCCAGTATTAGGACCAGTAACCATAAGTACTGAGAAGTTTTTTCCTAAATATATATCTGAAGGAACCACCTTATCCCTATCAATTAAAGGATGCTTTGCACCTACAAGATTAAATGAACCATCCTCATTTACCTTTGGCATCATTCCATCAATCGAAGATGCATATTTACCTTTAGCAAATATAAAATCTATTTGTAAAAGAATTTTCATATTACTACTACATACATCTGAATTATCTTTAACCTTTTTGGATAACGCCCATAGAATTCTTTCAATTTCAGCTTGTTCTTTTAGCTTAAGCTCTTTTATCTCATTATTTAAATTTACAAGGCTCATAGGTTCAATAAACAATGTAGCACCTGTGGAACTTTGATCATGTACTAAACCTGGAACAGCTCCTTTATATTCAGCTTTTACAGGTAAAACATATCTATCTCCTCTCATTGTGTAAATGGCATCTTGCAAATATTTCGCATTACTTCTAACAATAGAATTTATCTTCTCCCTAACAGAAGAATTCTTTTCTTTTAAACTTCTTCTAATATTGTGAAGAGTAGAACTAGCTCTATCACTAATCTCCTCTTCAGAAACAATTGCATTCTCTATTTCATTTTCTAGATTTTTTATAGGAGTAAGTATATAAGCTAAATCCTCTAACTTCAGAAAACTTTCCTCTTCCTCTTTTCTAGTTAAATATTCTTGAATTCTACTAGTACATCTAAGCATAGTACCTATATAAAGTAATTGTGCTGGATTTAAACATCCACCTTTTTTAGCTCTTTCAATTCCTTCTCTAACATCATGAAGTCCCTCAAAAGGAGGATTCCCCTTTTTTATTAATAGCTCTAAGGCTTCCCTACTTTCTTCTAGAGCTTCCCTAACTTCATAAGCTGAAGAGTAAGGAGCTAATTTATCTACAAGCTCCTTGCCCCCACTTGTTACAGCATATTTCCTTAGCTTTTCTTTTATTTTATAAAACTCTAATACTCTAATCGATCTTTCATTCATTGTTTAATCTACACCTCTTCTATAACATCCCTTTGTATAATACTTGCTTTCTATATCTAATTCTCCATTTAACATTTTAAACACTTTTATAACATCTTCCCTAGATTCATCTTTAAAATCTATTCTAAAGGACTCTATCCCCATGGCTTTTAACTCATCCTTTTCTCCTATAAGATTTAAAGCAACACTATTCAAAATATGACTTCTACAGAATACATCCGTCATAACTCTAAATTTTTCATTAACTTCATCAACTAAAGTAAACCTATCTCTTGTACATGCTAAGTTACACTTCTTATCTTTATTCTTACCTCCATATGTACTTCCTATAGGGCAATATTCACTAACCATAAGCTCTGTTTTTCCATACAATTGGTATGCAACTCCTGATGGCATATTCTTCATTACTTCTTTAATTTCTCTTTTATTTAATTCAAGACTTAATGAAATATTTCCTATATCTTCTCTATAAAAATCTATGGCATAACTATTAAATACATTTAACTTATAATCACCTATTATATTCATTTTATCTTTATAGATATTGATTATACCTGCATTAGCAGTTATTAGCCCTTTTACATTCCCCTTTGCCTTTTCAATAACATTTACAACACCTTTAAATTCACTCTTAATAATTTCTGGTGTTAGTATAAAGAAATTAATACCACTTATAGCTTTTATATCACTTATTGTTATTGAATCTTTTTCTCTACTATATATATCAACACCAATATTCTTAACTCCAAATTCAATAAGAGTGTTAAGTTGTTCTTTAGTTGTACATGTTACTAATAATTCTAAATCCAAAGGCTTTTTAGGAGCTTTAAATTCATGTACTTCATTAATTAAATATCTTCTTCTTCTATATTTTGAAGTTTCACTTTTCATTATTTTTTCAAACAATTCTCTTCTTAGGTTATTTAATGAAGCTACTCTAATAAATCCATCCTGGAAGTCTTCAAAAATAACCTCATCTAATTTATATGGATATCCACCTGACTTAGTTAACGCTTCAATAACTCTTTCTTTATCTAAAGGCCTCTTCTCAGCTTTTTCTACTAAATCACCCTTAACTACATAGTCAATGCCTTTATAAGATGCCTTAAGAACCATCTCTTCTCCAACCTTAAATCTAACTTCACCAATTAGTGATATCTTTCTATAATAAGGTTTTATTTTCTCTGAGAGTTCATCAAATAATGTTTTGCTAGAAGTTTTATATAATAAATCTCCCTTTTTATATCCTTTTGGGAATAACTTTACCTTGTCTCCCTTATCAGCTTCTAATACCTCTTTTCCATTTAGAAGTATCTTACTTACAGTAAAGCCTTTACTTCCATATCCTACACCATCACCTATGGTTATATCTTCTTGTAGAATAATCTCTCCTTTATCATCTGATTTTCCAAGTTCTAAACCAGTATTCTTAGGAATTACAAAGCTCATCATATCTTTACCAGAGTCCTTTTTTAGATAAGCATTGGCAAATCCACCTCTATTAAATAATTGAAGTAAAGTTTTCTTTCCTTCTTCAACATTAAATTCCCTGTTTTCTAACTCTTTATCTATTGCCTTCCTATATGTCTCTATAACTCCAGCTACATATTCTGGTCTTTTCATTCTTCCTTCAACCTTTAAAGACAATGCACCACTCTCTATAATATCTTTCATATCATCAATAGTACATGTATCTTTAGTGCTTAAAAGATGCCCCTTCTTCTCTCCACCTGAGGCAGAAATCAACTTATACTCTTGCCTACATGGTTGAGCGCACTTTCCTCTATTACCACTTCTTCCACCAATCATAGAACTCATCAAACATTGTCCTGAATATGAAACACATAATGCTCCATGCACAAATATTTCTGTCTCTATACCCAAGTCCTTAGATATATATTCAATTTCTTCTAAGCTTAACTCCCTAGATAAAACAACTCTTTTAAAGCCTTTTTCAGTGAAATAAACTGCTCCTTCTCCATTATGAATTGTCATTTGAGTTGAAGCATGAACCTCAAAATCAGGATATTTTTCTTTTATTAATTTTAAAAATCCTAAATCCTGAATAATTAAGGCATCAATTCCTATCTCATAAAGGTATCCAGCATATTTAATAGCATCCTTTAACTCTTTTTCCTTTAGAATTGTATTCATAGTTACATATATTTTTACTCCATAGCTATGACAATAGTCAGCTGCTACTTTCATTTTTTCATTATCAAATTCTATGGCCTTAGCTCTAGCTGAAAACTTAGGTCCACCTAAATATATTGCATCTGCACCATTATTTACAGCAGCATAAAGACTTTCCATGTTACCAACAGGTGCTAATAATTCTATCTTTTCCATCTTAATTCTCTCCTAATTAATTTAACTATATCTTTAGTATGCTATATAAAGTTATATCATAAAACATCTTTTTATGCTAATTTATAATTTTATACAAAATTAAAGAGACAATGATGTTACTCACTTGTCTCTTAACAACTTATTTCATTAAAGGATTTCTTTCCTTTTTTAATTTTGCTATTTCTATTTGAGCATCCATTAATTTCTTTTCCAGATCTAAAACTTTATATTTGCTAGTCTTTAACTCTTGTCTAGAATCTTTACCATTTTCCATTATTTTTTGCTTTTCATATGATAGTTTTTCAGCCTTATCTCTAGCTTCAATTAATTCATTATTTTTCACTTCAAGTTCATCTTTTAATTCAATGATTTCCTTATTTAATAATTCAACATTTTCGTTATTTTGTAAATTATCATCTTCTAGAGATTTCATATTCTTATGAATTGAATTTAACTCTTCTACTAAAGACCTATTCAATTCTTTTTCCTTCACTAATTCTTTCTTATTATCTTCATACTTATATTCTAAATCACTTAAGTTATAGTTTAATGAATTTAGTTGTTCCTTTACTTCTTGGTTCTTAGCTTTAGTTAAGTCTAACTCCTCTTCTAATAAAGATTTAGAATTTAAAGCTCTATTAACATCTTCATCTAACTTAGAATTTTGTTTTTTAAGATTGCTAATTTCTTCTTTTAAGACATCTTCCTTCTTTTTATTTCCCTCAACCTTATCATTTAAATTTTTAATTTCCTTGTTCAAGTTTTCTATTTGTGCTTTATAACCCTTTTCACCCTCTACATATTTATCTATATTACTCTTTAAGGTTGCATTCTTATCTTTTATATCAACTATTTCTTTATTAAGTATTTCACTTAAATTATTAACTTGTACAATTTCTTCATTAAGCTTGTTATTAAGGTTTGTTAGAATGTTATTATCTTTCTTTATATCATTATTTTCTATAGCCAAAACATTCTTTTCCTCCATAAGCACTTTTATTTCATCTTGTAGTACCTTAATCTTACCTTCTAGATCTTTTACTGCTTTTTCTTTGTCTGCCTTTAATTTATCATTTTCTTCTCTTAGTTCCTTTATGCCTTCTCTAAGTCCTGAATTTCTTTCTTCTAGAGATTCCTTCTTCTTTTTAAACTCTTCTATCTCAATATCAGCTTTATATAATTCATCTGCAATATTTAAAGCTGCAAGCACACCTGAATCAACAGTACTTAATAATGGATTTTTAGTTTTTATCTCATTCATTTTACTGTTTACATATTCAGCTACTTCCTTTAGATAGTTTTCATCTTCCCTACCCTTTAGACTATATTCAATTCCATTTATTTTAACGGTAACCTTTATCATACTAAACACCTCTCGAAACCTTATATATTTAATTATAGGTGAAATTATTACATAAAACAATTATGTTTTACAAAAAGTACCTTACTTATTTACAAAAAGTAAAGAAAATATTTATTTTGCTTCTTTCATTGCAAAACTTCAAATTACAGAAAACAAATTTTCACTCAAATGTAATATATTTTATGCCTCATGGTTTTTGTAATAAATTTACAAAAATTTTACTTTATGATATTATTTTTCTAGTGAGGTGCTTATATGAAAAATAAAAAAGTAATTCTTTCAATATTATTAACTTTAATTTTATCATTTACAATTATATCTTGTAATAGCTGCAATGAACCAACTACCCCTACCATAGCTGAAAAGGAAGATACAACCATCTCTGTACTTGGTGCAGGAGATGTTCTTATGCATATGGAACAAGTTTATTCAGGATACGATTCAAAAACAAATACTTATAATTATGATAACTTTTTCACTTATGTAAAAAATTACGTATCCACTTCTGACTTAGCCATATGTAACTCTGAAACCACTTATTTAGGTAAAGGACATAATTTTAGTGGCTATCCAAAGTTTAATAGCCCTAAAGAAATATTAAACTCTATAAAAAATGCAGGTTTTGACATGGTCTGTTCTACTCATAATCATATTAATGATATGGGAGATAAGGGTATTGAGAGTACTGCTAAATTAATAAAAGAAGCTGGTTTAGACCTTCTTGGAATAAAGAATACAGTTAAGGATAAGAACTATATAGTAAAAGATATAAAAGGTGTTAAGATTGGAATAACTAATTATACTTATTCAACAATAGATAAAAATGGTTATAGATATATAAATGGACTTCCCTTATCTAAGGAAATGGAGCCTAAAATAAACTTATTTAGTGATTCTAATATAGAGAATGACATAAATAATATGAAGTCTACTTATGATAATATGATTAAAGATGGAGCTGAATTTACCATTTTCTATATACACTGGGGAAATGAATATCAGCTACAACCAAGTGCTCAACAAGAAAAATTGGCAGGTATGCTAAATTCTATTGGGGTAAATGTTATCTTTGGAAGTCATCCTCATGTGGTTCAACCTATAAGAACGCTAAAAAATGATACCAACGGAAATGAAACATTGGTTTGCTATTCTCTAGGAAATTTTATATCTAATCAAAGATTTGAAACAATGGGAAATATAAAATCAGAAGATGGGTTAATGGTTAAACTGTTTATTACTAAAGATTCTAATAACAAATTAAAGTTAACTTCTTATGAGACAGAACCAACTTGGGTATATAAATATGTTAATGCTTCTGGAAAGACAGTCTATAATATATTACCTACAAATAAAATTCTAAAATCAAATGATATAGAAGGCCTTAGTGAAGATGTCTTTAACAGAGTTAAAGATTCAAATAAGTCTACTAACGAAATTATAAATAGTTAAATTAAAGCAGTATATTTGCTCTAAACAAATATACTGCTTTTTAAATATCTATGAGTTGGGTGGATATTATTTATGTCACTTGGAACGTAGCTACGGAACATGCAGAATAAATATCCATCTAACCTTTTAAATTATCTTAATTGAGCTCCTAATTTATGCTCTAATGCTTTTAATATCTTATCATGAACCTTATTTACATCATTATCAGTTAATGATTTCTTAGGATCTCTATAAACTATTGCATAAGCTATGCTCTTCTTTCCTTCTTCAATTTGAGCTCCCTTATATATATCAAATAGAGTTATCTTTTCTACTAAAGGACCTCCTGCTTTTCTTATAGCCTCTTCAATGTCACCAACAAGAACAGAATCGTCTACTAATATAGCTATATCTCTTGTTGCTGCTGGGAACTTAGGAATAGGTGTATACTTCTTAACTGTTTCAGAAGCTTCATATAGTAAATCTAAATCTAATTCAGCAATGTAGGCTGCAACATCTAGTCCATAAGCTTCTTGTACATCTGGATGTATTTCTCCAAACACACCTGCAGACTTACCTCTTAATTGAATTCCAGCAGTTTTACCTGGATGGAAGCTTGGATTTTCACTTTCACGTACAAATCTTGCCTTAGTTATTCCTAATCTATCAAGTACATTTTCTACAACACCCTTAAGGTCTAAGAAATCACAGTTTCCATACATACCAATTGTTAAAACATTCTTTTCTGTTGGTAACTTGTTGTCATCTTCATTCTTAAGATATACTTTTCCTATTTCAAATAATCTCGCATATTCATTGCTTCTAGAATAATTTCTTCCTAAAGAATCCATCATTGATGGTATAGTTGAAGTTCTCATTACAGAGTAATCTTCTCCTAAAGGATTCTTAATTTTAACTACATCTCTTAATGGTGAATCTTCTGGCAATCTAATTTTATCAAATACCTTTGGTGATACAAATGAATAAGATATAGATTGATTTATTCCTGAAGCTATTAAAGCATCAACTACAATACCTCTTAATACTTCATTTTTGTGTTTGTTTTCCCTTGTTGGTGTTTCATCAAATACAGTAGTAGGTATTTTATCATATCCGTAGATTCTTGCTACCTCTTCAGCTATATCTTCTTTTATAGCTATATCAACTCTAAATGTAGGAGATGTAATTTCTAAATCATCACCATTTATTGTTGTAGGCATATCTAAAGAATCTAAGTATTTCTTCATATCCTCTACAGGTATTTCTGTACCTAAGAACTTATTAATCCAACTAGCAGAAACAGTTAAATGACCTTCTTCTTTCTTATTTGGATATAGGTCTATAGTTCCTTCCATTACATCTCCAGCACCTAATTCACATACAAGTGCACATGCTCTATTAATAGCTAATTCAGCTAGGTTTGGATCTATATCCTTTTCAAATCTTGCTGAGCTTTCAGTTCTTATTCCTAGTGCTTTTGAGTTAACTCTTATATTAGTTCCATCGAAATTAGCACATTCAAATACTACTTCTGTAGTACCTTCTTCTATTTCAGAGTTTAATCCTCCCATTATACCTGCAAGACCTATTGTTCTGTCTCCATCCTTAATGCAAAGAACAGTTGAATTTAATTCTCTCTCTTGCTCATCTAAAGTAGTGAACTTTTCTCCATCCTTAGCAGTATCTACAACAATCTTCTTTGATGTTATTTGTCTAGCATCAAAGGCATGCATTGGTTCTCCAATTTCAAGCATAACAAAGTTTGTAATATCTACTATATTGTTTATAGGTCTAATACCTGCTTCAAGAAGTCTTTCTTGCATCCAACCTGGAGAAGGAGCTATCTTTACATTTTTTACTCCTCTTGCCATATATCTGTTGCAAAGGCTACTCTTTATTTCCACTTCTAACTCATCATTTATATTCTTTGAAGATTTTGTTTCAAAGCTCATGTTTGGCATTTTGTAAGTAGTTCCTAAAGCTGCTGCTGTTTCCCTAGCCATACCAACCATGCTTAAACAATCTGGTCTATTAGAAGTTATATCAAAATCTAATATTGCTTTATTAAGCTTAAGATACTCTTTAATATCCATTCCTACAGGAGCATCTTCAGGTAAAATCATTAATCCATGAACTGGTTCATCTCCAGCAATTCCAAGCTCTTCTTCTGAGCAGAACATACCGTTAGATACGACCCCTCTCATCTTACCTTTCTTAATTTCAGTTCCATCTGCTAAAATAGATTTATGAAGAGCTACTGGAACCTTATCCCCTTCCTTCATGTTTGTAGCAGCTGTAACTATTTGAATTTCTTCTGTTCCTATATTTACTTGACAAACATTTAATCTATCAGCATCAGGGTGTTTTTCTATCTTTAAAATATGACATACAACTACATTCTTTATATTGTCACCTTGTATTTCTACTTCTTCAAGTTGAGAACCTGTTAAAGTCAGAATATCACCTAATTCTTTTGCATCTACATTTATATCAACATAATCATTTAGCCAATTATATGGTACTTTCATTCCCTTATCCTCCTCTAGAATTGATTTAAGAATCTCATATCACTTTCATATAATAATCTGATATCATCTAAGCCATAGCTAAGCATTACCATTCTATCTATACCAAAGCCAAAAGCAAATCCGCTATACACTTCTGGGTCTATACCACAGTTTCTTAATACATTTGGATGAACCATTCCACAACCAAGTAATTCTATCCAACCTGATCCCTTACATACATTACATCCTTTTCCTCCACATACATAACATGAAGCATCCATTTCAGCTGATGGTTCTGTAAATGGGAAATGGTGAGGTCTAAACTTAGTTTGAACCTTATCTCCAAACATCTTCTTTGCAAATAGTTCTAAAGTTCCCTTAAGATCTGCAAATGTTACTCCCTTAGCTACAACTAACCCTTCCATTTGATAGAATATTGGTGAGTGTGTAGGGTCTACTGCATCTGATCTATAAACCTTACCTGGAGATATCATCTTTATTGGTGGTTCTTGATTCTCCATAGTTCTTATTTGAACTGGTGAAGTTTGAGTTCTTAAAACTATATTATCATTAATGTAGAATGTATCTTGTTCACTTCTAGCTGGATGGTTTTTAGGAATATTTAAAGCTTCGAAGTTATAGTGGTCTAATTCTACTTCTGGACCATCTTCAATTGAGAATCCCATAGATATAAATATATCCTTAATTCTTTCAAGAGTTAATTCTAGTGGGTGTCTCTTTCCTAATACATTCTTCTTTCCTGGAAGAGTAATATCTATAATTTCATTTTGAAGTTTTTCATTCTTTTCCTTTTCTTTTATAGCGTTAATAGCTGCATCTAGTTTTTCTTCAACAACCTTCTTAACATCATTAACCATCTTACCAACTATAGGTCTTTCTTCTTTTGATAAACCCCCCATACTTTTTAAAATAGTTGTAAGTTCACCTTTTTTACCTAAATACTTAACTCTTATATCACTAAGAGCTGTACTGTTACTTGCTTCTTCAATTTCTTTTAAAGCAACTTCTTGAATTTGCATTAACTTTTCTTGCATTTTTATTCTCCTTTCTTCTTTACCTCTAGGGCCATTGAATACTTCATAGAAAATTCTCTATAAAATAAAAAACCGTCCCTAAAAAAGGGACGGAATATCCGCGTTACCACCCTAATTGGTTCTATAAAAATAGATACCCAACTCTAGTTAATTTAACGGTTCCCCGCTAACTACTACTATTATTTCATAGTTAGAACTCCTGAGCGAACTTCAATATAATTCTCTATAAAGAGGCTTTCAGTCTATGTCCTCTTCTCCCTGAAAAAGTTCCTTATATTTACTCTCTCAATCATAGTTTATTTAATATTCTATTACTTTCCTATTATACAAATGTTTTTCTAAAAATTCAACTGATTCTGCCTAACTTTTTCATAAATCACTATCGAGGTAGCTATTGCTACATTTAATGACTCTGCTCCTCCAGGCATTGGTATTTTAACTTTCTTATCAGAAAGGCTATATACTTCTTCACTTACACCATTACCTTCATTGCCTACGGAGATAATAATCTTCCCGCTTAAATCTTCTTTAAAGAAATCCTTATTCCCTTCTAAGGATGTAGCTAAAAGAGAAAACCCCTTATTTATTAAGGATTTAGTAATAGTAAAATCACTATCCTCTAAGATTATTGGAATATAAAACATAGATCCCATTGTAGAACGTATAGTCTTTTCATTATATATATCAACAGTTCCCTTAGTTAGAATTACACCATCCACACCTGCTGCATGAGCAGTTCTAATGATAGTACCTAAATTACCAGGATCTTGAACCTTATCACATAGAATATAAAAACTACCTTCTTTGTTTAAGTCAACTTCATTCATCCTAACAACTGCAACAACCCCTTGAGGTTCTTCAGTTGAGCATAACTCTCTTAACAAGCTATCTTTCAATGTATAAAGTTTCATACTATTTGTTATATATTTCCCTAAATACTCTTCAAACTTGTTTTCTTCTAGCCTATGGCTTATAAAAATATATTCTATAGGCAGATTTGCTTTACAAGCTTCTTCTATTAACCTAAATCCCTCTATTAAATACTTAGAGCTCTTATTTCTTCCTTTTCTCTCTTTAAGCTTTTTGGTTTCTTTAAATAAATTGTTATCTTTACTTTCTATAAGAACCAAAGTTTACACCTCAATTATTTAAATTTAACTATTACACCTTCAAGATTTGCTAAATCTTGAGCTGACCCTATAGCAACAATAATATCTTTAGATTCAACAGTATCATCTGCTGAAGGAGTAAGATTAATTTCATCACCTTTCTTAATAGCCATTACATTTATTCCGTACTTACTTCTAAGCTTAAGCTCTCTTAATGTTTTATCTTGCCATTCATCTAAAGCTTCAATTTCCATTATACTGTAATCAGGTGATAATTCTATATAATCAAGTATACTTGATGAAACCAAATTATGAGCAACTCTAACTCCCATATCTTTTTCTGGTAGAATTACCCTATCAGCACCAATTTTATATAATACTTTTGCATGCAAATCACTATTTCCTTTAGCAATTATATATTTTACACCTAATTCTTTTACTAATAGTGTTACCATTACGCTTGATTGGATATTAGCACCTATTGTAACTACTGCAACATCAAAATTTCTAAGACCTAATGTTCTTAATGCATTTTCATCAGTTGCATCCATTTGTACTGCATGAGTAACACTATCTGATATATCTTGAATTAAATCCTCATCTTTATCTATAACCAAAACATCATTTCCTAAAGAATATAATGTTTTAGCTACTGATGCACCAAATCTTCCAAGTCCTATTACAACAAATTGTTTATTAGCCATAAAATCATCCCCTAACCTATTAATATCTTTCCTTCTGGGTATTTATAATCAACTTTTTTCTTTCTATTAGTAAGTGCAAGAGCAACAGTTAGTGGACCAACTCTACCAAAGTACATCATTATCATTATAATAATTCTACCTACTGTACTTAATTTTTGGGTTACACCTGTAGTTAACCCTACTGTAGCAAAGGCCGAAGTTGCTTCATATAGTAAATCTATAAATTCTATTCCTTTTTCAGTTACTGATAATAACATTGTAACTACTATTATTAATCCCACTGCTATTATCAATAATGCAAAAGCCTTATATACTAATTCCTTGGCAAATCTTTTTCCAAAGGCTTCTGTATCTTCTCTACCTTTAATTACACTTATAACTGTAAGTATTATCAAACCAAAAGTTGCTGTTTTAAGACCTCCAGCTGTTGATCCTGGTGATCCTCCAATAAACATTAATATTATTGTCAAAAACTTACCAGCTGTTGTCATTCCATCTGTAGATATACTATTAAACCCTGCTGTTCTTGGACTAACAGATGCAAAGAAGGAATTTAACAACTTATCTTTTAATCCCATGCCACCAATAGTTTCTGGATTGCTATACTCTATAAAAAACATAGCTACAAATCCACCTATTAATAAAACACCTGTAATCAATAAAACTATTTTAGCATGTACAGATAACTTTCTTATTCCTTTATACTTATAGCTATATATTTCAAGCCATACTGTAAAGCCTAACCCTCCAATAATAATAAGTGCACTTATTGTTAAAATTACTGCTATATTACTTGAAAATCCAGTAAGACTTGAAAAATTACCAAATAAATCAAAACCAGCATTACAAAAAGCAGATATTGAATGAAAAATACTATAAAAGAATCCCTTTTTCAATCCAAACTCAGGTATAAACTGTGTTGATAACAGCATTGCTCCAAAGAATTGAACTGCAAAAGTAAACCCAAGTACATATTTAACCATTCTTACAAGACCTTGTATACTAAATGTATTTAAAGCTTCTTGTACCATTAATCTATCTCTAAGGGTTATTTTTTTACCTAATAATATTGCTACAAAAGTAGTAAATGACATGAACCCTAAGCCACCAATTTCTATTAATAGTATTATTACTGTTTGCCCAAATGCATTCCAATGAGTCCCTGTATCTAATGTTACTAAACCAGTAACGCATACAGCAGAAGTAGAAGTAAATAAAGCATCTAATAAGTTAGTACTCTCTCCACTTGCAGAAGATATAGGTAAACTAAGTATCAAGCCTCCAATAATAATTACAGCAATGAAACCAAGGGCTAGCGTCTGTACACCATTTAATTTATATTTATTAATCCTCTTTAATTTTTGCATAAAATCACTCCAAAAGTTCATGCTTTATTATATCTCTTTATATACCATTTTTTGTTTCTATATTTATATAAAAGTAAGAGTATATAATATCTTGCCTAATAGTATTATCAAACTGAACAAGATATAATATACCCTAAGTAACTTTTTTCTTTAGATAGTAAAGCATTTTCCTACTTTATTAATATTAAAAGAAAATGCGACCTTAGGCCGCATTCTTATATTAAGCGTTTAATTGCTTCTTAGCTAATTCAACTAAATCTGCAAATGCTTTTGGATCGTTGATAGCTATTTCAGATAACATCTTTCTGTTTATGTCAACTCCAGCTAACTTGATTCCATTCATGAACTTTGAATAAGAAAGACCATTCATTCTTGTAGCAGCATTTATTCTAGCTATCCATAATCTTCTGAAATCTCTCTTCTTTAATCTTCTTCCAACATAAGCATTTCTTAATGCTCTAATAACTGATTCGTTAGCAGTCTTAAATAACTTGCTCTTTCCACCGTAGTATCCTTTTGCAAGCTTTAAAACTTTTTTATGATTCTTACGAGAATTAACCGCTCTTTTTACTCTTGCCATTCTTTAAACCTCCTGTACCAATTCTTATAGATATGGTAATAATTTCTTCATTGCTTTTTCTTGAGTAGTTGAAACATATCCTGTCTTTCTAAGATTTCTCTTTCTTTTTGAGCTCTTCTTAGTTAAGATATGGCTCTTGAAAGCCTTAGCTCTCTTTAGCTTTCCTGTACCTGTCTTCTTGAATCTTTTTGCTGCACCTCTATGAGTTTTCATTTTTGGCATGATAAATTTCCTCCTCTCAGTTTATGCCTTTTTAGGGCCAATAACCACTGTCATATTTCTTCCTTCTTTTTTAATTGGCTTTTCTATATTACCTACATCAGCCAATTTGTTAGCGAAGTTTTCAAGAATCTTTGCACCTAAGTGACTAAGTTCCATTTCTCTTCCTCTGAATCTAACAGTGATTTTAACTTTGTCTCCGTCTAATAAGAACTTTCTAGCATTTTTAGCTTTAATTTCGATATCGTGCTCTTCTATTGTAAGACTAACTCTTACCTCTTTAATACTAACAACTTTTTGCTTCTTCTTAGCTTCTTTTTCCTTTTTTGATTGCTCATAAATGAACTTTCCTAAGTCCATTATTTTACAAACTGGAGGCTTAGCATTTGGTGATATCATCACTAAATCTAACTCCGCTTCTTCAGCCATCTTAAGGACTTCTTTTGTTTGTAAGATACCTAATTGAGAACCATCAGCACCAATAGCTCTGATTTCCTTGTCTCTAATATCCTCATTCACTATATAATTTTTATTAATAGTTTTCACCTCCGAAAAAATTAAAGCAAACTTTATAATATAAAAAAAACGGCGTTGAACGCCGTTTTCTATTATCGTAATTACTTCACATAAATAATCTAGATAAATAACCAAGCTAACTCAATTGTTGCATGGTGAGAAACGGCTGTTTCTTCTTAACAAATGTTATTTTATCATTGCTTATATACATTGTCAACATCTTTTTACATTTTTATATTAGTTTTTGAACATAATTTACATCCATCACAAAATACTACTCTTTCACCAAAGACATTTATTATAGTTTCTATAAACTCTTTATTTTTACATTCCTCTCTTTTGTGTATTACTATCTTTTGAGGAGCATTAGTTATCAAGCCACTTATAACTATATCTTCAACATTGGCATCAATTCCTATTTTACAGTCTGATAATTCATTTAAAAATGTAGGAAATATATCTTCTCCATATCCATCTGTCACTATATATCCTCCTGATGGTAAGGCTGTCAAGTTAATTTCCTCAACTCTACACTCTTGAATTTCAACAAAGTATTTTAACAGTCGTATAAATTCTTTATATTCTTTTTCAACCATATATCTTTCAACTACTTTATCTACAACATCTTCAATATCTTTTCTTAACTCTCGCATCCTAAAAGTAATGAATCCATTAATATTAATCTCATTATTTTCTTCAATACATTCTTTTATTTTATCTATAATTGCGTTTGTTTTATTAGAATAGAATATAAAATTAGAGTCATGAACGCCTTCCTCATAATATAGAACCTTCATTATTTCTTCTTCTACTTCTAACATTTCATCTCGCTTCAAGAAAAAGTATGTGTCTGTCAAATACTCAAAAAGTTCTTTTTCTTTATACTTTGTAATAACAATTTTATAAAGGATATTACTAATATATAAATTAATTATATTACCTGTTCTATCACTATAATTCGAATCATCACACATAACTTTTATTACATGTGTCTTCCCTTCTAAACTTTCAACCACACCTATTATTATGTGCTTCTTTTTCAATAGTTCCTTTAGCTCTTGAAGTTCTTCAACAAAATCTAGTTCACCCGAATAAGCTAACTGTAGTACAAGCATGGGTTTCACTCCCTTCCATAGTAATAGTATGTATTAAAATCTCTTCAATATACGGAATTTATTTTTACCCCTTTGTACATATTGATTTTTGTTTACATGATATAGTAATGTATTCTTATATAAATAATTAGGAGTTTTTATCATGTATTGTTTTTTAGACTACAAAATTAGTAATGAAGAATTAAATAATATAATAAATTTAAATATAGAACCAATTTTAATACCAAAATGTCCAAAGGTTTATGAAGCTATAAATGGCCATGTTGATATCCAACTTAACATCCTTGATAAAAGGAATAAGAAAGTTATTGTACAAAAGGATATTTCTAAGGATTTTTTAAACTTATTATCCTCTAAAGGAATTAATTATATACTCTCTGAGAATTCATTAGGAACTAATTACCCAGAAAATATAATTATAAACGCACTAATTACTGACAATCTTTTTGTACACAACTTAAATTATACAGATCCAAACCTCCTTAAATTTCAGGATAGCAAAAAGACAATTAATGTTAAACAAGGATATACCAAATGTTCCGTATTACCAACAGGAAAAAATGCATACATTACAAGTGATAAAGGAATTTATAAAAAACTAATTCAAGAAGACTTAGACGTACTTCTTATTCCCCCTGGGGACATACTATTACCCTCTTTGAATTATGGATTCATAGGAGGAGTTGGCGGAATGATATCTGAAAATAGATTAGCCTTATTTGGCGAATTAAATTGTTATGCTTATGGTAAAGAAGTTTATAAATTTCTTTATAAGCATGATATAGAGCCAATAGCATTAAAAAAAGGAAAGCTCATAGACCGCGGAAGTCTCTTATACATCTAGCTTTCCATATATATTACGTAGGAGTTATAAAAATGTTTCTATGAAAATTATTTACCTTTAAATAATTAAAAATAGGATTAAGTTTTAAAGCTTAATCCTATTTATATAAGAAAATATAAAGTTTTAATTTGCTATAAATCAAAGGTATTGTTACATTTTCATATTAAAAAACTATAAAATCAAGAATAATAATTTTATAGTTTCCTTACCTTAAATACTAAGGGAATAGATATTTATTTTTCTGTGACTTGGAGTTTGCAACGGAACAAGCAAAAATAAATATCCATTCCACATTTTTTATTGTTTCAAAAACTTATTTCTAAATGACTCTACTTCCTTTTCTACCTTCTCTATCTCTTCTTTATCCATTCCTCCTCTACCTAACCTATCACTTAAAAATACATATGATAAATCATGTAGATTAGCTTCTTTTTTCATTCCCTTTATATCTCCATAAGGCAATTTATTCATTATAAATAACAAATGCATGTGATATCTCACCAATATAGAAACCTTACTTTTAAATTCTTCATCCAATTTAAAATAACTTAAAAAATCATAGGAATCTTTTCTTCCAACCTTATCATGATCATATGAAGTCCATCTTCCTTTTCTTAGCTTAGTTGTACTTCTCTTCCCTAAGTCATGCAATAATAACGCCCACATAAAGACCTTTTTATCTTCTACATACTCTCTATAAGAACTCCCTTTATCAACAACCATCATAGTATGAATCCATACATCTCCTTCTGGATGATGTTTAGGTGATTGTTCTATTTTTTCTAGACTTATTAACCACTTAAAAGGTTCAACAGATAGTTCTCCTGAAGTTTTTAATTCATTTAAATATATGGAAGGCTTCTCATCTTCTAATAAATGTTTTTCAATTTCATTAAATTTCTCTTGTAATTTCACAAGTATCACCTCCTATTACAACTAGTATTTCCTTTTGTCCACTTTATTATAAATCAATCTTTATAAAAGTAGTATCAAATCTAAGGTTAATGTATACATTATTAATATAAGCTTTGGCGCTGTAGCCAAGTGGTAAGGCAGAGGTCTGCAAAACCTTTATTCCCCAGTTCAAATCTGGGCGGCGCCTCCATAAAAAAAAGACTGCTACAAAATATTTTTATTCTGTAGCAGTTTTTTTAACCATGGCATTTTTACTATAGCTTCTTAAGTTCTTAAGTTTTTAAAAACTTAAGAACTTATATTTTTTTGAATATAGAATATAGTCCTGGCAATAGAAAATAAGGTTCCTTATTTATTCGTAGCTTTTTCTAATAAATCTTTTATATCTTCATTAGTAAACTTATATTTTCTATTACAGAAGTGACAAACAACTTCTTCTTCTTTACCATCTTCATATATTTCTCTTAAATCTTTTTCACCTATACTAATTAGGGCCTTTTCTATTCTTTCTCTTGAACAATCACAAACATACTTAGGTTCAACTTCATCTAATATCTTTAAATCCATTCCATCAAAAATGAACTCTAATATTTCTTCAATTGTTTTACCTTCACTTATCATTGTTGTTATTGAAGGTACCTCTTCTAATCTATACATTAATAAATCTGCTAATAATGGATCTGCACCTGGCATCATTTGAATTACAAATCCACCTGCAGCTTTTATTGAATAGTCCTTATCTACAAGCACCCCTAAAGATACTGCTGAAGGAGTTTGCTCAGAAACAGTAAAATAATATGTTAAATCTTCAGCGATTTCTCCAGTTTGTATTGGAACTTGACCTACATATGGTTCTTTTAACCCTAAGTCCTTTATTACATATAATAAGCCATCCTTACCTATTGCTCCACCTACATCTAATTTACCCTTAGCATTTAGCGGCAATTCTATATATGGATTACCTATAAATCCTTTAACTGATGCATTTTGATATCCTGTAACTGTTACTCCCTTAGCTATTCCTCCGCCATTTATCTTTATAGTTACAACTTCATCATCTGATTTTAATGTTCTTCCCATTAAAGCTGCTGCCGTTAACATTCTACCTAATGCTGCAGATGCTAAAGGTGTACATTCATGAACGCTAGTTCCATCATTAACCATATTAGTTGTGATACCACCAAGTATTCTAACCATACCATCCTTAGCAGTTGCTCTTATAACTTTATCTTTCATACTATACCTCCATATTCTTTCCTACAACATATAAAATTCTTTCACTTTCTTGTTGTACTTCATCTATATTGTATCCATCAAATTTACCTAACAAAGTAAATCCTACTTGATTTAAAACTTCTTCAATTTCACTTTCTTCATAAGCTCTCTCAAAATGCTCTTCTTCAAATCTTTCATAAAGTTCATTTTTCTCTTTAACAAAAAAAGTTAAAAACATATTTACAACATTATCTTCAATTGTATTTTCCCATGTATAAAAAACATCCTCAGAACTGTATGTGTAAATATTGTTTCCTAAAATATTGGTTAATTTATAAAAAGAATTGATATCAAAAATAAATAATCCTCCATCTTTAAGATGTTCATATACTCCTGTGAAGTATTTTTCTAAATCGCCATCTTCTATAAGATAATTAGTTGAATCTAATACACATGTTATTACATCAAATTTATGATTTAAGGAAAGCTCTCTCATATCTTGACATATAATTTTAGCTTTAATCCTCTCAGCTTTAAATTTATCAAAAGCCTCTCTTAACATATCTTCAGATAAATCAACTGCATATGTAGACTTAAAATATTTAGCCATTCTTACGCCAATATTACCTGTTCCACAGGCTAAATCTAAATAATCAACTGGATTACTTTGATATTTATCAATTATTTCTTTCAATCTTACTACCATTGAATCATAGTTAATATCTTCATTTATTAACTCATCATAAATCTTTGCAAATTCGCCATAGGCCATAACTTTTCCCCCAGTAGTTTTATAATTACTACAAATATATTAAAGCTATTCCTTCATTAAGTCAATTTATTTTCTACCAAGAATTTCATTATTGGTAGGTATATGAAGATCTTTTTTTCTTTTTGTCATAATTCCTCCAATTCTACCAGTTTCTTCTGCTGTTAGTCCACCCCAACCAAAGGCATCCACCTTATCCTTTAATCCAAGTTCCTCTGCTATTTCGTATTTTATTTTTTCTCTTAACTCCTCTTCAGGTGTTAATTCTTTATTTCCTTTTAATTTTGCTTTTATCACTTTTTTTAATGGTGTCTTACTCAAAACTTTCACTCCCTCTTAAATTTCAACCTTATTATTCCCCCATAGCTTATATTTATTCCCTCTTGTAAATACAAGAAATTTGTATTATTTTTACCAATACTATTGATATTTCCCAATACTTTAACTATATTAATTGTATATAAGAAATTATATTAATAATATTTAGGAGGGATACTTTTGTATAACGTTGCAATTGTTGGGGCTACTGGAAATGTAGGTAGAAAATTTTTAGAAATATTGGAGCAAAGAGATTTTCCAGTAAAGAATTTGTATCTTTTCGCATCTAAAAGATCCGCAGGTACAACATTACAATTTAAAGGAAAGGACTTCATTGTTGAGGAGACTTGCGATGAAAATATAGTAAATAAGAAAATTGATTTTGCTTTATTTTCAGCAGGGGGAGGTGTAAGTTTAGAGTTTGCACCTAAGTTTGCTAAAATCGGTGCTGTTGCTATTGATAATAGTAGTGCTTGGAGAATGGACCCGAAGGTACCACTAGTAGTACCTGAAGTTAATCCTGAAGATATAAAGTGGCATAATGGAATAATAGCGAATCCAAATTGTTCTACTATTCAAGCTATGCCTGTACTAAACGCTATTCATAAGAAGTATGGAATCAAGAGAATTGTATATTCAACTTACCAAGCGGTATCAGGGGCTGGAATTCAAGGAATAAAAGACTTAGAGGATGGTTATAAAGGAATTGAACCTAAGAAATTCCCTTATCCAATAACAGGTAATGTATTACCACACATTGATGTATTCGAAGAAAATGGATACACTAAGGAAGAAATGAAGATGATTAATGAAACAAGAAAAATTCTTCATGATGACACATTAAAAATAACTGCTACAACTGCTAGAGTTGCTGTTTTAAATTCTCATAGTGAAAGCATCAACTTAGAACTTCAAAATGAATTTGAATTAGATGATATAGTTAACTTATTAAGCAACACTGAAGGCGTAGTTGTATATGATAATACTAAAGAATTGAAGTACCCTACACCTTTATTTGTAACAGGAAAAGATGATATCTATGTAGGAAGAATTAGAAGAGACTTTAGTGTGGACAACGGTTTAAATTTATGGGTGGTTGCTGATAACATTAGAAAGGGTGCTGCATTAAATGCAATTCAAATTGCAGAGCTTATGATCGATAAAAAGTAAGATTGGAGGATTTCTAATGTCAATTTTTGAAGGTTCTGGTGTTGCTATAGTTACTCCTTTTAATGATAATGGAGTAAATTATAAAAAGCTTAAAGAATTATTAGAGTGGCACATCAAAGAAGGTACTGATGCCATTATTATTTGTGGAACAACCGGTGAAGCTACAACTATGAGCGAGGAAGAAAAAAAACTTACAATAAAATTTACCGTTGATGTTGTAAATAAAAGAATCCCAGTTATAGCAGGTACAGGTTCAAATAACACTCTATCATCTATAGAAATGAGCAAATATGCTGAAAGTGTTGGTGTAGACGGACTTTTAGTAATTACACCTTATTATAACAAGACAAATTCAAGAGGTTTAATAAAACATTTTGAGGCAATAAATAATTCTGTAAATACACCAATTATTTTATATAATGTTCCTAGTAGAACTGGAGTTAACATTACTCCTGAAAACTTAAAGGAACTATCTACCCTTTCAAATGTAGTTGCTATTAAAGAAGCTAGTGGGAATATTGGTCAAGTAGTACAAATGAAAGCTTTATGTGGTGATAAAATAGATATTTATTCAGGAAATGATGACCAAGCTATACCTATATTATCTTTAGGTGGCAAGGGAGTTATATCAGTGCTAGCCAATATTATTCCTAATGCTGTGCACACCATGATAAAGTCTTATTTAAATGGAGATGTAAAAAAAGCTTTAGACCTTCAATTAGAAAATCTAAAACTATCTAGCACCTTATTTATAGAAACAAATCCTATTCCTATTAAAACTGCCTTAAATTTAATAGGTAAGGATGTTGGTCCTTTAAGACTACCACTTTATGAAATGAGTGATAGTAACTTAATGAAATTAAAGGACACATTAAAAGAATATAATTTACTTTAGGGAGTGACCATATGACAAAAGTAATTTTAAATGGATGCTCAGGAAAAATGGGAAAAATGGTTATTGAATCTGCTAAAAATTTCGATGATATTGAAATTGTAGCTGGAATAGATAAATTTCCTTCTGAAACTAGCTTTCCTATTTTCAAGAATGTTCATGATGTAAATATAGATTATGATGTACTTTTAGATTTTTCAAGAGCTGATGCTTTATCAAATCTTCTTGAGTTAACAGAAAAAACTAAAAAACCTTTAGTTTTATGCTCAACTGGATATTCTAAAGAAGATTTAGATTTAATAAATGAAAAGAGTAAAACTCTTCCATTATTTAAATCAGCTAATATGTCTCTTGGAATTAATCTAATAAATTCTCTATTAAAGAAGGTAGTTCCATTATTATATGAAAACTATGATATTGAAATTATAGAAAAACATCATAACCAAAAAGTAGATGCTCCTAGTGGAACAGCTATTCTACTAGCAGATACAATAAAAGATTCTATTCCATATGAAACAGAATATATTTATGGAAGAGAAGGAAATTCAAAGAGAAAAGATAATGAAATAGGTATACATGCTGTTAGAGGTGGCTCCATTGTTGGGGATCATGATGTAATTTTTGTTGGAACTGGCGAAGTTATAGAATTAACTCACAAAGCAATCTCTAGAGAAGTTTTTGCTGTTGGCGCTTTAAAGGCTTGCCAATATATGAGCAAAGTAACTGAGGCAGGCTTATATAATATGGAAAATGTTATAGAAAATAAATAACAGTAAATTAAGCTATTATAGGTAGAAAATTTCTATCTATAATAGCTTCTTTTATATTTTTAATAATTATTAAATTTCACGGTATAAGAGTAATATTAGTTATACATACTAAATTAGTAGATAAAAGTAACAAGGAGTGATTAACTTGACAAAAGATAGCCAACCTGATAATAAACACGCTAGAATGGAGAAATGTAACTACCAAACTCCAATAACTAGTGAAGAAGGAAAGAATAATAATAGAACTCGAAAGAAACATTCCGTAAAAAGAGAAGGCTTCCAAAGCGATCATATAAATTAGCAAGTATATTTTCTTTGTTTTTTACAAAAGATATCCTTGTGATATTGAATATATCTCCTTACGCATTTTTGACATAGAAAAACATGTGACTATTACTAGCCACATGTTTTTTTAATACTCTATTCCCTCTCTAGCAGGTACACCTTTTTCATAATAATGTTTTACCATTTTCATCTCTGTAATTAAATCTGCCCTATCTGCCAGTTCCTTAGGCACATCTCTTCCTGTCATAATAATTTCTATATCATGGTTATTTCTATTAATTATTTCTACAATATCTTCTACTGATAAAAAACCATTCTTTAATACTCCCATAATTTCATCCATTATTAAAAGATCACATTCTTTATTTTCCACAACTTCTAAAATAAAATTATATGCTTTAATAACTTCTTTTTTTAGTTCTTCAATTTCTTCTGCATTTAAATTCCAAACAAAATCCCTTTTCTCTTCAAATCTAAAAACTTTAAAGTTATCTATTTTCCTTAAAGACTCTAACTCTCCTGTAGGGGTACCCTTAAGAAATTGCACCATATATACCTTAAATCCTCTACCAGCTGCTCTAACTCCTTGGCCTATAGAAGCAGTTGTTTTCCCTTTTCCATTACCTGTATATATTTGTATCATACATCCACCTCATTTCTAATTCATATATATTATAACCAAAAAATTTTATAATTTCTGCAAATATTACTACTCTTAATCATAATTATAATACTAAGAGTAATTTTAGGAGCTTAAATATGGAATATAATTTTACTGATCCCTACGAATTAGCCAGATTTATCAAACAATCAAAAAAATCCACACCTGTACAAGTATATGTTAATGGTGACCTTTCTAAGGTGGACCTTGAACAAACTGAATGGTATGGATTTAATAATTTTTATATATTATTTGGAGAGTCAAATATAATTACTAATATAATTCTTGATAACAAAGATATAATTAAACATTTTAGAATAGAAAATGATAGAAGAAATTCTGCAGTACCTATGCTGAACTTACTAGAACAAGATGCAAGAATTGAACCTGGCGCTATAATTAGAAGCAAGGTTAAGATAGGCAGAAATGCTGTTATAATGATGGGTGCTGTTATAAATATAGGTGCTGAAATAGGAGAAGCCTCTATGATAGATATGAACTCAGTTATTGGAGCACGTGGAAAGATTGGCAAAAGGGTTCATGTAGGTGCAGGTGCAATTATTGCTGGTGTCTTAGAACCACCTAGTATGTCTCCTTGTGTTATAGAGGATGATGTAATGATTGGAGCCAATTCAGTTATTTTAGAAGGAGTAAAGATAGGCTCTGGGTCCGTTGTAGCAGCTGGTTCAGTAGTTACAACTGATGTTCCAGAAGGTGTTGTTGTAGCTGGTTCTCCTGCTAAGATTATAAAAAATGTTGATGAACAAACAAGATATAAAACTAAGTTACTTGATGATTTAAGAAAGTGATACATATTATATTTTCATATACATTAAAAAAGCAGTCTTTCATAGACTGCTTTATATCTTACTTTATAATTTTCTTGTGGTTTTTCTTATATTTATCTAAATATGTTAAAATCTTAATTTACACTGCTCCTTCTTCATCTTGTGAAGCACTTTCTTCTTTACTTACCTTCTCCATCTTAGAAATAGAAACTTCATATGCTATTTTCTTTATTGCTTCTGTTTCTGTTATCTTCTTTTGATATTCTCTACTTTGTAATCTTCCCCACACCCTAATATTGTCACCAACACTTAAAGTTTGACAAAATCTAGAATTTCTTCCCCAAGCTATAGTTGGAATATAATCTGACTTATTGTAAGCTCTATTTACAGCTAATAAAACATCAGCTATTTCTCTTCCAAATGGTGTTGTTCTATATACAGGTTCCTTGCATATATATCCATCTAAGAAAATTTCATTTGGATTCTTACTTCTTTCTATACAAGGCTCTATATTTCTAGCAAAAACAGTTAATATTAATTTATTAGTACCATCCATAAATTTATTGTAGGATCTTAGTTGACCTTCAACAATTATATCTTTTCCTATAGTAATATCTATCCCAGTTAAAAGTCTTTCTGATACAGTAATATTTAACATGTCTACTGAATCACTAAGTCTCATAACCTCCAAATTAAAACTATAGAACCCTTCCCCATACATTTCATGACTGAATTCTAGCTCAGATACTATCTTACCTTCAAGATAGATTTTGTTATTTAACATTAAATTATCCATTGTAACCCCTCTCTCCCTTAGTAATAAAATTGTAAATAAAGAAGATCCCACAAGCACCTATTTCCATTATAATACATTCCACATTCCATTTTCAATATTAAATAGAATTATTTTCTATGTTGTACTCCATCTTTGTCAACATAAGCATCTTCTTTATAAATTAATTCTCCTACAGTGACAAATTTATACCCTTGCTTTTGTAGTTCAGGTATTATCCTATTCAAATTATTTGGAGTATATTTTGCATTATTGTGATATAAAAGAATAGATCCTGCTTTTACCTTCTTCATGACTTTGTTATATTCTACTTCTTCACCTTGTTCCTTCCAATCTACAGAATCTGCATCCCATTGAATACATTTATATCCTAAAGATGTTACAGTCCTATATGATTGTGCATTATAATCTCCACTTGGAAATCTAAAAACCATTGGCTTTTTTCCTGTGTATTTTTCAACAACCTCATCTGTTTTTCTAAGTTCCTCTTTAATTCTTTCTTCTCCTATCTTGCTAAAGATAGGGTGCTTATAACTATGATTCCCTATCTCATGCCCCCTCTCGTTAATCTTCTTTAACTTTTCCACATTTTCATCACTATAATTTACCCATCCCCCCATTACGAAGAATGTTCCCTTTACATTATATTTATCCAATGTATCTAATATGCTATAAATGTAATCATTTTCCGCCCAATTGATATCGAAAGTTAGTGCTATTTCTTTTTCTTCCTTATCTACTGAATAAATTGGTACTTCTACCACTTCCCCAAAAGTACTTTTAGTCTTTCCATTAAGCAAAAAAGATCCACCTATTAAAATAACTATTAGTAACAAGGATAAACCAATTCTAACCTTTTTCCACTCCAAACTTCTTACCCCTATCATTTCTATCTCTAAATTTATATTCACTTAATAATAATTTATGATATAATAAATCTATACTTTCAGTGGAGATGGAGGTTTTATTATGTTTGAAAATACAGCAGAATTAGCTGAAAATAAGCTATTACTTTTACATATTTTAAAAGAATTAAACAGGCCTATATCAAATACTCAGCTTACAGAAATAGTGCTGGAAAACAATCTTATTAACTACTTTACACTTCAACAATATATAAGTGAACTTGATTCTAGCGAGTTCATAAGATATGAAGACATAAATGAAAAAAAGTTAATAGTACTAACAAAAAAAGGAGAAAATGTTCTATCCTTTTTTAAGGACAGAATTTCCCCTTCAAAAATATCTATAATAAACAATTATATTAACGAAAAAATAGAGTTAATAAAAAAAGAATTAACTATTCAAAGTGATTACACTTTAGCTAAAAATGATAACTTCTTAGTAGAACTAACAGCAATCGAGGATAAATTACCTTTAATTGATTTAAAAGTATCTGTTCCTACTAAAAAACAAGCTTCCTTGCTTTGTAGTAAGTGGCAAGAAAACCCTTCTGAAATTTATAATAAAATAATTAATATTTTATTTGAAGAAACTAATTAATAAGGATCATACCGTTAGGTTCATTACCTATAGGTATGGTCTTTACCTTTTGTTCACTAAAGTCTATAATTCTTAATTTTCCCCCCATATAATCTCCTATATATATATAATCTTTTTGTTTTATAATTCCTCTTGGCATTCCACCTACGTATATTTTTCTAGTCTCTCTTAATCTTTTTATATCTACAACACTAATAGATCCTTCAGTAAAATTAGATACATATAATTCTTCTCCATATTCATACATATCAACTGGTGTAATACCTACCTTTATTCTTCCAATACTTTTATAATTTTCTGTAGAAATTATATCTATATAACCTTCAATGTCATAACCTAAATAACTTTCACATAGGTAAATCTTTTTTTCATCCTTAGATAGTAAAATCTTTGTTGGATACTCTGGTGCTTTAATTCTTCCAATCACCTTATTATTCAAACAATCTATAATAGATACAGAGTGTCCATCCATATTACTAATGTACATTATTCCCTTATCTTTATCTAATGCAATGCTATGGGGATATGATTCAAGTTTTATATCAAATGCTATTTTCTTACTTGCCATATCCATTACTAATAATGAATTACTTTCTCCACAGGCAATATAAGCCTTATTTTCATAAAGCTTAACATCATTAGGATGTGCTCCAACATATAGATTGTTTACCTCTTTCTTTGAATGCATATCTATTAAAGATATGCTATTGCTATAATTATTTGATGTGATTATAGTATTATTTTCATACTCTATACCATGAGGTCCAACAGGTTTTTCTCCTAAATCTAAGGGGATATGATCTACTGAATAACTCTCTATATCTATTAAGCTTAAATTATCACTGGATGTATTGCAAATTGCTATAGAATTCATTAAAAACAACCCCTTTAGGAAACCTTATTGTACTTATAATATATGTGTCTTTATCTCTAATGGGACAACTTTCACCATATTTTTTCCTTTATTTCTACGCCCTTACCATATATAATATAATTTGTTATAAATAAAATTACAGGGAGGTATGTTCATGTATTCATACAAGACAAAGGGGACATGTTCTACAGAAATTACTTTTTCAATAGAAAATGATATTATTAAAGAGGTTAACTTCTTAAGAGGTTGTGAAGGTAACCTTCAAGGTATATCTAGATTAGTAGAAGGCATGAATATTGAAGATGCAATAAATAAATTACAAGGTATAGACTGCAGAGGGAAAGGTACTTCTTGCCCAGACCAACTTGCTAAAGCTCTTAAAGAGTGGAAAGAAAATAAATAGAAAGAAAGCCCCTTGTCTACTTGACAAGGGGCTGTTTAAATACTTGAATTTTTAATCTTCTATAAGAAATTTGAATTTTTCATTTATTATATTACTTAACTCTTTAATTAAGTAATCTCCCTTTTTATATAGACTTATATACATAAAATCTATATTATCATCATATTTCTCAATCTTACCTGCAATTCTTTCTCCTGCCATAATAAGATTTCTAATAATTTCTCCTTCCCTACTGCTTAACTCTCCAATAACTAACCCAAAGCTAGTAGTAATAAATATTCTATCCTCTTTATAACCATCTAGACCATTTAAAAGAGTCAATACATCTCCTTCTTTTACTAGCTCATTGTTATATTTAAGCTTGTTGACAGTAACTGTAGGTATAATTATATTAGTTAAAAATATATCTTCCCCATCAATCTCCTCTTCTGGATTGTTAATATCAGTAATTATAAAATTATTGTTATTTTCATATATAATGAAAATTATTTTTTTTCTTATCCAATCAACAACTTCATTTTTAATTGCCTCCTCAAGTGAAGATAGGGTTTTTCTTGTCCATCGATCTTCTATAGACCATAGCTTTTCAATTGCTGATAATCTTATATCTATTAAATCAGCATTTAAGCATTCTACAAGGAAATCTTGATTTTTAATTATGCTCTCTCTTGTTAGTGACTCTAAAGCTATTAAAAGTAATGAATAATCACTACTATCCTCAACATAAACTTCCTTTGACAAATCCTTTGGACCTATAAATATTTCCTTTAAATTTAGAGATTTCTTAACTGTACTTATTAATAGATCGGAGTATGATGTTTCATTTAACATTTCTATATACTTATACCAAACATAATCTCTAGGATTCCTTTTTAAGAGCATATTTAACTCCTCTACAGTTAAATCTTCATCCATTTCAACAGCTAATTGAAATAATAATGGTGAATCAACAGTTTCATCTTTTATAGCATCATTAAATACTCTTGTCCAATCTATTTTTAAATAGAGCTTTTGAGTTTTTTTATAATATTCATCTTCCATGACTGATTCATCAACTATATATCTATACACATTTCCTAAGGTTAAACAACTTTTAACATCTTTATCATACTTCTCAAATAAATCAATATATCTTTTTACTAACCTTTTAAATATAGATAACTTTTCATAATTATAGTATACAAATATATTGCTTACTACTTCTCCAAAAGCTTTAAAAGTCTTCTCATTAATATTGTCATTATTTAGAAAGTAATCATACCCCACCTTAATTATAGTGGTATTCCAAAGAAAATTCTTGAAATATTCCCCTTTCCAGCCTTCACAGACCATCCACTCTTTCATATCTTTATTAAGTACATCTATATAATTTGCATAAATCACCCTTCCTGCTGCCTGAGATACTTTAGCTAAATCAAATAATATCTCATCAGAACCCTTTAACTTTAAAAATAATTTAGCAACATAAAAAGAATACTCATTATATAAAGCTAAAACTAAAAGCTTTTCCTTTATTTCTTCAATTTCATCAAAAAACAAAAGAGTTAATCCAAGCTTTATTTCTTCTTTTGAGTTACCTTTAAAAGCCATTAATCTTCCAACCTTTATTATATCCCTTTTGTTAATAATATTAGATTCAATTCTTCCATTAATTAATTCTATAAACTCCCCATAATACTTTATTAAAGGATGTTCTTCTATGAAAGATATTGCTTCACTAATATTAGATTCATCTTCAATTATTAAGTCAATAATTCTTAATAACCTTTTTGAATTTCCAATCATATCAAAGGTAGGTAAATCATTACCCATAAAAATTGAGTTTATCTCATCTTTTCCTGCTTCTTCAAAGTTTTGGTTTGTGTATACCTGGCCCTTATTTTCCTCATAAAATGTTTTTAAGTCCTTGTAGCATATATCCTTTTCTTCACAGGTCATAAAATCCCCACCCTCTAGCATATTTTATTTATTGAATTTCCTTCTAATAATGCCTCTCATATCACCTATCATATATAGTGACCCACTTATTAAAATCAAATCTTCTTCATTTGCCTCTGATAAAGCTAAAGCTAATCCTTCTTCGTAGCTATCTAGAGCAACACAATTTGAATTGTACTTGTCTATAACCTTCTTTAAATCTTTTGATAATTCTGCTCTATTGCTATGAGGTGTTAGCGCATACACCTTTTTAGCCTCTGGTGTAATAACTTTCACCATATCTTCAACTTGTTTATCAGCTAATATCCCTAATAATAAATATATATTCTTATAAGTAAAATACTTATGTACATTTTCATTTAATGTTTTTATACCTTGAATATTATGAGCCCCATCAATAACAACTAAAGGGTTATTTTTCATAACCTCTAGTCTACCTTTCCATTGTACCTTTTTTACCCCCTCTTTTATATCATCTATGGTAAACTTAATATTTTCAATTTCCTCAAGTACACTTATTCCATTTAATGCTACTAATAAGTTAGTAATTTGATGTTCTCCAAGAAGAGCAAAATCTAAATCTATTTTTTTATTCTTAAATTCTACTTCTACTTTTTGATATATCTTATCCTTATTAACAACACTTAAAAAGTGACCTTTGCTTTTATCTACTATATATAAAGAAGAGTTATTTTCCTTACATACCTTTTCAATAACCACCTTTGCTTCCTCTTCCTGAGGATAACTTATTACAGGTATAGCTTTTTTTATAATACCAGCCTTTTCACCTGCAATCTCCTCTAAAGTACTTCCCAAAAGGTTAGTATGATCTAAGCTTATAGAGGTAATTATACTAAGTATTGGAGTTATAACATTGGTAGAATCAAGCCTTCCACCTAAACCTACTTCAATAACTCCATAATCTATATTTTCCTCTTTAAAATATAAAAGCATTAAACAAGTAATTATTTCAAACTCTGTTGGATGATTATATCCCTCTAAAATAACCTGGTTAACAGAAACTTTTAAAACATCCATTAGTCTACCTAAAGTATCCTTAGGAATATTATTTCTATTAATTTGTATTCTTTCTTCAAACTCCTCTAAAAAAGGAGATGTATACATGCCAACCTTAAACCCCTTCTCCATAAGTAAAGAAGTTATTATAGATGTGGTTGAACCTTTACCATTTGTTCCTGCTATGTGTATTAATTTTAATCCTTCTTGGGGATTACCAAGGATTTCTAGTAGTCTATAGGTTCTTTCAAGGCCATAATTAGAGCCAAAATTACCTACCTTATGTATATAATCCATTGCTTCATCATACTTCATTTATATCATCCTATCTATATAGTAAAATCTATCCTTTATCTAAGTATTATAAGTCAAATAGTTATAACTAACAAGTTAATAATACTTCTTCCAAAAAAAGAAAGAGATGTATCATAAGTATTTTTTGATACATCCCTTTTCTATCTATTTAGTTAACTCTATAAATTGCTCTATATCTTCTTCTATAGTCTTTAGAGAATTCTTCCAGAATTCCTTATTATGAATATCAATTCCTACAACCTTAGTTATATCGGCTATAGCATTTTTACCTGTAATTGAAAGAAGATTTTCATATTCAGTAGTAAATTCCTTACCCTTCTTTAAATATTCAGCATATAATCCCTTAGCAAATAATAATCCAAATGCATATGGGAAGTTATAGAAGTTAGAGTCTGCATAATAGTAGTGTGGCTTCCATGTCCACATATATGGATGTAAGTATTCTGGGTCTAATCCATCACCATATGCTTCTCTTTGAGCATTTAACATTAATTCTTTTATCTCTTCTACTGATAAAGCACTTTCTCTTCTCTTTTCAAAGAAAGCCTTCTCAAATAAAAATCTAGAATATATATCTACAATAACTTGTGTACAATCTGATATTTCATTTTCTAGAATAGCTAAAGCCTCTTCCTTAGTTGCATCTTTTATAGCAGCTTTTTTAATAATAGTTTCACAGAATGTAGAAGCTGTTTCTGCAATTGGCATTGGATAATCAGAGTTTAATATCTTTTCATTCTTTAAACACTCTCCATGGAATCCATGTCCAAGCTCATGTGCCATAGTTACAACATCACCAAACTGTTCTCCATAGTTTAGTAAAAATCTACTTTCACCTAAGAAATGAAGGTTATGACAGAATGCTCCCCCAACCTTACCTTCTTTAGGGAATACATCTATCCAGCTTTTTTCAACTGCAGTTTTAGCAAAATCAGCTAAATGGTCACTGAAAGTTCTAAAGTTCTTTTCTACATACTTTGCAGCTTCTTCATAAGTGAATTTCATTTCAGCTTCTGAAACAGGTGCATACATTTCATAGAATGGTAATCCATTTTTGTATCCTAAAAGTTCACCTTTTCTTCTTAAATACTTTCTAAATAAAGGCATACTTTCCTTCATAGCTTCAAGCATTGCATCTAATGATTCTTCATCCATTCTAGAATTAACAAGAGTCATATCAAGAGGTGATTTATATCCTCTTAAATCACATACTGTTAAAACCTCACCTTTAATTCCATTTAAGGCTGCTGCTACACCCTCTTCAACTTTTTTATATGATTCAATTTCAGCAAAATAAGCTTTTCTTCTTAATTCTCCATTTGGATCATAAGCCATATTTAATACTACTGTTAAAGGTAGTTCTTTCATTTCACCATCTATTTCTATGTCCACCTTTAAGTTAGATATTAAATTATCCTTTAATTTTAGCCAAGCATTTGATCCTGTATTCTTCATTTTAGAAATTATAGATTCTTCCCTATCTGAAAGAAGATATTTACTCTTTTCTATTATTTCTTTAATGTAAAATTCATGCTCTTTTAAAACTTCTGATCCCTTAATAACGATATCGATATCTTTTATATTACTAATCCATCTTTCAAGCTTTGTAGTTGCTTCAACAATCTCAGTGAGTTTACTATCTAATATATCAGAATATCTTAACCCTTCTGAATTTTTAGTATCTGCACTTAATGTAAGAGAAATAAAAGCCTCAAGCCTACCAATTAGCTCAGATAATTTTGAAGATCTCTTTATATATTCTTCAAGCTTTGGCCTTACATTGCCTTCCTCACAAACCACTTCATCAGCCCAAGTATTTAAGGACTTTATACTTTGGTCTAACTTTTCTAAATCATTTTTAAATTCTTCACTTTCAAATGAAGGATATATTTCCTTCAAGCTCCAATTTAATTCCATATTATCCCTCCTCAATAAATAATATAATACCACAATTCATTATTAAATTACTATTACTTTTTAATTTTTCATATCATATACTTAATTTTCTATGTATTTTTCCATGTATTTTGTATTTTGTTAGAATAAAAATAAAAATTTAATATTTTAAATTCTCATACCCAACAATTCATGATAAATATGAGCAGCATATGAATCTGTCATTCCACATATAAAGTCAGTAACTAATAATAATCTACAATACTCTTCACTACAATCCTTTTGTTCAATACTATGTTCACATACAAATCTATAATTTTTAGAAATAAGTGAATATAGTTTTCCATCATACCCCTCATAGGGTTTTACATCCTTGTTTAATGCAACAGGTATAAAGGTATCTAACAAAAATTCTATTATTTTATACCCTACAATTTCATTAGATACAATTCTATCATTATTATATACATATTCATTAGATATTCTTCTTAAAAATGATGATACCTTATTAGCTTTAGAATTTTCTATAAGATTCCCCTTATATTCCCCCCTCATAATCTCATCATAAGAGGATATAAATTCTTCCGAAACACAGTCTTTAAAATATCTATTTAACTTTATTATAAATGACTTTAGGGCATATTCCCCTGGATCTTCATATCCATATTCCTCTTTTGCAATATCATAGTTCTTAGAAAGATAGAAAGATAAGCTTTCCTCAAGGGTTTTCTCTTCATATCCTTCTTCCTTTATAAACTCCCTATATTTATTTTTAAATAATTCATGTGAGAATATTTTCTTGCTAAATGCATCTTCTAAATCACCTAAGAGATATGCAATATCATCAGCAGCCTCTAATATATATACTAATGGATTTCTATTTTTACCTATCTTTGTACTATTAACTATATAATTAAAGGTATTCTCCTCTGCTTTAAAATATCCAATCTTCTTTCCACCAAACTTCTTATTCCCAAGTTCCAAGGATGATATAGGATACTTTATAATTGAATTTAGCACTCCAGTAGTTAAATTCATTCCATATCTATCTATAACAAAATGTAACTTAGTCAAAATTCTAAGACCTTGAGCATTCCCCTCAAAGTTCAAAAGGTCTAAGGCTTCTTGCCTTTCTAATTTAAATTCATATTCCTCAAATTTAAAATAGAAGCTTCCATCCTTATTTTTTTTTAACTTAGAAGCAAACCATTCTCTAATGGCAACCTCCCCAAAATGTCCAAAAGGTGGATTTCCCAAATCATGTATAAGTCCTGCACAGGACAACACATTTCCTATTTCTTCTACCATTTGAAAGTTTATTTCGTCATCTGTTCCTTTAGTTAGAGGAATTAACTGTAGTCCTATAATCATTCCTAAGGACTTTCCAATTGAAGACACCTCTAAGGAGTGAGTTAACCTAGTTCTAACAAAATCTAATTTCTCAAGAGGAAAAACTTGAGCCTTATCTTGAAGTCTTCTAAAAGATGCACTAAAAAGAATCCTATCATAGTCATTTTCAAATTCATCTCTGCCATCAAAATTCTTTTTAGCCGATTTATATTCTTTAATTCTATTTTTATTTAAAATATCATTCCATTTAAATCTAGTCATAAATATCATCTTTCCTTATGTTTCAATTATTTATTATATTTTTTACAATATAACTAAAGTTATACTTATCATAAAAATGGAAATAATATTATAGACATTACTATAAGTATTTTTAGGAGGATATAAATGAGTTATAGATATGATCCTGATTTAGAATTTTTACAAAATTGTTCTAATGATGACTTAGAAAAACTAGCTAACTATCTTAACTTAAAAGATTACAAAAACAAGAATACCCCTTGGATCTATATAGCTGAAGATATACAAAGGTTAGGTGAAACTTCCCTGCAAGATTACTTCTTAAATGGCTCTGTTTATTATAAAGATATGCTTATTGATATATGTAAGAAACTTAAGATAAATTTTAATTCTAATTATTCAACAGAAAAAATAGAAAGCTGTTTGTTAGATGAAATTAAGAAAAACTCAATAGTATACTCGGATTTTCAATCTGAAATATACAAACAAATAATGCCTTCTTGTATTCAAATTGCTTATATACGAAATAAGTACAACAACTCTGTGAATACTCATTAATTGTTTGTCACATACTAATTTTGTTCAAAATTATATATAGAGGTGAATACAAATGATAAAAAGATATGTAAGTGCTATAGCATTATCTCTTGCTTTAGTTAGTGGATCTTCTGCTATAATAGCAAGTGCTGTAGAATATCCAAATGAAACTACAACAGTTACAGCTACAGAATCTGAAAAGAAGGATGCTGAAAAAAAGGAAGATGAAAGCAGACATCATAAGCATAAGCTTGGAAAAGAACGTGCTGCTGAAGATATTAAGATGCTATCTAAAGCTGAAAACCTAAAATTATTATCTGATGATGATAAAAAAGCACTTGGAGAAATCAATAAGTGTTTACAAGAAAATAATGATCTTTCAAAGGATCAAATTAAGAAATTAATATCATTAAAAAATAAAATAGCTAAATGTAAGTTAGGAGATAAAGATTACGAAAAATTTAAAGAGCTACTAAAGAAATCTAAAAAAGATTGTTTAAATGATGATGAAAAGAAAGAATTAGATGGCTACTTGAAGAAAATTTACTGTAAATAATTTAAAACAGGAAGATGATACCTTCCTGTTTTTCCTATTTAAATATTTATATATTCTTATATTTATATGTTTTTATATTCTTTTATTTATCCTAACTTCTAAATACAACCTCTTCCCTTGAGAACATTATTTTAGCACCTACAACAGCAGCAATAACATATACTATTTGCCATCCTAACACAAAAAGAATATGCTGAGTATTAAAAATTCCAACCATAGCTTCCTTTATAACACATACAGAATTTATTATTGGTATGTGAAAGAAAACTTCATTAATACTTTTTGCATCTAAAAACATTGGAATAAATGAAAGTATCATCATAGGCATCATTAATCCAGAAAGATAAGTATTAGCTTCCTTCGTACTTCTAGCAAATAAGCTTATACATATTTGTAGTGCACAAATTATAACTATAAGTAATAATGAGAAAACTATTGTTAAGGCTATAGACTTTCCACTTAGTGAAAGAGCTATCTCTCCTCCTCCTGACAATTCAGAAATATATTGTTTAAATGAAATCCATAAAGATATCATGCTAAAGCATAATGTAATTACTCCCATTATACAAAGGCTACCTATTTTCCCCCAAAGTATTGAACTTCTATTTCCTGATGTAGATAAAAGAGGTTCAAAAGTATTTTTCTCTTTTTCTCCTGCTCCAAGTTCAGATGCAAGTCCAAGTGTTAAAGATAAAAGAAGTAATACAACCATGCTTGGTAGCATTCCTGTCATATAATTTCCTAATTGATTCATATTACCATCTTTACTTACTCCAGATTTTATTTCAAGATTAAAAGGCGTTAAAATTTCTTCTTCTATACCTTGTTCTTGTAATCTTGAGGTTACTATTTGCTTGCTATATGCCTCATAAATAGAGGATACAATTCCTGCTGCAGCTGTTGATTTATTGGATTCGTCATCCATTAACATTTCTACATTAGTAACTTTACCACTAGCTATATTTGCATCAAAATTATTAGGTATATTAATTATTAATTGTATATCCCCACTTTTTAAGGCTTCTGATGGGTTTTCCACCTCTTCAATTATTATACCTTCTTGACTTTTTAATAGAGCTGCTATACTTGAATCCTTGTCACCTTGAAGTACAATTCTACTTTCCTTCTGTGCTTCAGTTGTTGAACTAGTCATGGCTGTTGACATAACCTTAAACATTAAAGGATATATAAGAATAGGTAGAATTATTGTAAAGGCTAAGGTTTTTCTATCTCTAATAATGTCAGTTAATTCTTTCTTTAAAACTGTTAAGAAATTACTCATCCTTATCACCTCCAATTAAAGATACAAAAACTTCTTCTAAATCCTCTGTATTATACTTTTCCTTAAGTTCATTTATTCTCCCCTGCTCTACAAGCTTGCCCTTATGAATAATAATAACTCTATCACATAGTTTCTCTACCTCAGCCATGGAATGGCTAGAAAATAGAATAGTTTTATTTTCTTCTTTACACTTCTTTATAAACTGGTGAACAACCCTAGTAGCTCTTACATCTAACCCTGTACTTGGTTCATCAAATAACATAACTGATGGATTATGAACTATTGAACGAGATATAGATACTTTTTGTTTCATCCCTCTTGAAAATTTACCAACCTTTTTATCAATATAATCTTCCATACCAAAATCCTTAGAAAGTTCATCTATCCTTTTGTTTGCCTCATCATTTTTAATTCCAAAAAGGTTAGCAAAATATCTTATATTCTCTCTTCCTGTAAGTCTATCATAAAGTCCAATATCACCACCAAAAAGTATTCCAATTTCTCTTCTTACCTTTTCAGGTTCCTTTGAAGCATCATAGTCATTTACTTTAACTTCTCCAGAAGTAATTTTTAGCATTGTTGATATCATTCTAAGAGTAGTTGTCTTTCCTGCTCCATTCTCTCCAAGAAGACCAACTATCTCCCCTTTATTTACATTAAAAGAAAGCTTGTCTACAACCACGGCGTCTTTAAATTTTTTACTTAATTCCTTTACCTCTAACATAATCTTCCCTCCTTTTACTAGTAATATTTTACTATACTCTGTTTATTTCATCAAACTTGTAGCTTCACTAAAAAAAGAACTACAACCAATTTATAAACCTTGGTTATAGTTCTTAAATTTAATCTATTTACATTCTTTATCCACTATGTAAGCTGCAAGTCCAGCTCCTGTTACATTCGTAAGAGTTCTTGCCATATCTATTATTGCATCTACGCCTAAAATAATAGCCATACCTTCTATTGGAAGTCCTAATGTTGTTAAAATAAGTGTTGTAGACATTGTAGCTGCACCTGGAACTCCTGCAATTCCTACGGAACCAACAACTATAGTTAAAATCATTAAAATATAATGAGTTAATGTAAGTTCAATTCCAAATACATTTGCAACAAATATAGCTACTATAGCTGGGAATACTCCTCCACATCCATTCATACCAACTGTGGAACCTAAGGAAGCAACAAAACTTGCTGTACTACTTGATACCCCAATATTATTTTCTAAGGATTCTATAGTTACTGGAAGTGTTCCAAAACTACTTTGAGTTGTAAATGCAACAACTTGTGCTGGCCATATTCCTTTAAAGAATTTAATAGGACTTCTTCTTTTAAAAATTAATATAAACAAGCTATGTATTATAAGAATTTGAAAAGCTAGGGCTAAATAAATTGCTACTACAAAAGTTAAAAGTGGCATTAATGTACTTACACCATTTTTTGCTCCTACAGCTGTCATAAGACCAAATACTCCAAATGGTGTTAATCTTAGTACAATTCTAGTTATTCTCATTAATATTGTACTAAATGAATTTATGAAAGCCTTAAAAGGTACTACCTTTTCCTTATTCTTTTTATCTTCCATAATAATTGCAAAAGCTATAAATAATGCAAAAATTATAACTGGTATAATTTGTCCTTCAGCCATTGATTTTATAGGGTTTGTTGGAAGCATATCATTAAATACATCCATAAAGCTTGGAATTTCCTTAGGAACAAAATTTTCTGCTCCTTCAAATACTATACCTTTACCAACAGAAAAAATGTTTCCAAATATAATACCAACAATTCCAGCTATAGCTGTTGTTCCTAAAAGCATCCCCATAGCTCTAATTCCTAAAGATTTTAGTTTACTGCTATCCTCAAAATTAGATATACTATTAATTATAGATACCATAACTAAAGGAATTACAACCATTCTAATTAATGAAATATATATCTTTCCTATAGGTTCTACAATTAGTGAATTCTCCTTTAAAGTTAATCCAAAAATAAGTCCTAATCCTAACCCAATTAAAGTTCTTACTGAAAATGAAACTTTTCTTTTATTAAGGTACCAAAGTAAACCTAAGGCTAATATAGCAAATACAATAGCTGCTACTAATTCAATATTAAACGTCATTTAAACTTCCTCCACTTATCTTTTGTAACTAATAATTTAATTCATACTATTTTACTATGAATAGATTATAGTAGATAACTTATTTCATGTCAAATACTTATTCTTAAATATTATTAATAAACACTTAAGAATTTTTTTATACAAAAAGGGGTAAATCAAATTGATTTACCCCTAATAAAATACTAACTAATTTTTTCCCATGCTCCCCATTCTGATGATCCCGGTATTTCACCTTGTGTCCACCATTTACATCTATAAGTTTCTCCGTTATAAACAACTATATCTCCACCATTATATACTGTCTTAGAATCATAGGTTGGATATTTTTGATCTTCAACGGTTATATTACATGAAACTTCTGCCTTACCACCATCTTTGTCTACAACAGTGTAAGTTAATTTATATACTCCTGTTTTAGAAGTATCTACAGTTCCTGCCACTTTAATAGCATTAGTTAAATCTCCATCTTCCTTGTCTGTTGCCTTTACCCCACTTAACGGATTGAAAGTTGAGCCAAGCTTTATAGTTTGATCTTTAACTCCAGTAATTTCAGGATTTGTATTTACTACAGGAGCATCCTTATCAAAAACAGTAACAACTCTTGTAACTATTGTTTCTTTACCACTACTGTCTTTAACAGAATAAGTTAAAGTATATTCTCCTGCCTTTGAAGTATCTACAGTTCCTGCTACTTTAATGGCACTAGTTAAATCTCCATCTTCCTTATCAGTAGCTGTAACACCACTTAAAGCATTAAACTTATCACCTAAGTTTATAGTAATATTATTAGCTCCAGATATAACTGGTGCTGAGTTTGTATCACCCCAAATTGTTTGTTTCATAATTTCAGGAGATGTTTGATACATTCTTTGTGATACTTCAACACTTATAATACTGCTAGTATCTTCAATAGCTTTATCAAGATTTAAATCAAAAGTAAATTCTGTTCCTGGTTTCATTAACTTACCATCTGACATGCCGCCAAAGTCTATAACGTAGTAATCTCCTACCTTTGAAACTGGACCTGCTGGATATTGTGAACCTGTAATTGCTACACCATTAGTCTTAATATAAACCTTCATATTTTTAACAGTTTTAGCTGCGGTTTCAACTGTTGATAACACTTCACCAGACTCACTTAATTTTTCATTATTTTTTATTGATACATTTAGTACTCCACCAGTTCCCCATGCTTGAGTTACTGGAGTTACTGTACAAGTTAAATTAGGATTTGTATATTTTACATCGTACTTAGGTAATTCACCTGAACCAAATAATGCTTCTTTAGTAGCATTTGTTAATTCATCTCTCTTAGTAGAAGTTGTAGTTGCATCTTGTGATGCCATCCAAGCAATCATACCACCAAGATTATTTTCTTTAACATACTTAGCCTTTTCTTGAATTGACCTTACATTATCGTAAGTAAAGAATGCACCTGTTTCTGGGTTGTATAAATATGGAGCCTTAGCGCTATCATCCCAGTACTCTTTTAATCCAGTGTACTTAGCCTTTAACTTATCTAGGGCATTGTATCCCCATACTCCACCAGCTCTTCCGCCTTCACCATTCTTCATTGGAGCTTCATTAAGTGCTCCTGGTGTTGGTGTAAGGTCTGCATTCTTATTAACTACTGCAGCTTCTCCAAATAATCCAGGATTTTTTGGGTCAACACCTTTATCTGAAACTTTTTCCCAGCCACGTGTATAGTATGCTGCACCAACAACTATTTTTTCTCTTTCTGCACCTTGAGATATATAATACTTAATACTTTCATCTACTGAAAGCCCTTTATATTCTTCTGGAGCATTAGGATTTGTATATAATGCAGTTTGATGACCGCTTGTTGTACTCCAAGCTCCTGCCATATCATAAGTCATTATATTAGCAAAATCTACTATATCAAATAACTTATCAACATCTATACCAGCCTCTATTTTAGATACTCCTGCTGGTAATGCTACAGATAATTCATAAGTTTTTCCAAGCTCTTTACCTTGTTTATTTAAGGCATTCTTTAAATCTTGTAATAACAAGATGTAATTATCCTTGTCTTGTGGACTTGCATTTGGTGTTCCTTCATCGTTTGTATTATCAGTCTTATCAGGCTCTCTATAGTCACCAGGATACTCCCAGTCTAAATCAACAAAATCCATATTTGTATATTTAATAAACTTCATAACGTTTTCTACAAACTTAGCTCTTGTTGAAGCATTTGCAGCTATTGTTGAGAAGTCTCCAGACTTAGACCATCCACCTAAAGATACACCTATCTTTAAGTTAGGATTTTCTGCTTTTAACACTTGGAATGCATTTAAGATACCACCATTAACATCACCATAAGTTACACCTGCGTTTCCTAATGGATGTCCTGTAGCTGCATCTTTATCACAATAAATCAACTCACCTGAAGCATTAAAATCCATAAAAGCAAAATTTAAATGTGTTAATTTATCTGCTGGTATATCCTTTGGATAGAAATTACCTTGTCCTCCCCAAATAGACCAGTCACCATAATACATTACATTACGTAACCCTGTAGTAGCTTGTGAAGTAATCTCAGTTGTATTGGAAGACTGAGTTAAAGCACTAATTGGAATACCATTAGTTAACAATAAAGCAGTAATAGCACTAAATGCAACAAAAGTTTTTAAGTTCTTTTTTAACTTTCTCTTTGCCATATTATCATCCTCCTATATTATGATATTTTTTCCCATGGTCCCCATTGAGCACCTGGTGCTTGTCCTTGAGTCCACCACTTACATTTATAAGTTTCTCCATTATAAATAACTATGTCTCCACCGTTATAAATTGTATTAGAGTCGTAAGTTGGATATTTTTGTTCTTCAACAGTTATATTGCAGGAAGCTTCCGCTTTACCACCATCTTTATCCACAACAGTGTAGGTTAATTTATATACTCCTGCTTTTGAAGTATCTACAGTACCTACTACTTTAATAGCACTAGTTAAATCTCCATCTTCCTTATCTGTTGCCTTTATTCCACTTAATGGATTAAAGGTGCCTCCAACTTTTATAGTTTGATCCTTAACTCCAGTAATTTCTGGATTTGTGTTTGCTATAGGTGCATTCTTATCAAAAACAGTAACAATTCTTGTAACTGTAGTTACTGCACCTTTGCTATCTGAAACTGAGTATGTTAAAGTATACTCTCCTGCCTTAGTATTATCTACTTTACCATTAATAGAAATTTTACTTGTTAAATCACCATCTTCACTATCTAATGCTTTAACTCCATTTAAAGGATTAAAAGTATCCCCTAAGTTAATAGTAATATCCTCAGCACCTGAAATAACTGGTGCTTCATTATTACCTATTGGGTTCATTCCATTAAATGTAATATTTCTTACTCCTGAGAAACATAATCCAATCATACCTTGTATTGTAACTGTTGCCCCTGAAGAAATATTTTGCCATGCTCCTGAGGTTAATGTTACTCTAGCAAAGTCACCATTATCTTCTACAGTATAAGTACCTCCCCATGAAGACTTATATAAAGCAGACTTTGGCAAATCAAAGGATACAGTCCATCCTCCCTTAATTTCTTCACCAGTATGATTAGTTATATTTAAAGAATAAGTGTAGTTTGGATGATCATAATTACCTGTAAGATTAACATCTACATTAATAGGTTCTAGAGATGAATTAGAATCTTCAGGTGATTTTGCACAGTCACCCATCTTTGTTAATCCTTCACTTAATCTCTTTGTTAAGGTATCACCAAATGTATACTTTCCTTCATTAACATCTGTTGAGCCTTCTACATAATTTGGATTTAAGCCATAGTCACCATTCATTACCCAAATTAATGCTCCACCAAGATTTTTGTCTTTAATATAATCTAATCTTGCATCTATAGATTTTTCGTTTTCAAAGGATAAGAATACCTTTTCATTATTTTGCCAAACATATGGCACCTTAGAAGTATCATCCCAATATACTTTTAAATTAGGATCATTTTCCATAAGGTTTAATACGTGCCATAATGGATTTGCTCCTGCTGGTTCTAAATTACCATCACCATCAAGGTCATCTCCCCATATATTGTATTTTCCTGATGCTGGAGTTTTACTTGTTCCATGAAGGCCATTAGTACCACCTTGAACATTTTCCCATCCTCTTGTGTAGTATGGAATACCCATTAAGATTTTTTCAGAAGGTAAAACGCCTCTGTAATATCTGTATGCCCAATCCATACATAAGGTTGGCATTATTTGAGCTACTGTTTCTCTATCCTCTGCATTTGGATATATACCAGCTAAGTGCTCAACATACTCATTCCAACCACCATGATAGTCATAAGACATTACACTTAAGAAATCTAGGTATTTTGCATAAGAATTATCACTTACACCACCTAATACCCAAGGAGATGCAGTAACAGCAGCAGTTAACAAATAATCTTTTCCATCTGCTTTAGCTGCTTCATCTATCTTTTGTCTTAAAGTTTTTATTAAGATATTATATCTTTCGTTAAGCTTTGATCTTCTTGGTTCTGAAAGATCAAAATCATCTGGATTTCCTGATTGGCTTGTAGCTGAAGGATATTCAAAATCAATATCTACTCCATCAAATCCATATTGTCTTATGAATTCAACACATGAATCAGCAAAGGTGTTTATTCCTGCATCTGTATCTAGCATAGTATAAAAACCTCTTGATCCTGCCCAACCACCAACAGAAATTAATAGATCTACATCTGGGTAACTCTTCTTCATAGTTTGTAAAACATTAAAATGTCCTTTATAAGGTAGAGAAGTATCTAATTCTACTTTCTTTCCCTTATAACTTAGGTCATATCCTGTAAAATCCTCTTCAATTGCAGCATGCTTATCCCCTAATGTAATTTTATTAGTTGATGGGTCAACCATTGCAAAGGAATATTGGATATGAGTTAGAGAATCCCACTGTAGGTCTGTTGCATTAAAGTATCCTTGAGCTTCACTTGAATAAGCCCATTCTGGAAAGTATCCTACTATTTTTCTCTTAAGTTCATCTGAGTTTTTTTCATTTGTAACGTTAAGCTGTCCATTATCTTTTGCTTCCGTTGCACTAGTACTAACTGTAATTCCTGCTGACGTTAGCGCAACTACTAAAAGTGTCGACAAAAACTGTTTAAACCTTCTAGTTTTCATCTTTCTCCTCCTTTAATAGTTTTTTTGAACTTAACGTTCTACTTTTATTGTAGAATATTCAGAATATTTATTCAATTAATATTTTGTGAATTTTTCTTATTAAAGGTAAGATATGTATTTTTTAGCTTAAAAAGGTGCTATAAGATATAATCTTATAGCACCTAAATAAAACATATTTTTTAATTTAAAGCATCTATTCTTCCTTTTACAGCTTCTAACATTTCAACATACTTTTCTCTTTTAGCTTTTTCTCCATCTACAACTGCTTGTGGAGCCTTAGCTACAAACCCTTGGTTATTAAGCTTCTTGTCAATTCTTTCAATTTCACCTTCAAGCTTCTTAACTTCTTTATTTAATCTTTCAAGTTCCTTTTCTTTATCTACTAAATCAAGAAGTGGCATAAATAATTCTCCACCCTTAACAACAACAGATACAGCATTTGCTGGAACTTCTGACTTATCAGCTATAAATTCAACTTCTGAAGCTGATGCAAGCTTTTCAATATAAGCTGTTCCTGCCATAAATGCATTTTTAGCTTCTTCTCCAATATAGCAAATAACCTTTGCTTTTCTTGAAGGTGGAACATTCATTTCAGCTCTTACATTTCTTAAAGCCTTAACACCTTCTATTACATATCCCATTTCAGTTTCAGCATCAGCATTACTTAGCTCTTCTGAATATTCTGGCCATACTGAAGTTGTTATAGTTTCTTCATCTGTTAAATGAGTATAAATTTCTTCTGTGATAAATGGCATTACTGGGTGTAATAATTTTAATCCTGTAACAAGAACAGTATTTAATACGTTATAAGTTACTCCCTTAGCCTTTTCATCATCTCCGTAGAATACAGGCTTAACAAGTTCTATATACCAGTCGCAGAATTCTGTCCACATGAAGTCATATACCTTTTGTAATGCAATACCAAGTTCAAACTTATCCATGTTTTCAGTAACTTCTTTAACTAATGTGTTCATCTTAGATAATATCCACTTGTCAGCTAATGAATATTCCTTACAATCTGCATACTTATTCATAACTTCCTTATCAAGATTCATCATAACAAATCTAGATGCATTCCAAATCTTATTAGCAAAGTTTCTTGCAGATTCAACTCTTTCTGGATAGTATCTTATGTCATTTCCTGGAGCATTACCAGTAACTAGCATGAATCTTAAAGCATCTGCACCATAAGTGTCTATTACTTCAAGTGGGTCAACACCGTTACCTAGTGACTTACTCATCTTTCTTCCTTCTGAATCTCTTATAATACCGTGAATTAGTACAGTATCAAATGGAGTTTCCTTCATGTTGTGAAGGCCTGAGAATATCATTCTAGCAACCCAGAAGAATATGATATCATATCCAGTAACTAATGTACTTGTTGGGTAGAAGTATTCTAGATCTTCTGTCTTTTCTGGCCATCCTAAAGTTGAGAAAGGCCAAAGTGCTGATGAGAACCATGTATCTAAAACATCATTTTCTTGAGTTAAGTTTTCTGATCCACACTTAGAACACTTACATGGAGCAACTTCTGCAACGTTTATTTCTCCACAGTCTCCACAGTACCATACTGGTATTCTGTGTCCCCACCATAATTGTCTTGAAATACACCAATCTTGAATATTTTCCATCCAGTTGAAGTAAGTCTTTTCAAATCTTTCTGGTACAAACTTAGTCTTCTTTTCTCTAACCACATCTATAGCAGGCTTAGCTAAAGATTCCATCTTTACATACCATTGGTTTGATATCATTGGTTCAACTGTAGTTCCACATCTATCATGAGTTCCTACATTATGAGTGTGAGCTTTAACTTTTACAAGTAATCCTTGCTCTTCTAGGTCCTTAACCATAGCTTTTCTAGCTTCATATCTATCCATGCCTTGGTACTTTCCACCTAGTTCATTTATAATTCCCTTATCATCCATAACCTTAATTTGTGGAAGATCATGTCTTAAACCAACTTGATAGTCATTAGGGTCATGAGCAGGAGTTATTTTAACTGCACCAGTACCAAATTCCATATCAACATAATCATCTGCTATTATAGGAATTTCTCTATTTGTTAAAGGTAGGATTAACATCTTACCTACTAAATCCTTAAATCTTTCATCATTAGGATTAACTGCAACAGCTGTATCTCCTAGTAATGTTTCAGGTCTAGTTGTAGCTATTTCAAGTGAACCTGATCCATCAGCTAGTGGATAGTTAATGTGCCAGAAGAATCCATCTTGTTCTTCATATTCAATTTCTGCATCAGACAATGCAGTTTGACACTTAGGACACCAGTTAGTTATTCTGTTTCCTCTATAGATTAACCCTTCGTTATATAATTTAACGAAAACATGTTTTACAGCCTTATCTAGGTGTTCATCCATAGTAAATGCTTCTCTTGTAAAGTCAGCAGAAACACCCATTTTCTTTAATTGTTGTCTTATCTTTTCTCTATATTCTTCAGTCCACTTCCATACTTCTTCAAGGAAAGCTTCTCTTCCCATTTCCTTCTTATCTAAACCTTGCTTTGCAAGTTCATTAGCAACCTTAACTTCTGTTGCAATTGAGGCATGGTCTTCACCTGGTAACCATAAAGTACAGTAACCTTGCATTCTCTTAAATCTTATAAGCATATCTTGAAGTGTATTATCAAGTGCATGCCCTAAATGCAACTTACCAGTTATATTTGGTGGCGGCATTACTATTGAATAAGGCTTTTTACTCTTGTCTATTACAGGTGTAAAATACTTATTTTCTTCCCAAGTCTTATAAATTCTATCTTCAAACTCTTTAGGATTATAAGTTGTAGATAATTCTTTGTTTTCTAACATATTAATTCCTCCTTTAAGTTAATTGCTTTCTTTATTTTATAAAATAAAAAAGAGCCTTCAATCCAAAAAAGGACGAAGACTCGCGGTACCACCTTTATTCCCACTTTCATGGGCTCTTAATTAAATAACGATTTAGAAAAACCGTCTTTAGCTACTTAAATTTCACTAAAGAAGCTCAAAAGCTACCTTCAAAACCTTCCATATAAGGGCTTACACCTTACCCCTCTCTCTTTGATACTTTCAGTTTTTACTCCTCTTTATCACTGCCATTAAAATTATTAATTTATTTCATAATATATTATTCCACTTTTTTTGTCAATGTTTACTTTAACTTATACATTTTATATATTTTATATCCTAAAGTTATAATTAAAACTACAACAAATACTATAGCAGACCATACTGCTAGTCCTTTAGCTTGTCCTAATGCTACTTGAATACAACTCCACTCTAAAAATGCAAAAAATAATACCATTTCTGTATTCATATAATTTATTAATTCCCTAGCATTTCTATACTGATTTTCTGCATTTTCTCTTGTTATCTTAACGATATAATTATATCCATTAGGAAATAAAGTAAATATCATCATTAGTCCATAAGTTATAGTACATAATATAGGAAATATCATAAGTGTTCCTTTATTGCCCCAATTATCTACTTCACCTGCTCCATTAAAATGAACTGGAATTTCTTTTGGTAAGCCTCCCCAATTGATAACTAAGTATATAATTGAAAATAAAATTCCTAGTACTCCTATAGCTATAACAACCTTTTCCCATAACTTATATTCAACTTTTATTTCCGGCCTTATTGAATCATAATCCTTCATTTCATCCCCCCTAGACTTATTATATTACTAACTAAAAATAAAGGGGAGTAGATATTTGTTTTTCTTGTTCTAAGTAAAATAAATACCTACTCCTTAATACTAAAATCACTTTATATTTAATGCATTAAATATGGCATTAAATTCTTCTTCATTATTATTTATTAATTCAACTAACTTTTCTTTTGTACTTAAATCTTCACCACTTATTATTCCTCCAGCAAGTCTGTGAAATTCACCAAAAACTTTAGGATTATTCTTTGCAAATTCCTCTATTTCAGGTATATGCCTTTCACTCTTTGTTGCAGTTTTCATCCATTCAAGTAATTTATTAATTCTTTCTTCTTTAGTCATTATATATCTCCCCTTATACTTAAATGTAGATATTACTTAAAGGTTCTTGGAGTAAATTCATCACCTTTAGCTTTAGGCTCTCCAAAAACAGCTCTAGAGCTTTCTGCTTGTGGATCATGATTTATGTGTACTTTATTATTTGTTTTCTTTTTTCCCATAATATCACCTCAAGTATAGGTTGTTCTTTTTAGTAATATTTATTCTACTTAATTATGAATAACTATTTTATTACCTCGCCACTATAAGTCCAAGTAAGCCCATTATCCTCACTTACAAATCTTGCAAACTGACTTCCTGCTGCTCCATAATCTCCATCGCTACCTTGACCAACTAAAAGTTCTCCCTTTCCATCCTTAAAAGCTGGTACTAATGGAGTGTCATAGTATACCTTCAAATCTACAGGAATATCCACTTCAACCCTACTCCAGGTTTTTCCTCCATCTACAGTTCTCTCTAATCCTGCATTAGTAGAAATAAATCCTATTTTATCTGTTGAAAATGATATTCCAGTAGATAAACTAGAGCCTCCTTCATCCTCTAACACCCCAATATAATTCCAATTATGGCCACCATCATTACTTGTAAATATAGATGCTGTTTCCCAACTCATTACCCTATCTCCACATAAAAGTGCATACCCAAATCCATCTTCAGTAAATCCAACAAAGCTTGCTCTTACACCAACAATACCAGCTGGTCCTACCTTAACCTTATCCCATGTTAAGCCTTTATCCTCAGATAATATCATATCTCCTGATGGGGATATAAATGCTGTCTTCTCTGGTGTTATATAATAGCTTCCCTTTGGTAACTCAGGCATATAACTTCCCTCTGGCAATTGTGGGTTCCTTCCATTATCTACTATATCTCCTACAAAACCACTATATGTTAGAGATGTATCAACCCACTGTTCTCCTAAATCGTAGGTAACATATATTTTGTCATTTTCTATCTTATAACTACACTTATTAGCTTCAGCTACTACTTCCATCAAATTTGTATTGTTATCTAATTGAAGCTCTTTAATTACCTCTTTAGTATCTTTTATATCTATTAATTTATATTTATTTCCATCAATTTTTCTAATTATAAAAGTCCAATTACAATGTATAAGGCCATCATCTCCATAAATCCCCCAGTTTACTAAATCTCCTATATCCCTAGGATTTTTAGGTTCTACTTCAAAAATAGTTGCTACTGCAAAAACCTCATTATCTCCTGCAATAAGCTGACTATTTTTATATTTATAACTAGCTATATTTATATTTTCCTCTTCATAACTTGCATTATTTACATATTTATTTAAATACTCTTCTAACATTGGAACAGCTATATACCTCATTCTTGATGTATCACTATATTCTATAACTGGATATTTTTCTTCATCATTATATTTCCTATTTTTAAAAATATATATAGAAGAAAATATGCAAAATAACAATAAGGCTATAGAAGTACATATTAATATTTTTTCTGTTTTTTCTTTCATTATATTCTCCCCCTATTCACCTAGATTTGCCCCAACTTCAACTAATTCATAAGTTGCTGGCTTATTAGTCTTTTTTATATGATATCTAGTTTTGAATAAAGGTCTACTCTTATCTTTATCCCTATCCTTTAATAAAACTGAATTTTCATCTAATCCATTTGAAGCATAGGTTAGCTCAATAATAAAGTCATTAACATCACCCTTTATCACCTTATGTCTTTCTACACCACCTAACTTTGCATATTCACTCAATTCATTATTAGATTTTGATAAATTAATATGATATCTTTCGCTCATATATACTGCTAATGTAGTGCAGTCATTTGAAGTACTTTCAATAGTTGTTTCGATAAATGGTGGAGTAAATTCTATCACTTCAATACCATTAATACTATCTTCTAAATTATTGTTTTCATCCATATTTGTAGATATAATTTCCATGTCTTTTAATGAGTATTTAAAAATCTTTTGCTTATTTATTGCTTTAATTAAATTGTATCCTAATATTAAGGAGACACATGCTATTAACCCAGTTATTACAATAATATATTTCTTTTTTCTCACTTCTTATTACCTCTCATAATTTTAAATTTATAAACAAAAAAGAGGCTCATATATATGAACCTCCTATATTCTAGTATAATGGATGTTTGTCACAAAGAGCTTCAACCTTTTCTCTTAAAGTAGACAGATCTCCCTCTCTATTTTGTATTGCCTCATCAATTATTTCAGCAATAACTTTCATATCTTCTTCTTCAAAGCCTCTAGTAGTAACTGCTGCAGTACCAATTCTAATACCTGATGTTACAAATGGGCTTCTAGTTTCATTTGGCACTGTATTTTTATTAACAGTAACTCCAATTGTATCTAAAAGATTTTCAACTTCTTTTCCTGTTACATCCTTATTGTTTAAATCAACAAGGATTAGGTGGTTGTCAGTTCCATCAGAAACTAATTTAAATCCTCTATTTACAAGTTCTTCCCCTAAAACTCTACAGTTATTTACTACTTTTGTCATATATTTCTTAAAGCTAGGATCTAAAGCTTCCTTAAAGCATACTGCTTTACCAGCAATAACATGCATTAAAGGTCCACCTTGCATTCCTGGGAATATATTTTTATCTAAATCCTTAGCATACTTTTCTTTGCAAAGGATTAATCCTCCCCTTGGTCCTCTTAAAGTTTTATGAGTTGTAGATGTTACAAAGTCAGCATATGGTACTGGTGATGGATGTAACCCTGCAGCAACTAACCCTGCAATATGAGCCATATCAACCATGAAATATGCACCAACTTCATCTGCAATTTCTCTAAACTTTTTAAAATCAATTATTCTTGCATAAGCACTCGCACCAGCTACAATTAGTTTTGGCTTACATTCTAATGCAATTTTTCTTACTTCATCATAATTAATTCTTTCAGTTTCCTTATCAACGCCATATGATACGAAGTTAAATAATCTTCCTGAAAAATTAACTGGTGATCCATGAGTTAAATGTCCACCATGACTTAAGTCCATCCCTAAAACAGTGTCCCCAGGTTTTAAAATTGTGAAATATACAGCCATATTAGCTTGTGAACCTGCATGAGGTTGAACATTTGCATGCTCAGCTCCAAAAAGTTCCTTAGCTCTATTTCTAGCTATATCTTCAATTTCATCAACAACGTAGCAGCCCCCATAATATCTCTTTCCTGGATATCCTTCTGCGTACTTATTTGTTAAGTATGATCCCATTGCTTCCATAACAGCTTCACTAGCAAAGTTTTCAGATGCAATAAGTTCTATACCTTTTTGTTGTCTGTTTAACTCTTTTTCCATAAGAGCATAAACTTCTTCATCTACCTTTTTTACATTATCAAAATTCATTTTTCCACCCCAATCTAGTTTTTAATAAATTATAGTCTTTATTATACCAATTATCAACCAAAATTTATATAATATTTTCTTCTTATATGCTATAATACTTAAGTAATTTTTACTTTAGGAGTGATATATATGGATATGAACAAGCTCCTACATGTTTCTACATATGCTGGTAGAATAATGCTTGAAAGCGGTGCTGAAACATATAGAGTTGAAGAAACAATATGTAGAATATGCTATTCCTTTGGTGTTGATGAAGCTGATAGTTTTGTAACTCCTACTGGAATAATGGTTTCAATTTGCCATGACAATAAAACATATTCTTTAATAAATAGAGTTAAATCAAGAAGCGTAGACTTAAATAAAATAGATAAAATTAATGAACTTTCAAGAACTTTACAAAGTGAACCTATGGATTTAAGCCATATTTTAAAGCTACTAAAAGAAATAGATAATGGCGAAAGATATTCTATTCCTCTTACATTAGCTTTTTCTGCACTTGCAGCAGGTACATTCTCCATACTTTTTGGAGGAGGCTTTAATGACCTTTTAGCTGCTACTTTTATAGGTTTAATAATAAAAATAGTTACTATAAAGTTCCAAAAACTATCTATAAATGAATTCTTTATTAACTGTATTGGAGGGGCTACTGCAGCTTCACTTACATTACTTTTAGTTATATTAGGATTTAAAATTAATATAGATAAAACTATAATTGGTGCTATAATGCTTCTTGTGCCTGGACTTGCAATTACAAATGCAATTAGAGATACTATAGCCGGTGATTTTTTAGCAGGGTTAACTAAAGCTGCTGAAGCTTTTCTTATAGCTATATCAATTGCTGTCGGATCAGGTGCAATATTAAGTTTCTGGATTAATACTTTAGGAGGTAATATATAATGACAATGGTTTTTGTTCAAACTATGGCATCCTTTATTGCTTCCTGTGGTTTTGGAATTATATTCAATATAAAGGGAAAAAAGTTGTTTTTTGCAGCTATTGGTGGTGGTCTTAGCTGGTTTGTATATGCATTAGGTCTTCATTTAAGCCTTTCTACTATTAGCTCTTTATTTATTTCATCTATATGCTTTAGCGTATATTCAGAAATATTTGCTAGAGTACTAAAAACTCCAGTTACTACCCTAGTAATATGTTGTCTTATTCCACTAGTTCCTGGAGCAGGAATGTATTACACAATGTATGAAGCAATTACCGGAAATGTAACAGGTTCTTTAGAACTTGGATTAAATACACTAGCCTCTTCAGGCACTCTAGTTCTTGGTATTATTTTTGTTTCTACAATTACAAGGTTAATAAATAGAAGGAAGAGTAAAAAAAATTTATTAAATGAAAATAACTAATAGAAGAGAAATTTCATAAAATTTCTCTTCTTTTTTTAACGTCTAGGAAATACATATTTATTTTTCTGTGACTTGGAGCTTGCGACGGAACGAGAAAAATAAATATCTACCTCCATTTTTTCAATTGATAAATGCTATCACTTCCTACTTCTGTAACACTCCTTATATTTATTAATATTATATAAAGAGAAAATTTTCTTTACTTATTCAATTGAGAACTAGGAGATGAATTTATGAAAGATGAAAGGTTAGACATTGGGGTACGTGTAAGTAAAAATACTATTATAGGAAACTTTATCTTAGCATTTATAAAAATACTAATAGGCTTTATAGCTAGAAGTACTGCTATGCTTGCAGATGGAATGCACTCTCTTTCTGATGTGATAACGACAATAGGCGTTATTATTGGTTTAAAGCTATCTCATAAGGAAGCTGATAAGTCTCATCCTTATGGTCATGAAAAAATAGAAAGTATAACTTCATTATTTCTCGCTATTGTTCTTTTTCTTGTAGCAATTAGCATAGGATTCTCTGGAATAATCAAAATAATTAACCATAGCTATGTTACTCCTGGCTTTTCAGCTATAATTGCAGCTATTATTTCAATCATTGTAAAGGAATTAATGTATTGGTATACAATAAAATATGCTAACCAAATTAATAGCCCTTCTTTAAAAGCTGATGCATGGCATCATAGATCTGATGCATTATCATCAGCTGGTGCTTTAATAGGTATAGCTGGTGCTAGAATGGGTTATACTTTTCTAGATCCTCTTGTTGCAATAATAATAGCCTTAGTAATAATTAAAGTTGCTTTTGATATTAGTAAACAAAGTATTTCACAATTAATAGACGAAGCTGCATCTGAAGAAGATATCCAAGTTATAATTGATAGAATCAACTCAATAGATGGAATTTATGAAATAAAGAATTTAAAAACCAGAAAGCATAGCAATAGGCTTTACGTTGATGTTGATATATCTGTGGATGCTACATTAACTGTAGAAGAAGGACATAAAATAGCATTATATGTCCATAATTTAATAGAAGAAGATTCAAGAATAAAGCATTGTATGGTTCATGTAAATCCTTACTATAAAAGTAATTAATGAGGTGTAAATTGAAAATAATCAATTATATATCAAAAAAGTTTTATAGAGCTTCTCCAAATTATACTGAAGAAATATTAGACTATATTAATTCAAAAAATTACTCAAGCTTAACTTCCTATTTAATTTGGGTAGATACAAAGAATTTTAAAACAAATATTTTTAAAGGCAAAACCAATAACTGGACACTAGTACACAGTTATTTATGTACAATAGGCAAAGCCTCTACTCCAACACCTAAAGGAACATATACAGTTGGCATTAAAGGATTATATTTTGGAGTGGAAAAAGGCTATAAATGCTGGTACTATACTCAATTTAAAGGAAACTATCTATTTCATTCAATAATTTATAATTTAGATGGCTCAATAAGAGATGGAAGATTAGGAATGGCTCTTTCAGATGGATGTGTAAGACTTACAAAAGTAAACGCTAAATGGATATATGACAACATTCCAGAAAAAACAAATGTTATAATAAGCTAAAAAGTTGTACTGTAGCGAATTAAAAATATTCCCTACAGTACAACTTTTTATATAACATCCAATTCTACTTGTCCATAAAAGTTAGTAAACTTAATACTTGCATTTATTCTAGTTTTTACATCAGCAGTATATTCAAACTCTTCACTTTTTCTATCATTAAGAATTAAATTTCCACTCTTATCCTTAATAGTTACAAGAACCTCTCCTTTTTCCCCTTCTACATTAAGTAATACTTTAACCTTTTTATTTGCCTCAATCATAAAGACTTTGCTTTTTTCTCCAGTTAGATTTCTACATTCCTTAAAAGATATTGATCCCTTATTTTCCTTCTTAACAGCAACACCTCTTAATGCTGTACTACCTCCCATACCTACGGCTGTTTTATATGCTACTAAGCCTATTACAAATAAACCCGCTGCTAACATAAGTAGAGCTATTATTGTACCCATATATTCATCCCCTCTTTACTTTTTTATTATTTAATGTATAATTAATCTTAGTTAATATTTATTGTTTTTAAGGAGTTAAGCAAATGAAAAAATTATTTAATTTATCATTTATCTATCTTGGACTTGGACTAATCCTTGGTGTTTTCCACAGAGAATTTACTAAGTTCAATAATTTTTCTGGTGAAACAGTTCTTGGAACTGCACACACACATACTTTAGTATTAGGATTTTTATTTTTCCTAATAATATTATTACTTGATAAAAACTTTGATGTTTCATCTTACAAACACTTTAACAAATGGTTAATATCATACAACATAGGATTAATATCCTTAATTGGAACAATAGTATTCCGTGGAGTACTTGAAGTACTTTCTAAGGATTTTGCTGGCCTTCCTCATATGGCAGGTTTAGGACATGCTATATTAGGTGCTTCACTAATTTGGTTTATGATTATACTTAACAAAAAAATCAAAAAATAAATCTTTTTATTTTAGTATATCAAATTTTTATATAGTAAAGAAGAGAGCTACAGATAATATAATCTATAGCTCTCTTCTTTTAGTTTCTCATTATTATATAAGCTAAATATGCTACATATATTCCAACAAGGATTATTCCTTCTAATCTACCAAGCCTTTTATCTTCCTTTTTATTAAAGAATATTAAAGCACCAATAAATAATGTTACTGCAATTAAAATTATGAAGTCTATTAGCATTACCCCTGAAACTGTAATAGGACTAATGGTTGCTGAAGCTCCAAGTATAAGTACTAAATTAAATATATTAGAACCTAGAACATTCCCTAATGCAATATCATTTTCACCCTTTAAAGCTGCAACAATTGATGTTACTAATTCTGGTAAGGAAGTTCCAACAGCCACTATAGTTAGTCCAACTAACTTTTCACTCATTCCTAGAGCATAAGCAATATTTGTAGCTGAATCTACAACTAAATTTCCTCCAAAGACTATTCCTACAACACCTATTAATGATAATAGTATATTCTTTGACATTTTTATTTCAGATGTATTCTCTTCATCTTTAACACTATCTTTTTTAGCAGCCTTAACTAATATAAACATATAAGCAATACATACTACTAATAAGATAATACCACTTATACGTGAAAGCATATTCTCACTCTTAGGTACTAATCCAAAAATAAGGAAACAAGTTAAAATTGTTACTACTAATGTAGCTATGTAATCTCTTTTTATAGTAGATTTTTTTATTAAAAGTGGTGCTACTATAGCTGTTCCACCTAGAACTACTAGTGTATTAAACAAATTAGATCCTAAAACATTTCCTACTGCAATACCATTGTTTCCATTAAAAGAAGAAATCAAACTTACTGCAAGTTCAGGTGCACTTGTTCCTAATGATACAATTGTTAGTCCAACTATTACAGAAGGGATTCCTATTTTTTTAGCTATTGAAGAAGCCCCATCAACAAATATATCTGCTCCCTTAATTAGCAAAAAGAATCCTATAATTAAAATAATAAAGTCCATGAGTTAATTCCTCTACTTTCTTTTGTGAATTTCCTTCTAAATTTTATACTAAATCACTCTTATCCTCAAGAAGTTTTTTACTTCTATTTATAATAACCAAAATTAATATATTACATACTGCTTCTGCCACTACAACAAATATAGCAATTGTCCTTATTACTCCTGCAAAATCTATGTTATATAAAAGAGAGGTCATAATGTGCTCTATGGCAAATAGCGTTAAATAACACACCATAGTAAATCTAATATGCCTTAAAATCGCATTGTCTCCCCTTTCTGCCACCATTGCATAAACCCCTTTTAACAAGTAAAAAACCACATAAATCCAAAGTACAGTAGATACAATATTAAGACTTTCTTTTGCAATAAAAAAATAAATACTATCTTCCATAATTACAGCATCAGAAAGATTCAGTATAAGGTGCGGAAAGATAAATATTAATAATTTTATAATTGATATCCCAATTTAATAGGAAAGCTTTTGATATCTATTTTCTTATTATTAATTTCAATCAAACCATTTTCTAAATATAACTTAAATAACTCATCATCTATTCCTGTAATTTCAATATCATCTTCTACAATAAAACTAGAGTAATTGTAATAGCTATCGTAAAGTGAATCACTCACACTAATAATATTGTTATCTAATAAAGTTAAATCTTTATTTTTAAACTTAATTTCACCAAATTCTATGGCACCTTCTTTTCCTTTAGCTGTAGTATAATTTAACTTTGTTACTTTGGTACCACCAAATAATTTCTTTGTATATTCATCAGAGAATTCCCTTATTGGAATATAAAAATAATTTACTTTATACTTACAACCTATCTCATGATTTAATTCATTATGAAAAAGACCAGTTGAACTTCCAGGATAACTGTACATATTAAGAATATCAAATTCTTCCTCTCCTAATTCAGGAAATACAACTCTTTCTATCTTATCTTCTTCATCACTTGTAAAATAAGAAATAAGAGCTAATTCATTATCTCCATAGCTATAACAAAACAAAGGTTCATTGATACGAGTATTCATAAAATAAATCATATTTACTCCCCATGAAAAAATAATTAAAGCTATTACTCCCAAAAGCATTTTTTTATTAACTTTCATTATTATCATCCCTAGTATAATTTTAACTTGCCCAACTTATTTTTGCTATATATTTGTATATTTATAACAATATTTAAATATTTCTTTAAATCATAAAAAAGGTGGAATGGATATTTATTTTTCGCGTTCCGTCGCAAGCTAGAAGTCACAGAAAAATATATCTATTCCCCCACATACTAAAGGTAACTTTCCTAGACAGTAAAAGAGAAGCTCTATTAGAACTTCTCTTTTATATCTTGGATTATATTATTTCATAAATGTATTCATTGTTTTAATTAACTCTTGTAATTTTTCTTTATCCTCAGAGTTTTCATCAAGGGATAAACAATTCATTGCATAGTTTTCTAGCATTAATGCGCCCACTTTATTAATAGCTGATCTAATAGCAGAAATTTGTATAAGAACATCCTTACAGCATACATTCTTATCCACCATTCCTTGGATTCCTTTTACTTGACCTTCTATTCTTTTTAATCTATTTAAAATATCCTTATTTAATTTATCTTTGTCGTTACTCATTATTATTCCTCCTTATACCCTATATCGGTATATTTATAGTTTATCCTAAAAATAAAAAATGATAAATACCTAACTATATATTTTATCCCTTAGAAAACTCATCATTACCTTTACAATTGAAATCTTTTTTCCAAGCTTCATCGGCATATGGCTTAAATTCACTTGCTAAAGTATCTAACTTTTCTTTAAAATATTTATCATTTAGCATAGCATTTGCACTGGCATCTGTGGTATATGCATTAACCTTAGCTGCAATTTCTCTTATTACATTAGGGTTATCTATCATCATGCATGGCATTAACATATTTTTATTATAGGGTTGCCTATTTCTTAATTCCTTAAACATATTGCATCTAAATACATCTATAAGCTTTTTATCCTTTATGTTATCTGTAGCAATATGAGCAAATATACATGGTTCTACATCACCACTAGAATTTATATGACAATAGTACTTTCCTGCTATACATCCTCCTACATAAGGAGCATCATTAAAGAAATCTATTGTAAAGTAAGGCTTTGTAGTTCTTATTTTTCTAGTTCTTCTACCAAGGTCTATTCTTTGACTTGGAGTTAGCATATCCTTTACATTAGGCTTGTCTCCAACAGGCATATAAATAAAATACCAACTCATTAAGGATCCTTTCTTTATAAGCATATCAATGAACTCTTCAGAACTTACCTTATCTATATTATGAGTTGATGTAGCTGAAGAAACGCCAAAAGGTATTCCCCTATTCCTTAATAAATCCATACCTTCCATTACTTTTTTAAATATTCCTTTTCCCCTTCTACTATCAGTTTCCTCTTCAAAACCTTCTAAAGAAAACATAGGCATTACATTTCCAAGCTTACATAATTTATCAGCTACCTCATCATTAAATAGGGTTCCATTTGTAAACGGAGTAAAGTAAACATCATTATATTTCTCATATATTTTATACATATAATCTACAAAAAAAGGTTCTCCCCCTAATATAATCATATAATGTATTCCTAACTCTCTAGCTTCTCCAACTATTCTATCCACCTCTTCATATGAAAGTCCTGAATCTTTAGGATAATCTGCTGCATAGCACCCAGTACATCTAAGATTACATCTCATTGATGGACTTAATAATAGTACAAAAGGAATCTTTGTATCTTCACTTTCCATCCACTTTCCTCTTTTAGGTACTCCACTCCATATAGCATTAGCCAAAAAATTCTTAAAAAACTTTTGTAAACAGTTTGAATTTGTGGTGGAAAGTATATGATTTATCTCTTCCTTTATAGAAGGTACTTCATTATAGTATTTCTCTATACTCTCTATAGCATCTTTACTTTCTGTATTTCTTGATAATGCCTTAATAACACTAAATAACTTGTCTACATTCTTTTCTGGATTCTTTTCTAGGATTCTACAAACCTGAGAAATAATCACCTCCCTACTTTCCTTTCCGATGGTTTCAATTATGTTCATAGCATTACCTCCTTATAATCTTACAATGACTATTAGTCATTATAAAATTATATTCATTTTCCAAAGAATGAATACCTAAAAATATAAAAAGTAAGCTTAAAATATAATTTCTAAGCTTACTTTAAAATCTTTAATATATATTTATTTATACTTTTCTTTATTTTAACAACTATGTCTATAACCTTTTTCTCTTTAGATACTACTTTAAATCATTTAACGCTTTAAACACTCTTTGTGAAGCTTCCTCTATATCTTCTCTATCTCCAAAGCAACTAAATCTGAAGCGTCCTTCACCATTTTCACCAAAGCCTTCTCCTGGAGTTCCAACAACATTTGCTTCTGTTAATAGAAAATCAAAAAACTCCCAAGATGACATTTTGTTTGGACATTCAATCCATATATATGGTGAATTTACTCCTCCAGTATAAGAAATTCCAAGTTCATCAAAGACTTTAGATATTATCTTAGCATTTTCTTTATAATAATCTATTACTTCCTTTACCTTCTCTCTTCCCTCTTTAGAGAATACTCCTGAAGCAGCCTTTTGAACAACATAAGATACCCCATTAAATTTAGTTGTTTGTCTTCTAAGCCACAACTTGTTTAACTTAACTCCTTCACATTCTAATTCTAAAGGAACTATTGTATAACCGCATCTCATTCCTGTAAAGCCAGCTGTTTTAGAAAGGGAACATACTTCAATTGCACATTCTTTTGCCCCTTCTATTTCATATATACTTCTTGGAATTTCTGGGCTAGATATAAAAGCTTCGTATGCTGCATCGAAAAGGATTATTGCTCCAATTTCCTTTGCATATTGAACCCACTTTTCTAATTGTTCCCTATTGTATGCTGCACCTGTAGGATTATTAGGTGAACATAAATATATTATATCTCCTTTAACATTGAAATCTGGTAATGGAAGATAATTATTTTCTGCATTACAGTTCATATATTCTATTTTTCTTCCATCCATAATATTAGTATCTACATATACAGGATACACTGGATCTGGTATTAAAACTATATTATCCTTTGAGAAAATATCTAATAAATTTCCCAAATCACTTTTAGCTCCATCACTTATAAATATTGATTTTTCATCTAGCTGAACACCAAATTCACTATAATATCCCCTAATACCTTCTCTTAGGAAATCATACCCTTGTTCAGGACCATACCCTTTAAAGGAATCTTTTTTTGCCATTTCTTCAACACCAGTTTTTAATGAATTAATTACTGGCTCTGATAATGGTAAAACTACATCTCCTATTCCAAGAGATATAACTCTTTTATCAGGATTCTTTTCTTTATAAGCTTTAACCTTTTTAGCTATTGTTGAAAATAAATAGCTATCTTTTAAACTTAAATAGTTACTATTGATCTTTACCATACTCCCCCTCCTTGGATGCTTTTACTAATCCCACAAATAACGGATGTGGTCTATTTGGACGTGATAAAAACTCTGGGTGGTATTGAGCTGCAACAAAGAAGTCATTCTTATCTATTTCTACAACTTCAACTAAACTTCCATCTGGAGAAACACCACTTAATGTCATACCCTTTTCTTCAAACATTGCTCTATACTTATTATTAAACTCAAACCTATGTCTATGTCTTTCTTCTATTCTATCTCTTCCATATAATTCTTTTAATTTACTACCATCTTTTATAGCACAAGGGTATAAGCCCAATCTCATTGTTCCACCCTTATACTCAACACCTAGTTGATTATTCATTAAGTCTACAACTGGGTTCTTACATACTTCATCAAACTCCCTTGAATTAGCATCCTTTAAACCTAAAACATTTCTTGCAAACTCAATTACAGCAGTTTGCATACCTAAGCAAATTCCTAAGAAAGGTAAATTATTTTCTCTAGCATACCTTATCGCTTCAATTTTCCCCTCTATTCCTCTATTACCAAAACCACCTGGTACAACTATACCACTGCAATTCCTTAGCATTTCTTTAACTGTTTCTCTTGTTACCTCTTCACTATCAATCCATTGTATATCTATGTTTACTCCATTTTCATAACCTGCATGCTTTAAACTTTCTGCTACAGAAATATATGCATCATGAAGTTGTACATACTTCCCTACTATTCCAATTTTAACTTCCTTATCACAGGCTTTAATTTTCTTAACCATAGCTTCCCATTCAGTTAAGTTGGATTTAGTATTTTTAATTCCTAATTCTCTGCATACAATCTCAGAAAATCTATTCTTTTCAAGCATTAATGGTGCTTCATATAATACTGGTACAGTTCTGTTTTCTATTACACAATCCTCTTTTACATTGCAGAACATTGCAATTTTATTTCTTACTGACTCATTTAATTCTATGTCACATCTACACATAATAATGTCTGGTTTTATTCCCAAACCTTGCAACTCTTTTACACTATGTTGTGTTGGTTTAGTCTTTAATTCCTCTGACCCTAATATGTATGGAACTAAAGTAACATGTATAAACAAACAATTTTCACGTCCTACTTCTAATGAAACTTGCCTTATAGCCTCTAGGAATGGAAGTGATTCTATGTCACCTACAGTTCCTCCAATCTCAGTAATAATCACATTTGAATTGGTATTATTTCCCAGTAAATAAACTTGGTTTTTAATCTCATTTGTAATGTGTGGTATTACTTGAACCGTTTCTCCTAAGTATTCCCCTTTTCTTTCTTTATTTAAAACATTCCAATATACCTTACCTGTTGTAATATTAGAATATTTATTTAAGCTTTCATCAATAAACCTTTCATAATGCCCTAAATCTAAATCCGTTTCTGCACCATCATCTGTTACAAAAACCTCACCATGTTGAAAGGGGCTCATTGTTCCAGGATCAATATTAATATATGGGTCAAACTTTTGAGCTGCTACCTTTAATCCTCTACTTTTTAAAAGTCTTCCTAAGGATGCTGCTGTTATACCTTTTCCAAGGCCTGATACAACTCCACCTGTTACAAAAATATACTTTTTACTCATCTTCTATCCTTCCTTCGTACACAAATTCTGCAGGTCCTTCCATATAAACATCTCCCTGTGAAGTATAATTTATAATTAATTCTCCACCTAAAAGCCCAACCTTTATATCACTATCTCTCTTACAATATCCGTTTATAACTGAAGCTACAACAGAAGCACATGCCCCTGTTCCACAAGCAAGGGTTTCACCACTTCCTCTTTCCCAAACTCTCATTTTTATATATTTTTCATTAATAATTTCCACAAATTCTGTATTAATTCTATCTGGAAAAATTTCATTATTCTCAAAATATGGTCCTATTTTTTCTAAATCTAAGTTATGAATATTATCCATAAATACTACACAATGAGGATTTCCCATTGATAGGCATGTAATATTATATTTTTCTTTATTAATAATTAACTCTCTATTTATAACTTCTTCTTCATCTGATATAACCGGAATATTTTTTGCCTCTACAATAGGTTTTCCCATATTTACTTTTACAGATACTACTTTTTCATTTACTACCTTTAAATCTAATACCTTAATTCCTGATAGAGTTTCTAGTTTAATACTTGTTTTTTTAGTTAGCCCCTTCTCATATAAGTATTTACCAACACATCTTGATGCATTGCCACACATCTTTCCTTCTGATCCATCAGCATTAAACATTCTCATTCTAAAATCTGCCTTATCTGATGGCAATATAAGCACAATACCATCTCCACCAGCTCCAAAGTGTCTATCACTTAACTTAATTGATAATTCCCCTGGATTTTTTATTTTCTCTTCAAAGCAATTAAAATATATATAATCATTTCCTATACCATGCATCTTTGTAAATTTCATAATATCTATACCCCATATCTTTTAATAATTTTATCTGCCACCTCTCTACGAGTTATTCTTTCATTCATAGCATGCTTTTCTATAACTCTATGAGCTTCTTCCTCCGTTATGTTATTATATTGAATTAACAAACATTTTGCTCTATCTATTCTCTTTATATCTTCTACTTTTCTTTTTAATGTGCTTTGCTCCTTTTTTAACGCCCTAAATCTCCTTAAAGAGGTAAAAACAAATTTTACTCCTTGATAAAATATTGATTTTGTAAAAGGCTTTGATATAACAAATACTCCATAATCTTCAACCTTAGCACTAATCATATCAGCACTTTCACTTTTAACCATAAGTATAACCCCAATAGTTCCTCCTTCTGCTATTTTAATAGCTAAATCATTACCAAATTCATCAGTAAGAGGTGTATCAATTATAACCATATTATATTCATCTACAAGTATTCTTCTCCTTGCAGCTCCACTATTATTTTCAGTGTCAACATGGATATATCCCATATCTTTTAAATTGTCAGTATATACTTTTCTTCCTTTTTCAGAACTACAAACTACAAGTATCTTATCCATATAACACCTCCCACGCTAGCACATCTAATTAAAGTTTAATAAAGTAATTATTTATTTCCCAATCACTTACTTCATCATTTTGAACACATTTTTCTTCGTAATGCTTCCATTCATTCTTTTTATTCTCGATAAACTTATTAAAAACAAAATCTCCTAATGACTCTTTTACAAATGTACTTTTTTCCATTATATTTATAGCTTCCCCAAGATTATCTGGAAGACTATCAATATCATTTTCTAATAGACTTGAATACATATTTTTATCAACAGGAGCTATAAGTTTTTTATTCTTCTCTATGCCTTCAAGACCTGCCTTTAATAATAAAGAAAAAGCCATATATGGATTGCATGTACAATCTGCACTTCTAAGTTCCATCCTACAGTACTTATCCTTTGATGCTGGTATTCTTATAAGCTGTGATCTATTATTGTGTGACCATGTTATATATTTAGGTGCTTCATATCCCCCAAATCTTTTATATGAATTTACAGTAGGATTTAAAACTGCTGTTATCTCTTTAATACGCCCTAAAATTCCAGCTATAAAACTTTCTGCATTTTTATTATGATTTACATCAGTTAAGAAAATATTATCCTCATCCTTAAACAAGGATAAATTTATATGAAGACCTGAACCACTCTTATCTATAAATGGTTTAGGCATAAAACTTCCATGTAGCCCATTTAATGATGCTATTGTTTTTACTACATTTTTAAAAGTTATAAAATTATCAGCGGAAGCTAGAGATCCATCATACATAAAATCAATTTCATTTTGCCCTGGTCCTGATTCATGATGAGAACTTTCTGGAGTTAATCCCATATCCTCAAGTGTAAGGCAAATTTCTCTTCTTACATTCTCTCCCTTATCAAAAGGTGCAACATCAAAATATCCAGCTAAATCATGAGGAATTAATATTGGGTCTCCTTCATCATCCCTTTTAAACAAGTAGAATTCACATTCTGGTCCAACCTTAGATAAATATCCTTTACTCCAAAGTTCATCTTCTGTTTTTTTAAGTATATATCTCGTATCTCCCTCAAAGATTTCCCCATTAGGCTTTTTAATATAGCAAAAGAATCTTGCCACCCTACCTTCCTGTGGTCTCCAAGGTAATATTGTTAATGTTGATGGGTCTGGATATAAGAATAAATCTGACTCTTCTATATCTAAAAATCCCTTTATAGATGAAGCATCAAAGCTTATTCCATACTTAAAAGCCCTTTCTAATTGAGAGGACATTATTGATATATTTTTTAATTCCCCCAATATATCACAAAATTGAAGTCTAATAAATTTAATATCATTATCATCTACAAACTTGATGATTTCACTTATTGTTCTATCCATAATTACCCTCCTTAATGTCTCTATAAACAAAAAAAGACGTCACTAAACCTGCGAATCACTCACAAACTTAGAACGCCTTTGTCCTATTAACATTTTATTCCTTAGATATTTTTTTGTCAATATTTTAAAAAAGTATTGACTATTTATTTCCATCAAGAATATAATGAACTAAAGCAAAGACGCTATAGGATTAATTTCCTAGGGCGTCTTTTTTTATTTTAAAAGGGGGCTATATATATATGAGTAAAACATTCATTCCTAACAACTATGAACCTAAACTTGATTTATTTCAAACACAAATGGCTATTGAAATTATAAAAAGTAAATTTCAAAAAGAACTTGGGGAAAAGTTAAATTTAAAGAGAGTATCTGCACCACTATTTGTAGATCCTACAACAGGAATTAATGACAACTTAAATGGATACGAACGTCCAGTAAGTTTCGATATTAAGGAAACTGGAACTTACGCAGAAGTAGTACACTCTCTTGCTAAGTGGAAACGTATGGCACTATTTAAATATGGTTTTAAAGAGTTAACAGGTCTTTATACTGATATGAATGCAATACGTAGAGATGAAGAAATGGATAACCTTCACTCAATATATATTGATCAGTGGGATTGGGAAAAGATAATTACTAAAGAAACACGTAATATTGAGTATTTGAAGGATACAGTAAAAAACATTGTTTCTGCAATCTGTAATACCTTGGATTCATTAAAAGTAATTTATCCTGAAATTACAACCACTCTTTCTAATGATGTTACTTTTATTACCACAGAAGAACTATATAATCTTTATCCAGAGCTAACTCCTAAAGAGAGAGAAAATGAATTTGTAAAAACTCATAAAACCTCTTTCATAATGAAAATTGGAGATCTTCTACCTAATGGTAAAAAGCATGATGGACGTGCTCCTGACTATGATGACTGGGCATTAAATGGAGATATATTATTTTGGAATGATATTTTAGAATGTGCCTTTGAGGTTTCTTCAATGGGAATAAGAGTAGATAAAACCTCCCTTGAAGAACAGTTAGTTAAAAGTGGATGCGAAGATAGAAAGAACCTACCTTTTCATAAGATGATTCTTAATGAAACCTTGCCACTAACTTTAGGTGGTGGAATTGGACAATCTAGACTCTCCATGCTTCTACTTGGAAAAGCACATATAGGAGAAGTTCATTCATCAATTTGGGATAAAGATACCCTAAAAATTTGTAAAGAAAATAATATAAACTTGCTATAGGAGGGATTTATAAATGAATAAAGATTATGTACCTAATTTATTTGGAAGCATGGTTTTCAATGAAAAAATAATGAAAGAAAGATTACCAAAACAAACTTACAAGGAACTAAAATCTTGTATTGATAAGGGTAAAGCTCTTAATATAAATGTGGCAAATATTGTAGCATGTGCCATGAAAGACTGGGCATTAGAAAAAGGTGCTACTCACTTTACACACTGGTTCCAACCAATGACAGGAATAACAGCTGAAAAGCATGATTCCTTTATTTCACCAATTGAAGATGGACAAATAATTATGGAATTTTCAGGTAAAGAATTAATTAAGGGGGAACCTGATGCTTCAAGTTTCCCAAATGGTGGCTTAAGGGTAACCTTTGAAGCTAGAGGTTATACAGCATGGGACCCCACTTCATATGCCTTTATAAAAGATAATACTTTATGTATACCAACTGTCTTCTACTCATATAGCGGGGAAGCTTTAGACAAAAAAACTCCTCTACTTCGTTCCATGGAAGCAATAAACAAACAAGCTTTAAGAGTATTAAATTTATTTGGTAATGAAGATGTTAAGAGTGTTATAACAACTGTTGGACCTGAACAAGAATACTTTATAATTGATAAAGATCTTTACTTAAAGAGATTAGACTTAATATTAACAGGACGTACTTTACTAGGTGCAAAAGCGCCTAAAGGGCAAGAACTTGAAGATCACTATTTTGGTATTATAAAACCTAGAATAGCAGCTTTTATGGAAGAATTAGATAAGGAATTATGGAAGCTTGGAGTACTTGTAAAGACTAAACACAATGAAGTTGCGCCTGCCCAACATGAGCTTGCTCCTATATTTACTACAACTAATTTAGCTACAGATCACAACCAATTAACTATGGAAACTATGAAGAAGGTTGCTGATAAACATGGTTTAGTATGTTTACTTCATGAAAAACCCTTTGAAGGTATAAATGGTTCAGGAAAGCACAATAACTGGTCTTTATCTACTGATAATGGTCAAAACCTTTTAGAACCTGGAAAAACTCCAGCTAAAAATGCTCAATTTTTAACTTTCCTATGTGCAGTAATTAAAGCTGTGGATGAATATCAAGATTTACTAAGAATATCTGTGGCCAATGCTGGAAATGACCATAGATTAGGTGCTAATGAAGCTCCACCAGCTATAGTTTCAATGTTCTTAGGTGATGAGCTTTCAGGTATATTAGATGCTATTGAAAATAATGAAAAGTACTCAGCTAAAGACAAGGTAGAAATGGAACTTGGAGTTGATGTCCTTCCTAGATTTCCTAAAGATACAACAGATAGAAATAGAACATCTCCTTTTGCATTTACAGGTAATAAGTTTGAATTTAGAATGCTTGGCTCTACCTTCTCTGTCTCTGGACCAAATGTAATCTTAAATACAATTGTTGCTGAAGCTCTTTCTTCCTTTGCAGATGAACTTGAAGGGGCAACTGATTTTAAGAAAGCTTTAAATTCATTAATTAAAAAGACTCTAAAAGACCATAAGAGAATTATATTTAATGGAAATAATTACTCTGATGAATGGATTCAAGAGGCAGAAAAGAGAGGTTTATTAAACTTAAGAACTACAGTTGATGCTCTTCCTTACTTCATTAAGGATAAAAATATAGCTTTATTTGAAAAGCATAATATATTTACTGAAACAGAAATTCGTTCAAGATATGAAATATTACTTGAAAATTACTCAAAAATTATAAATATTGAGGCACTAACAATGGTGGATATGATAAGGAAAGAAATACTACCTGCTGTTACTAATTACATGAAAAATTTAAGTGATACAATTATAGCTAAAAAGTCTATTGGCTTAAGTAACTGCTGTGATATGGAAAGAGGAACCTTAACTAATATATCTAACCTAGCTAATAATTTATATACCGAAATAGAAAAGCTAGATAGCCTTTTAAGAAGGGTTGATGACTATTCAGATCCACTATCAGTTGCAGACTTCTATAAATCATTAATTATACCTGCTATGGAAAAAGCTAGATCCTATGCTGACAGTCTTGAATTATTAGTAGGCAAAGAATATTGGCCAATACCAACTTATGCAGACTTACTATATAAAATATAAGTTTACCAAAGGCGTAATTCTAAATAGAATTACGCCCTTATTATTCCCTATAACTAATTGTCTTTAATTCTCCATCATAAGCAATAGATGAATTTTCAAAAACCTCTTTAGCATTATGAATAAAATCCTGAGGATTTGGAAGTGATGGACTAAAATGAGTTATTTTAAGTTCCATACATTCCCCTAACTTTGCAAGTGTTGCACTTTCTCTAAAAGTCATGTGCTTATTTTTTAAAGCTTTATCCAAATCATTATCGTCACCATAGTTACCCTCACAAATAAACAAATCACTATCTTTAATAAATTCAGGTATTTCTTTTATAGGCCTTGTGTCTGTAATATATGATAATTTTATTCCCCTTCTCTCATGGCCTAACACCATTTCCTTTGTATATATGCTCCCCTCATATTCAATTTCCTCTTCATTCTTTTGAAGCTTTGACCACAAAATCTTTGGAACATTATTTTCTTCTGCCTTTTCCCTATCAAACTTTCTTCTTCTCTTAAAATAGAAGCTGTATCCAACACAATTAGTTGAATGTTCCAATTCTAATGAAGAAATAATAATTTCATCACTTAGCACTATTTTTTCTGTTTTCACCTCAATAACCTCTAATTCATAGGGTAAATATGGGTTAATAATATTTAATCCATCCACTACTTTTTTTAGCCCTACAGGACCTATTATTTTTACCTTCTCTCTTCTATCACTATTTCCCATAGTAGATAATAGCCCTGGAAGTCCTATTACATGATCACCATGTACATGTGTTATACATATACAATCAATATTCTTAAATCCTAACCCACCTTCTCTAATAGCTACTTGTGTTCCTTCTCCACAATCAATTAATATCTTTCTTCCATTATAAGCAACCATTAAAGCTGCTAAATGTCTATTAGGTAAAGGTATATTTCCTAGTGTTCCCAAAAAACATAAATCAACCATCTTATCACTCCTAGATGTAAAAAGGGCAGCATTTACTTGCTACCCCCTAGATTATTTTATATGTTCATGATCTAAAATATGCTTTTCACAATAAGCATGCTTTCCATTACACCTGCTACAATATCTAAATTCCATATCTGGATCATCTACATCAGTAATGCCACAAACAGTGCACTTATGAGTATATGACTTTTTAACAGAATTAATTTTTCTCTTGTAGTCCTTCATTCTTATAACAGAGCTATTTCTCATTTTCTTTTCCCTATAATTACTTGCTCCAAAGAATAAAAGGTAATTAATTACAGGAACTAGATTAATTAAAATTCCTTGTATACTAAAATTAATAATGCTTTGTAAAACTCCTAATATTATTATTGCCCAGTTAAAATATCCTAAATACTTTGCTTTAATAGGCAAAATGAAAAATAGTAAAAATTCTGCATTAGGATATAGCTTAGCATAAGCTAAAAATAAAGATAAATTTATTATATCAGCAGTAACAGAATTCATTGTTATAAAAGATATAACAATTGCTGATATCATACCTACCAAATAATAAAGGTTAAATTTAAACCCGCCCCACTCATATTCTAAAGCGTTCCCAGCTATATAATAAAAGTAGAAAGCAAAAACTGCAAATACTATACTTCCTGGATTCATTACAAAAACAAAGGTTACAAGTCTCCATATTTGACCTTGTAATACTAAAGCTGGTTCTAAATAAAGCATACTTCTTATATTTGTCTTTAAAACATAATCTATTATAAATAAGGCTGCACTACCAGCTATAATTATTCCCATTAAATTATGAATATAATGTCTTCCAAATTTTCTATCTAGTTTATTTATCCAATTCAAAAGCAAACGCCCCTTTATCTCATATTTTGTTTAATATAAATTCTACCACATAATATAATAATAGCCAAGAAATTTGGAGAGTATATTTATTTTTCGCGTTCCGTCGCAAGCTCCAAGTCACCGAAAAACAAACATCCTCTCCTCCCCCACTGAAGGTAGGAAAATTATAAAATTGTTTTCTTTGGTTTTAGTTCTTTTTTCTATCTAAAGTTTGCATCAGGACAGCATGTATAGCATCCATCACTATTATGATAATAATTCTTTTTGCAGTCTTCTACCGCTTCAATATTGCTATAATACTCCCCCATATAAGTTATATTTAATTCTTCAGGCATATTCTTGCATCCCTCTTCATGAACTATATGCATACCATTTAAGTCAACTTTCTTAGTAACATAATATGAACTCATCCCTTATTCTACCCCTTTTTCCCTTTCTTATATGAATAATTATCGCACTAGTATACATAATTGTAAATATTTAACATTTATTTTTTCTATGCAAATTATACTTTTCTAACAAATTTTTATCTCTTAAAGGTCAATCCATATATTTTTCTTGCTATTGTATGGTTTTAAACCATCTCATACATAAACCTCACACTTTCCTCTTATATACTGAATATATCTAGGCAATCCTGTATTTGACTAACTTTAATAATTGCCTTAATATAAATACATAGTAAATAACGCGGGATGGAGCAGTTGGTAGCTCGTTGGGCTCATAACCCAAAGGTCGTAGGTTCAAGTCCTGCTCCCGCAACCATATAAAAGAACTTCTAGAATAGCTAGAAGTTCTTTTTTCACTGTCTAGGAAAGTATAAAATTTCAATTAGCTATACATCAAAGGTATTATTACATTTTCCTTATCTTTAAATATTTATTTTTCTGTGACTTGGACCCTGCAACAGAACAAGCAAAATAAATATCCACCCCAAATTTTGCATTTATAAATAATATGTCTATACAATCTTCCCTATTATTATCCATAACTGTTATAATAATTACGTATTCTATAAATGGGGAGAGGATTCACTATGAAGAAAAAATATGTAATAGCTTATATGAGAGATGGTGGACTAGAAACAATTACTGAAGAAGACGCTAAGAAACTTACTCATGTTAACTTAGCCTTTGGTAAAATTGATTCTGAAGGAAAAATTTATACTAAATTAAAGAACCTTAATGAATTAGAAAGAATAAGAAAATATAATCCTGAAATTAAATTTCTTATTTCTCTAGGCGGATGGGGAAATGGTGGTTTCTCTGAAGCTGCCATGACAGAAGAAAGTAGAAAATTCTTTAATGAAGAAGCTATAAGATTTATGAAAGAACATAAATTAGATGGTATTGATATAGATTGGGAATATCCTACTTCATCAATCTCTGGAATTACATCTAGCCCTAAAGATAAAGAGAACTTCACTCTTCTATTAAAGGATTTAAGAGAAGCTTTAGACAAAGAAGGAAAGAAAGACAACAGACACTATTTGTTAACTATAGCAGCTGGTGCTGATGAATATTTTATTAGATTTACTAATATGAAAAAAGTTCAAAAGTACTTAGATTATGTTATGCTTATGACCTATGATTTTAGAGGCGGTTTTCAAATATTAACTGGTCATCATACTAATCTTTATACTTCTTCAGGAGATATATTTCCAAGCAGTATTATGAATTCAGTTAAACTATTTGAAGCTGCTGGAGTACCATCAGAAAAATTATTAATAGGTTCTGCCTTCTACTCCAGATCTTGGACAGGAGTTCCTAATGTAAATAATGGATATCTTCAAATGGCTCAATCAACAGGTGGTATATCTCAAGACTTTACTGATTTAGATAGAGATTATATTAATAAAAATGGTTACACAAGATATTGGGATGATGAAGCAAAAGCCCCTTACCTATTTAATGGTGATAATTTTATATCCTATGATGATGAAGAATCTATTTCTCATAAAACCAAATATGTTAAGGATAATAATTTAAGGGGAATTATGTTCTGGCTTTATGATGCTGATAAGACTGGTAAACTTTTAAATGCAATTCATGAAGGACTTAAATAGGATAATCAAAATAAGATAGATAATTAATATAATAAAGTTAAAATAAAGGAGCTGTCTCAATAGATAATAATTTTTCTCTATTGGGACAACTCCTTTTCTTATTAAATTCAAAACTTCCAATAAGCTTTGTTGTTTCTTCAATATATTCATTTTTAGAATTTATAAAGAATGATTTGGAGATTTGAGATAGCAAGAAGAAAAAAATATTCAGGCATCTACATTAACTCTTTTTACCTTCTTATCTTTTTATCCAGCTTCTTATTATATAAAAACATAAACAACGATGCTCCAAATATTATTAAATATCCAATAACACTTAAATAATCTGGTAATGCTCCAAAGATAACAAAACTAATTAATGCTGAGAAAATTATATTTGAATAATCAAAAATAGAAATTTCTTTTGCAGGAGCATATTTATATGCTAATGTTATTCCAAACTGTCCAACACTTGCAAAGACACCAGCTAATAATAAATACATAAGCTGAGTCATTGTCATAGATTTATATACTGCCATCATAAATGGGAATATTGCCACTAATGAAAAGGCAGAGAAATAAAATACTATTGTATAATGTTTTTCTTTTCCTCCTAAGACTCTAAGGCAAGTGTAAGCTGCTGCTGCAAAAATTGCTCCACCTATACCAGCTAAAGCAGGAATCATTTCAAAATTAAAACTTGGTTTTATAATGAATAAAGCTCCTGAGAAAGCTATAACTAAAGCTAATCCCTGTTTAAAATTAATCTTCTCCTTTAAAAACAAAGCAGAAAATATTATTACAAAAAATGGACTTAATTTATTTAGCATATTTGCATCTGATAGAATAAGTCTATCTATAGCATAATAATTTAGAACTATTCCTAATGTACCAAAGGTTGATCTCATTATTAAAGTCTTTTGGTTTTCCTTTTTACCAAATAAACTTTCCTTGTGTTTTAAAATTAAAATTAAAGCAACTATTGCAGATACTAGATTTCTAAAAAAAGTTTTTTGAAAGGATGGTAAATCCCCAGCTAACTTAACAAAGGCTGACATCATAGCAAATCCAAAGGCTGATAGTATTATAAATATTATTCCTTTTGTTCTATTACTCAAATTATTAAAATTCATCTGTTCCTCCTAATGTAGCTTTTTAAATTAAAATTCAATATACATTATACTTATATATTATCCACCGTACCATACTAAAGATAAAAAAAGTACTTAGAAAAATCCAAGTACTTTTTCACATTTCTATTTATTTTTCTTGCTTCTTATAATATCTCTATTCTTATTTAGGTAAAATACTGCAGCTGCAATTATAAAGACAAAGATTAATCCTGATATAATCAATAATGTTTTTTCCCCACCTTCTAGTCCTTTTAATTGTTCATACATAGGTGCCTCTTCTGACTCTTTATACTTAAAGTTTCTTACATTACCATCTATATCAATAACAGCTCCATCTCCATACAACTTATATACCTCTGTTTCTTTTCCTAGATACACCAAACTCTTAGTTAGTAGTTCTTCATTTGGAGATGTTAGAACTAACATAAACTTTCCACTACTGTAGCTAGAGTAATCTAACTGAAATGTTGCAATGTTTTTAGCATAGTCATCCATTAAATATAATTTTTCATTAGATAAGAATTTACTCCAATCTTTATCATACTTAAACCATAATGAATTATTTAGTTCCTTTATAAGCTTATTACTATTAGGCGTACCATAAACTATAATATTATTATCCTTATGTTCATCCTTTAAGTTACCTATACTTACTGCTCCTATTTTACCAAGGTTGTATCTCATGCCTTTTCCCATAAGGTTAGCCATATTTCCTAAAGCAGTTAAATCCTTAGATGGAAGGTTATCCGGAATAATAAACATGGTATCATTTATATCCCAATCCTGAACAAATGGCGCAGGATAATTATTAAAATAAAACTCATTTGTATTTCTACTATTAATTTGTATATATGAATCTCCAGTTACCAATCCCCATGGTTGTTCATGCTGATTCTTCTCACACTCTACACCTTTTAAATTTAAATCATAAGCTAATTTTATTTCTAGGTATGATGTATTTAAAACATCTTTAGGAATAACTATTGATATATTATCATTATTAGCTTTTTCCCTCTCTAACTTTTTACTACCTATTGGAGTATCATTTATATATACAGTAAATAAAGACCTATCAAAATCAAGATTTTCAGAATATCTTAAATTTAATTCAAGCTTATCTCCTGGAGATAACTTTTTATTCTTAGGTAAGGCATATCCAATCTTAACTTCTTTTCTAAAAAGTCCTTCCACTTTCATTTCACTTATCCCTAATTCATCTAGGGTAATTATAGAGCTAATTGGCTTTATCTCTTTATCTAAATCAAGATTACTATTTACAAAGGTTGAACTTGATGAAACTTGACCATATATATCCTTATTCATCAAAAACTTAATAGCACTCTCTAATTCAGTTTCACTATTTGAAATTATAGAAATTAGCTTTAAATCACTTCTTGTAGAAAAAGGTGAATTATTTACTCCTATATAAGCTTCATTATCTAAGGGCAAATCTTTTATATCATTGCTTATTATTGGAAGATTACTTTCCCCCTCTTCTTTAGAACCTATAAATATAACATTACTTTTTGATAAATCTCCTCTATCGCTCCATTTTACTATTTCCCCATTACCATTAATCCCTCCTAAAAGAGTTTGGAATTTTAGAGCAGATGATAATTCACCATCTGTATACTTATCAGGAATTATTATTTTATTATTAGAATCATAGCTTTCTGATAATCCATAAGGGAATTCTATAATTTTATTTCCATATACTTTAGCCTTTTCTACTAATTCTATATTTGATTTTCCTCCCAAAACTAACCAGTTTGCAGTATTATAATCATCAGTGCAGGGTTCATCACTGCATCTTAAATATCCTTCTACTTTAACTTCATTAGATCCATCTTTCAATAAATAACCAGGTAAATTTATAGTGATAGTTTCTGGCTCTCCATTTCTCTTATTTATTTCCATAGAATAAAATTGAGATCCATTTAGAGAAAATGTTAAGTAGCTCTTTACTTTATCAGCTAACACATCTGTTAATTCTATCTCTAAGTTTAAAGTTGCTCTTTCAATTCCTTCTTTACTCTTAGTATTAAAAATCCATCTATAACTATCAAATACTCCATGAAAAGTAATATTACTATTTAAATCAATCTTACTTATATAAGTTTCATTTGTATATGTATAACTATTTTTAGGAAAAGCTGTAGCAATATTTACTGGTATAATAAAACTTACAACTAAAATCAAACTAATTATCTTTAAAAGTTCTTTTATATTCTTCTTCATTAGTACCTCCTACTCCCTTATTCAAACCTTTCAGTTTTATACCATTTAACCTCTTGCTTTAAAATCGTGTCCTTCATAAAACTATAGAAACCAAATCCAGCTACTATACCCCAAAGCTTACAATATGTAAAATACATTATGGCTATAATAAAGAAATTCTTTAAAGTCAATTCCCCTTTTTCTGTAGATATACACACCAGCAATGATAATATAAAAACAGATACTGCCATAACCCATAGTGCAATACCATACCCTTCAATATTTAATGTAATAAGCCCCAACATTGATAAAATAAATAATAAATCCGAAATAATATTTGCACTTAAAAAGAAAAAATATACCATAACATAATAAGCAATATCAAATCGTGTTGCTCCTGAATCCCTTGCAAAAATATATTTAACATTCTTTAAAACCACATATATATTTCCTTTTGCCCATCTTGTCCTTTGCTTAAACCAAACCTTTAATGTTTGAGGTTCTTGCTCCCAAGTTACAGCAAGTGGCATAAATTTAATTTTATACCCCATTCTATATAATCTAAAACTTATTTCAGTATCTTCTGTAACTGCTTTTGTGTCCCATCCCCCCATTTCTTCTATTAAAGATCTTCTTATAATAAAGTTTGTGCCAGGAATGGTACATAAATTAAAGAACTGCCACCTTCCAGCCTGTGACATCCACTGGAAAGCTAAAGTTTCAATATTTATAAAGGCAGTTAACATATTTACTTTCTTATTTCTACATCTAAACTTCCCTATAACAGCACCTAATTGTTTATCTTCTTCTATGGTTTGAACTAGGTATTTTAATGCTTTAGACTCTGGCGTATTATCAGCATCATATATAGCTAAATATTCACCCCTACTTAAATCTAAGGCAATATTTAATGCATTAGATTTTCCCTTACCACCTGTTATATTATCTGTATTTATTACAATGAAGTTTCTATTTGGATACCTATTTTTTACGTTTTCTAGTATTTCAGCTGAATTATCTGATGAATTATCATTTATAATTATTACTTCATATCTATCCTCTGGATAATCCAAATTTAACAATGATACTGCAGTCTTCTCTATTACGATTCCTTCATTATGTGCAGGTACCATAATACTTACAAATGGATAATGCTCCAATTCCTCTTTCATTTTTTTGTCATTTATTTTTGTATAATAAATATACCCTCCAATTACTAAGACAATGTTTACAGTTATAACAACCCATATAGTCCCTAGGGAGTATAATAAAAGATAGTCAAAAATATTCATATTCCTTTACCCACCTACTTGAAATATTTCTTTTTATCAATTCTTCTACTATTAAAAAAGAAAATTATAAAAATACATATTGCTATTAATGTAATAGTAAATATCCCTTTATTAAAGGCACTTAAACTCACCTTATCTTCTTCCTCTATTTCTTCATTAATAAAAGCCTTACTATATTCTTTATTAGATATAAACCTTTCAGTATATACACTTTTCCCATTTAGAAATATCCCTTTATAATTCCCTTCAATTTTATAGTTACCAAAAGAAATCTCCATATCCATTCTTTTAGTAGGATTTGAAAAAACAATTCCTGATGATAACATTTCTTCTACTGTTTTTTGAAACAAATCATTTTCGGTGTTTCCATTAATAGCTAAAGCTACTCCATGGTAATATTCCTTATCTAGCTTTTTCCACTCCTCTTCCACAAGAACATTTTTTATTCCTTTAATATTAAGACTCCTTATATTTAGATTTCCTATATCTCTATTATTCCAAAGCAAAATTGAATTGCTTCTGTTTATAAAGTTTTCTTTATCATAACTATATATCCACTCATTTGGTACTGTAAGCCCCACTGGATATAGCCAATAATTAACAAAACTTTCATATGCTAAAGTCATTTTACTAATAAGCTCACTAACCTGAATATTTTGAGACTGATATATATATGGTGACGATATAAATATTGTTCCTCCATTTGCAGAACAATACCTTAAGGCTTCAGTATATCTTTTCATAGAATCAAAATTTTGATTTTTAAACACAGGCATTGCATCTACAATAAAGTTAATTCCTCTTTCTTTTAGATACTCTACTTTTTCAACCAATTCTTTTAAACTATCATATGGATAGACATTTTTTAAAACAAGATAAGTGCCTTTTTTAGAATTATCTATATTAAATTCCCTCTCTAGATATCTTTTTAAAATTAGTTCATTTCCTCTATCTAACATATCTAAATTACTTTCATTAAAGGTAACTACATTTGAATTATTCTCTTTTATACTATTAACCTTATTATTCAGCTCATCTTCAACGGCTAAAACTACAACACCTGAGGCATTAACCACATCCTCATTTGTGTATTCATTCCACCTTTTTATTTTTAAGTCAGAGCCACTTGTTACCATAACTCTTACTAATTTATTTAACAAATTCTCATTAGCTGTAAACTCCTTATAGCTATCAAATATAATTAGAAAATACTTATTTTCAGTATCTGCTTTTATAGTTCTAACAGAAAATGTAGAAAATAGCATTATACATAAAAGAAATACCAAGCTCCTTTTTTTAAACATCGTATTCCAATTCCTTCTCTGCTCTTTCAATGAAATCCATTGAATCATTTATTGATTCATTTATAGTGTATGAACCTATTTGAACTTCTATATTTAAATCATTATATAGCTGTTCTTTTCCAATTTTTAATTCACCTATAGATTTTTTCAGTCTATTTTTTACAATACTAGTTCCATCCTTATCTGAAATTATAATAAAAGCAAATGTGTCATCATCTAGAATATATTTTCTATCTTCAAACCTTAAGGAATCACTTAATTCTTCTGAGCACTTAACTAAAACCTTATTAAAATATTCTTTTCCTACAATCTTTACAAGCCTATTTCCATGTTTAATTCTCACAAGAATTAGACTTACGTGAACGTTATATCTTTTATAAAGGTTAATATATACAGGCATTTCTTCCATAAAGGCACTTAAATTTCTTAATCCAGTTGATATATCTACCTTTATAAACTTTTCATTATATGAAATTATCTTTGCATAATTATTTTCAAGATTCTTAATTTCTTCTGATAAGAAGGATACAACCAATGCAGTTACAGGTATTATAACTATCCAGAAAAAAACTTCTTCCTCTATTTTCACATTAGAAATCACAGAAATTAAAAAGTTATAGGAGGTATAGACAAAGTCTATTATTAAGATTATTACTAAAACAAAAGTTCTACTTAAATAATAACTTGCTAAGGCTACAATCATTACAAGTGTAATCATTATATAATTCTTAATGTCAGAACCTAAGTTTAAGTAATTAAAAGAAATGGACAGTATTAAAAAATATGCTATAAGTAAACTTATAGATATATCTATTTTATTATTTGCTTTATAATCATTCATCCTTAGTCAACTTCCTTTCCACTGTTTTTTATCATTTGTACGATAAAATTTATCAAAATCAAATCAAAGCTTAAATTAAATAGAAATACGTGCTTTGATAAATCTGCATCTCCTGCTCCTATTACAGATGTGAATATTTGAGATAACCCAGCCAAATACACATATATAAAGCAATCTTCAATGAGAATTGATTTCTTATCCTTGTTATTAAAAGCTTTTTTATACCTTTTAAAGGAATAAATAAAATATACTCCTGAATACACTATTGCAAATAAAAGTCCTTTAGGCATTATAAACTTCTTTAATGAACTCCATAATACAAAGAAATTACTCTTTGCTCCAAATTCCTTCCCTTCTATCTTTTCAAAGTTCCCCATTGCCTCTGGTCTTATTTCATAAGCTTTACTAAAGCCCATATCTAATACTTTTTTTAAAGCAGATGGGTGGGTTGTGTAATATTTTATAATGGATCCAATAGAGTATTTATTATAGAAGTTTTCTAATAACCTTTCATCATATGGAGAAATTGATGGTGTTTCCTCATAGAATATTTCACCTTCTAATAAGGAATAACTTCCCTCTATTCCAAAGTACTTTAATATTTTTTCAGGATCATTCTCATGTAATAATACCCCTCTATTCATTGCATGAAATCTATTTATATAATCAAAATCCCCCTTAATAGATTTATAAAAAAACAATGCAGATACTACAAATATAATGGATAATGCTATAGAACCTGCTCTTATGATTTTATCTTTAGTAGAAAATGCTACTCTTAAAATAAGTATTGCTATTAATATACCAATAGGTGCTAATTGTTGTTTAGCCCCAAAAAACAAGAAAGCAATACATGAAAACAGAATAAGATTTAATAGATTTATTTTATTAAATCTTATAATATATAATATTATTCCTATACTTAATAAAAACGTAGGGACTACCACTCCTTCTCCATAGAAAGAATTGAAGTAAGATATATATCCAGTATCACAAAATATTACAACATATAACAAAGAAATTAGATATTTTAATCTTTCTTTTTTTAAATATGATGTAAATACTTTTACTAATAAATATCCTGCTATGGAGTGGACAAAGAGTAGTAAGCCCCCTAAAAATCTTATATCAAATATTTTATTACTATAGAATATTTGATTTATTCCTAAAGCAAGTTTTATGAAAAATGATTGAGTAGATATCAATAAAGTTTCTGATTCATTATAATACTCATAAATGCCATAATCCTTATTAAAATATCCCAAAATTTTCTCATCTTCTTCTATTGGCAAATGATATAAATCGTTACTACTCATTATTCTAAAATAATCTCCATTATCGGCAACACCAATTATAGGTCTGATAAAAAGTGTAATACCTCCAATAATCAATATTAGAAAAAATGTCAATAATTGCGGACTTATCCTCTGCCCTAGAGCAAATAAAGCTCTTTTAATTCTTTTATTCATTTGTAATCACCTAATTATCTTTAGTTCTTTAATTATATCTTATTTTATATTTTCCCTATTATCATCAACAATATCTAAAGATTTATCAATAATATGAGATAGAATATATACATATTTCATAAATACTTCTTTAAAATCACCAATGGTTGTATCTTGTTTAAAATAGAATTCAGTATAAGCTATACTATTTGTGCCTTCATACTTTTTAATATAAGGATCTCCCAGTTTATCAATTTCATTATGTACAACTTCTAATACTAAATTTCTTCTTTTTTCAAATGCGTCAACATTTTTACTATTTGCAACATTCTTAAGTTTATATCTTGTAATATATGGATTAGGCTCATAGTGTACATATAGTACCAACTTCTCATTAGTAACATGGAACTCTGCTTCAATATGAATTTCATAAGTTTCTTCTCCAACTTCATACAATCCATATTCCCACTTTGCTTCTTTACCTATCCATCTACTCTTTACAAGCTTAGATATAAAACTTAGCTCGTCTCCACCTGCACCTTTCCCAAAAAACCTTACAGATAAATTATCTGGGTAATCCAATGAAAGCATCAATGTCTTAAAGTGTATAAACATCTTTTCCTTTTCATTACTATCAAGAAGAATATTTATAGACTGTGTGTTAGCTGGAAGCTCTTTAAGACTATAATATCTAATCATATTAGCTCCAAAGTCTTTATACAACCTATTTAATCCTTCATCTTCTATCTCTACCCACACATCATTTATTAAATCCTTAAAAGTTTTATTAATATACCTATCATCTTCCTTAAGCTCGTCCTCAAGCAATGTTAAATAGATACACTGAAATTTAACCTTCTTATCATTATTATACCCTTGAATAAGCTCTGTTTTAGCTACTTCTTCAGTATAAATAAAGGTTTGATTATGACCTTCATTTGCTTTTAATTTCTCCTCAATAACAGATATAACAATTTCATCTGCATTTTCAGCAATTACAATAATATCTGGTACCCCCCTTGATGTAGAATTTTTAGTATAAGCTTCTACTTCAAAGCTATCTATATCAGGTACCTCCAATATATGTTTACCAAATGCATTTTTGAAATTATTGGAATTATTAATTAAACCCACTATCATATTACCTATTATTTCTTCATTAAAAGTAACTCCTAATAAATCCATAGTATTTATTGGCACTATCTCATCCCCCTTTTGACCCATAATAATTAATTTTATCATATAATAGTCTTATTTTACATCTCTTTTCTATATTTTGTAAACCTTTGTCAATTATATTAAAATTGTAAATACCATCCTATTTATGCATTGACAGGTAGTATTCTCTTTTAATTTGCAAAAACTCCTCTAGGTCATTTAGGAATTGAAATAATAATGCCCTATTCTCAAATTCATCTCTACTCTTTGGTAAATCCATTTGTTTGTATATATCTCTTAAATAATTAACCTTATTAATTAGCTGAAGACAGTCATTTTCTTCAGCTAGATTATTTGCCACCTCTTTAGTTAAGTTTGAAAGCATTTTAGTTTGCTCATACTTCATATAAAACCTTTGAAAATGCTTTTTCATTCTTTTTATTGTGTCCATCTGCATGATTCTCATATCTATATACTTTATAAATTGCTTCTTTTCCTTAAATAGATAATTATTATTTATCTCTAAAGCTAATGTTTTTGTGGAAGCAATAGTTTCTTCTATCTCATCTAAAACCTTCTGCTCATCTATTGGTACAGCATGAGTAATTAAAGTTTCCCCCATGGAATAAAGTATTTTTCTATATCCCTCTTCAATATTTTCTTTATTCTCTTCAAACTTATGTTCTAAAGACTCAGTGAATAAATTAAATATAAGAGCTACCCCTATACCAATTAAGGTTAGACCAAACTCATTTATAACCCAATAAATATCTATGGGATTACTAACTAATAGATGAGTAGATAAAACAGACCCAACTACCATACCTTCTTGCAAGGAAAATCTTTTTGTTATTGGAACAAATATTAAAAGAAATAGTCCAAAAACTATTGGATTAGTACCAAGAAGTAAATATAGAAAATAAGATAATAATATTGCTATAGATACTGCAATAAATCTTTTTATTGCAACTAATATAGATTCAACTCTAGTACCTTGTATACTTAATATTGATATAATTCCTGCAGTAACACTAAATTCTAAGCCTAACCTTGTTGCTATTATAATTGAAATTGTAGCTGATAGTACAATTTTCACTGTATTAGAGTATAGTGTTTTTTTCATAAACCTTTTCCCCTATTTTATATAAAATCCATTTGTATAAGTTTCTTTATCATACTTTATTTCTATTCCATTAACCATTTTTTCATCCTCTTTTTTATATACAAAAGGAATATCATCAATTTCTACTAACATATCCTCTTCACTTTTATAACTTGGATAAATTTCATATGCAGGTCTTCCACACCCTCTAAAGACCTTTATTCTTATGTAATTTTCACTACTATCCTTTATTATATCTTCTAAAGCTTTTTTAGCCTTTTCATCAAATCTTATGTTCATATCTTAATTCTCCCTTACATATTCAAATCTATATTTTTGTTTTACTTCTGGATATTTGTCATGGTCTACTTCACTTGCAAACATCTCTAAAGGTCTTACAAAAGTTCTAAATTCTCCATATAGCGCCTTATATACAACAAGCATTTCACCAGTTTCTGTATGCTCTGCTATATCAATTACTTCATATTCATTTCCCTTAAAGTGTCTGTAAATTCCAGGTATTATTTTATTCATCTATTTCACCTCAAATACAATTATACAAACTTTTTCATATAATTAAATACCTTTTTCGCTTTATTTAGTCATGACTCTATTATTTATAATTTTTAAAAATTTATTAATATTTACTATATATAATTTACTTACTACTATTTAATGATATTATAATATATAAGAGGTGATTAATATGACATTATCTAGTAATAATAATAGCTTGAGTAAAAAAATAGATTTATATAGAACTGTATTATCTGATGAGTTCATGCGCAAATTCAGTAAATTTAATAATATAGACGACTTTTTCAACTCTTGTAATTGTATTATTACAACAGAAGAAGATTTTAATAATATAGATATTGATGAATTTAATGATTATATACAAAAAAATACTAAGTTTGGTTCTTGGAATGATATGATAGAAACAGCAAGAATTGCATTCAGCAAATATAAACTTAACTTACTATAAATAATTCTATATGTTTCTCCACATACTAGATGTGAATTCTATAACAAGGAGGAATATATAATGAAGTACGGAAAAATATTAGCAGCAGTTCTTATCGGATCTACACTTCTTATTGGATGTAGTAATGATAAGAATAATGATACCAATAATGGTAATAACAGCAATCCACCATCTACTGAACAAAGCCAAAATCCTGGAAATTCAACAGGTACAGAAAAACCTGATATAATTACTTCCCCATCTAAGGTTACAGATGATGTTACTTTAGTTGAAGCTTTAAATGAAACTGGTCCTTGGATAGTAATACCTCAGAATGATATTAAAACTGATAAAGACATAGTTGTTTCTAAACTTACAACTATTCCTGAGGGAAAAGTTGGACGTAATATTTCACTTTATGCAACTGATGAAAATCAAAATGTAGTTAAAGAATTTACACTAACTGCACCTAGATTAACAATTGCTGCTGATGACGTTGAATTAAAACGTGGTACATTTGTTGGAGACATATACGTTCAAGGAAAGAACTTTAAAATCTCAAATACAAAGGTACAAGGAAACATATACTTCCAAAACCAAGAAGCTAAAGACACATTTAAATTAGATGGAGATGCTTCAGTTTCAGGTGTACAAGAATTAAAAAAGTAAAATAAAAATCACAGAGTAAAATCCTCTGTGATTTTTATTTAATTAATTATTTAAAAGATCGAACATTTCCTTTACTGTTCTCTTTACATTATCAGGTAACTTATCCAAAGCCTTTTTTCTTTTCTTTTCATCTAATTGCATTATTCTCATAACTTCCTGTTGAAGTCCAGGTATGTTATTTAAATCTTGAGTAAGTTGAGCAAACTTTTGTGCGAAAGCAGGATCTTGCTGCATTCTTTGTTGAACCTTTACTATTAGTTCATAAGGATTCATCCTAATCCCCCCATAAATTATTTAAATCATATTTTATCTTATTCATTTTTGCTTTAAAGGTTCTTAAATTTTGCTCTTAAAACACTTTCTAATTAAACTCTATTACATTCAATCCTATTTCATCATCAAATTTTCTACCAATAACTCCATTTATTCTATGTATTATTATTTCACAAGTAGCACTAATTACAGCTTTATTTAAATGACCACCAACTACGCTTCCATCTTCTCTACCAAAGTTTGCATGAAAATGTAAATATGGTTCATTATCTTTTACTGATATATTCCCTGTAAGGCTTGTCATCTCCATTTCCTCTTTATACTCACTAGAAAAATATTTCTTTTCCTTTACTTTATACAAGCCTAAAATCACATTATCTACTGCACCTATAGCTGATACAGAACCTGCACTTATAGCTTTTTCTTTGCATAATTCTGTAATTTCTGAAATTATTTCTTCTCCCTTTTCTAATTTCATTACAATTGTGTCTCCAAATACTTTATAAATCATTATAATCATTCCCTTTCTAGATATAAAGTTGTAGATATGTAAAAGAATCCTCTGCCTATTACGGTAAAGGATTCTAATTTTTACTTACATAAATAATTCTGTTTTACTAATTTAATTATTTCTTTAGCTTCATTTGCTTGTTTTTTAGGCACCTTAAAAGAAATAGGCGCACTATAAAAAGCTCCACTTGTAGCCATTACTGTATTTCCATCAACACCAATTTTAACATCAACATCAAGATCAAAATTACCTGCTGTTTCATAAGTAACACTTTTTATATTTTTCGCTGGGAAAAATTTAACCTCTACTTTTTTACCGGTTACACCTTGTACATCAACTAAATATAATCCTAAGTTAGTTAGAATTATAGAATCTCTTATAAATTGAAATGAAGCTATTATTTCTTCCCCATCTAAAATATGATCATTAACATATTTTAAATCTGCTCCCATAGTAGCATTACCAACTAGCTTATCATAAATACCCATTTCATCGCCTCCAAATCATTTATTAATATAATAATATCATATTTTTGTGTAAACCTATACTAATTTATAATATAATCTTCTAAATATTCATTAGCAATACATGAGATTTCACTCCTTAAATTGTTTAACATATTTAATTCTCCACTTTTTAAATCCCTTACCTCATTAACTATTAAATTTATACTATTATAAAACTCTTCTATTTCATCTGTACCTAATAAATCTATTTTATCTTTTATAGGCTTAGGTAAATATATATCTTCATCTATTCCTGATATCTCATATACCTCAATCTGCTCTATCATAGCCACTACTATAGTAGTTATTTCATTTAAAGTAAACTTTACTTTCTCCATTTTCTTCTCCTATTACTTTATGATAAATCATTATATCCTTAAGATAACCTTATATCAACATTAAATTAATTACATATATTTGCAAATATCCTTTATATTGTTATATAATCTAAAGGGAATATTTGTATTTTCAAAAAGGGGGGTAAATATGAAAGATAAATTTCTTAATAATCTAAGTGAAAAAATCACTCTTAACGCTTTGGGGAATAAAGAGGCTGTTATTGGTTCTATAGATGGCTTTAGCTTTACTATAGTTGCTAACAAAAATACATATAATCTTGTATTACCAGTAAAGCTTTCAGAAACTTATACAAAAATGAAGTTATTATACTTCTTAGACAACTTAAAAATTGATTATGACAAAATAAATGATATACTTTACTCTAATTCAAACATTATTGTTAGTTATACACCTAAAAAGATAAATGATCTTTATGTAGATGAATTTATTGAAATACTAAATAAAATTACTAATGAACTATCACTTAACAATCTTTCAAGTTGCTGTGGTTTATGTGGTGAAGTTGTTAGCATTTCTCCATTTGCAATAGATGGAACACTAGTGCTATGTTGTGATAACTGCAAAAATAATGTACATGCTGATATTGCTTATAAACAAGAATCTATAAGAGAGCTTCCAAACAACATTCCACTGGGAATAATAGGTGGAATACTTGGCTCTTTAATAGGTGTTGCAGTATGGATGTTTGTAAACTATTTAGGATATATCTCTGCACTTTGTGCAATACTGCTTGTATTTTGTTGTATAGCTGGATATAAAAAGTTTGGAGGTAGGATTAACATTTCAGGTGTTTTAATAACTTCATTAATTATTATACTTATGGTTTTCCTTGCAAATTACTTGTCCCTTGGAATTTCATTATATTCAGAATTTAAAGATATAGGAGCTTCTTTGTTAGATTGTTTATTAGACATTCCTGCATTACTAAAAGTTCCTGAAGTAAAAAGTGCTTTTATAAAAGACTTAGGTGTAAGCTATTTATTCACTGTAATTTCTGCAATATCAATTTTTGCCAAAACTTATAAAGAAGATAATTACAAAATTAGTACTGAAGAGATAACTTATTAAAATACAAATAAAGATACTAGATTTATATAAAATCTAGTATCTTTATTTTAAAAACCATTATTTTTACTAACATCCCCATACCAATATCCACTTTTTTTCAATGATCTCTTTAATCCATTTTCCCTGTCTACATGTACAAATCCATACTTATTCTTGAAAGCATTAGACATAGACCAATTATCCATAAGTGACCACATGTGATATCCAAAAACATTAGAGCCTTCATTTTGAGCCCTCCAAATCCACTTTAAATGTTCCTTTACAAATTCAATTCTAGCATCATCATGAATAAAACCTGCATCATCCATATCCTCAATATCACCTTTATATCTTCCAATTCCATTTTCTGAAATATATACTGGAATATTATCATATTCATCCCTTAACATTATTAAAATATCATAAATACCCTCAGGATAAATTTCCCATCCCCTATCCTTGTTAAAGATTCTATTAGGCATTTCGTAATGTTCAAAGAAATATTCAGGACTTTCTACTTTTCCTCCACTTATATGTTCTTTAGCCTTTACCCTTCTTGGAAAATAGTAATTGAATCCTAAAGTTTCTATGGTGTTATTTTTTATTAACTCTAATTCTTCTTGTGTATAAAACTCTTCTAATAAATTATATTTTTTTAATAATTCTACTAATTCCCTATTGAATTCTCCCTTTACCATAGGATCAAGGAAGCTATTTGTAAAAAATAGTTTGCAAATCTCTGATGCCTTAACATCTTCCTTATTATTATAATCTCTAGGATATACTGGTGACATACTTAATATGGTCCCAATAGTACTATCACTTCTTAAAACCCCATCTTTTCTAAGTCTTTTGAATACTTCTACAGCTTTTGCACTAGACAGTATAGTATAGTATGTAGCTTTTACACCTCTTTTTAAATCCTTTATTATTGGATAATGAAATCCATAAATATATGAACCTTCTATGGGTACTATAGGTTCATTATGAGTAAACCACTTCTTTACTCTATCCCCAAATAATCTAAAAGCAATTTCTGCATATTCTTTATATTTATCAACAACATCTAATGACTCCCAGCCACCTTTTTCTTGCATAATCCAAGGCATATCAAAATGAAACAAACAAACAAAAGGTTCTATTCCATTATCTAATAGCTTATTAATTAAATCATTATAATACTTAACTGCTTTTTCATTAACTATTCCATCTCCATTTGGTATTAACCTTGACCATGCTATAGAAAACCTAAAGGAGTTATGATTCATTTTTTTCATCATCTTTATATCTTCATCATACATATGATAAAAATCTACCGCTACTTTATTTCCCTCGCCACCAAAAAATCTTTCAGGTTCCTTCTTAAACCACACATCAAAAGTAGTATCACTTTTCCCATCACCTTCATGGGTTCCTTCTGTTTGAAGTGCTGAAATAGCAGTTCCCCAATAAAATCCTTCATTAAATTTATAATTCATATATATCCTCCATACTTTCTACTAAAATAACAGGTAGCCTAATGTTATAAACCAGGCTACCCTTTTAATTAAGCTTTCTTTAAATCCTTATACATCTCTATCATTTCTTCTACTAAACTTTTTATGATTTCTGCACTCATCATTTGATCCTCTGCATGCATTAGTATTAGTGAAAAATCCACCTTTTCTCCTGCTGCTTCTTGCTGAATTAATGATGCATGTGCGTGATGACCATCAGTTAAATACTGATTAGCTCTTTTCAAATTTTCATCAGCCATCTCATAATTGCCTTTTCTAGCTTCTCTAATTGCCTCTATAGATAATGACTTTGACATTCCTACATTACTTATTATTTCAAATGATATAAGTTCTAACCCTTCCATTACTCTTCTCCTACTTCTTCTCTATACGTTTGCCATTTGGGATTCTAAATTCCCCTCTGCTTCAGCTTGCTTTTGAGCAGATTTACTAGCAGCTATAACGAATGGAGCATAAATTAAAACACTAACAGCTAAACATATAAAGCCACATACAAGTGACATTACATCTGAACCACCTGTTCCTAAGAATGGTATTAATGGTCCTGGTGTTGTCCAAGGCACCCCATATGCTACCGGTGGCATTATTTCCAGTACCACCACAAACATATAACCCAGTAATATGTTTACAACTGGAGTAATAATAAATGGAATTATATATATCGGATTTAATACTATTGGTAACCCAAAGATTATAGATTCATTTATATTAAATAATCCTGGAGCTAAAGATAATTTTGCAATACCTCTTTGGTCTTGTGCCTTACTAAATAAAAATATGGCTATAATTAAACCTAAAGTACATCCTGATCCTCCATAGTTTGCAAAAGCATCATTCATTCCTCCCCAAGTTACTGGAAATGGAGCTCCCCATGCAGTACCATTTTGTGCAACATATGCTAAGTTTGCATTATTTGCTTCTGCAAACATAGTATCTCTAACCGCTGCAATAGTGTTTGGGCCATGAATTCCCATAACCCATAGTAATTGTGAAACTAAAGCAAATACAACAACTGAACCAACATTATTTCCAAGTTTAGTTAAAGGTCCTTGAACAACATTGTATACAATTTCGTGTAATCCACCTGGGGCAATTTTAATAACAATAAAGTTGATAATAGCGAAAGAAATTGTTACAATCATAATAGGTAGTAAAACTTTAAAAGTTCTTGCTACTGCTGGTGGAACTTGTGGTGGCATTTTAATTTCTAATTTGCTTGTTTTTGATAATCTAGACATTAACTCACCAACAAGTAAACCTACTATAATAGCTACGAATAAACCTTGCGCACCCATATATTTTGTTGCTAAGTGGTTAGCGCCTTCTACAGCAACATAGTCTGGGTAGATTATAAAGAATACTGATATAGCTGTTAATCCTGTCAATAAATCATCAGCTTTCATTATTCTTGCAAGGTTTCTAGCTACTAGAAATACAATTAATATTGCTAGTATGTCTACTGACCCCTTTAATACTGGACTAAATATTGCTTGATAATCAGCTAAATTAGGAAATATTTCTCCTAGCTTAAATATCTTAGCAATAAATCCATCTGGTGATAACAAAACAAAATTAAGTAATATCATTAGGGATCCTGCCATTGTAAGAGGGACTGTTAAAATAAATGCATCTCTTACCGCACAAATATGTCTTTGTGCATTTAGTTTTGTAGCAATTGGTACAAGAGCTTTTTCAATTCCTACTTGAAACTTGTCCATAAAACTCATTTCTTTTCCTCCTTAAATATTATTTATATCATTAAGCTAAGATTAAGAAATCTTAGCCAATGCACTCTCTAATATTGCCTTTCCATTCATTGTTCCATATAACCTCATGTCTATTACTTCTACTGGAATCCTTCCTGCAACTAAAGCGTCTACTTGTGGCTTTTGGAAACGTACTTGAGGCCCTAATAATACAATATCAACACTATCTACTACTGTTGAACATTCTGATACAGGTAATGCTTCTATATCTATTTCTATTCCTTGTTCTATTGCAGATTCTTTCATTTTATTAACTAATAAACTTGTTGACATTCCTGCTGCACATACTAATAATATTTTTTTCATAAAAACTCACTCCTTAATTTTAAAAGTTTCAATTTAGATTTATTTAAATGTCTTCACCATTACTTTTTATTACATCCTTATACCAATAAAAGCTTTTCTTCTTAATTCTTCTTAAATCCTTTACATCATTTTCATCTCTATTTACATAAACAAAACCATATCTCTTTTGATATCCATTTAGCCAACTTAATAAATCTGTAAATGACCAAGTACAATATCCCAAAAGTTCTACTCCATCAGTAACTGCTTCTTTACAAGCTTTTACATGATTTTTTAAATACTTTATTCTATAATCATCATTTATTACATCACCCTCTTGAAGCTTGTCAAACTCTCCAAGGCCATTTTCAGTAATTAAGATTGGTAATCCATATTTACTTGTTAATCTTCTTAATCCTATTCTTAACCCTGTAGAATCAATTTCCCAATCCCAATTTGTACTATCAAGATGTGGATTTTTTTTATTTTTATATACTCCTGGTATTCCTCCCTCTTCTTGAGTTCCTTTTTCACCTGAATTATTCATTCTATAATTTCTAGTCACTCCATCTAGGGGATTCATTGCAACTGTAGATGTTCTGTAATAATTTATTCCTATAAAGTCTGCCTTACCTTTTTCTAAAAGTTCTAACTCCTCATCTTCAATAACAGGAGCGATTCCTAGCTTTTCATAATTTTTAAGTGTAAATGATGGATAAGTCCCTTTACAATAAACATCTAACCACCAACTACAATTTATGTCCTCAGCATCCTCAGCTGCTAATATATCTTCTGGATTACAACTATATGGATATGTAGGTGAGAAAGCAAAGCTTGGCCCTATCATACCATTAGGTACAAATAACCTAAATGACTCTATAGCCTTTGCATTTGCAAGATTAGCTATATGATTAGCTTGTAACATTCTTTTGATATCCTTTACACCAGGTGGGTGCAAACCTTCTTTATAACCTAATCCTATAAACACATTCTGTTCATTTAAAGTTACCCAATATTTTACCCTATCTCCATATCTCTTATATAAAGTTATACAATAATTATTAAAATCTTCTATGATATTCTTAGACTCCCATCCTCCATATAAATCTTGAAGTGCTTGAGGTAAATCCCAATGATATATTGTTATGATTGGTTTTATATTGTTTTTCAATAATTCATCAATTAAGTCATCGTAAAACTTTAAGCCCTCTTCATTTACTTCTCCTCTTCCTTCTGGATATATACGACTCCATGATATTGAAAATCGATATGCTTTTAACCCCATTTCAGCCATTAATGCTACATCCTCTTTATATCTGTTATAGTGGTCTACTGCTATATCTCCATTAGTTCCCTTAAACGTTGCACCAGGAATTTTAGTATATATATCCCATATACTTTCTCCTTTGCCCCCATCATTCCAAGCTCCTTCTACTTGATAAGCAGCTGATGCTGATCCCCACAAAAAATCATCTCTGAAAGCATCCAATTTAGTATATATCATTATATCAACTCCTTTCATTCTGCCTTACAAGCTTATTATACCCCCTCTAAAGACTCTTTGTAACCCAATTAGGTCCTTAAAAAACATGTCCTACTCTTTAATAAATTGATACCCAAAAGTAACATCTTGTTTTTTTATTTATCTGTATTTTTAATAAAAAAGGTGGAGTGGATATTTATTTCCCTTGTTCCGTCGCAAGCTCCAAGTCACATGGAAACAAATATCCATCCCACGCGTACTAAAGGTAAGGAAATTATAAAATTACTATCCTTGATTTTATATTTTTTTAATATGAATTTATAATAATACCTTTGAGTTATAGTCAATTGAAATTTTATACTTTCCTAGACATTAAAAAATAAGACTCCTTACATAATAGTTCATGTAAGGAGTCTTATTACTTTAAATTCTATATTCATTATATAATTTTTTACCTATTCTCTCTATTATATATAATACCGGTAACTGTGTTGTAATATCACTGTCCCCTACCTTTACTTGTTGAATATAATATGAAAGGTTTAAGTCCGACATTTTGGCAAGGGTGCAATTCTCTGTATTGGTAATACTAGCAACTGTGCAGCCTTCCTTTTTTAATCTAGTAACATGATCAATAATAGTTGGAGTCTCTCCACAAACTGATAGTGCTATAACTAAAGCATTAGTAGAGTAATATCTAAAATTTGTAGGGAAAAATGGGTCATCTATATGTACTGCAAATTTTCCTATGGAAGAAAGATACCTAGCTGCATACTTACACAATATTCCCGAAGAGCCTATTCCAACAAAAATCACTGTATTGGCGTTTTTAACCATATTACATAGTCTGTCCAATTTGTAATCTAAATCACTATTATCTATACCCTTAAGAAAGTTTACTATCTCTGATGCATCATCACTTACTTTTTTTATATTTTCTTCTTCTATATACATTTTAAATCTAACTTTAAACTCTGAAAATCCTTCACATTTTAGTTTCTTGCAAAATCTTAGAATAGTAGTTGTTGATACATGAGCTTCATCTGCTAATTCCCTAATTCTCATATACATAACTTTTTTTCTATTCATCATTATATAGCTATATAATGAAAGCTCTAACTCATTTAAACTTTGTATAACCTCATAATTAAACATATTACTGTCAACCCCATTCGTCATTAATCGTTTACAAAAACATTATAACTAACTTCTGCTTAATATACTAGTTTTTTATACAAAATTAAGATTTAACATTTATTATTGCTCCAAATATATTAGCATCATTATTATATTTGCATGCTCTTATATCAGTAGTAATAACATCCGAACATAAAAACTCAATACATTTTTCCTTGTATTTCTCTTTTAATAAATTAATAAACCAATCCTCCTCAGAGATGCCTCCACCTATACATATTACCTCTGGATTGTAAAAGGTTGTCATTGTAATTAACTGAACAATTATATTATTCATCCAATCTTCAACTGATTCAATTGCCTTCTCCTCACCATTCTTATATCTAAAAGTAACTTCACTTCCAAACTCGACTTTGTCTTTATCATCTACTTTTGAATTATATATTGAAACTAGAGCAGTTATTGAGGCATAATCACCTAATCTATCTATTTGTTTAGTTTTTAAGTTCATGAATGCTAAGTGATGAAATTCTCCTGCAAAAGAATCTTTTCCAAAAACAACTCCATTACTATCACATACACACCCACCAGTACCTGTCCCTATAATAAGAAATGCAGATGAACTACTTCCTTTAGCATTACCTATTTTGAATTCACAAAGCCCTGCTGACTTTGCATCATTTATTGATGCCACAATTTTTCCTGTTCTTTTATTAACTTCATTGTTAATATTGGTGCCATACATAATGCGAACATTAGGTGCTGCATAAGATTTCACATTAGACTCTTTATCTATAAGGCCTGGGGCACTTATTCCAATACTTTCAACTTCATGTAAATCTCCCATATTGGAACAAAGATAATCATAAAATCCATCCTTATCAGCAAACTCAACAGACTTTACCTTCCACTTATTAATAATGTTAAACTCTTCATCTACCTTAGCATACTTTATGAAAGTTCCACCTATATCTACACCCAAATAATGTTTCTTCATCATAAATCCCCCTTTGTACTTCTATTAATTTTATTAGTGATACTTATTTAAAAATACTACATATTATAAAAAATTAAACCTACTATATTACTTTAGTTACAAACTAAACATATTAGTAATTTGTTTTTTATTAAAAACATCCTGTTTTTTTACATACAAAAAGGGATTAGATATGCATCTATCCCTTTTTCATTTTATTCTATTGTTATTAAAGTCTCTTCTGTTATACTCGCCTCTTTATGTGCTGGTAAATCTATAAACATCTCACCTTCAAGCTTCTTAAATGCTACAGAAAGCATTAACTTAATTCTATTTAATTGATTCACCTCTGAAGCTCCTGGATCATAATCTACTGCTACTATATTGGATTCAGGATATTTTTCCTTAAGTGCCTTTATCATTCCTTTACCTGTTACGTGATTTGGTAAGCAAGCAAATGGTTGCATACAAATTATATTAGACGTACCACTTTCAATAAGTTCTATCATCTCTCCTGTTAAGAACCATCCTTCACCAGTTTGATTTCCTAAAGAAAGTATTTGTGATGCCATTTTTCCTAAATCTTTAATATGAGCTGGAGCATGGAATCTCTTAGAGTCATTTAAAGCCTTCTTCATAGTTTTTCTATAGCTTTCTAAGAACTCTATGACCATCATATATATATTTCTCTTAACCTTACTTTCACCAAGACATTTATACTTAAAGTCCTCATCATATGCTGTGTAGAAGAAGAAGTCCATTAAATCTGGCATTACTGCTTCAGCACCGTTTTCTTCAATTATATCAACAACATTATTATTAGCTGTTGGATGGAATTTAACAAGAATTTCTCCTACTAAACCAACCTTAGGCTTCTTTATATTTAATAACTCTAACTCATCAAATTCTTTAACTATTTGTTTTATATTTTTATTAAATGTTCTCTTGCTACCATTCTTAACATTTTCTTTAGCTATTTCATTCCACTTTTTATATAAAGCATTAGCAGATTCCTTTACTTTTTCATAAGGTCTTGTAGCATATAAAACTCTCATGAATAAATCCCCATAAACCATCCCCATAATAGCTCTATTAATTAAAGGTAGAGTAATTTTAAACCCTGGTTGTTTTTCAAGCCCTACAGCATTTAAAGATAATATAGGTACTTGTGGAAATCCTGCTTCCTTTAATGCTTTCTTTAAGAACCCAACATAATTTGTTGCTCTGCATCCACCCCCTGTTTGAGTAATAATGACAGAGGTATTATTAACATCATATTTACCTGATTTTAAACCATGTATTATTTGTCCTACAACTATTATTGATGGATAACAAGCATCATTATTAACATACTTTAATCCTTCTTCTACAGCCTCACTATCTATAGCAGGAAGCACTTCTAAATTGTAACCACATGACCTTACTGCCTGTTCTATTATATCAAAATGAATTGGAGACATTTGAGGAGCAATAATAGTATGTTTTCCCCTCATTTCTTTTGTAAATGTAGGATTTCTAAACTCTATTTTTTCCTCTACAGGCACATATCCATTTCTTTCTCTTTCTTCCATAGCAGCCTTTAAAGATCTTATTCTTATTTTAGCAGCTCCTAAATTGTTACCTTCATCAATTTTTAAGCATGTATATATCTTTCCTTTAGAAGAAAGAATTTCTGAAACTTGATCTGTTGTAACTGCATCAAGACCACATCCAAAAGAATTAAGTTGAATTAATTCTAAGGAATCATTCTTAGCTACAAAACTCGCAGCCCTATATAATCTTGAATGATACATCCACTGATCAACAACCCTTAAAGGCGAATCTAATTCTCCTAAATGTGCCACACTATCCTCTGTTAATACAGCCATATCAAAGGAGTTAATTATATCAGGTATTCCATGATTAATTTCTGGGTCAATATGGTATGGTCTTCCTGCTAAAACTATACCCTTCTTTCCAGTTTCCTTTAAATATTCTAATACTTCTTTAGCTTTATTTCTTATATCATTATCAAAGTTTTCTCTCTCTTTATAGGCCTCTTCAACTGCCTTTCTTGCTTCATCTATAGTTACATTAAAGTCCTTAAATTCTTCAACTATTCTTTCTGACAATACATCTTTTTCTTCTAAATTTAAAAATGGTTGAATAAATTTAATATTCTTCTCTTTTAACACATCCATATTATTTCTTATCACTTCTGGATATGATGTTACCATTGGACAATTATAGTGATTATTTGCATCCTTAAACTCTATTCTCTCGTAAGGAATACATGGGTAGAATATATTTTTTATCCCCCTATTTATTAATGCCATAATGTGTCCATGAGCAATTTTTGCTGGATAACAAGCAGACTCAGATGGTATTGTTTCTATTCCAAGCTCGTATATACTCTTACTTGAAACTGGAGAAAGCTCTACTCTAAATCCTAAATTAGTTAAAAGTGTAAACCAAAATGGGTAGTTTTCATACATATTAAGAACTCTTGGTAATCCTAAAGTCCCCCTTTTGGCTTCATCTTTCTTTAATGGAATATAATTAAAGGTTCTTTTAAATTTATACTTGTACATATTAGGAACTTCTTCTTTTATCTTATCTATTCCTAATCCTTTTTCACATCTGTTTCCAGAAATAAATTCTTCATCTGTAGAGAATTTATTAATTGTTAAAAGACAGTTATTTCCACAGCGACCACATCTCCTAAAGTCAGAAGTCATTTGGAAGCTATCAACCTTTTCCTTTGAAAGAATAGTAGACTTTTCTCCTTCTACATATCTTTCCTTAGAAATAATAGCTGCTCCAAAAGCTCCCATAAGCCCAGCTATATCTGGTCTTACTGCTTCTCTTCCAGATATAAGTTCAAAACTTCTAAGAACGGCATCATTATAGAATGTACCACCTTGAACTATTATCTTTTCTCCCATTTCTTTTTCATCACGTATTTTAATAACCTTAAACAATGCATTTTTTATTACTGAATATGAAAGTCCAGCTGAAATATCTGCTATTTCTGCCCCCTCTTTTTGGGCTTGTTTAACTCTGGAATTCATAAACACAGTACACCTTGATCCTAAATCAACTGGTGATTTTGACTTAATTGCTTCCTTAGCAAAATCCTCCACCCTCATATTTAGTGATTTACCAAAGGTTTCAATAAAGGACCCACATCCTGACGAACATGCTTCGTTAAGTAAAATTGAGTCTATAACTCCATTTTTTATTCTAAGACACTTCATATCTTGTCCACCAATGTCTAGTATAAAGTCAACTCCAGGCAAGAAGTAATCTGCTGCCTTATAATGTGCAATTGTTTCAATTTCTCCTATATCTATATGTAATGCAGCTTTAATCAAAGCTTCACCGTATCCTGTTACTGCTGAGTTAATAATTTCTACTCCTTGTGGCAACTTAGAATATAGGTCTTTTAATATCTCTATAACCTTCTTTAAAGGATTTCCTCCATTACCACCATAAAAATCATAAACAATTTCTCCATCTTTATTAATTAACACCACTTTTGTTGTAGTAGATCCTGCATCTATACCTAAGAATACACCACCTCTACAATCCTCTAGTTTTCCTCTTTTTGCTTTTGATTTAGAGTGTCTCTTTTCAAATTCATCATAATCACTTTGTAATTTAAATAATGGTGATAATCTATCTACTTCCTCTTCATTTATATTTGATATATTTTCAACTTTCTTATGTAATTCTTTAAAGCTAATAAATTCTTTATTTCTTGATAAAAGTGCAGCACCTATAGCAACAAAAAGCTGAGGGTTTTCAGGAAAAATCACTTCATCATCCTTTAAACCTAAAGTTTCAATAAATCTTTCTCTTAATTCAGATAAAAAGTATAATGGCCCTCCTAAAAATGCTACATTTCCCTTTATAGGCTTTCCACAAGCTAGTCCACTAATAGTTTGATTAACAACAGCTTGAAGTATTGATGCAGCTATGTCCTCTGCTTTAGCTCCTTCATTAATTAATGGTTGCACATCAGTTTTAGCAAAAACTCCACATCTAGAAGCTATTGGGTATATAACACTATGTCCCTTTGATAATTCATTTAACCCCATTGCATCAGTGTTTAATAGAGTTGCCATTTGGTCTATAAACGCACCTGTACCACCTGCACAAGTACCATTCATTCTCTGTTCTATTCCGCCTTTAAAATATGTAATTTTGGCATCTTCTCCACCTAATTCAATTGCCACATCTGTTTCTGGTATAACTTCTTCTACTGTTTTAGTACACGCTATTACCTCTTGAATAAAGTCTACATCTAACCACTTTGATACAGAAAGCCCTCCAGAACCTGTTACGCCTACTGTAATTTTGCACTCTCCAACAACATCATAAGCCTCTTTTATTAAATTAATTATTGTGCTTCTAATATCAGAAAAATGCCTTCTGTATTCACTGTAAACAATATTCTCATTACCATCTAATACTATTAATTTTACTGTAGTCGACCCCACATCTAGCCCCATATTATATTTTTTCATAAATACACCTACTTTAGTAAATTTTGCCCCAAACTATATTATAGACTCCTTGAAACTTATTTCAAGAAAAGCACCGAAAATTTAAGAATGATTTAAAGATTTGTAACATTTGTTTACTATTGTAATTATTTATTTATATTATGAATATTCATAGAAAAATATGTATATATTATATTGCCAATGTCTATAATCATAATGAACTTATATTTTATACTTATGGAGGAAACTATGAATTTTTTTAGCGAAGGTAATAAACTTTACAATTCTCAAGATTATTTAAGAGCTATAGATTGTTATAAAAGAGCTGTTTCTAAAAAAGAAAATGAAGCTTGCTCCTACTATAATGCTGGTGTTTGCTTCATTAAACTTAAAGATTATGACAATGCTATTACCATGATACAAAATGCTCTGTCTCTTCAAAAAGATAGCAAGTATTACTTTAACTTAGGGTATTGCTATGCCATGAAAGAGGATTCTAATAAAGCTTTAGTTAACTTTAATATGGCTTGGGCATTAAATAATGATGATGATGACTGTGAAAAAGCAATTAAACTAATAACATCTAAAATCAGAAATAAGTAAATAACATTTCACATTCTTATATGTAGAAGACCGAAATCAATTTCGGTCTTTTCTTTTTATATTTTAGTTATAACCATATAAAAAATCCATTTTGCTCCAATATTCTTAAAAAATATCTTGGCTATATCTAATTTCATATACCTTAAAAAAGGAGCCAAATAACTTTAGCTCCTTTAAAATTCTCCTGCTATATTTTTAGTTCTGTGTGTTTCCTCAAAGTTTGATGAATCAAAATAATTACCTGAAATATAAAAAGTTGGATCTACATTTATCCACTTGCCTTCATCTTCAAGATATACCTGATTCCATGCATGACTTACAAACTCACTTCCATTGTAAGCATCACCTACAATAATTCTATTTTTTAATCCTATAGCATTACACATAGCTGTATAAAGACAAGCATAATCAAAACAAATTCCTCTTTTATCTCTAAAAGTTGGTATTGCTCCACTTTCAAAGGATGATGTATTTTCCATTATAGAATCTGCCTTTTCATCATCATAAATCACATTGCTTCCAACCCATCTATAAATACTTCTAGCTTTTCCTCTATCACTAGTATCTCTAGAAACTAATGCTTTTGCTTTATTATCTATGCTTGCATTAGATTTAACCCCTTCATCTAAGGTAATACCATTATAATAAATAATTTTATTGCTAGATATATTCTCCTTTAGTCCATTTGAAATAACTTGAACCTTTTTACTATCTACCATTTCCTCTAGTTTATCATAAGGCTTAAGTCCATCTAATATGCCTACTCTATAGCTTGAACTTACTAAATTATTATATAAAACTAAGGGAATACATATTAAAACAATAAAAATAATTCCCCTTATAAATCCAAATATAATAGAAAAAATTATAAGAAAAGGGCTATTATGTCTTAGTTTGTTTAAAGCAGAATTTAGTGAAAATGAATGAACCAATTTAAGTACTGAATATATAATAAACTTAACCACAGCAAATATTCCCACTAATAAAATAACATGAACTATTCCATTATCTCTTATTGAATTTTGAAATACTTTAGCTAATAAGTTACCAACCATAATATCAAACTTTTCATAATAAGAAAGAATTATGAAAAATGTAACTATAGTTGAACACCCTGATAAAATTGGGTCTACTGCTTCGTTTAGATCTCTACTATATACTACTTTTCTAACACAAGTAATTATAGAAAAAATAATTATCCCCAAACAGACTAGCTGTTGAATATCTAAGTTAAATAAATCCATAGGCTCACCCTTACTCTAATTCTTCTACATTGACAACTTCCTTAACTACCTCTTTTACCAAAGAATAGTCATACCCCCTACCTACTAAAAATCTACATAGTTTATTCCAAATCTTATATTTATCACTTTCTCTTTTAGAAATTGCTAGGTACCTTTTTCTAGCCAACTCTAGTGCTGCTTCTTTTTCTTCATCTTTATCTATTGTTTCTAATGCACTTTCTATATCCTCTTGGTCTACTCCTTTTTTCATAAGGGCATATTTTATTCTCCCTCTACCTTGGGTTTTAGACCTATCCTTAACGTACATCTTTGTATAAGCTTCATCATTTATAAACTTGTATTCACTTAAAAACTCTAAGGTTTTATCTATCTCATCTTTTTCATAACCTTTTTCAAAAAGCTTTTCTTTAATTTCTTTTTCAGTTTTATAGCTTCTTTCTACTATTCTTAAAGCTGTATTCTTACACTTTATTATATTGTCCTCTTTAACTACTTCTTTTAGCTTTTCTTCATTTATTACTAAGTCTTTCCTTAATCCCTCTCTATATACAAGTTCTGCACTTACAGAAAAGGCATAGGCTTCATCAATATAAATATTAACCCTATCTTTTGTTCTTTTTTGAGCTTCTATCTTAGTTATTTTGCTCATTTATAATCTACTCCTTTGGAGATGTTAAAATATGAATTGTAGGATCTTTTAGTACCAACTTTGATACTTTATAAATTTTATCCTTATTTAAATTATTTAAACCTTCCATATCCTTAACAAACTCATAAATATCTTCATCTTCAAGCTCCTGATGTAGTATATAGTTACAAAGTTCAGCAGAGTCCTCTAAAGTTGATATTACTGCAGTTTTATGGACCTTTTTCATTATAGCTAAGTCCTTATTACCTATTTCTATATTTCCATTAACTACATTATTTAATGTTTCATCAATTGCTCTTATAGCCTCTTCCACATCTTCATCAGAAACTGCAGTGTATACATATAAAGTCTTAACGTTCTTTGTCATATCTAAATGTGTATAGATATCATAAGCAAGTCCTTTTTTTTCTCTTACCTCTCTAAAAAGCAATGAATTAGAGCTTTCACCTAATCTGTGATTTAGTATTCTAAGTGCTAACTCATCATTCTTATCTAAATGATAAAATGTATATAAATAAACTATAGTACTTTGCTCCATGTCGTTTTTATAGCTTACTTTCTTTAGTGGAATATTATCTTCACAAATTACAGGATGTTCTACTTCCTCTGCCCCTTGCCAATTAGAAAATTCTCTACTAATTAACTCTTTAGCATCTTCATGTTCCATAGATGATACCATTGTTATTAAGCTGTTTTTAGGAGTGTAATACTTATTATAAAACCTTTTAATATCATCCCTTTTTAATCCTTTAACAACTTCTTCTAATCCTGTAACATCATATCTTAATGGACTACTATTAAAAGCCACTTCATTTACTCTTTTAAAACTTAAATCCTCTATATCATCCTTGCTTGTTCTCATTTCTGCGAGAATTACCCCTCTTTCCCTCTCTATCTCTTCTTCTGGAAAATTAGATGAAGTAATCATATCTCCTAATAATATACAAGCATTCTCTAATTCTTCACTTAAGCAACTTATTGTATATACTGTAGAATTATAATCTGTATATGCATTATATTCTCCGCCTAAAGATTCAAGCTCATCATTAAGCTCTTCATTATTTCTTTTATTTGTCCCCTTAAAAAGCATATGCTCAATAAAATGACTTATTCCCTTTTCTTCTAAGGACTCATATATTGCACCCACTTTAACTCCTAAATTTATAGAAGCTATTTGAGTATCTTTCTTTATAGTTAATATTTCCAAACCATTATCTAAATAGTGTTTTTTCACATCAAAATTCAGCTTAAGCATCAATTATCTCCTTATCAATCATTGTATCTATATAATATAAGCTTTTTTACCTAACTTTACAATATATAATTACATTATTCTATTTTATATCCTCGGAATTTTCTATATAATGTACATAAGGTATATGATAATAACTTTAACTTCTTATACAAACAATAATGAAAGGAGTTTTTATACTATGAGAAAAAATATTTTAATTGTTGAAGATGAAATAAGAATAAGGTTTCTATTAAGAGATTATTTCCAAAAGGAAGACTTTTTAGTATATGAAGCTGAAAACGGTAAAGAAGCTTTAGAAATCTTTAAAAGTAATAAAATCGACCTTATAATTTTAGATATAATGATGCCTGTAATGGATGGATTAACTGTATTAGAAAAAATACGAGAAGTATCAACAATTCCTGTTATTTTACTTACTGCTAAGGGGCAAGAAGAAGATAAACTTCAAGGATATGACTTTGGAGCTGACGATTATATTACAAAACCTTTTAGTCCTAAGGTTTTAGTTGCAAAGGTAAAGGCTTTGTTAAAAAGGACTAGTGAAAAAATAGATTCAAGTACCCAAAACTTTAATGGGTTAGTAATAAATAAACTTTCCAGAGAAGTAAAAATAGATGAAAATATACTTTCATTATCCCCAAAAGAATATGAACTTCTTATATATTTGGCCTCTAATGAAGGTATTGCTTTAAGTAGAGATAATATATTAGATAATGTTTGGGGAATAGATTACTATGGGGATATTAGAACAGTAGATACCAATGTTAAAAGATTAAGAGAAAAATTAGGAGATAAAGCTAACTATATAGTTACTGTTAGAGGTAGCGGATATAAATTTGAGGTGAAATAATGAAGAATAACTTATCAAAAAAAATATTCATCATTACTCTTAGCCTTTTACTTGGGTTAATGATTGTTATATTTATATTTCAAACCTTCTTTTTTCAAAGCTTTTATGAATTAAAGAAAAAGAATAATTTAGTTAAAGATATTAATAGGTTTACTTCCTTATATGCTAATCAAACTCAAGATTATAATAGCATTGGCAAAGCATTAATTATATTAGAAAGTGAAACAAATTCAAGAATAGGTATTTTCTCTTCCATTACTGGAGATACACTTTATATCTCTGATTCCTACAGTGAAGATACAGCCTATGTTAGAACACTAAAACAACTATTGAAAAATAATAATTTAAGAAAAGAGATTATTGCATCAGGAAAACCTCAAACCATAGATTTTATAGACCCTAATAGTAACAGTACGAAAATTGGTGTTTTGGCTCCTATGAGTTTATATTCTACTAATGATTCAATATTAATTTCAGTTACATCCATTCAACCTATTCAAGAAGCTTCTGATGTTATAAGGGAATTTTATTCTTACATATTTATAGGTTTCATATTTATATCAATATTACTTTCTACTGTATACACTAATCTTATATCTAAACCACTTATAAAAATTAATAATGTTGCTAAAAAGATGTCCCAAATGAACTTTAATGAAAAATGTAAAATTGACAGAGAAGATGAAATTGGAAATCTTGCTAGTACTTTAAACTTTTTATCAAGCAATTTAGATGGAGCCCTTCAAGACTTAAAAGAAAAGAATAAGAAACTTGAAGAAGATATAGAAAAAGAAAGAAATCTAGAGATTATGAGAAAAGACTTTGTTGACTCTGTTAGCCATGAATTAAAAACTCCAATAGGTATAATAGAAGGATATGCTGAAGGTCTTAAAGATGGTATTGTTTCTGGAGATAACGCCCTAGAATACCTGGAGACAATAATTGATGAATCAAAAAAAATGAGCATTCTAGTCACAAATATGCTTGAAATATCTAGACTTGAATCAGGTGTTATAAAACCAAACTTAGAAATTTTTAATATTAATAGATTAATTAAAAACTTAGTAAATAAATTTACTATTGAAGCAAATGAAAATGGATTAAGAATAATTTTTGATGAAAAGACTGACTTCTCATATGTAAAGGCAGATAGATTTAAGATGGAACAGGTTTTAACAAACCTTATAACTAATGCAATAAAATATACTCCTGAAAATAATGATATTGTTGTATCTATCTCCATGAAAGATAGTTTTTATGAAATATCTGTAATAAACTATGGTATTCAAATAGATAAAAATGATATAGATAAACTTTTCAATAAGTTTTATAGAATAGATAAGGCTCGTAGTAGAAATAAAAATAGCACAGGTCTTGGCTTGTCTATAGTAAAAAACATACTAGATATTCACAACTTTAATTACTCTTTAAATAATATTGAAAATGCTGTAGAATTTAAATTTCTATTACCTGTAGAAAATCCACCTGAAGAATAGGTAAATAGTAACTTAGTCCCTATTTTAGGGAAAAAGGTCCTAACTTAAGCATATTCTGTTGATTTATGTAACTTAGTTATATATACTTGTATTGTAAGATTATTCCTAGCAGATATGGAAGTTTACACAACGTCACAACTCCCCAAGAACCCTATATCATAAAGATACTACTCTCCCAGGTAGTATCTTTTTTTATTCCGTATTATTTGACATAATTTTTGTAACTTTTTATTATACGTATTGTTAAATATAGGTTAAAGCTCTTAGAATTGTTAACTTTTAATTATAAAATAGTATTGTACATTAAATTTATGTAAAAATTATATATTCGAAGGAGCGAAAATTTTGGACACATTTAACATTTTCATTGAAGTATTTGGTGGTTTAGGTTTATTCCTTTTTGGAATGAAACTTATGGGAGATGGCTTAGAAAATGCCGCAGGAGAAAAACTAAAAAGTATATTAGAAAGAGTTACTAGCAATAAATATATAGGAGTACTTGTAGGTACTATTGTAACAGCAGTTATCCAGAGTTCTAGTGCTACTACAGTTATGGTTGTTAGTTTTGTAAATGCTGGACTAATGACATTAATGCAAGCTGCTGGTGTTATAATGGGTGCTAACATTGGGACAACCATTACAGCTCAAATGGTTTCCTTAGATTTAGATAAAATAGCACCAATATTTATAGGCCTTGGTGCTATTGGTTTATTAGCCCTAAAGAAAAAAAGAGCTAGAGATATTTCATCTATAGCCTTAGGTTTTGGTATTTTATTTATGGGAATGGGAGTTATGTCATCTTCATTAAATCCTATCACCCAATCAGATGCCTTTAGAAATGTAATTTATATAATTGGAAATAATAGATTTTTAGGTGTTTTAGCTGGCCTTGGAATGACTGCAATAGTTCAAAGTTCCTCTGCTACTACTGGTATTTTAGTTGCTTTAGCAACAACTGGTTCTATAGATATGAATGTAGCACTTCCAATAATTTTAGGCTGTAATATAGGTACATGTGTAACAGCTTTACTTGCTTCAGCTGGAGCTAATAGAACTGCAAAAAAAGCAGCTCTTATTCACTTATTCTTTAATGTTATTGGTGTAGTTATTTTCATTCCATTTATGACTCCATTAATTTCTTTAATTGAAAGTATAGATCCAGGTAATGTTGCTAGACAAGTTGCAAATGCACATACTATATTTAATATTTCTGTAACTATAGTACTATTACCTCTAGCTAAATACCTAGTTTTACTTGCTAATAAACTTTTACCAGGTGATGAAATTATCGAAAAAGATGGTGCTATCTATTTAGATAAGAATTTACTTGAAACACCTGTTGTAGCAAGTTCCCAAGTTTTTAAAGAAACTATAAGAATGGGTGAAATAGCTAAGAAAAATATAGAAGCAGCAATGGATGCATTCTTAAATAATAATGAAAAGAATATAGAGCAAGTCTATAGAAGAGAAAAAATAATAAATAATCTAGAGAGAGAAATAACAGACTACTTAGTAGATTTATCATCCTATGATTTACCTGTAACAGATAGTAAGAACTTAAGTGCTACTTTCCATGTTATAAATGACATTGAAAGAATTGGTGATCATGCTGAAAATATAGTTGAATTGGCTACTGATAAAATAAATAATAATATTTCTATTGGTACTGATGCGAAAAATGAATTAATAGCTATGTATGAAAAAACTTTAGAAGCTTTGACTTTAGCTATTGAAAGCTATAAGAATGAAGATAATATAGAAGCATTAAATATTAAAAAGATAGAAGAATCCATAGATAAATACGAAAAGGATCTTAGAGAAAACAATATTAGAAGATTAAATGAACACTCTTGCTCTGCAAACTCAAGTACAATTTTCCTTGATTTAATAAGTAACTTAGAGAGAATTGGAGACCATTCAAATAATATTGCAGCTGCAGTGAGAGAAAGATAGATAAAAAGATAAGCAGGTTAATTAGGATAATAGAGATTAGGAGGAGAAATTGCTTTGCGATTTCTGTTCCATATAATCCCCCATTTTAGAATATTCATCAATACAATTGCTATTGTGCGTCTTAGTCAACACTCACTTAAAAGAACTTTGCCATAGGCAAAGTTCTTCCTTCACTTTATTATCTTTATTCTCTCTTAATAAGATAACTTTGCCCTAAGTAAAGTTATTTTAAATATACCCTCCATCCACTCTAAGTATCTGTCCTGTAATATAACTTGAATCATCTGAACATAAAAATACTGCTGTCTTTCCTATTTCTTCAGGTAGTCCAAACCTTCCAACTGGAATCTCATTTTCTAGTTCTTCTCTTTCCTCTTGACTTAAAAATGAATTCATCTTTGTATCTATAACACCTGGTGCTATAGCATTAACTCTTACATTAGATGGAGCCATTTCCTTTGCTAAGGCTTTTGTGAATAAGTTTAATCCACCCTTTGATGTAGAATATAAAACCTCACAGGAAGCTCCTACTTCTCCCCACATAGAAGAAATATTTAAAACTGCTCCACCTTTTCCAAGCATATGAGGTATTGCTAACTTTGTAAGATACATTGCTCCTAAAAGATTTGTGCTAATTAACCCTTCAATATCTTCCCTTGTTGCATCCATAAATAATCCTAATGTACTTCTTGCTGCATTATTTACAACTATATCAACTTTACCAAAATGCTCTAAAGTTTTATTAATTATCTCCTCTGCTCCTTCAAAAGAAGAAACATCCCTCTTTACAGCATATGCTACTCCCCCTAGCTCCCTTAAAGCTTCTAGAGTTTCCTTTGCACCCTCTTCATCCTTAGAATAATTAATTACAACGCTAGCTCCCTCTTTTCCTAATTCAATAGCTATAGCTCTTCCTATTCCTCTTGAGGCACCAGTAATAATGGCTACCTTACCTAATAACTTTGACATCTTTCTTTACCTATCCTTACTTTAATGTATCTATTAAAAATGATAATGCATTTTTATAGTATATTTTTTCTATTTCATCTATTGTAAAACCTTCTTTTTCTAAGGCTTGTGCTAATTTTCCCATTTCAGAAGCATCTTTAACTTCCACTTCATTTCCTATACCATCAAAATCACTACCTAATGATATAACATCTATTCCACCAACATTTTTTATGTGCTTAATATGTGAAACCAAGTCCTTTATTTGAGTAACTTTTTCATAACCTACAAAGTCTGCACAGAAGTTAATTCCCATAATTCCACCTTTTTCTGATAACTTTTTAATCATATCATCGGTTAAATTTCTTGGGTGCCTTTTTATACTTCTGCTATTTGAATGTGTTACTATAAATGGTTTCTTGCAATTTTCTACTAAATCATAGAATCCTTTATCTGAAAGGTGTGATGCATCAGGAACTATTCCTAATCTCTCCATCTCCTCCACCATTTCTATACCTTTAGGTGTAAGTCCCTTATCCTTATATAAAAATTCATAGTTAGGGTATCCTAAACTATTTTTATAGTTCCATGTTAAGGTAATAAATCTAACTCCATAATCATAAACCTTTTGAATATTATCTATGTTCCCTTCAAGGGTTTCTCCCTCTTCTATTGAAAGAAATGCTCCTATCTTTTTATCCTTTTCAGCCTTTGATAATTCATCTACATTCCTAACTAAAGTTATATCCTTTTTATTCTTGGCTAACTCTTTTTCTAGGTTTCTATACATAATTTGAAACTCTAAAAATGGATTTTTAACTTCTCCTATATCTATAAAAAATGCAAATACTTGAGCTAAAGCTCCACCCTTTTTCATTTTTTCAATATCAATTTTAAAACTATTACTTTTTAGTCCATCATTTTCATATAGCATTCTACCAGCTGTATCACAATGTAAATCAATATACTTCATAACTATTTCCCCTTTTTTCTTTACTCTTCTACATATTTCAGATATTCATCCACCCTTTCTGGACCACCTAAAATATTTCTCCTTATGTATAAGGTATTATCATCTCTAACATCTATTATCCATTTAACTAATGCTATAAGTCCACTACTAATTTCTATTGTACTTATAGAATAGGGTAAAACGCAACATCCATCATTAAAATACAAGCCTTTTCCTAACTTAGGAAACCTACTTTCATGAGTATGTCCACAAATAATAAATTTATTATATTCTTTGCTCCACTCAGCTAATTTCTTATCTACTTTACCACCTTTTTTATAGTTATTAGCTGGACTAGTTGGAGCTTTAAACCCTGCAATACCTTCCATGTATCTCCAAAGGTGCCTTACTAAAAACTTGCTTACAGGTGCAAATTCATAATTCATAAAATCTAGCTGATGCCCATGGGTTATGAATATCTCCTTCTTACTTGGCTCATGTCTTAAAACTATACTTTCTTTAAATTTAATTTTATCCAATAAATATATTAAGTCTTCACCAAAGGCCCTATCTATTTTATGAAGCTTTCTTTTTTGCTTTTCTAAATATTCTTTAGATGCTTTCTTACCATCATGGTTCCCATAAAGCATATGAAGTCTTCCATGTTTATTAAATTTATTTAATATTTGAAAAACATCTCTATAATTATAAGAAATATCTCTATAACATTTATTTTTCCATAGTTCATCTCCATCTCCTGCTTCAATAAGTGTATATCCTTCTTTATAATAGTAATTTAAAGCTGCTACATATATATTTTTATTGCTCATTAATGAATCAGCATAGCTTCCATCTCCTCTATGAACATCGCTAATTACAACTATTTTAGATTCTCTATCAAAGGGTATTCTATCACTTATATTGTATAGCTTTAATAATTTATTAGGAGTCATACTATCCCTTCTTATAATTACTCATTATAACATTATATGAAAATAAAACTAAACAGTGATTACTCCTAAATAATTTTAAAGGAGAAACTGCAAAGCAATTTCTCCTTTAAATATCAACTATTCATCTTTTATTATTAAACTTATTTCTCCAGTTTCAAGAGTCTTTTTAACATCAATAACTCTTTGATTACTTGAGCCTCTATATTTTAGTTTTATGTCCCTATTTTCTAGCTGAAAGCGTCCATCAATAAGAACATCAACTTGTTGAAGAATTCTTCTCTTCTTTTCATCATTAATTATATTTTCATAAATATAACCTGACCAAAGCCAAATATCTTTCCCTGTTTCTTCTTTAACTCTTTTTAAAAGATTTACTAAAGAATCATCCATAGTTTGTTCCATTGGCTCTCCACCTAGAATATTTACTCCCTTAATATTAGGATTTTTAACATAGGATAAAAATTCATCTTCTATCTCTTTTGTCCAAAGTTCTCCACTATTAAAATCTTGAAGATCTTTGTTAAAACATCCTTCACAGTTATTTGTACATCCTGTAACAAAGAGAGTTGTTCTTATATCTGGTCCATTTGCTACATCAAATTTTCTTATTTTTGCATATCTCATGAAAACACCTTCTTATAAATGAAGTACTCTATCTCCTATTTCAGCCGTTCTTCCTTTATTCCAGAAATTTGTTCCTATATCGTACCACCGTTGGTTTCCCAATACTTTAACACCTTATATAAGGTCGGACTAGACTATCCCTTTACAATATGTTCATTACACATGTATTACCATTATAGTCGTTGAGCCTTCTCCATATTTTTAGGAGCTTGGTTGCGGATTGTCCAATCCTAATGCCTTTTTACCATACCTAAGCAATTACTCTTAGCCATAATACTATTTCTAATATTACTTGGTAGCATTAAGCTCTAAGGATGTCCCCGCAGTTTCGGTAATTTAACGTGAGCCTATATTGTTAACCCACAAGTTCTTCTCATTACTTGCATTTCGCTTTCTTCTCTATTACCACATGATGGACAGTACCATTCTAAGTTTTCATCTAACTTAATTTCTCCTGTATATCCACAACTATAGCATATATCAGGTTTTGTATTGATTTCTGCATATTGAATATTGTGATAAATGAAGTTAATTAGGCTTTCTACAGCTTCTACATTTCTTGTTAAATCAGGCACTTCAACATATGAAATACAACCACCTAAACTAATACCATGGAATTGAGATTCAAACTTAAGCTTAGAGAAAGCATCTATTTCCTCACATACATGAACATGATATGAGTTTGTATAATAAAGTCTGTCTGTTACGTTCTTTATTTCTCCAAATCTAGCTTTATCTAATCTACAGAATCTATAAATTAAGTTTTCTGCTGGTGTTCCATATAAACCAAAACCTAATCCTGTTTCCTTCTTCCACTCATCACATGCATCCTTCATATGGTTCATAACTTCAAGTGCAAACTTCTCTCCTTCTTGAGTTGTATGGCTTACCCCTAGCATTGATTGAACCATTTCATGTACTCCTACATATCCAAGGGATAATGTTGAATATCCTTCATTAAGAAGCTTGTCTATAGCTTCACCCTTCTCAAGTCTAGCAATTGCACCATGTTGCCAGTGAATTGGCGAAACATCTGAAACTGTACCTAATAACATATTATGTCTTGTTATTAATGCTTCCTTACATAAAGCCAATCTTTGGTCTAAAAGTTCCCAGAATAACTCCATATCACCATTTGCAATAATACCTATTTGTGGAAGGTTAAGGCTTATAACACCTTGATTGAATCTTCCATACCACTTATAATCTCCATTTGAATCCTTCCAAGGACTTAAGTGAGATCTACATCCCATTGGTGGGAATGTATTTCCTTCATAGTTCATTCTCATAATCTTAGCTGATTGATAATCAGGTACCAATCTCTTTGCAGTACATTCCGCAGCAAGCTTAGTTATGTAATCATACTTTCCACCTTCTAGGCAGTTATGCTCATCTAAAAGGTATACTAATTTAGGGAAGGCTTCACCTATTTCTTGTCCCTTATAGTTCTTCATACCTTCAAGTCTTTGTTTAATCATTTCTTCACATATTAATGCCATTTCCTCTTCATATTCATTACCTTCTTCAATTTCAAGGTAAATTGTACTAAATGGCGCTTGTCCGTTAGTTGTTTGAAGAGTTGAAAGCTGATATCTTATAGTTTGTACTCCATCCCTCAAGTCTTTCATCTTCATGTCATTAGCTAAATCTATTGCTAATTCTTCATTGTTATATTTTTCCATATAGAATTTATAATACTTGTCATATGTAACTCTTAAGAACTTAGCTAAATGCTTAATTGTTATACTTTGACCACCATATTGGTTAGATGCAACTTGAGCAATAATTTGTGTAGTCACTGTACAAGCTGTACCAAAGGATTTTGGTGATTCTACTAATTTATCATTTATAACTGTACCATTGTTTAGCATGTCCTCAAGATTTATAAGACAACAATTGAATATTGGTGATAGAGTATAATCCATATCATGCCAGTGAATTGCACCTTCATCATGAGCTTGCACTAAATGTGGTGGAATTAATCTTCTTCTTGATATATCCTTAGACACTTCTCCTGCAATTAAATCTCTTTGAGTTGCAGCTATTACAGAATTCTTATTTGAATTTTCCTTTAGTACATCCTCATTTGTCTTTTGAATTAACCCTAATATACTTTCATCTGTTGTATTAATATTTCTCTTAAATGATTGAACAGCTCTATATCCCTCATATGATTTAGCTGTTATTGATTGACCATAATGCACTAGTCTTTCATAAACATAAGATTCAATTTTATAAATTGTTGGAGTTTCATTTTCATCCTTAAAATAATTCTCTGCATCATTTGCTATTAATTTTGCTATATCTGGTAAATAAATACCACTTCCATGTTTCATAGCCTTTAAAATAGCCTCTCTAATCTTGTGTTTGTTGAATTCAACTATGCTTCCATCTCTTTTTATTACTTCCATGTACATTCCCCTTACAATAAATTACCTCTTATGGTTTAATATGTTTATTTTTTCAAATCAACTAAAGCTATTATAACTTATAAAAAAATAGTTTTCAGAAATTAAATTAATAGATATTTATAACTATTTTCATCTTTCTTCGTTTTTCTATTATTTTTGCTAATTATTGCACTATATCATCATTTGCACAAAATATCGGGTTATGATAAGAATTTTTCACTATATATTGTGGTACCCCTAAAACTAACACTATACATTGGGGGTGACCTATAAACCTCTATTTTACCAAATCCTTTAACATAGTTGACTACATTATTTATAGTAGTATAATGTTCTACATTGACTATTTATCATTATGGAGGGATGGCATATGAATTCATTTATAATAATATTACTTGGAATTGTTTTTTTAATGACACTAGGATACTACATAAGCTCTTTATATTCTGTTCATTATAAAACTGTATGGAAAAACAAATCAAATATTAAATATAAAGTAAAAACTAGTTCAATAACTTCTTACGCTCCTTTATTTGGTTTAATCCTAGCAACAATAATATTTGCTTTCTATTTTAGAAATTCTGGGTACAGTCCTATAATTACTGGAGCAATGGTTATAATTACTATTGTAGTTGAACTACTAATAAGATTAAGTATTAAAGAACTTTACTTTTTTGATACTTACTTAGTTTTTAAAAATAACTATATTGAATACTCAGAAATGGTCAACTTATTATTAAAAAGGAATCCTAAAAATGGAGCATATGAAATGGAAGTAACAACTAAGACTGACCTTGTATCTTGTAAGATAAATGTAGAAGATAGTAAATCTACTATTAAAGACATTAAGGTTATACTACCTAAAAACATAAAAATTAAAGAAGTAGATTGTAAAAATAAATAGAAAAAAGCGTCGCATTTTTTTGCGACGCTTTTTTAAGTGGGATGAAACACGAAACCAAAGAAATTTTATCAATTGCTTGCTACAACCTTATGATAACATAGCATTGTTAAATCAAATTACATCTTTGTAAACTAATTGTAATATTGAGGTTAAATCCTATAGCCTACCAGCTTGATCCACTTCCACCACCAGTTCCTCCTCCTGAGAAACCTCCACCCGAGAAACCTCCATCAGAAGAACTTGTATTATGAGATCCCACAGTATCAGATACTGAATTCATATTAGTACTAATTATCCTAAGCATACTATAGCTATTTAAATCTGTATACCCTGTATAATATGGTGATTTATCTACTTCTATGCCCTCAAATTTATCAGCCCATTTATCTGTTATATTTAGTACTTGAGCATAAGGAAGTATATTATAAAAATAATTTGGATTTTCTTCTAGTAAGGCTTCTAACCTTTCTTTTTCTGCTGTTTCTAAAAATTTTCTGAATCCTAATATTTTTTCTAATATCTTTCTTCCATATTCACTTCTCTTTGGTAAAAGTCCTGCCATAATAATTATTGAAAAAATACATATAGCTACTACAATATCAGTTATAGCATAGGATCCTATCTTAAAGATTAATACTATAATAAAGGCTGATAATAAATATATAAATAAAGCAATAAAAAATCCTAATTTAGCTTTATTAGTAACAATTCTATTTAAATTATTTACGTTTAAAGCATAAATTATAATATACACAATACTTATTATTCCAGCTGATATTAAAGATAATCCAATTACATCTCCATTAGTTAAATTGCTTGTATACTTGGCAGAGATATAGAACAATACCATTGGAATAAATGATATGAATAATAACAACACTGAAATCTTTCTTGATTTTGCATCTATTAGCTTCTTTCTTTTACCTTTAAATACTGATTGAACTGAATTAATAGCTGAGGAGATTTTACTTTCTAACTCTCCATTCCTTAGCTTAGCTTCTGTTACCTCATTACTTTTCTTAAATAGCCCTTTAAACAAAGTATGTTCATACTTTTTATGCTCACTATCTAGTTCACTGATTTTTATCAATTTAAACTCATTATTCTCATCAAAATTGATTTCTAAATGACCTTCACTTGCCCAAAGATAAATTAATGAAGTAATATCCTTAGGTGTACAACTATTTTTATAGGCATAAGCCAATTCTGCACTATTCATTCCATCTGGAGGATAAAACTCTAACTCTAGTTCGTATCTCCTTTTTTCTTTAAATACTAAAAATAAAATTCCTGAAATTATTACTACTATAAATGATAAAATAATAGTTTTTATTTCTGACTTATCCATCTCTCTTGTAAATAAACTATTATCACAGTCTATTGATATAAATACCTTTTCTCTTGGATGAATAGTATTTGTATTATTAAATGTAACCTTATTATTCTCTCTAGCTAGGGTATATCTATCCTTATTACTATCAATGCCTCTATCTAAAAAGTTTACCAAAGCATTTTCTATAGGAACCTCTGATTCTACATTTACAATAAGATTATCAATCTTACCTTCGTAATTATTACTCTTTAAACCTAAATAGATATCATCTGCAAGTCTTGGCCTAACCTTATAAGATACCTTAACCTTATATACTCCAACTTCTTTAGGAACATAAATTGAAGAGTATTTTTCTGACACTTTAAATTGGGAATTATCACAGCTTAATTCACTTATCTTATTATATTTATTATCATCCCATAGCTTTATTTCATTTGATCCAAAATCATAGTTTTGTGATGTAACCTTTATTTCAAATTCTCTTTCTACCAAGTATTCCTTTTCTTTTGTAATCTTAATATTAACTATTTCATCATTTATATTGAAGGGATATTTTCTTTCTTTTACATTTTTAAATGTCCCTTCTTCTAACCTTGCATTTATAGTTATCCCATTATTTTCTTTAATTTCTTTTGTAGATTCAATTATAATTTCGTTATCTTTAACTGTATATTTAGAAAGCTTATTTTCTTTACTTCCATATTCCCCATCTGTTAAGGTAATATTCTCTAGCTTTCCTCCTTTAGGATACGTTATATTTGATCTAAAGCTTTCAACTCTTGTATCCCAAGTTGGCAATAGATTTAAATAAATATAGTCTCCATCAACTTCTTCATCATCATAATAATTTAAAGTATATTTTATTATATATCTTTTGTCTCCATCTATAGTTTCATCTTCATCACCTATTTTTAAACTTACATTCCCTGATTCCTTAGTTGATTCATAGGGTGCCCCTATTACAGAAATATCTGAAATACTACATTCCTCTGTACCTGATGAAGTAGTTATATCTCTTTTAATGCCATGTCTGTCTTCATTAAAGTAAACATCTATTGTTTCTGTTATAAAAAACTGTCTCTTATCATTAACCTCCACATCCACTTGCATATTTTTTATATAATATCCTTCATCTTCTGCTTTGGGCCTTACTTCTACAATGTTAATGATAAAAATACTAATTAAAACTGATATTATTACCCCTTTTAGCTTTTTCATATCAATCCCCACTTTTTATTATTTTTGACTATATTTTACCACAAAAAAGGTGGAGTGGATATTTATTTCCCTTGTTCCGTCGCAAGCTCCAAGTCACATGGAAACAAATATCCACCCCACGCGTACTAAAGGTAAGGAAATTATAAAATTACTATCCTTGATTTTATATTTTTTTAATATGAAATTATAATAATACCTTTGAGTTATAGTCAATTGAAATTTTATACTTTCCTAGACATCAAAAAAAGAGGAATTGCTTTGCAACTCCCCTCCATTAATTATTTATATTAATAATTTTCTGCTTTTACTTGGAAATATGATTGTGGATGAGCACATACTGGGCATACATCTGGAGCCTTCTTCCCAATACAGATATGTCCACAATTTGAGCATTGCCAAATTACATCTTCATCCTTAGAGAATACTAAATCTCCTTCTATATTAGCTAAAAGCTTTCTATATCTTTCTTCATGTTCCTTTTCAATTGCAGCAACGCCTTCAAAAAGCTTAGCTATATGTTCAAAGCCTTCTTCTCTTGCTTCTTTAGCAAATTTATCATACATGTCTGTCCATTCGTAGTTTTCTCCATCAGCTGCATCACTTAAATTAGTAGTAGTTTGTCCAATTCCATCATGTAATAACTTAAACCAAAGCTTTGCATGTTCCTTTTCATTTTTTGCAGTTTCTTCAAAAATAGATGCTATTTGAACATAACCATCTTTCTTAGCTTTAGATGCATAATACATATACTTATTAGTTGCCATTGATTCGCCTGCAAAGGCTTCCATTAAATTAGCTTCTGTTTTTGTACCTTTTAAATCCTTCATTAAAATCACCTCGTTAATTATTTAAATTTCTTTTTTCCAAAGACCATGTAAATTACAGTATTCATATGCTTCAATTACTTTTTCATCATCACCTATAACAAACTCTGCTTTTGGTTCATCACTTGGTGATAAATATTTCTTTTGAACACCCTTATCAGTTTTTAGATATATCCATTGTATATAATGAGCTTCCACCATTGGATGTAAAGTGCTTCCTACAACTACCTCTACTTTATTACCATCAATATTGACAACAGGAACATGTTTTTCTACTGCACCATCTGTTGTGTTAGCCTTTAACTCACTCATCTTTTCACCACAACAAACTATAGATACTCCTGATTCTCTTATTACTTCAACGATATTACCACAATGTTTGCAAATTAAAAATTTTGTTTCCATAATCTTTCCTCCTTTTTTCTCTATTTCTACTTTATATTACTAATTTTAACACAAAATTCTGAATATTTTATTAATATACTGTTAATTATATTATTCAAGACATAAAAAAATACCTATAGAATTCCTCCATAGGTATTTTTGACTAGATAGTTCCTATTTTAATTGCATCCTTTTGAACCTTATCTGGATCTGTTGGCTTTAAGTTTTCATGTACCTCATCCATTCTAAGTTCCGTCTTAACCACATCTTGAATTTCTTTGTTATACACATTCTTATCATTCATAATTTAATCCCTCCCTAAGGATAGGATGTCCATTTATTTATTCCTTTATCCTTTAAGTATATAACTTAATCTTTTTTCATTTATAGCTGTCATTTTGCTTTCTTTAAGCCAGTGATTATTACAGCCACACTCCTCTAAGATAACACACTGAGGAATAAATCCTAACCTTAATGCCTTCCATCCTCCAGAGATTAAATTTAGCACACAAGCTATTCCTATTATTCCTATCTTATCATTTTTTTCTCTTTTTGCATTTAATAAATTTGTTTCATGTGATATAATATATACCTTAAAATCTAAACTTTTTCCTAAGATTGTTAACTTATTTATATTGCATTCTTTTGAGCATCTTTTACATACATCTCCAAGTTTTTCTTTTGAACTAGGGCATGGCTTTAAAGTTTGTTTCATGCAAGCTGGTGCAAAGACAATTTTTTCTTCACATCTTAAAAATTTTTCTTTATATACCTTATTTAATATTTCAGCACAAACCATATTAAAAATGTACTGTATTTCTCCCTTGCCACAATAAATTATATCCTCTTTGTTTCTATGTATTAATTCATATGTACTTAAATAACTCTTTACACCTGATATATACTCTCCTAAATAATACTGACCTTCCTTTAGAAGATATTCCCCTTCCTTTAAAGCAAACATTAAAACTTTTCCTACATAATTAGAATCTTTTTCACATAAAAAATCCATCCATATGTTAAGCCTAAAGACTTCTTCTTTAAAATCACCTGTACATTCCAACCAAGATAGGATCTTCTTAAATAAATCTAAATCTAATTCTTTAATTTTTTTCTTTTTTAATAAATTCTTAAGTATTGCTCTACCTTTTATAATATCTACTTTTTCTTTTATTCTTTCTTTATCCCTTAAGGAATTTAACCATTTAAAAATTCCACTCCACTTAGGATTGAAACCATAGGCATATTCACTATACTCCATAAGAATTACACCAATAAATAATAATTCTACTGCATATTCCTCTTTAGTCCTTAAAGCTTCTACTTTGTTTTTCACTATATACTCCATAAAGTCTTGTAGATATTCCTTTCCATTTTGAAAAACATCTAAAATTACTTTCTTGCTTAACCTTTCAGCTTTTTCGTAATAGTTATTTGAAGCAGCTTGTCCCCCTTTCAATGAATATGTTATGGAACTCATGATACACCTTCCTTTATATAATATTTAAACTATGTCCTTTAACATATATTACTCTTTTTGAAAACACCCCATGAACTACAGTGATAACCTCCCCCCTCTGTTATAGATAAATAATTTGCTTTAACAAAAAACTTTATTTCACGTTTATTATTAAAACCAGTAGCATATACTGTAAATCTAGTAAATTGATGTTCAGTTTCAACAGTTGCTATCCCTGAACAAACACCTGTTAGACTTGTTTCTATACCAAATAAACATTCAATAAAAAATAATGATATTAAGTAGATAGCATAATATGCGCTTATTCTTCTACATCTTATGATAAACCTTGTTTCCTCGTGAGGAGAAAACCAAATTTTAAATCTCCAATAAAATTAATCTACCAATTTTTTTAATTTCTCTTCTCTACCATATTAATAATCACCCCTTATTTCTAATTAATTCTATAATTAAAAATAAATACCTTTAACTCTAAATATAAAAAAGCCACACTAGTTTACTAGCATGGCTCTTATCTTACAATAATATTATTTTGCTTCTTTTGAAGCAGGTAATATTACTTCTACTTCCACATGTGGTCTTGGAATTACATGTACTGAAATTAATTCTCCAACACGTTGTGCTGCAGCTGCACCTGCATCTGTAGCAGCCTTAACAGCTCCAACATCTCCTCTAACCATTACAGTTACTAATCCTCCACCAACATATTCTTTTCCTATTAAATATACGTTTGCAGCCTTAACCATTGCATCTGCTGCTTCTATTGATCCTACTAATCCTTTTGTTTCAATCATTCCTAATGCATCATATTTCATTTTTAAATCCTCCTAAAATATTAATAAATTTATTTATTATAATTTTTTTATTATAATCTACTAATGTTTAACAATTTCAACCTTTGATTTAGAATTAATTCCCATAGCATTTACTTCTTCAATATCCAAGTGACACTCAAGCTTTGAAGCATCATTGGCTCTTATTGCTACATTATTGAAAATTCCACCTCTTATTGTGTCAAACTTTATTGATACAATTTCGCCATCATGAACTCCTAGTTCTCTTGCATCGCATGGAGTCATGTGTATATGTCTTTGAGCTACTATTAATCCCTCTTTAATTTGTGTTGCTCCCTTTGGTCCTACTAAGGTTACTCCAGGAGTATTTGCTAGGTCTCCAGATAATCTTGGATAAGCAGCTGTTCCTAACTTAACACAATCTCCTGCTAAAACTTCTACTTGTGTTTTGCTCCTTATTGGTCCAAGAATCCTAACTTTCTCTATAGCTCCTTTAGGGCCACAAATAGTAATAGTTTCTTTGCAAGCATATTGACCTGGTTGAGATAAATCTTTAATTTTAGTTAACTTATATCCTTTACCAAATAACATATCTAAGTCTTCTTGAGATAAGTGAGCATGTCTATTAGATACTCCAACAGGTATCTCAAATGCCTTAGGCTCTATTACTTCTTTTCCTTGGTTATTCTGTATAGCTTCAACTAAAAGCTTTAATACAGCCTCGTATTTATCCATCTATTTTGCCCCTTTCATAGCGGCAACGATTTGATTAACTAAATTTCTTATTTCTTCATTATTCTCAGTATCATTTGCAGCTTTACATTTTTCTGTATTGCATTCATTATTAGATAGTCTTTGCGCTGCAGCAAAAATTTCTGCTGGACTCATATTTAAACTTTGATTGTTCACTGAATGGCAATTTTCTTCAGTCTTTATACAATTAAATGTTGGATCTGTTGATGCTAATGTTGCACAATCCTTTAATCCATAAGCTACTCTCTTAACATTAATTAAGTGTCTTGGAGTTACATTCTCAGAAACTGAGCTTCCACCCCATGTTCCACATCCTAATGTAAATGATGGCATAAGTCCTGTACTTGCACCTGTTCCACCTTGTGTACCTCCAGTGTTAACCAAAATACGTGATGCTGGTTTTCTAGCAAACTTCATCACTATATTTCTATCTTCAGTATGAAGACTCATAGTATGACCAATTCCGTTTTGAAGCAACTTAATGCTTAATTCACATGCTTCTTGATCATCTTTAACTGTATAGAACCCAAGAACTGTTGTTAATTTTTCAAATGATAGAGGATATCCTTCTCCAACACCCTTTTGTTCACCAATAAGTACTTTTGTTCCTTGTGGAATACTTATTCCAGCTGCATTAGCTATTACTTGTGGGGATCTACCAACAAATTTAGCATTCATTGCATGTCCATTTTTGAACAGTAGTCTACAAACTTTTTCAGTTTCTTCATCTGTCATGAAGTAAGCACCTTGCTTTTTAAACTCTTCTACAACTAAGTCATGATTACATTCTTCACAAATTATAGATTGTTCTGAAGCACATATTGTACCATTATCAAAAGTCTTACTTGCCATAATGTTTCTTACAGCTTGTTGAACATTTGCAGTTCTTTCTATATAAGCAGGCGAATTACCTGCACCTACTCCTAAAGCTGGTTTACCAGCACTATATGCTGCCTTAACCATTGCAGGACCACCTGTTGCTATAATTAATGACACTTCCTTACTCTTCATTAATTCATTAGTTGCTCCTAGAGATGGCTTAGTTATGCACCCAACAATATTCTTTGGTGCACCTGCCTCTACTGCAGCATCATGCATTAATTGAGCTGCCTTTATAGTACATTTTGCAGCTGATGGATGTGGTGAAAATACTATAGCATTACGTGATTTTATAGCTATTATTGATTTAAATATTGTTGTTGATGTTGGATTAGTTGAAGGAACAATTCCCATTACTAGTCCAACTGGTTCAGCAACTTCAATTATTTTATTGACGTTATCTTCATTTATTACACCTATAGTCTTCATATCTTTAATTGAATCGTATAAAACTCCAGATGCTAAATGATTCTTAAATGTCTTGTCTTCAACTTTACCAAAACCAGTCTCTTCAACAGCCATCTGTGCTAAGCATGCCGCATTTTCCTCAGCTACCCTAACCATATTACATATTATTTTATTAATTTGTTCTTCTGTATAATCTGCAATAATGTCAGTAGCTGCTTTCCCAAGTCTAGCTAAATCTCTTGCTTCTTGTATAGAACATAAATCCTTATCAAAATTTTGCATTTTTCTTCCTCCTTATTTCAGACTCAAATGTTATTTCTTTTCATAGTATAATTTAAACTTCTCAATCAAGACGTTTTTGTTTGCTTTAGAAATTTGTCTTCCTACTATTTCAAACTTGTTATACTCACGTGCTAAGTTTCTTAGCTTCGTAACCTTAAGTTTTCCTAAAGTAGCAATGGTTTCTTCTAACCCATTTTCTTGCACAAGCTTATCTACATCTTCTTTATGAAATTTACTAATATCATTAACTATAATTAAATTTTCATCGTCTACTAATTCGCTTTCTTCTGATATAACAGTTGTGATACTTTCTGTATTATCTTCTAAAGGAGTATCATTCTTAATAATATCTGTATCAGTAGTACTATCTTCTTTTGTTTCTTCTCTCTCTTGTATTGTTTTAGTTTCAATTATCATACCTAATTCATTATGAGGTCTAGGAATTACATGATTTGAAATTAAGAATTCACTACCTAATTTCTTTACAGCAGCAATACCAGCCTCTATAGAAGCTTTTACAGCTCCAACATCTCCTGTTATGGTAATTGTAACTAATCCACCACCTACATATGATTTTTCAAGGATACTTACATCTGCTGCCTTTACCATAATATCGGCACCCTCAACAGCTGCAATTAATCCCTTTGTTTCTAGTAAACCTAATGCCTGCATAGATTAGTCCTCCTTTTAATGCCACTATAAAAGATCAGCCCAGTTTGCAGGATATGTTGCATAGAATATTTTTGCTTTGTCAGGTGAACCCCAAACTACTTTAGATCCTGAAGGTACAAATAACACATCTCCCGCATGGGCAGTATATGTTTTACCATTTAGTTCAACAGTTAATGTCCCTTCAATTACATAATCAATCTCTTCATAAGTTAGTTCCCAATCAAATCTTGATTTTTCAATTACTAAAAAACCAGCACTCATTTTTGATTCTTCTTTACTTACTAATTCTTGATAATGAGCATTTGCATCTGGATTCCCTGTATCAAACACATCCAACTTTACTGTGTTACCTCTAACTATTTTAAGACCATTGACATCGCATTCTGATTCATATGGAAGATTCTCTCCCTTTAAACATTTAAGAACTTCTTGTAAAAGGCCTTTATTCATCATAGCTTTAAACAACTTTAACATGGCTTCAGAATCTAAATCACTATCTGATAAATTTAAATTAATATTTGATTTTAATTCACACCCTTGGCTTTCTGTTGTTAATTCTATGCTCTTATTTTTTGCCAGGTCTTTTGCAGATGGAGTTATAATCATATCACTGGTAACATAAAATTTTGTTTTTCCTGTTTTTATGAACTCTTCCATCTCTTTTACACATATTAACTTTTTCATTTACTCACTTCCTTTCAATGTATAACTGAAATTTATATAAAATCACAGTCATCATCAATGATGCCCACAACTACTGCATCTACCGGAATATTATCATCACCAAGCATTCTACGTGCTGCGGAACCAGTGCTTACAATAACTCTGTCACCAATACCTGCACTAATTATATCCACTACTATTAACCTTCTACCTGCTTCTGTACCACCTATTACCTCAGCAAGCATAAATTTTAATCCATTTAATGATTCGGCCTTTCTAGTAGCCCATACATTGTCTATTAGTTTAGCTGTAATCATATTATCTTTCCCTCTTTCAACTTGAGCTTTATTTCGTTAATGGCAGATTCTACTGATGATATATCTCCAAATATAGCAAGTAGTATCATATGTTGAGGGCAATTTCCTTTAATATCCTCAACTGTAACATCAACTGCTTTATCTGCAATATCTGATGCATAAATCATATCTATAAGTTTTCCTTGTACTAATCCTATTGCACCAATATTATCTAAATCAGTTTTACAACCTGTCCCCATTCTTCTTCTAAGAATATTTTTTGTGCTCTCAGAAGGTGATTTAATAATTCTGAAATCCACTTCTTCACACTCTCCTTATTCAATAATTTCTTGAGTACAGCTTAATGCTATTCCAAGTGGGGTCACAAACATAGGATTCTTAGGCTTATGTGTATATATACCAGTTTGTTTTTGTATAACATCCTCAATTCCTGTCAAGCAACATGTTCCTCCTACAAGAGATATTCCATCAACATCATATCCTTTTACATGTTGATTAATTATTGATGCTACTTTTTCAATAACTGGCTTTAAAACTGGTAAAAGTTCTTTATGATTATTATTGTCTCTCTTAAACTCATCTGCTTTAGCAAAAGGCATTCCATAAGCACCTGAAATAACTAATGAAAAATGTGTACCTCCTGTAGGTTCATCAACTACATGAACAACTTTCCCATCCTTCAGAATAGATATTCCTGTTGTTCCTCCCCCTATATCTACAACCGCTCCATTTTGTATTTTTAAAACTTCATTAGCTGCAGTAGGTTCATCAAGAAGGTTTGTTAATTCAAATCCAGCAGCTTGAACAACATTTTTTATAGCTCCAGAATCTAAAGCATCTGTTCCTGGTGGAATAGCAGCAGCTGCATAAATTAATTCTGCATTAATTTTTTCTTCTATTTCTTTTTTCAACTCTCTAACAATTCTTACTGCTCCTAAATAATCTACTACCATGCCATCACGAACAACATCCGCATATCTATATGCACCAGCTACTGGTTTATAATTTTCATCTAAAACTGCTAAAACTATGCAAGCTGTACCTAAATCAACACCTGTATAATACGTAGAAGTTTCCCCTACTTTAGGTGACTCTATTACATGTTCAAACTCTTCAACGAGATTATCACAATATTCAAAAGCTATACTTTTCTCTGACATCTCTCTCCTCCTACTGTTATACAAATCATCTGGGATATACTATTTATAATTGAATTAACATTCTTTATAATTTCATTTCCTGTCTGACTTTCATCATGCTCATAACTTTCACTAATTTCTAAACTTACTTCTCTTAAAGCACATCTTAATAAATGAAGTTTTAATATTTCCTTACCTTTTTCAAGTTGTATATGAAACTCAGTAATTTCAAAACAGTCTTCTATATTATCAAAGAAATTTTCTTTGGATATTCCACTACATTCTTTAACTTCAATTGTTTCTAAAGTAGAGTTACCTTCAACAACTTTTCTAATGTTTGTAACCTTTCTTCCTAAACTAATGATTTTCTGTGCTAAAATAATATCTAAAGTCAATAGCTCTCTACTAGTATCAAAGAATAAAGCTTCAATAGACTTTAATCTATTGCATAGCTTTTCTCTTTTTCTTTTTTGAGATATCTCACCTTCTTTTGAGTCATTGACTTGAGTAACCTTTTTCTTTTCTTGAACGACATCATCTTCCATCTTTATTCCTTTATCAGATAGATATTGTCTTGCTCCAGGTGTAAGGCGTTGTCCTTCAGCTAATTTATATGTATCAAAGGGAGCTTCCTTATAAACATCCCTTAAATACTCTTCAGTAATAAATTTCATCATCTCCTCATTACTCCTCACACTTTTCAAATAAATATTTTTTTAAAACATCAATTCCTGTTCTTTTTATAAAACTAATATCAAAATAAGGTTCATTTACTCCTATTCTCTTAAGCTGATGCAAGCATATATTCCTATTTTCTGGATTCATATCACTCTTAGTAATCACTCCAATCACTGGACAATTAAATAACTTTGCCCATCCTGGAGAATACACATCTACACTATTTGATTGATCAACTAAAATAAGAATTTTTGAAGCATCTTGAGATACTGCAATAACATGTTTATACATCCATGAATTTTCTATATATGCACTTGGTACATCTATAGTATTTTTCCCATAAATAATATCTGATGTTCTTCTTAATGGACCAGTATAACCATTAAGCTCATTAGCCAAAGTTGTTTTGCCACTTTTTGAAGGACCAATAATCATTATTCGTTTTTTTCTCATGTTCGTGTTATTGGAGCAACTGTAAAGCCCAGCATATTTTTTAAAGCATCATTTACTGCACTAAGTGCTGTTTCAACACTTTGAACATCACCATTTATAACTACTGATCCAGTGAAACGATCAAGAAATCCAATTTCAACATCTGCAACTTTAGTTGCTATATCAGCAGCTATTATTGCTGTTTCAAAAGGAGAAAGAGTTAGTATTCCAATAGCTCCCTTATCATCAATTCCTAATCTTTCATATATATCTGGCATAGGTGAGGCAATAATATGAGCTATTGTTATTTGCTTACCTGGTACTGACTCTTGTATAACACGCTGTATATTCTTATTAAGAAAATCCTCCATAACCTTACTTTCCACCTTTTTATTTATTTGAAAATCATTTAGTGACGAACCACTTTAACAGGCAAATCATAATTCTTAATCCAACTTTCAATCTTATCTAAATCCTCATTACTTAAGCTCGGATCACCTTCAATTGGATATGGAACTCCAAGTTGATTATATTTATTAACCCCCATCTTGTGATAAGGTAATAAATCAATGCCTTTAAAATTTTTATAGTCTTTATATGGAAGTAAAAACTTCATAACATTTTCTATATCTTCCTGACAATCATTAACTCCCTTAAGTAATGGCATACGAATTTGCACATTATACTTTCTGCGAAGAAGTTCCTTCAAATTTTCTAAGATTTGTTCATTTCTAACACCTGTCCAATATAAATGTTTGTCAGAATTTATATGCTTAATATCAAACAAGAACAGGTCAGTAAACTCTGCAACTTTAAGGACTGATTCTAGCTTTGCATATCCACATGTTTCTATTGCTGTATTAATACCTTCATTTTTACATGCCATAAGCAAGCTACTTGCAGCCTCAGGTTGCATTAAAACTTCTCCACCACCAAGTGTTACTCCACCACCAGAAACTTCATAGAAAGTTCTATCTTCTTCAATTATTTCTAGAAGTTCAGATATAGTTTTTTCTTCTCCTATTATAGAAATAGCTGACTTTACACATTCTTCCTTACACTTTCCACAACCAATACAGTCAATATTTCTATTTACTTCGTGCTTTAAGGTTTCATTTGAAATTGTGTGTATACCTACTGGACAGGCAGAAACACAGGCTCCGCAATTAATGCACAAATTGCTTTTAAACAATACTCTATGTTTTCTAATCATCCCCTCAGGGTTTGCACACCATTTACACCTAAGTGGACATCCTTGAAAGAAGATTAAAGTTCTTACTCCTGGTCCGTCATACATGTTGTATTTCTGTATATTAAATATAGTTGCTTTTCTTTCCAAGACTCCTAGATTTTCATTACTCATTCTTATTTCTCCACTATTATTTTTTCTGGTTGTGACTATATAAATTAATCCTCTATATAGCCACTTACCAGATTAAATTTTAATTATTAGAAATGTGTTAAGACTGTTCTACTTATAATTTCATCTTGAACATCTTTGCAAAGTTCTACAAAATATGCACTATATCCAGCTACACGAACAATTAAATCTCTATATTGATCAGGATGTTTTTGAGCTTCTATTAATGTCTTATTATCTAAGTAATTAAATTGAACTTCTCCAAGTTGAAGAGCACATGCACTACGTAGTAGTGTAATAATTCCCTCTTCACCTTCCTTAGTTTCAAGTAATCCTGATATAAGCTTGAAGTTATGAACCATACCTATATTCATGTTTTCGCAACTCATTTTTGATACAGATTTTATTATTGCTGTAGGTCCCTTATAGTCAGAACCTTGGCTTGGACTTATTCCATCAGATAATGGCATCCAAGCTCTACGTCCATTTGCTGACGCTCCTGTTAATTGTCCAAATGGAGTATTATTAGAAATTGATAATGTTCCATGACTTAATACTGAATATAAAGTCTTATATTTGCGATGTTCCATTTCTGTAAAGTTGATAAGTTCTGCAGCTATATAGTCCGCATAATCATCGTCATTACCATACTTAGGTGCTTCTAAACAGTCTTTTCTTAGTTTTTCATAACCAACAAAGTCTGCCTTTAAAGCTTCATTTAATTCTCTTAATGTATATTTCTTTTCTTCAAATACTAATTTCTTAATTGCTGCCATAGAATCTGTATATGTTGCAAGTCCACTCCAAACAACTCCTGGTCCAAAGTTATACATTGCTCCACCAGCTTCTACTCCTCTACCATTTTCCATACATCCTTCATACATAATTGACATAAGTGGCTTTGGAGCAAGTTCTCTATGAACACGTTGTGAAATTACTGTTGCTACACTTGTCCATTTAGTAATATATTTTATTTGTTCTTTTACTGCGGCTTCAAATTCCTCATAAGTTTTAAAGCTATCTATATCACCAAGATTTGGACAAACTTGTTTTCCATACCATAAAGGAACACCTTGATTAAGAACAAGTTCTATACATATTGGCCATTGTGTGTATGCTGTAGAAGTCCATTGATATAATCTTCCTGATTTTTGTGGTTCTACGCATCCCATTAAGCAGTAATCTCTAGCATCTTCAAGAGAAACCCCCTTTGCTAGCATCATCTTAATATGAACATCATCAAAGTGACATGCTGGGAATCCCATTCCTGCACGGATAACTTGTACTATCTTCTTTAAGAATTTTTGTGGTGACCCTTTATGAATACGACATGCTAATGAAGGTTGATATATTTTTACATGTCTAACAGCATCCATTAATAAGTAAGTTAATTCGTTTGTAGCATCCCTACCTTCTCTAGTTACACCACCAACACACATATTTACAAATGGTTGATATCCTGCAAAGAATTTAGAACCACCTTCACTTGTAATCCACATCATTTCTGACATCTTTATAAGCATACATCCAGCAAGTTCAAAAGCTTCAAAATCAGTCATTCTACCTGATTCAATATCAGCCTTATAGAATGGATACATATATTGGTCAACACGTCCAATAGACATACCAGTTTGATTTTCTTCTACAACTAATAGAGATTCTATTGTCCAAACTGCTTGTATAGCTTCCCAGAATGTAGTTGGCTTATGAGCTGGAACTTTAGCATTTACTTCTGAAATCTTTAATAATTCAGCTTTACGTTTAGGATTTGTTTCCTTTTCAGCTAATTCTGCAGCATAGTCTGACATACGTTTTGCATAAATCATAACTCCTTCTGCAGTATCTATTATTGATTTATAGAAATATATTTTATCTATATCTTCTGGCTTTTCATAATTTAATTTTGCTAATTTCTCTTCTGCCTCTCTCTTGATATCTAACATACCTTTTTTCATCAAGATAACATCATATCCAGGGTTAGAATCTCCACCACCATTTATTGCATGGTATGAACAATCTGAAACAAAAGACTCACCTGATAATTCCCATACACCTGCTTCACGATATTGATCTTCACAATATTCATCAACTGATTTTCCTTTCCAGAATGGGAATATCTCTTCTCTCATATATTTTTTATCTTCTTCTGATATATAGAATGGGTCTTGTGGACGAGTTGCTATAGTATCTAACTCATCTACCATCCATCTCCAAGCTATATCCGGAGAGAATGCACCAGCACGTGGAGCACCATTTGGAGCACCAACTATAAGTTCATTATCTTGAATAACTAACGGTGCAGTTTCACAACAATATTTAAAGCTCTTACCACGTAAAATTGCTTTAGGGGCTCCTGGATTTTCTTTTGCAATCTTTGTAATTGCCTTAGCACGATGAATAGTGATTTTAGGAACTTGCTTTAAATAATTTTCCTTTAACTTCATCAAACGTGTTGTTATTCCATCTGGAATTTGTCCATTATTTTCACATACTACATTAGACTTAGTATCCTCGTCCTTTGTTATCTCATTAGAAACACTCTCAAACATCTCTATCAAAGCTTCACGTTCTGAAGGAGACATATTTTGAGTTGCTTCCATTAATTTATTTGAAAACTCACGAATATCCAATTTACTACCTCACATTCTATTAATTATTTTTATTAGCTATTTTAATTCTTTAAGAATCTTCTTCAGTAGCATCTTTAATAGCTCTTCATTATCATTTTCATTATTATTTAATCTATCATTGCTACCTTGAGGTTCCTCTACATTAGTAATAGAAGTTATTATTTCTTTCATTCTTCTAACGCCATAACCTACTTTTCGAATATATATAAGATTCATAGGTGAAACATTATCAGATGTCATACCCTTTCCTGCTGAACCACTTCCTAGTGTCATAGAAGGGAATAAATTTGTAGTTACTCCCATACTTCCAAATACTCCTGGTGTATTTACAAGTATCCTACCAACAGGTTTTTTTAAAGCAAATTGACGAATTACTTCTTCATCATTAGAGTGAATGACTAAAGTATGTCCTTGTCTTTCACTTAGCAATAATTCAATACATTTTTCACATGCATTCATCCAATCATCTTCTATATACATAGATATAACTGGGCAAAGTTTTTCTTTAGAATATGGATTATTTGCTGAAACATACTTTTGCTGTGAAATTAGAATCTTAATCTCATCAGAAATATTAAATCCTGCCCTTTTTGCTAAGAATTGTGGTGATTTACCTATATAATCTACATCTAAACTTCCATCTGCTTTATACAAAAGTGAACCAAGCTTTTCAGACTCATCCTCACTCATAAAATATCCACCATTCTTTTGAAGTTCACTTTTAACTTCTGATGCAATACAACTATCTACAACAATAGATTGTTCAGCTGCTGAAAGCACTCCATTATCGAAAGTTTTACTATCAATTATGTCTTTTACTGCTTGCTTAATATCTGCTGTACGCTCTATGAATGCTGGTCCATTTCCTGTGCCTCCATATATTAATGGTTTTCCAGACTCATATGCTAAATCCAACATTCCAGGTACACCTGTATTCATAATTAGTGAAGTATCTCTATGGTTCATTAACTCCACAGACCCACTTCTAGTAACAGTATGAAGATAGGAAATAGCTCCTTCTGGCAATCCATATCCCTCTGCTGCCCTAATTAGTATATCAATAGTCTTACTAATAGTTTTTTTACCTCTAGGGTGAGGAGAAAAAATTATAGCATTTCCTGATTTTATAGCAATAAGTGCATTATAAATTGTTGTAGACACTGGACTTGTTGCAGGACAAAAGGCTACAATTACTCCTATTGGAACTCCAACATCCATAGTCTTCTGCTCTTCATCTCGCTTAATAATGCCTACACAATTCATATTCCTTAATCTTTCCCTTAAATAGGAACATATAAAGGTATTTTTTATTCTTTTATCTTCCCATTTACCATATTCAGTTTCTTCATGTGACATTTTCGAAAGCTCAATTATGTGTTTTTCAATTTCCTCAGTCATACGCTCAACTATTTCATCAAGCTTACTTTGAGGAAATGTTGCAAGTTTCTTTTGTGCTTCACGAGCATTTTCAACAAGTATCCTTGCTTCCTGCATAGAGAGTAGATCATTGTCAATAATATTCATTTTTCTCTCTCCTTCTATTTAAAAACTTTCTTTAATTTTGCTCTGGTATAAGATTCTTTATTGCATAACGTTCAATAATCTTTTCAAGATCTTGATGTGGTCTTGCAATAACTACTGAGCTATAAAGATTCCCATCTTCCATTTCTTTAACAACTTTAACTCCAGCATCAACTGCTGTCTTACAAGCACCAACATCTCCACGTACTAATACCGAAATATATCCAGAGGCAACGTTTTCATAACCTACAAGCTCAACATCAGCCGCTTTGCACATAGCATCTGCTGCTTCCAATGCGAAAACTAAGCCGAAAGTTTCAATTAATCCTATAGCTTCATATCTCGCCATATACATCATTTCCTTTCTATATTAACTATCTATATCATGTACTGAAACAATATCTCCTACTTCTCTAATAGGTCTAGGCATAACATTCTTTGCTGTTAATTTACCAATAGCAGCAGCAGCTTCAGCACCTGCTTCAACAGCTGATCTTACGGCAGCTACATCCCCTTTTACTATTATGGTAACAAGGGTTGAACCAATATTTTCATATGAAATCAGCTCAACATCTGAAGCTTTTAACATTTTATCTGCTGCTTCAAGTGCTGGTACTAATCCTATGGTTTCTATAAGACCTAATGCTTCATCTCCATAATATCTCATGAAATTTCCTCCTTCCAAGCTGAGCATATCTATACATACCCTAAGATTTTTTATATTAATAATCTGTTTTATTTTTAATTATGTTCTATTCCCTAAAGTGATTATAGTCCTTTCCCATAAGGGGAAAGTCAATATGTTTTTCTATAAATTTATTTTTTAGGGAATAAACATAATCTAAGTTAATAGCTACCATTCAATGAAAAATTTATATGTTTTATCTCGCTATTAATCCATATAATATATCTTGGAAAATTACCCTAAGGTAAATGTTTTAATCTTTTATATATTTATTAATTGTAGCTGCCCCTTCTTCATGAGCATGATAATAAACTCTTAGTTCTTCATTAGAATCAAGCATATATCTAGTTTCTTCTATAAGCCCATTTGCCTCCGCTGTCATTAAAGCTGTAGTTACATCTTTCTTGTTTAAAGCTTTAAAGCTTCCATATTCTCCTTTTAAAGCTTCAATAATATCTTCTGCACAAGCCTCTTTTACTTTAGTAAAATGTTTTAATATTGCATAATTAAGCGGTTTCATCAATTTCACTCCCTTTTTTTCTTCTAAAAATATCTAATGGATTCATGGCTATTGTTAAAATTCCAACCATCATTATGATAGCTCCAATCCATGCTACAGCTGGTAATGCCCAACCTTCCATTCCTGCAAATACTCCTAATAATAAGAAGCAGAATAAAGGTCCAAAGAAAGAGTATGTCCCATTACATGCAGTACCAAGTCCTGCACCACACATACTATTACCAGCATACCAAGTCATAAAAGTAATGAATGTTAATAATCCGCTAAATACAAACCAAATCATAGCTGGTCCACTTGTAAATGCTTGAAAAGCTAAGTCAATTGAAATATCAACTCCTCCAGCCATTACACCTAATACTGGAACTATAATAAATAAGTTTGCTATTCCTGATGTTACTTGACGTATACATATTCCTATTTCTGGATCAATCATTGCTGTTCCATACCCAGCAACACATCCTTCAAATCCCCATCCTAATGCAGCTATTACTGCAACTAATAAACCTAATACCAATGTTGGAGAAGTTTCCCCTCCAAAGCCTGTACTTCCTATTAAAAAACTTGCAAATACACAAATTAAAATTCCAACGCTCATACGCTTATTTAATTCTTGCTTATAAAGAACTCTACCTAAAATAGCAGCTATAGCTGGACATAGTGCAGATATCGGAACTACGATTGAACCAGCCAATTGGATTGATACAACATAAGCTGTCCCAGCTATTGGACCACCAATTAATGCTGCTAATATCATAATCTTACCTGGCTTTGACTTTAGACACCTTACAAAATCTTTAAACTTTCCTTTAGCTATTGAATTTAATATTGCCCATACGGCACTACAAGTATCATTAATAGCATTTCCTAAAGCTGCAACTAAATATATAACCACAAAAGTAGATAATCCTGCTGTATTTGCCCCTGTCCAATCTTCCCATACACCTTTTCTCATGGCCATTGTTAAGAAAGCTGTATAAAGGCCGTAAGTTACCCCCGAAAACAAAGCTAACGTGATACCTTTTTTAAAAAAGTTACTAGCTAATTTCTTTTTAGCTTCCGTTGCTTTTATGCTAACTTCTTTTATATTGACTTTATCTGTTGAAACTACATTCATGATAAATCTCCCTTCTTTTATTAAATTAATTGTATTAGTGAATATGTTTTTAGATCAGTAAATCGCCAGCTATACTTATCTATCCAAATATAAATCTTAGAAGATTGCTGCTTGATATCCCTCCTATCATCCTTTTATTCAATTTCTGTTTGAGCGTAATTCTCAACACAACTTTAATATAAACCTGAGCTAGCCATCCAAAGAAATATTCCAAATTTCCTTAACAAAACTAAAACTTATATTATATATCGTTTACAACACTCCCCAAGTGTTCTACTAAAATATAATAAAAATTTAAGCCAGCTTTTAATAAACTGTTTAAACGTTTAACTCAAGGATATTAAAGCAACAAACTTGTCACATCTCTGCTTAAATAATTTAGAATAACAACTTATTTATTTCTTTGTGGACAACTATATCCTAATTCGAATTATATGCCTTCCCCTTAGGAGGAAGGTCAATAGAAATTTGATATTAATTTAACATTATTTTTATAAGTCCTTTTTTCTCAATTATCTTTTAAAATATGAAAAAGTGTATACTAAAAAATAACTTGATTTTTCAGTATACACTTTCATAATTTCTTTATTATTTATTTTTTTATTTTAAAAATTACTTCTGTCACAAATTTTTCTGGTACTTGCGTTGTCCAATAATCAGTTACATATCTTTCATAACATTCATCCTCACATGTATAACCATGCTTTTTAATCCATTCACTCATCTTTTTGTAAGTTTCATTTATAGTTTCATGTGGACCTATATGATAACAAGATACAACTGTACCGCCACCATATTCCACTTTTATCCCATCATCACACTTTAAAATTGTTTCTTGCATTATCCTCATCTTTTTACAATTACCATTCATCTTATCCTTAAAAGATGGATATGATATTATAACTGGTCCTGTTATTGCATTCTTCTTGCTTTCTATATAATTAGTAAATTCAATATTTATTATTGAATCCATATAATCATATTTAAAGTCTTGATCTAAGAAAATCATTTCTTTCTTTTCTATATATTTCACTCCAACTTGACAAGCATTACATTCCATTATCCCCTCAGCCTCTAGAATAAGCTTGTACCAATCATTTACTGATCTTAACTTTAATTCAAGTTCACTTTGTAATGATATTAATTCATCTATCTTTTTTCTGAAACCATTTTCAATTTTAAAGTAAGATGCCCCTCCAAGATATTCCCTCATCTCATCAAGTTTAAAACCACTTTGTTTATAATATTTTATTAAAGGCACCAACAAGAGATTTCTTTTACTATAGTATCTATATCCACTATCATCTGATATCTTATCTGGTGATAAAATCCCTATTTTATCATAATATCGCAAAGCTTTTTTCGTAATCTTACACATTTCTTCAACTTTACCTATAGAGTACATATCATTTTCCATAAATAAGCCTCCAACTTTTATATTCTCCCCAATTTATTTATAAAAATGATCTATTATATTTATTTTTTATATCTTTCCCCAAAGAAAAAAACCACCATATGGTGGTTTAATTTACTTTAGTTTATCTATTATATTAGATAAATCTTCTCTAGTAACAGCCCTAGGATTTGCTTCTGTGCATACATCCTTTAACGCAGCCTTTAAAATCTCTTCCATAGATTCTTCTAATAGCCCAATATCTACTCCTTGCTTAGTAAGTGTAGTTGGAATCATAAGATTCTTTTGAAGTTCTTCAATCTTCCTAATTAAATTATTAACTCCAATATGGACATTAGGTGCATGAAGTTTCAAAAGCTTTGCTAATCTCTGATACTTCTTAGCTGCTAAACTATAATCCTTATTGTATAAACCACCATTTAAATTTGCATTAAATTTTATTATATGAGGCAATATTATAGCATTGCTTCTTCCATGTGGGATATGCAATTTACCCCCTATAGCATGAGCTAAACTATGTGTAATACCAAGACCTGCTGCATTAAAAGCAATCCCTGCTAGACAAGAAGCATTATGAAGTTTTTCTCTAGCTAATAAATTATTACCATCTTCATATGCTAATGGTAAAAATCTAACAGCAAGAGTTAATGCTTTTTCAGCTAAAGCATCTGAAAAATCAGTAGCTCCATTAGCTACATAAGCTTCAATGGCATGAGTAATTACATCCATTCCTGTATCTGCAGTTATACTTTTAGGAACTGATTTAACAAGTTCCGGGTCTAATATAGCCACATTAGGCAACAATGACTCACTTGTTAAAGCATATTTTATCCCCTCTTGTTTATTAGTAATTACAGCATACTCTGTAACTTCCGAACCTGTCCCACTAGTTGTTGGAATTGCGTAAAATTCTTCTATTTTTTGTATACCGTCATTTAAATTATTATAATACTCTTTTATTGATTTTGCTGCATCAATAGCTGAACCGCCACCTAATGCAATAATTACTTCTGCATTGCATGCTTTAAGAGCTTGAATTCCTGATGCAATAATTTCTACTGCTGGGTCTGGAACAACATCACTGAATATGGATACTTCACAATTAGATAGTTCTTTCGAAACCTTTTCAACCATCCCTGAAGTTTCCATAAACTTATCGCATACAATTAAAACTTTCTTATTTTTAATATCATTGAGCTTATTTAATGATCCCTTACCAAAATAAACTCTTGTACGAATACCAAATTCATTCATTTTATTTTCTCCTTATTGAAAAGTTAAATAAAATAAATAATTTAGTTATTCTATTATTTAAGATTAGATTTGTGACAAGTTATATTTCTTTACTTTCCTAATTATATCATAATATATATTATATTCAAGATTCTTACTTAACTAATATTGACAAAATATCCCCTTTTTCTCTGTACTTATTAGCATTATATATAATAAAATTCAACTAATTATAAAAGAAAAAATGTATTTTTCTTTTAATTTATCATAAATTATATTATACTTTTCTAGTTTCTAATATTCTAACTACATTTTCAGTTGATATCTCTAGGTTCTCTTTCCCTTTGCTTAATGCTTCATCTAAAGAAATTACCCCTGGGGTTATTCCTATTACAGAATCTATTCCTAATGAATATAATTCATCTATTCCTTCCCCAATTCTTCCCCCAAAAGCTATTACAGGAATGTTATACTTTTTAGCTATTTTAGCTACTCCTATAGGAGTTTTTCCAAACTTAGTTTGAAAATCTATACTTCCTTCCCCTGTAAATACAAAATCTGCCTTTCTTACTTTATCTTCCAAATTAGAATGCTTAATTACTAAATCTATTCCCGATTCTAGTTTTCCATTACAAAAACCTATTAAAGCTGCACCAAGTCCTCCTGCTGCACCTGCACCTTCAACCTTATCAATTTCTTTTCCCATATCTCTTTTTACTACTTCTGCATAATGTTTTAAGTTACTATCTAACTCCTCTAATGTTTCTTTATTTCCACCCTTTTGAGCCCCAAATACAAAGCTTGCACCATTCTCTCCTGTTAATGGATTCTTTACATCACAAGCTACTTCTATTTTTACATCATAAATTCTTTTATCAAAACCACTTAAATCTATTGTACATAAATCTTTTAAGACGCCACCACCAAATGCTATCTCTTTTCCATCACTGTCCTTAAAACTTGCCCCTAATGCCTGAAGCATACCAACTCCACCATCATTAGTTGCACTGCCACCTAAGCCTATAATTATTCTTTCTATATTCATATCTAAAGCATATTTTATAAGTTCACCAGTTCCAAAGGTAGTAGTAAGGAGTGGATTTCTATCCTCTAATTTAACTAAGTGAATTCCACTAGCTTCTGCCATTTCTATTACAGCAGTCTTTCCATCACCTAATATTCCAAACTTTGCTTTCACCTTATTTCCTAGTGGAGCTGTTACTTCTACTTCATGCAAATTTCCATTGGTAGATTCTATTAAAGCATCTACTGTACCTTCACCACCATCTGCCATAGGAACATGTATACAGGTAGCATCTTTAAAAACTTTTCTTATTCCATTTTCCATAGATATACAAGCTTCCTTAGCTGTCATACTCTCCTTAAATGAATCTGGTGCTAAAATAAATTTCATATCATTCACCTCTAAATAAAATTATTGTAACTCTCTTAACCTTAGCTAAGAGAGTTACTAACCTTTTATACTAATTCAAAGTATATATTATCTACTTTATTTTTACTACAATTTACTTTGCTAAAATCTTCTATATCCTCTAGTATATCTTCCTTAAGATTAACCTTCTTAAACTTGCTTCCTTTAATGCTAAAATGAACCTTCTTTTCTGAAGCTGTTCCATTGAAATATCTAAGAACTAACCCCTTTTTATTTTCAGCCTTCTTTAATACACTTAAAGTCACATTATCATTCTCTTCTTTTAATAGAGAATAATTATATGGAACTTCAAAGTCTACAGAATTTAGTTTCATAGCATTGTGAGGCATTTTATTGTAAGTATACACTGGAGTTAAGTACTCTTTTGCAACTCTTGATACCTTATCTTCCCTAGATACATATGGATATATTCCAAAGTCTAAGCTTACTTTTCCAAGCATTTGTGAGTCAGGAGTTTCTAATTTTATTCCTGATGGTCTTCCAGGTCTTCTATACATTTCTTCTTTACCAAGGAAGCCTACCCCTCTAAATAAAGTTATAGCTATTGTATCATAATCTTCTCCAATTATTTCATACTCTCTAGTACTATTAGTTAAGACAGCCATTCCTCTTTCTTCATTCTTTAAAGTTACAAATGAAAGCATTGGATAAATAGAATCTGGTCTTTCATCCCAGTTTTCCTCTTCCCATACATCCATAGCACTATCATATACATCTCTTTTTATAACACCAAATTGATTATCAGAGAATGAGAAATTAGATTTTATTCCAGTTGGAATGTATGCTCTTACTCTATGATCTTTTGCTCTATTATCTATATCCATCTTAACATTTAAATATGGGCTACAATTATCAACCTTAACAATTATTGATATATCCATAGAACCATCAATTTTCTTGTTCTTTCTGCTATCTAAATCCTTTGGTACATCTAAAGTATAATTAATAGCTATCTCACTACTATTTTCATAAGTGCTTATATTATAGTTACACTTAACTAAATCACTCTTAACAATAAAATCATCCTCTAATGGTGAGAAATCATATTCATCTCCGTCATCTGCACCATCTTCTATTAAAAGTACATTTTCATATAATGTGTTTGTATCTTTATGTAGTATGTTTAATGACCCGTTTTCATTTACAGTTATATTAAAATACTTATTTTCAATCTTATCTGTTTTCTTGCCTTCTTCAGAGTTTATAACTCCTTCTGCTCCTTTAATTAAGTAAGTCTTATATCCCATTGAAGGAATAACATCCTTTAATTCAATAGTATATCTTACAAAAGGATCATAGTTTCCATAGTGAACAATTTGTCTATCAATTAACCCTGCATCAACTACTTCTTTATTTATAACTTGGAAATCATATTCTTCTTCATCATCACTAACAAGGTTGAAGTTTTTCATCTTTGTAATGATTTCACCTTTAACTACAGCTTCTCTTTCATATGGAAGAAGGTTAAATGCTGTTAATTTATCTAATGCTATCTCTTTGCTCATAGCATCAACTATAACTCTCATATAGAAATCTATTAATCTATCTACCTTTTCTTCAGCTAAGAAAAATCTATTCATTATCTCTTTATGAACCTTATCAGAACAACAACATCCTATAGAGTCATGAGCATGGTTTTTCATTATCTCTTTCCAAATAAGCTCAATTAACCCTGAATGATATTCAAAACCTAATGAATAAGCAAGTGAAGCTAAAGGTTCTAATATATTAGTTATTTTATTTTCTATCCTTGTATTACTAGCCTTAATATCCATTCTTGTTGAGAAGATACTTCTATGAACTCTCATATACTTTCCATCTAAGAATTCCCCTCTTAATGTTGGTAAATTCTTTTCTTTTTCTAGTTCTTCAAATACCTTTTCATATCTGCTTAAGAAGAAATCTCTTTCTGGATATAATTCCTTTAACTTTTCTAATATCTCAAATATATTCTTTTGTACAGGCATTTGATCATGACCATTTGGAAGTATGATATTTTCTGTTGTAGCTCCCTTATCAAGTACAGGGAAATACTTATCCATTCTCTTCTTAAGATCATCCATATTGCTTGGCAAATACTTTCCTATTGCATATCCTAATGGAAATAATTGAGTTAATACTTTAGAATCCCCTTCACCTTCCCAGTAAAATTCAGTTTTATCTGTTCCCATTCTTTCAGAGACACCTCTCCAGAATATAGAACGATTTATTCCAAATCCATTTAATATTTGTGGCATTTGAGAAGATTGTCCAAAAGAGTCTGGAAGATATCCTATCATCATAGCATCACCAAATTCTTCACAATCCTTTAATCCATATAGTAGATTTCTAGTTATAGATTCTCCACCTACAACCATTTCATCTGTTTGAGTATACCAAGGTCCTATTATTAATCTGCCTTCTTTAACTAATTTCTTTACTCTTTCTTTATTTTCTGGCTTTGCCGCGAAATAATCTTCTAATATAGCTGTTTGCCCATCCAATACATAATTAGGATAGCTAGGATTGTTCTCTAACATATCCATTATTTCTTCCATATTATTAACTAAAAGAATTCTTGACTCTTCCGTTGTAAAATACCATTCTCTATCCCAATGCATATGGGGCACAACATGAACTTTTTTACTCATTTATTACACCTCTTACTCCGATTTAACTTTATATTTTTCCATGATATAGCTTTGCGAGAGGAAATTCCTCTCGCAAAATATTATTTTAAAAGTCCTTGCTTTTTAAGTTTCATTTTTCTTGTTATTACTAATAATATTGCTGATATAATTGCTCCAAGTATTGCTGCTCCAAGCCATACAGTTATATTCATTAACATAGTTGAACCATCTTTAAGCATGAATATTGAGAATATACCTGCTCCTGGAACATCAAGTCCTATGTTAAACATTGCTACTAAAGCACCAGTTACTGCTGAACCTGCACATAATGAAGGAATTACTCTTAATGGGTCTTCTATCATAAATGGAATAGCACCTTCTGTAATACCTGCTAGTCCTAAAATCCAAGTTGACTTACCTATTTCTTGTTCTTCTTTATTGAAATACTTCTTAGCTAATAAAGTAGCAAAGGTTACACCAAATGCTGAAACCATTTTTACTGATGCGAAAGCTGCATATGGCATTATAATTCCATCAGTCATTGCACCTACACAGAATGTATAAGCTGCTTTATTAATAGGACCACCAAGGTCAAATGATACCATGATACCAAGTATTGCACCTAAAAGTGCTGCATTTGTTCCTCCCATAGATCCTAACCAATCAATTAATGTTTGGTTTAATGCTGCTACAGGTTTACCAACTACAAAGAACATAAGTGTTGAAACTAATAATGTACCAAATACAGGGTATACCCAGAAACTAACGAATCCTGCTAATGTACCTTTTGCTGGTATATACTTCTTAAATAATTTAATTGTATAACCTGCTAGGAAACCTCCAAGCATACCACCTAGGAATCCACCATTTATCATATTAGCTGCTATACCAGCTGCAAAACCTGGTGCTAAACCTGGCTTATCAGCAATTGAGTATGACATGTATGCAGATAATACAGGAACCATTATTGTTCCAAGTAAATTACCACCTAGCTTACGATACATCCAAATCCAAGAACCATCTGTTTCATATAATTCTTGTAACCCAAAACCTTGAGATACTAATACTGCGAAAGCTAGAATCATACCTCCTGCAACTATTAAAGGAATTATATGAGATATACCTGTAAGAATTGACTTCTTAGCCTCTTCTCTAAATGAAACTTTTTCTTCATCGTCAGAAGTTTCTACATATTCTCCTTTTCCTTTGTTTTCTGCTGCCTTAAGTGCTTTTTCTATAAGTCCCTTTGCATCCTTTAAAGGAGTAGCAACCTTAGCTCTTACTGTAGGTAAATGCGAATATCTTTCTTCATTTTTTACAGCTACATCTACTGCAAATATAGCAGCATCTGCATTTTTCAATTGTTCTTTTGTATGTCTATCTTCTATACCATTAGCTCCTTGTTTTTCAACATAAACAGCTACTCCCATTTCTTTACCTGCATTAACTAAAGCTTCTGCAGCCATATATGTATGAGCTATCCCTGCAGGACAAGCTGTTACAGCAACGATTGATTTTTCAAACTTACTTATATCTATATCTTCTTTTATAATTTCTTTATCTAAATTATTGTAAAGTTCTTTCTTGCTCTTTGAATTCTTAAGCAAATCTTTATAAGATGGATTTGCTATTCTTGTAGCAAGTTCTGCTAATAGTTGAATATGAGTTGAACCTGCCTCTTCAGTTGGTATAGCTAATAAGAATACTATTTCAACTTCATTATTCTCATCTATGCTTTCCCATTCTTTCATAGGTTTATTTAGAATTGCTACTGCAAATGATGCTTCTTTAACAGAACTAGATTTTCCATGAGGAACAGCTAGTCCACCTTCAAAACCTGTAGGAGAAAGTTTTTCTCTTTCTAATACATCCTTAAAAAATTCTTCTTTAGATGTAATCTTTCCCTCTTCATATAATTTTCCAACTAGGTGTTTAATAACATCTTCTTTCTTGTTTAAATCTAGACCAATTGAAATAAGTTTCTCATTTGTTAGACTTCTTAAATTCATTTCTATTCCTCCTATTCATATTCAACAAATCCGATTTGCTTAACGTTTACAAGTATATATTATCAAAAAAAAATAAGAAGATTTAATTCTTCTTATTTTTACACAAATATTTCTTTTTATTTTACACATTGTGTATTTATACACAATTATAATCTTTCCATAAGGCTTCATTAATGATTCTTATAATAAGCATTATTCCTATTCTATCTGGAGCATTATATTTATGTATCTCTACCCTAGGTGCCCAGAAGAAAATATTTATATCAGCAATATCCATAAGTGAATTCTTATTAAAGTGAGTCATGCTAACTATGCTTGCATTTCTTTCTTTTGCAATTTTGCACACATCTAATATCTGCTTGCTTTCACCACTTACACTTATAGCAATAAACAAATCCTTATCATCACAATTTTCTGCAGCATACATCATATCGTGTCTATGGTTAAAATACTCAGCTTTTATTCCAATGCATCTTATATTCTTTGCAAACATCTCACAAAAATATATTGAATCCCCTATTCCTACGAAGTATACATTTTTAGCTTCTTTTATTTGGCTTACTAATTTATCAATTATTTTATTATCTAAAATGTCTAAAGTTTTTTTAATTGTATCAGGAATTAATTCTAGATTTTTAAAGTTATCTCCTTTTAATTCACCAGTCTTTCCTTCAAGTTCTGCACGTAATGAAAACTTTAAATCTGAAAAGCCTTTATAACCTAGCTTCTTAGATAATCTTACTATAGTATTAGGTACAGTAAATAAATCTTCAGCTACTTTCTGGACAGATTGATTTACAAATCTACTATAATCTTCTCGTATATAATCCACCACTTGGTCATCTGTATCCGTTAATCTCAACTCATTTAATAAAACTCTCTCCTCAAAGTTCATGTTCCCACTCCTACTTTTTTCTCTTGTTCACTACTTTGAGAATAGCATTTTTACTTAGCTTTCGCAAGGTTCATAGATATTTATCTCTGTCCTTATATTTTTTTATTTCAAAATATCATTGTAACTCTGAATTGTAATATATGAGAAGAATATTTTGCTTATATTTTCTTTTTGAAATCCTCTTAAAGAGAACTGTCTAAGCCAGCTTATTTACTGCATATTTATATATTCATATATTTTTATATTTGTTTCTTTATATATTTTTATATTTAAACAAAACAATTATATGGAATTATAATCCATAACTCATTTATAATAAATTTATAAGGTGTGGTAGATATTTAAAAAGAAGAGTGGAGGTTCTCTTAAATAAAAAATGAAATGAAATGTTTAAAATGTAATTCAGATGAAATTAAAGTAGTAAAGGCTCCCCCAGTTCAAATGAAAAAGTGTATTATGCCTAAATTATTAAATCCTTATTATTTATATTTGCTGTAAGTGTAGTTACACTGAAATATGGATAAATTCTAAAGAAGAATTAAACTACTTGACGTAATTGAATAGATATTTATTTTTCTTGTTACGTCACAAGCTCCAAGTCACACCAAAATAAATATACATTTCCCTTCCTACTTAAGGTAAGAAAATTATAAAATTATTATCTTTGTCCTTATAATTTTTTTATTTTAAAATGTCGTCGTGACTCTAGATTGTAACCTATTAGAATTGCAATATATGATACACAAACAGAGATAAAATGTAATATAATATATATATTGTAAAAAAACAACTTATTCAACGAAAGGGGAATAATTATTTGAAAAAGAAAATTGCATATATAATATTATTTATAATTTTAATTTGTGAACTTATTGCTTATAAATATCAATATTACTTTATAAACTCTTTTTATTACTTATTTATTAATTCAACTATATTCCTAATATTCTTAAAACTAATAAATAATAAAACCTTTACCAAAGTGGGTGTTATGTTAATAATATTAACGATTCTTTGTTCTGTAGCTCTGAATAATCCTACATATAATTACATTGTACAAAATGATAAGTTAAATTATTCACTAATTGTAACAGAAACTTCATCATTTAATGGTAAATTTCAGTATAGCTTTTTTGAAAAACATTTTCATTTTTTTAAAAAGCCTATACCAAAAGCTTATTTTGTGTCGTCATATAAAATTAATATAGATAAGGATATTCAGTGGTTAGATAAAAATACAATTCAAATAAAATCTGGTCAAGATTTAATTAATAATTTAACACTAAACTTAAACTAAAATTCTATGTTTATTTTCTAAAAATAAAAGGTTGAAGAAAACTTCAACCTTTTATTAGCTTTATGATCTTTAAACAACAACATATTTCATGTTGTTGTTTTATATGTGTTAGTCCCTTTATATATTCATATATTTATCATAAAACTCTTTATATACTCTATACTTGTGAGTGTTTTTAGTATGCTCTAATGCTTTTGTTGAAAGCTCCTTCCAATCTAATGAATAGACATTTTTTAAATCCTTCACCTCATTCATTTCTTGGGCTAAATTCTCATTATCATATGGATATAAGAAAACCACATAATCTTTATCCCCTTTTATATATGAAATATTTCTATACAGTTGATAACTTGAATAGAACTTGTCCTTATCATTAACTAATTCTTTTAAATGCATGCTTTCCCCTAACTGCTTCATATAAACATCAGTAAATTTGTGTTCATATTTTTCAGGTAGCTTATTAGTTTCTTTACTTTTGCTAATTTTTCCAAAGCCTTGCTCAGTATACTTAACTTCAAAATATATTTTTTCTCCAGTTATAAGCTCTATAAAGAAATCAAAGGTTGTCCCATCCTTTCCTTTTGGAGCTCCATATTCAAATTTTGAAAATATTATCTTTGTGTGATCTGGAATATTAATCTTTAAAGTATCTTTTAAAATATCAATTAGTAAATTATCTTTCATTATTGGCTCAAAAAAGTTTATACACATAATTTGAGATGAATTTAAGTGGTGTGAATGCATGTGATAATGTATATCTTTAGGTTGATTAACTCCTAAAAGAAAATTCAATGGCCTAAATCCACTTGGTAATATGTGTCCATATTCCTTATTTTGATAAAGCCCATTTTTTACACAACCTAAGGAGTTTAACTTGTACTCTTCTAAGTGATTTAATACTTTTTCTTTATAATCTTGATATCTCATAACATCCCCTCTTTCTTAAAGCATAATTCATTGCCTACTTATATCATAACACTTTTTGTAAACGAAATCATCACTGTTTAAATTTAAAATCCATGACTATTTAGCCATGGATTTTTTTATCTATTTATACATTGCTTCAACTACTTTAGAATTATACTTTTGTATGCTTTCATATATGAAGCCATTTACATTATTTATATCATCTTGAGTAGGATTATTTGCCTTGTCAGAAAGTTTATATTGATATTTTAATCTTAAAATTCTTCTAACACTTTCATCTATCCTATTTTCATCAATCTTTCCATCATTAACTCCTTGAACTACAGCATTATATACTTTTTGTTGATTTTCTATTGTATGGCAAACTAATAAAATATCTGCACCTGCCTCAACTGATTTTATTGCAGCTTCTCCTAAATCCCAGTTCTTACTTATAGCTTGCATTTCAAGATCATCAGTAATAATAACTCCTTTATAACCCATTTCATCACGTAACAAGTCTGTTAGTATCTTTTTAGACATAGTTGCTGGGTACTCTTTATCAATTTGTGGAAGCATAATATGTGCTGTCATTACCATGTCTACTCCATTATTTATGGCAGTTTGAAAAGGAACAAGTTCTGTACTTTTTAATCTATTTAAATCATGATTCAATGATGGTAGCCCTAAATGAGAATCCACCTCCGTATCTCCATGTCCCGGAAAATGTTTTACTGTTGGGATTACCCCTTCATTTTGTATTGCTTTTAGTTCATTAATACCAAACTCTGTTACCTTTTCCTGTGTTGAGCCATAAGATCTTACCCCTATAATTGGATTATTTTTATTAGTATTAATATCTAAAACAGTACCAAAATCCGTATTTATTCCTAATAGCTTTAATTTTTTAGCAGTACCAGCTCCTATTCCAGTTGCTAAACTTGAATCATTTGTATTTCCTAACTCTCCTTTAGAAGGTGTTCTCATTAACTCCTGAGGCAATTGTGACATACTTCCTCCTTCTTCATCAAACCCAATAAATAAAGGTATATCACTATTTTGTCTGTTAGCTTTTTTAATTGAATTTACATACTTAACATTATTATCTAAACTACTTCCCCAAAAGTTTCTATGACCATATAAAATAATGCCTCCTGCATGTTGATCTTCAAATAAATTTACTACTTTATCATCTACATTCGTCCCATTAACTCCGTAGAACATCATTTGTCCTACTTTCTCTTCTAATGTCATTGTACTTATTTTATCTTCTACTTTTTTGTTAATACTTTCATTTTTCCCTGTTAAAATAGTAGCCGAACTAGCTGTAACTCCACCAATCATTGTAAGAGTAAGAGCTGCTGAAATTAATAATTTTCTCATAAATCTTCCCCCTAATCTTTATTTAATTAGTTTTTATTATCATTTTTTATTATTCCCCTCCTCCACTTTTAATTATAGATTTTAATTATCTCAATATAGTCACATTAATAACTTTAAATATAACTATTTAGTTACAATTAAAGAGATAAATAAAAAACAAGGTTATATACCTAACCTTGTTTCTTACTATTTTATATTTTTAAAACGCTAATATCTGATATAAAATCATTACTTTGCATAAAGAATGACATTAAGCAAGCACCATTAACACCTGTTTCCTTAACTAAATTTATATTATATTTTGAAATTCCACCTATGGCATAAACAGGTACATCAACGCCTCTACAGATATTCTCTAAAAAGGCTAGTCCCATTGGTTCTAAGTCCTTTTTGCAGTCTGTTTGAAATATATGACCTGCTGTAATATAAGTTGCTCCAAGGGTTACTGCTCTTTCCCCTTCCTCTAGTGAATGAATAGATACTCCTACCTTTTCAAAATTCTTAACTTCATTATGGTGTTTTTCTAATATTGGAAGGGATAGATGAATCTTGTTATAATTTAACCTTTTAGCTACGCCTACAAAATTATGAAGAACACACTCTTTATTGTACTTTTCACATATTCTAAGTACATTCTTAGCTAAAACATAATACTCATCTTCACTAAGATCCTTTTCCCTTAAAATAATTGAATCCACCTCTGATTTTGCCAAAGCTTCAATTTGTTCCAAAAAATCAATATGACATAACTTCCTATTAGTAACAGCAATTATCTTAAACATATAAATAATCACTCATTACAGGCTGTAGACCTTTTTCAACTATTGCATTATAAACCTCATCTACAGTACGTCCATCTGATATTTCAAATTGTTCATCACCCTTATTTTCTCCTGTGTGACCTCCAATTCCAACATCAACCCCAGCAGAAATCTTAGTTGCTGCAATATCTATAATGTTATCTCTAAACCTTGCACACTCCCTACTTGAAATTGTTATATTTGCCGAAGGAATAAGCAATCTATAGGCAGTTATTATTTGTAATAATTGAGGCTCATGTACATCCTTAGGGTTAATTTTATGGTTATTAATTATTGGACGTAACCTTGGACATGAAAAAGCAATTTCAGCATGAGGGTACTTTCTTTGAAGCATATATGCATGCATTCCTGTTGCAAAGGCATCCTTTCTAAAATCATCTAGCCCTAAAAGTGCTGCAAAACCTACTCCCCTTATTCCCCCCATTATTGCACGCTCTTGCGCATTGAATCTATAAGGGAAAATTCTCTTATGACCTTCTAAATGTAGAGTTTCATACTTATCAGAATTATAAGTTTCTTGGAATACAGTAACAAAATCTGCACCACATTCATGAAGATAAGCATAATCCTCAGAGTTCATTGGATAAACCTCAAGTCCTATTACCTTAAAGTACTTACGTGCTATTTTACAAGCCTCTCCTATATATTTAACATCAGACATTCTTGGACTTTCACCAGTTAAAATTAGGATTTCTTCAAGTCCTGTATCTGCAATTATTTTCATTTCATTTTCTATTTCTTCTGCATTTAACTTAGCACGATGAATTTTATTGTAACAGTTGAAGCCACAGTAAATACAGTAATTCTCACAATAATTAGATATATAAAGAGGAGTAAACATATATATTGAATTTCCAAAGTGCTTTTTTGTTTCTATTTGTGCTTTTCTTGCCATTTCCTCTAAAAATGGAAAGGCAGCTGGAGATAGTAATGCCTTAAAATCATCTAAATTAATGCTATCCTTATTTAAAGCTCTTTTTACATCCTCTTCAGTATATGAATTATAGTCATAGGAATTCATTTCAGATATTACTTTATCAAAAATATCATGTTCTATTATTTCCATTCCAGGGGTATATTCCATATGATTTGTTCTTTCTATCATGTTAATCCCCTCCTACTTTTCTAAAAATCCTGTTAATGGAGATGAAGCAGAAGCACCCTTATGTAAAACACGCCCAAGACCAGCTATATATGCTTCACGTCCTGCTTCAATTGCTTTCTTAAAACTTTGTGCCATTAATGGTATATTGCCTGAAGTTGCTATTGCAGTATTAGCCATAATTGCATCTACCCCTAATTCCATAGCCTCACAAGCTTGAGAAGGTGAACCTATTCCTGCATCAACTATTATAGGTAAATCTATTTCTTCTACTAAAATTTTAATAAATTCCTTTGTACATAATCCCTTGTTTGACCCAATTGGTGCTGCAAGTGGCATTATTGCTGAAGCTCCAGCATTCACTAAATCCCTTGCTACATTTAAATCTGGATACATGTAAGGCATAACTACAAAGCCTTCTTTAGCTAAGATCTCTGTAGCCTTTATTGTTTCATAATTATCTGGAAGCAGGTATCTACTATCTCTTATAACTTCAATCTTTACAAAATTTCCACAACCTAGCTCCCTTGCAAGCCTTGCTATTCTTACTGCTTCTTCAGCATTTCTTGCACCAGATGTATTAGGTAATAAAGTTACTCCCTTAGGAATGTAATCTAAAATATTATCTTTTCCACCATCATTAACACGTCTTAAGGCAAGAGTTATTATTTCTGCTCCAGCATTTTCAACAGCTGCTTTAATTAAATCAAGAGAGTATTTTCCTGAACCTAAAATAAATCTTGAATTAAACTCATGTCCACCTATAATTAATTTATCATCTCTATTTTCCATTTAACCTACACATCCTTTTCCTCTAAAATTAATCTTAAAATCATATTAGCCTGATGGCCAGCACATATACTTACGCGTGGTGCCATTAAGCCTCTACCAATCCTTGCTGATGTTTCTCCATCTCCACAAAGATAAAAATCATTGGTTATTTTTCTTGTTTTTATTGTGTTACTACTTTCAAATCCAGCCATACCAGAGGATGCAACAACCTTTTTTCCTGGGAAATATTGTAAAACGCCATTGACTAACAAAGCTTTTCCTTCTGGATTATCAAAGGCCTCACATACTATATCATCATCTTTAAAAAGACTTTCTAAGTTTTCTTCTGTTACCTTAACACTATCTACTATTACTTCCACAAAAGGATTTATTTCTGATATTTCCTTCTTTAAAGCCTCTGTTTTAAACATTCCCAAATGCGATATTTTATACTGCTGCCTATTTAAATTGCTGGGTTCAACTATATCAAAATCAATTAAATGTAAGGTTCCAACTCCAGTTCTAGCTAAACTTATTGCTATATTAGACCCTAAACCACCAAGTCCTGCAACTGCTACCCTAGCTATCTTTACTTTTTCATGAACCTTTGGAGTATGCCTTGCACAAAGCATATGCTCAAAAACTTCTTTTGAAGGAAGCTTTCCCTTTTCAATAAATGTTACTTCACTATTTTCATGTAATTCTACATCATCATTTGTAGCAAAACCTTCAATTATTGTTACTATATTATTCTTGGTTCCATAGTACTCTCTTTTTAGTTCATAAAGAGTTTTACAATTAGTATCTATAGCTTGTCCATTTAATACTATTTTCATCTTTAGCCCCCTCCTACAAAGGTTACAACTTCTAAGGTATCATTTTCTTTTAAAATAATACTTTGATAATCTTTTTTTCTTGCTATTTGTCCATTTAATTCAACAGCAATTCTAGTAATTTCATATCCCTCATTACATAGGAATTCACTTAAGGTCTTACCTTCATATCCATTAATAAGTTCACCATTTACCTTAATCATCTTATCCCTCCTTTTTTTTAAACTAAAAAAAGGTATCACGAAGGAATGACACCCTTGGTGGTGTCCCCCTTCGTGATACCTTGATCACTCTGTTAATATAATAACACAGTTTGCATTCTATGTAAATATATCCATTATTTGATTATGTAGTTACTTTCCTCTATTGCTTTTACAGTATGATGCTTTTCAAAGTAATCTATTATAAGTTCACTCATCTCTTTTGTAATTTCCTTTACTACTTCTGCACCTTCATAAGATGGGTAAATTGAAGTATTAGTTGCACGATAGTTATTCATAACCACTGTATAATATTTATCTAACTCTATTTCTTTACCATCTTTCTTTATAGAAACAACTCTATCATAGAAATCCCTTGATAAATCTATTTCATAAGTTATTCCCCCAAAAGTATCATAGTTATAATTTTGCACCTTTGGAACTAAGAACTCTTCATTTATTTCTACCTTACCATCATTAAGAACAAAGTAAGTAGCGCTCTTTTCCATTGCTTCCTTAAACTTATCTCCTCTTACCTTAAGAACCATCATTGTGTTAGGGTAAGGATAGTTAATTAGTACATCTCTAATGGAAACATTTTTTTTAAATCCAATGGCAGTATCAAATAGTGATAAAACAGAGAAATCAGCACCTGATTCTTCTAACTGTACTTGATGTAAGAAGTTTATAAAAGGATGCCCTTTTAATCTTCCTTCAAATATATCATCCATTAAAATGTCCTTATCAAACTCTCCAATTTCCTTATCTAAGTACTCTTGAAGTTCTCCTTCTACCTCTGTAAAAAGACTTTCTAAATCTGGATTAATATCATCAGTTAACTTACTAACATCCACTAATTCAAAAGTAGCTTCTTTTGTTTCTGTATCAAAAATTATCTTAGTAAAGTTTTGACCATTATTTAAAGGTTGAGTACAAACTACCCCTTTGATTTTAGTAGCGAAGGATCTATGTTGATGTCCACTTAAAATCATATTTATAGAGTCATAAGTTTCTAATAACTCACTTCCTTGATTTTCTTTATTTAACTTCTCAGTAGGAGTCATATTCTCATCTAAACTTTTTTCAAATCCGCCATGATAACAAACAATAATATAATCTGCTTTTTCTTTTAGCTCTTTTTCATATTTTCCATATACCTCAACAGGATTTAAGAATTTAATTCCCTTAATGTTTTTTTCTTGCTCCCAGTTTGGTATAAATGAGGTTGTAAGACCTATACATCCTATTTTAAATCCATTAAAATCAAATATTTTATATGGTTTTGACTTAAATGCTAACCCTTCAATATTAGCATTAATAACTTTTTCTGAAATAGGAGTATAAGCTTTAGTTAAATAATCTAATCCATAGTTAAATTCATGATTACCAAGTACATAGGCATCATAACCTATTTTTTCTAAGCATTGAACTATAGGATTCACCTCAGGATTCTTCTTTGATAAATAATGAGTTAGAGAAGAACCTTGAACTAAATCTCCGCAATCTATAGTTAATGAAGCATCATAATTTTTCTTATCCTTTAATATATAGCTTCCTATTTTAAGTATTCCTAATTGCTTTTCTGTTACATAATTAGTCGGATAAACAAATCCATGTAAATCGCTTGTTTGATATATAGCAATCTTCATAAAAACCTCCTATTTACAAAAGGGCTGTATCTCTATTGATACAGCCCTAAATTATTCTATTCCCAGATTGATTTTAAAGTAGTCTTAAATCCTTCTAATGTCTTAGTTACATCTGCATTGCTTGGATTAGCTAATACAGTTTCCATTACTGTACCTGCTTCACGGTATGCAGCATCTGCACCTGAAACAACTGGATTAGTGTAAAGATTCTTAGTTGCATCTGAAAGTATTGGAGCTATTAAGCTTCCTGACTTTTTGTACTCTTCTGAATCAATAGCACTTTGTCTTACTGGCATGTATCCAGTTTCAGAAGCCCAAGTAATTTGGTTTTCTTTAGTTGTTAAGAACTTTAAGAACATGTATGCTGCAGTCTTTTGTTCAGCTGTAGCACTTGAGAACACATATAAATCTGTTCCTTGTTGTAATGAAGCACTTGTTGGGTATGGAGCAGCTGCTACTTCAAACTTATCACCAACACCTTGTTTAACAAAGTTTTCACCAGCATTTGAACCAACGTACATAGCTACAGTTCCATTACCAAATGGTCCTGATAAATAGTTGTCTGTTCCTGCAATTCTGAAGTAACCTTCCTTAACTCCTTCTAAGTAGTAGTTAAGAGCCTTAGCTGATGCTTCACTTGTTACATCAAAGCTTGAATCGAAAGTTTTTCCTTCAGTCTTTAAGAAAGTTGTATAGTAAGTGTTTAATGAATCAAATCCAGCACCAGCTATACCCTTCTTTTCTTTTATAGTCTTAGCAACTTGAACTAATTCGTCATAAGTAGTTGGAGCCTTTAATCCTAGTTCATCAAGTAAAGTCTTGTTGTACCATAAAACTTCTGTAGACTTGTTGAAAGGCATTCCATAGATCTTTCCATCTATTTTAGCTGCTTCTCTGAAACTTGGTAATATATCTTCATAGTTATCAAACTTTAAAGTTTCATTTTCAATATATGGAGTTAAATCTGTAACTAAGTTATCCTTTATTGGATTGAACATCCAGTCAGGATATGCTTGAGTCATTGTTGGTAAATCCTTAGGACTTGCAACTGTTGCTGTTATCTTTTGTTGTAAATCCTTATAGCTTGATTGGTTTTGTAAAGTTACCTTTATGTTTGGATTTTCTGCCATAAACTTTTCAGTTAAGCTTGTAAGAGATTTTTCTAAATCTCCATTCATGGCATGCCAGAAAGTAATTTCTACTGGCTCTTTAATTTCAGTTACGATATCTGCGCTTGATGTGTCATTTCCTTTTGATCCACATCCAACCATAGCAGCAGACATAAATACTAGACCTAAAGCTAATAATCTTTTAAATTTCATGCTCTTCCCTCCGCATAGTTATATTGTTTGTTTTTTCTCTGGTAATAGTCTATCGCCATTTTCATTATAAAGTTTCTCTGGACGATATGAATGTATAGGCACTAAAAGCTTAGGCTTAATTAAGTTAATTATCTTAATCAAGTCATTTGGATGAGCATGACCACTACAAGAAGTTCTGACAAATTCAATTTTGTGTGATTCAAGATTGTCTATGAACTTTTCATAAGCTGGATCAAAATCACCTAATGGAACAGCATTCGAGTGAATATAAATTCCACCTTCCTTAAGTTTATCTATATGTTCTAAGGCAAGAGTATCTAATTGCCAGAAGAAATCACCTTGGTCATTTAAAAGGGTATCAAAATCAATTTTATAAGCTGCATCTAATCCATAATCTTTATCATCTAATTGATAGTAATATGATTGATATCCTGTTGCTTCTTTAACTACATAAGAATAATAAGCATCTAAAACAACCTTTCTTGGATTAGTTTCTATTATCTTTTTAATTCTTTCAATATTAGAAATATAATAATTAAAAGTTATTTGTTTATCTGGATTGTTCTTAACAATTTCATTAATCTTATCTAATAATTCTGGTTCATTAGATATTTCTTTATCACTTACATCTTCATCAAACTCTTGGAATGATACTGAAACACCTTCAATTAAAAGAACATCACATCCTTCGCTTTCCTTACAGAAGTTTAATGTATCATTTTCTCTATATCCATGTAATCTAATATCACCAGTGTAAGATATAACTAAATCAGGAGTTTTTATAAGTAAGCCACAAGCTCCATAAGCATCATGGTCAACAGGCATTACCTTTACTTCAATTTCTCCAACTTTTATTACTTCATTTTCCTTAACACCAATTATGTCTCTTGTATTCTTTCCTTCTTTAACATGAAGTGGGAATAAGAAATCATCCTTAATATTTAAAGTGTTTAATAAAGACTTTGTTCCTTCTAATGTATATAAAGGAATTGAAGGATTTAAATAGTTAACTATCTTTGAATGGTCTAAGTGAACATGTGATAGGAATACCGCTGTATTCTTAAAACTATCTTCCTTTGATTCATATCCCTTTAAAGGAATTCTTGGGTCATACATATTGTTTAAATAAGGAACTAATCCTTCATCTAATAATCCTTGTAAGTCTGTTGGTTGCACTGGTGCCTTTGGGTTATATTCACTACCAAAGTCAAAGAAGATATGACTATCTTCATATGCAATTTCTATAATTGTTCCACCTATAGTTAAAATACCATTGTGGAAAGTAATCTTAGTTTTCTTATCCTTTAACGCCACTCTTAACAACTCCTCTAATTATCTGCTTTCTAAATACTAAATATAAAATTAGTATTGGAACTATAGCTATAGTTGAAGCAGCCATTTGTAATTGAACATTTGTACCACTTTCAGTAGCAAATGCACTTAATCCGTTACTTAATAATCTCATTTCCTTACTATTTGTAACTAGTATTGGCCATAGGAATGAATTCCACCCATTAATGAAGCTTAATATTCCCATTGTGAATAAAGCTGGCTTACCTAATGGAACTAAAATTCTTCTTATGAACTCTAAATCTCCACATCCATCTACCTTTGCTGCCTTATAATAAGATATTGGAATACTAGTTAAATACTCTTTTAGATAGAATATATAAAATACACTTGCAAGTGATGGAACTATTAAAGCTGTGTATGTATTTAATAATCCAAATTGTGCAATTGTTTGATAATTTGTAAATACTGTAACTTCATATGGAACCATTAATAATGCTGCCATAACTAAAACTAAAAGATTCTTAAATCTAAATTCTAACTTTACTAAAGCAAAAGCTGCTAAAACTGAAGTTAAAACTGTACCTATTGTTGATATTCCTGAAACTAAAATTGTATTAAAGAAATATCTAACAAATGGTGCTTGCTTCATTGCTTCTGAAAAATTGCTCCAGTTGAACTTTTCAGGAATCAATGTTGGCGGTATACTTGTTGCCTCTTGATATGTCATGAAACTTGCTAGAATCATATATACAAAAGGAAATAACGTAATTAATGCCATTATAAGAATGAATGTTTTTGACAAAACTGAATTAAACTTTTTCATCTCTTCACCTACTTAGATATTCTTTTTAATACACGATTTTGAATTATAGTAAACAATAGAATTAGTATAAATAAGATAACTGCTGCTGCCATACCTTGACCATATCTATTTTCTACATAGAACTTATTAAAGATATAGAATACTGCTGTAGTTGCACTATCTGCTATACCTGCTTTTCCGTTGAATATAGAGAATACCTGTGCATATACCTTAAATGCATTAATGAAGTTAACCATTAATAAGAATGTAATAATTGGTATCATTTGAGGTAAAGTTATTCTGAAAAATTGTTGTCTCTTAGTTGCTCCAAACATATCTGCAACCTTGTAATAACTATCATCAATATTTCTTAAACCTGAAAGAAGTATTATTATATTAAATGCAAGTCCTGACCATATACCAAATATAATTAACGTAATCATACTCATAGATGGATCATCTAAGAAATTAAATGGTCCTACATTAAATAATCCTAATATATAGTTAACAAATCCATACTCTCCATTTAATAAAAATCTAAATACAATACCAACTGCTATAATACTTGTTAAGTAAGGTATAAAGAAAATTGTTTCAAACACATCTTTACGCTTAATCTTTTCATATATTGTAACTGCAATAAACATTGAAATAATTAATCCAACAGGTACAACAACAAAGGCATAAAGGGATGTATTACCTATTGCTGTATGGAATTTTGGATCTGATAATACTACTTCAAAGTTCTTAAATCCATTAAACTCTAAGCTATTTAATGTACCTTTTTGAAAGGCCATTATAAATGTTCTAATTAAGGGAAATACGCTAAATACTCCTATTATTATTAAGGCAGGAAGTAAGAAAAACCATGCCTGTGGTGAATTCTCCGCTCTATACTTTAACTTTCTCATTTTAATACACTCTAACTCCATTCTCTTGGAATATGTATATACTATTGTAGTCAATTTCAAATCCTAACTCGTCTCCTTCTGATACATTACGAGTAATATCAGTAATTGACTTAGCATGTATACCATTAGCATTGAAATTTACTATACAATCTTTTCCTATTAATTCTATTGATTCAACCTTAGCCTTAAATAATGGATTTTCACTTAATTCAAAGTACTCTGGTCTAATCCCTACAAAGTACTTACTTTCATTTAATTCACCCTTGAATCTATCTTTATTTAGTAAACTTAAATCAATTGTAAAATCTTTTGCTTTAAGGGCATTCCCTTCCTTCTCCATTTCGAAGATGTTTATAATTGGGTTACCCATAAACTTTGCAACAAAAAGATTTGATGGTTCTAGGTAAAGATTTTGAGGAACATCAAATTGTTGTACTATACCTTCATTCATTAACACTATTCTGTCACTTATTGATAAAGCTTCTTCTTGGTCATGTGTAACGAATACAGTTGTTATACCAATTTCCTTTACAAGTCTTCTAATTTCTTCTCTAATCTTTAATCTTAATCTTGCATCTAAATTACTTAATGGTTCATCTAGTAAAAGAATCTTAGGATTTTGAACTAGTGCTCTTGTAATTGCAACTCTTTGTTGTTGTCCACCAGACATTTCCCCTGGTTTTTTATTAGCAAGCTCTTCTATACTTGTTACCTTCATATATTTTCTTGCTATTTCCTCAGCCTCTTTTTTAGGCATCTTTTTATTTCCAACTGTAAGAGGGAACATAACATTTTCTAAGACAGTCATATGTGGATATAATGCATAGTTTTGGAATACTAAGCCTATATTTCTATCCTTAGGATGCTTATCAATAACTGATTCCTTGTCAAACTTGATATCTCCATCTGTTGGATCTAATAATCCAGCTAATAAATTAAGGATTGTAGTTTTCCCACAACCACTTGGTCCTAATAAACAAATAAGTTCACCGTCGTTAATTTCGAGATTAATGCTTTTTAAAGCTTCATAACCGTTGTTATAAACTTTTTTTAGATTTTCAATCTGTATCATGTTTCACCTCTAGTAATTTTTAGTTTTCTTTAAGTCTTCCTAGTATGCTTGTAAAATATCATAAAAACTTGTTACCGATTTGTAACAGTTCTACTCATAATATACTAAATTCATCATACTTTTACAAGATTATATCTGTTATTTTAACATTTTATAATTATTATTTAACTAATTAATAACATTAATACACTTTTTCCGACAAATGCCCACTTCTTTTAATAAATTTATAATTCTTTAATAATTTTAAGTAGCACATATAGATGTTATTTACCAAATAATACTTGTCTGTATACCACATATTGATTAATTAGTATACACTAATCAATCACCTCTCCCAACTTTTATACTTTTTTATAACCTTTAGTATATGAAGTTAATTTTTTTTAATTCAAAAATAAAAAGAAACTAAAATCAAACTTAATATTAGTTTCTTCAAAAAAATAATATATTCATATTTTATTCATATTTTTTATATTCTCATTACTTTCTAACAGAACTTTTCACGTCTATCTCCCACTTGTTTAACCCTTTTCTCAATTAAATTTTTGGGTCTTAACCTCAACAACTGTATATCATCACTTTCATTTATTTCGTTTAATATATCCATAACTAATGATAAATATCTGTTTTTAGGATTTTCTTCCCTTCTTCTTTCAACTATAGATATAAGGCTTGACCACAATACATATTCTGCCCCTTCATAGGTTGTTTTATATTTTGAATCAATTGTTTCTAATAAATGTCTTGCATCTACCTTTCTTCTTACTCTTAATACAGTATGAATAGTTGAACAATTTATCCAAATAAGTCCTCTACTATCTGTTTTACCATAATTTATTGCATTAGTAATCTTCTTAACAGTAGTTTTATCTAAATCCTTTGCTCTTTCAGGCATCTTATAGTTTATACCTCTTATATCAGAACTAAATACAATCACACTCTTATTATTCATAATATACCATCTTATTATAAATGCTTGTTAGTTCTGCCATTGCCTCTTCAGTACCATTCTCTTTACATACATCAGGATGAATCTCTTTTACTATTACCTTATACAATTTCATACATATTACCCCCTCATTAATATATATGAAATAATCTTAACTATTTTTCATACAAAACCCACACAAAAAAAGAAACTGCAAAAATCTAATATAATTGCTATGATGAACTATTCTCATTTGATCTGTTTCATAATAATGTGCTTTATGTTCATATGTAACTATTTCCACCCTTATACAAACCCTTTTCTATTATTTTTATATTTTACCACACTTTATAAAAAAGCTAGAAAACGCCAAGTTGTATCAACTAGTATATAGGTATACACAATAAATATATAATATATCTACAATGCTATTTAGTGCATGATCTTGAATAATTGATGTTTGAAACTCCTCCATTTTTAAAGTACTTACTAATAATCTAATTTCTCTAAAAGAATTCTTAATTTCATTTTGTGATGTAATCCAAATTATCTTTATATTCTTTTCTTTTAAAAGTTTATTTATTTGCTTAATATGTCGTGTTGTTCCAGAAAATGATATAATTACTGCAATATCATCCTCACTCATACTTTCTATTGCAAGTATCTGGCTTTTTAAAGTTGGAAACGAATAAGCAGTCTTATTTAACCTTGTAAATTTTTCGCTGAAATTTTTAGCAACAATATTAGAAAAAGAGCTACCAAAGACATAAATCCCCTTAGCTTCTTCAATCCAGTAAACAGCTTTAATCAGCTTCTTTTCATCAATAAGTTCTTTTGTTTCTACAAATGACTTATTAAGTGCATTAAAATACCCATTCAATATAGAATTACTATTCCTATTTTCTTTACCACTTTTAACACTTCTATTGCTTATCTCATCCTGAAGAAACTCATTATAAACAATAACATCCTCTTTTAACTCCTTAAAGCTTGAATTATTAACCCTTTTGCAAAACCTTGTTATTGTAGAAGGTGAGGTGTTACATGCTTTTGCAATATCAAATATAGTCATGTTAGGTATTATTTCATGATTATGTAAAATGTACTGTGCTATATAGCTATCTGTAGAAGAATACTCTGTTATTTCTTCTACACATCTTTTTAAGTTAGAAAAAAATGAATACATACCTTCCTCCATTTATCTATCTATAACTATTAAATATATATTATAATACAAAAATATAGGATAGCATAAACTACCCTATATCTTTATGTAATTATTCAATACCTAAATATTCTCTCATTTCAGTTTTATAAACAGAAGCTTTATTACCATAAATAATTTGTACACCTTGAGCAACCTTAACTATTCCATTAGCAGATAATTCGTTTTTGAAATACTCATCTTTTTCTATTACCGAGGTGTCTTTTAGTGTTAAGCGTAATCTAGTAAAACATGCTTCTACTTTTAAAATATTATCTTTGCCACCAACAGCTTCTACTATTCTAGGAATTAAATCTCCTGTATTACTTTCACTTACTGCATTTTCTTCTACATCTACAACTTCTCTTCCAGGGGTTTTTAAATTGAATTTAATAATTACAAATTTGAATACATAATAGTAAACTGCAAAATAGACTATTCCAAGTATAGGTAACCAATACCAGTTAGATCCCTTATCAGCATTTAATATTCCATTGAATATCCATGATAATAATGGTCCTCCAAAGGCTGATGGTCCTGCTACATTAAATTGAACTATATATGTTAATACATAAGCTATTCCTGACAATAAAGCATGAACTCCAAATAGCATAGGTGCTACGAAAAGGAAACTATACTCTAGTGGTTCAGTAATTCCCATAAGTGCACAAGGTATAACTGCTGCTATCATAAGAGATGCTACTTTCTTTCTATTTTCCTTCTTTGCAGTCTTATATATTGCAAGTGCCGCACCTGTTAAACCAAACATAGCAAATAATACTTTACCATTCATTACATATCTACTTATATTAATATCAAACATAGCACCAGGAGTATTTAATATTGCATTATATATATTTACAGCTCCCTCTACTGTTTGACCTCCAATTTCCATTACACCACCAAGAGATGTAAAGAAGAATGGAAGATATATAAAGTGATGTAACCCAAAAGGCAATAACATACGCTCTGCAAATCCGTATACAAATGCTCCAAACACACCTGTTGAATTAATAAATTCAGAAGATAGCTCTAAAGCATTTTGTATAGGAGGAAATATAAACGATAACCCAATACCTACAAAACTAGAAACTATAATTGTAATTGCAGGTATAAAACGTGTTCCATTAAAGATACCTAATACTGGAGGTAATTGTATCTTATAATACTTATTATGAAGATAACTTACTATAAGACCAATTATAATACCACCAAATACACCAGTATCTAAAGTAGTTACACCTAAAATTGCTTTTTGCCCAGTTATTAAATTGCTTGTATCTATAACACCTCTAGCAATTAAAAAACTTCCCATTATTGTATTCATTGTCATATATCCTAAGAAGCCTGATAATGCTGCTGTAGCTTTTTCAGACTTAGCATATCCATACGCAATACATATAGCAAAAATAATTGAAATATTATTATTTACAACGTTACCTGCATCCTTCATTAATTGGAATATAAGAGAAAAGAAACTATTCCCTAAAAAAGGTGCAACTTCAACTAAGCTAGCATTTGTAAATGCACTACCAACACCAACAAGAATACCTGAAATAGGTAAAAGTAAAACAGGTGCCATTAGAACTTTACCTAGTTTTTGAAATGAGCTAAATATTTTTTTCTTATCCATGAAAATCCCCCTTATCTTTCGTTCTTTATTTTAATGTTGGCCAATAATCACCGTTTGCCTCAATTAAGTCATCTAAAATTTTTCTTGCAACTGTTGTAGATGGTACTGTTTTGTTTATAGCTATAGCTTGTAATGCTTTATCATAAGAATTTTCAAAATAAGCATCTACAGCTAATTTTTCTGAAGCTAATTGATTTTCCATCATTCCTTTATGGAAGGTTGGTATTGCAGGAATTGACACTGGCTCTGGCCCCCATGAACGTATATATGCTGGTACTTCTACCATTGCATCTGCTGGCATATTAGGGATAGCTCCATTATTTTCTACAATTACTAAGAAACGTTCTCCCTTATTGTATGCAATAGATGAAGCTGCATCAACTATAAAATCGCCAAATACTGTAAACTCTTGTAATGGACTCTTGTAGCTTTCTGGTGACTCTAAATATTTCTTGTGTTCTGCAAACATTTCTTGTTCACGTCCTTCTATAACCATATCTGCTCTTGTACGATTTATATCCATTTTGGCTACCATTTCTGATGAATATAAATAGTATTGAAGATAGCTGTTTGGTAAGAAGTCAGGATAATCCTTAACTATCTCTGCATATTGCTTCCATGTTTTTTGCCAATCCTTATCTTTATGATGCTTATCACTGCAAGCTGTCATACCAGAAGTTAATATCATTTCTCTTAATTCTGGTAAACGATCCTTTCCTTCTTTATCATATAAAGCTGTGAACCACCCAAAGTGATTTAATCCAAAATAACATGGATCTAGTGATTGCCAGCTATCTAAGCCTAACATCTTAGAGTAAGATAACAGAATTGCTGTTGGCATATCACATATATTTAGTATTCTTTCATTATTGAACTCTCTTCTTGTAGCCTCTGCAACAACTGCTGCTGGGTTTGAATAATTCAAAATCCAACAATTTGGAGAATACTTCTTTGCCATCTTTATGATATGAATTATAGCTGGAATTGAACGCATTCCATAAGAAATTGATCCTCCAGGACCACAAGTCTCTTGTCCAACTACTCCATATTTTAATGGAATCTTTTCATCTGAACTTCTTAACTTTAATCCACCTTGACGAATTTGAGCAAATACAAAATCTATATCTGTATAAGCTTCTTCTTCGTCTGTTGTAACTACAACCTCAAGACCTGGATAAGTTTCATTAATGAATTGCTTCATGATATCATATACTAAATGTAATCTCTTTTCATCGATATCAAATAAAGCTAATTTTCTTAAAGGAAATTCATCCTTCTTTTGTAATAAACTTTGAATTATTCCTGGTGTGTGTGTGCTTCCTGCACCTACTATAACTACTGCATTTTTCTTCATATCCATACCTCTTTTCTGTAAATGTTTTCTTTGGATGTCTATAATATATCACCTTACAGAAAAAAGATTTAAAAATTTCATTTTATGAAATTTTTTATTATCTAAATTGAAGTTATAATAACTATAAAAAGTAGAGTATGTATTTATTTTGCTTGTTCCCTCGCTATGCTCCAAAGTCACATCAAAACAAATAACCACCCACTCATACTAAAGATAAGGAAATTAAAAAAGAGGTTGCGTGAACAACCTCTTTTTATTCTGGGACTATCATCACTACACATTTAGCTCCTTTTACTACATGTGATGTTGTTGATCCTATCATTCTTATTAATGCACTCTTAGTTGACTTAGTCATTATTATTACATTTGTTTTATCTTCTTTTGCTTTCTTTAATATTTCATCTCCTGCATATCCAAAGGTAAAGTATGTTGATATGGAATATCCCTGCATTCTTTCAGCTGCTTTATCAAGTATTTGTTGTCCAATTTCCTGAGCATCCTTAAGCTCTTCAGCTACTGCCATACCATTAATAAAGACTAACTCTTTAACATTCATTAGGGTAATGTGAACTGAATCCTTAGGAAATATACCTTTAATAAAATCTAGAGAATGCATACTCCTTTCAGTTCCATCAACAGGTATTAAAACTCTCTTCATTTCCATAAATATCTCTCCCTTCAAAATATTATCTGTTTAAATATATAATTCTATATTGCTATAGAAAATTCCTTTTAGAATTTGAACTTTGCATAAAAAAGGTGGAGTGGATATTTATTTTGTTTGTTCCGTCGCTACGCTCCAAGTCACATGGAAACAAATATCCACCCCACGCGTACTAAAGGTAAGGAAATTAAAAAAGCTACCCCTAATTTCTTAGAAGTAGCTTTATTACCTTTAAATATAAATTATTTCTATACCAGAGAAACTAACATTTCCAACTAAAGTTAATATATTTTCTCCATTACCTATTCCTTTATTCTTTTCATCTATTCCACCTAAAGATACATTTGCATTGCTAACAACAGTCCATGTTTTAGGCACATATAATTCTACACCAGCAAAGTTAACATCTAACCTTACAATGGCTTTTCCACCATTTAGCTTTGCATTATCAAAATATACTGTACTACCACCAAAATTACATTTTAGATCTACTTGTTCTAATGAGTCAGAATTTACATATTTAGTACTGCCAGAAAATAAAGTTTCCAACTTAATATGACTATCATCTTCTACATCAATAACATTACAATCATAATCATAGTTTCTACCATACCATTTCTTTTTCTTAGGGAATATAATTGATAGCCCTATACTTCCTAATGTTGCAGCAATTAATACTGTCCATGGAGTAATTGCAGTAATTCCAAGCTGATCATCAAAAAGTATTCCTATAAATGCTAATGGAAATAGAATGCCTGCAAAATTCATCTTAAATACACTTTTTATAATAATTGCAACTAAAAATACTGTAGCAACTAAACTAAACAAATTAACGCCTGCAAAATATCCAAGCTTACTAACAACTAAGACTATTCCAGCTATTACAAGAAATAGACCCCAAAAAACTCTTTCCTTTTTCATTTTATCTCCTCATTTCTAATAACTTAATTTTTAATGGTTTATAATAATATCTTGAAACATAAACCTTTTTATGTGTGTTCTTAAATTCAACAAGACTTGAGGATGTAAGATTTCTAGTTATGGAATAAATATAATTTACATTTAGTATTGTTGATTTGGAAACCCTCATAAAATTATTAGGCAATATTCCCTCTAGCTCATAAAGCTTATATTTAACCTCATAAACATTATTTAATGTGTGTGCACTAATACTTGTTTCTTCTGTTTCAAAAAACAATATTTCATCTAAAGATATATAAAACTGTGTATTATCTTTGTAGAATATTATTCTATTCTTTTTAGATAAAGCATCTTTAATTGCACTTTGAAGATTTTGTATATCTTCATTTAAATTAGCACATCTTATGATAACTTCATCATCTTGAATATTCTCATCAACTTCAATCCTTATTTTCATCTCCTCACACTCCACAATATAAATTATAACTTATGGTATCTTTTTGTAAACAAAAGTAAAACAAGTGGTAATTTTTCAAAAGTAAGTGGTAATTTTTTTACTCTAAACATAAAAAGTGTGATAGATATTTATTCCCTTCGCACTAAAGGTAAGGAAATAATAAAAAACTACCTCTAATTTTAGAAGTAGTTTATATTTCTAAGTTGCTTTATAATCTATATTAGCTAATTTGGCTTGTTTACATAAATCCTTTACCTGCAGCTTATATAATTTTTTATCCTTAATAAAGTGTGTGCCACACTGTCTAAATTCAAAGTTCACATTTGCGTCCATACATTGATTTCTAATATTAAGAACCCAATCATAATCTAATGGTCTTGAATTATAATCAGACTCTCCTCCAACTACAACAAGTTCAATATCTTTTAAATATTTTTCAATATGTATTTCTTCCAGTAGTGGCTGGGCAGTAATACATTTGTGCTTTGCAGGGAAATCCCTAAAAATTGAAAGCTTATAATCTACATTCTTCTGGTTTTCAACAGTACAACAAACTACTACATTATCATACCCTTCATTCCAATCATCAGGAATACAATCCTTAAATCTATCTATTCTTTTAGTTAGAAATAAGAAAGTTAAATCACTTCTTTCTTTTATCATATTCCAGCACTCATCTCTCCAAGGATCACCTTCTTCAATAAAGAAGTCTGATGAAAAACATAGATATACTATTCCTGACTTAATCTTATAAGTTCCATTTTTTAATTTCTCTATAGGCTTATAAAAATCTTTTGTTTTAACTATTTTACTAGTATCTACTTTTCTTTTATAATCTCCCTTATGAATATAACAAAACTTGCATCCATCACTGCACTTTTTACATCCACGCCAAGGATTCCACATAGCCATATTATTCACCTCTTATCCTAAGATATTAATGCTTCTCTTATCCTCTTTTCTTCATCACTACCATTAGTCTTCAACCTTAAATAAGGAATCTCATACTTTTCCAAAACAGAATTCTTAATATTATCACGTTCTAGCTGAACTTCATTTTCATCATGATACTTAAAGCCATCAACCTCAATAACTAAAATAGGTGATTTATCAAGCTTATTAAACAATATAAAGTCCACATGAGTATTAATATTTTCTACATAGCTTTTCTCTCTATCATTAAGTAAGGAAGTATCCCTTATTAAGTTTCTCAAAGGATAATGCATATCATATCCTATACTTAAATATTTCTCATCCTCCAAAATACCATCTAATAAATTTACCATAAGATTTTCAGAATCATACCTTGACTTATTTGTGTTTTTTAATAACTCTAACCTTCTATCATTATAGGATTTATATAAATAATCAAAAATAGAGTTAACCTTGCTTTCCTTTATACACTCCACATTGTTGTAGCTAATATATCTAATTAAATCTCCAATATTGCTCTCAGTTTCAATAAACTCCTTATTTCCAGAAACCACAAGAATCAACCTATTAACAGCTCTAGAAACTGCAACATTAATTAAATTAGCATTAGAAATAAAGTCATTCATCTCATTAGAAACTGTAGATATTATAATGTTGTCCTTTTCTCTACCTTGAAACTTATGAACAGTGTCTGCTTCAATATCTAAATCACCAATATACTTTCTAATCTCATCAGCTTGAAGTCTATAGGGAGATATTATCCCTATGGATTCATTTAAATTTTGTAGGTTTTCCTTAGGAATTACCTCATCAAAGATAACATCAAGCTCTCTTTGATTAAACTTACCTCTAGCATGATTTCCCTCCACGGTTTTATAAACCATTAGAGGATTATCTATATTATTTTCAGTTAAAGGAATAAGCTCTCCGTTATAAAACTTCTCATTACAAAAGCCTATTATCTTTGGATTGCACCTGTAATGCTCCTTTAAAAGAGTATAAGGAACATCTGGATACAAGGTTTTTATAGAAGTAAGAAGGCTCTTTTCACTATAATTATAAGCTTCATCTAAATCATAGCTATAAAACACCTCATTTGTTTTAACCTTCAAATCATCAGATACCACATTAGGCAATTGCTTCTCATCTCCAACAATTACAACATTCTTCCCACAAGATAAGGCTAAAGCTCCTGAAACAATATCCACTTGAGAGGATTCATCTATAATTACATAATCAAATAAATAGTTCTCCCCTATGGAATTTCTTAAGGAATGAGTGGTGCTTAAAATTACAGGATACTCCTTAACCACATCCCCAAAGTTTTTCCATAAATCATCCTTAGAAAACTTACTTCTTGCACTTTTGTTTCCCTTTCTTTTATACAAACTAGATTTAAATAACTTCATAGAAAGGTCAGTATATTCCTTCATCTTATCTTCAAACTTATATCTTTCTAGGGACTTGCTTATTTCAGTAATTCTTTTCTCACCCTCTTCAATTTTCATCTCATAATATAAGTTCTGTAATAATAAAACCACCTCTTCACTAGGGTTATCATAAAACTTAAAAGAATATATACCAAACTTAATTAAATACTTAACCTTATCTAAGGTGGTAAAATCCCCCTTATTTTCTATATGATACTGGTAGTTATTCCACAAAGTAAGTATCCTATCTGGAGTTTTTCTATATAAGCTCCTATAAGGAAGTATATTGGACTTTTCACTAGAGCTTAAATAATGCTCTTTCTCCACCTTTATTCCATCTAATTCTTCCTTTAGCTTTGCTAATTCATTTTTTCTATTTAACATTTGGTTTAAATCCTTTTCTACCTGAAGTAGCTTGTTCTTAAGTTCCTCTTCCTCACTAAAATTAAGACTCCACCCATCCATAGAAGGATAAGTACCATCTTGTCCTTCTATAAACTTCTCTTTATTTTCTGTATTTCCAAGAAAGGCAGCTATAAAACCAACACCATATTTATTAAGCTTTTCCATAACATTTGAGGTTGCAGAGTTATTATTTGACACAACACCTACAGTTTTATTATTAATTATTGCATTAGATATAATATTTAAAATTGTTTGAGTTTTACCTGTACCAGGAGGCCCCTCAATTATGCTAATTTCACTATTTAGAGCCTTTTCTGTACCATCCTTTTGGCTTATATTAAATCCAAAGGGATATATAAAACTCTCATATTTTTTTCTTTCTTTTGGATTTTCACCATTAAGGTATTTTGACAAAACACTATTAGGACTTATAAATTCCATTTTTTCATATTGTTTTTCTAGGAAATTTGTTTCATCTATTTTTATTAGGGATGATAGATGCTTTAAATACTTAAAACAACTTTTAGACTTTGCACTGTCTAGAGATGACTTTTCTATTCTTATGTATCTTTTTTCATGGATTTCAGTGTAATCATTTTTAAAAAATATTTTTATGTATTCATTAAAATCTAAGATTTTTAATGCTCCATTTATTGGCTCTCTTTTGTGGAATACTACATTAGATTTGGAATCTATTTCTGTAGGATCTTTAAACCATTGGATATTGTTGTAGTTGTAGGTATATGTTTTTTCGTTTGTATATGTAACTTTACGCTTCCACGTGTCCTTATAATCATTAATCCATTTTATTTCTTTTGTTTTATCTTCAAATTTATTTGTTTTATTATTCATAACCATTATTAGGTTTTTACTTATATCCACAATATTTCTCCTTAATATAGACTTTATGTGTATATTTTACCATTTAAACTTATATTCTACTATATTAAAAATATCCATATTATTTTTCACCAAAACTCTTCAAATATTTGACATTTTATTTTTATTGTTTTACCCTTAAATTATCAGAATATTTTCAAAAAGGAGATAATATGAAAAAAGCACGTTATATATCTACAGAGGAGAATATTTTAATAGAAGCAAAGTCAATTACACCAAAACAATATGAAAGAACTTATCGTGGTAAGCTATATTGTGAGCAAGCAGACTGCAATGCTCAGTTAGTATTTAATGAAAGACAGAAAGGTAAATTTGTAAGATACTTTAGTACACTGCAAGGAAGCAATCATAAAAAGGGCTGTCCTAATGAGATTAAACATAAAAAAGGGAAAAAGCCGGTGCTTCATATAGGCGGGGATGATATAAATATCTCTGAAGCTCATATTCAAAAAGTACTTGATGATGCTTATAAAACATTTCTCAATAAGTTGTATCCATCCAAAGATAAAACAACTGAAAAGATAAAGAGAAAAAAGAAGATAGTTTCACTTCAAGATAATACATTAGCTGCTTCTATTGAATTATCTGGTACTCCTGTTACAACAGGACAAGGCAAAAGTATAATTGAGGGAAAGGAACCTTTTATCTATAAGAGGGAGGTAGCTGAAATTTCCTCAAAAGATATTAATACTTTTAAAGAAATTCATGGAATTATTGATGGAATTAGAATCTATTCAGATGAAATATTTTTAGATTTAAAAGGATTAGATGGAAGTAAAATAAGTGTATATATGGGAACTCCGTTTAGAACTAATTTTAATCAAGAATTTAATCTTATGCATTATATAGAAATATATATTAAAAAGCAAAAAGAAATGAACTCCCCTCTAATTTGTACAAGCATTGGGGAACTATCAACATTAAGCAATGCTGACATAGTTCAAATATATAATTATACACATTTTAAAATAAATAGATTAGGCTTTTATCAAATTATAGATGCCGTTAATCAAATGGCTCAACTAGAATTTGATATTTAAACAAAATATTATAACCACATAAAAATGACTGTTACAGAAAAATAATTCTGTAGCAGTTTATTTTTTTATTATAGGTTTTACTTATGATTACCATATTTTTTTGATATTATATTTTTTTCATATGTAGCTATATAATCAAATCAGAAAGATTGTTAAAAATAAAACTATTTTAGGAGGTATCATATGGGATATAATCTATCATTCCAAGAAGTAAATACTTTATTTGAAGACTTAAAGAAAGAATACAAGATTTATGCACCAAAGAGATTTAAAAAACAAGGTAGATACTCAGACACAGACATTATAAAGTATGATGAAGTTTCTACTGTAGAAGAAATTGAGTTTAAAGAAAAATCACACTATCCAGTAAAGGAAGTAATAACTCCTATTACTCAAACACTTTATTACTTTACAGAAGATGAATTTAGAGAAAGTTCTATAGGTCATAACAAAAAGATATTAATTTTTGCTAGACCTTGTGATATTAATGCACAAAGAAGACAAGATATGATTTATCTTCACAATGGTAACTTTGAAGATACCTTCTATAAAAGGATAAGAGAAAGAGTTAAATTTATTTGTATTGAATGTGTTGATGGATTTGACACTTGCTTCTGCGTATCAATGAACAGTAATAAGACTGATGATTACTCTTTAGCTGTAAGATTTAATGAATCTTCTTTACTTTTTGATGTTAAAGACGAGGAATTCAGTAAATTTTTCAGTGATAAAACAGAAGAAGAATTTGAACTAAAATTTATTGAAGAAAATGAAGCAAAGGTAACAATTCCTGAAATTAATGATAAAGAAATATTAATAAAGCTTAAAAATCATCCAATGTGGGATGAATACAACAAAAGATGCCTTGGTTGTGGAAGTTGTACAATAGCTTGTAGCACATGTTCTTGCTATACTACACGTGATATTGTATATGACTCCTTAGGCAAAATTGGTGAAAGAAGAAGGGTACAAGCCTCTTGCCACATAGATGGTTTTGATGAAATGGCTGGAGGGCATAATTTTAGAACAACTAAGGCAGATAAAATGAGATATAAAGTTCTTCATAAAATTCATGATTATAAAGCTCAATTTGGAGATGAGCATATGTGTGTTGGTTGTGGCAGATGTACTGATAGATGCCCTGAACATATTTCAATTACAGCTACAATAAACAAAGTAAATAATGCAGTTAATGAAATTATGGAGGGAAAATAATATGGAAAACAATATATTAACACCTAAATCATATGAAATTATTAGTGTTACTCATGAAACTAACCATGAATACACTTTTAGAGTTGCAACTGATATAGTTCCTGAACATGGACAATTCCTACAACTATCCCTTCCTAAAATTGGTGAAGCTCCTATTTCTGTAAGTGGATTTGGACTAGGTTATATGGACTTTACAATAAGATCTGTTGGAAAGGTAACTGATGAGCTTTTCAAATTACAATCAGGAGATAAACTCTTCTTAAGAGGAGCATATGGCAAAGGCTGGCCAGTTGAAAAGTTTAAAAATAAAAATTTAATTATAATTGCTGGTGGTACAGGAGTTGCCCCTGTAAGAAGTATGATTAATAAATTTTATATTGAAGAAGATTATGTTAAATCATTAAGTTTAATCTTTGGCTTTAAAGATATAGATTCTATATTGTTCAAACCTGAATTAGATAAATGGAGAGAGAAATTTAATACAATATATACACTAGATAAGGGTGAAAAAGATGGTTGGGAACAAGGTCTTGTAACTAAACATTTATCAAAACTTCCTTTAGACTCTTTTGATGATAACTATGAAGTTGTTATTGTTGGTCCACCAGTAATGATGCACTTTACAGCTCTTGAAATGCTAAAACTTGGTGTTCCTGAAGAAAAAATCTGGGTATCATTTGAAAGAAAAATGTCTTGTGCTGTTGGTAAATGTGGCCACTGTAGAATTGATGAAACTTATGTATGCTTAGAAGGCCCTGTATTTAACTATACTAAGGCTAAATCACTATTAGACTAGGAGGATACTTTTATGAATCATGATATAGATATTAAAAAGGTTAGATTAAATTGTTTTCGTCAATCAAAGATTCCTGGAGAATTTATGCTTCAAATGCGTGTGCCAGGAGGTCTTGTTAATGCTAAATATTTAAGTGATATTCAATATATTGCAGAAACTTATGGTAATGGTACTTTTCATATGGGAATGAGACAAACCTTCAGTATCCCTGGAATTAAATATGAAAACATTCCTTCTGTTAATGAGTATATTTCTAATTATTTAAAAGAAGTTGAAGTTGATGAATGTAACTGTAATATGACAGTAGATGAAAATGGATATCCTACAATAGGTGCTAGAAATGTTATGGCATGTATAGGTAATTCTCATTGTATAAAAGCAAATGCTAACACTAAGGATTTAGCAAATAAAATAGAAAGCCTAGTCTTCCCTTCCCATTACCATATTAAAGTTTCAGTATCAGGTTGTCCAAATGATTGTGCTAAAGCTCATTTCCAAGACTTTGGTGTTATTGGTCAAGCTAGAATGATATATCATCCTGAAAGATGTATTGGTTGTGGAGCTTGTGTAAAAGCATGTGAACATCATGCAACTAGAGTTTTAAGTTTAAATAAAAATGGACTTGTAGATAAAGACCCATGCTGCTGTGTTGGTTGTGGTGAATGTGTTCTAGCTTGCCCTGCAAGTGCATGGACAAGAAGCCCTCAAAAATTCTATAGAGTTGTTATTGGTGGAAGAACAGGAAAACAAACTCCTAGAATGGGTAAAACTTTCTTAAACTTTGTTACTGAAGATGTAGTATTAGGAATGTTTGCAAACTGGCAAAAGTTTTCTGCTTGGGCATTGGATTATAAACCTGAATACTTACATGGAGGCCACTTAATAGATAGAGCTGGATATCATAGGTTTAAAGAAATAATTTTAGATGGAGTTGAACTAAACCCTGAAGCTTTAGTTGCTGAAAATATATACTGGGCAGAAACAGAATATAGATCTAATATAAACGTTAAACCAATTGGAAAACATAAAACTATAGAATCAAATAGAGAAATACAGGATTAATCTAAAAATATTGACTTTAAAAAAAGTGGCTCCCCCATTTAGGTAAGAAGCCACTTTTTTTATCCATGCCATTACAAAGCTCCAAGTCAAATCAAAACAAATATTCTCCCCACTCATACTAAAGATAAAGAAAAAACTTAACTTCTTATCTTCTTATGTTCTTAACTTCTTAAGAAGATAAGAAGTTAAGAAGTTATAGTAAAAATGCGGGTTTGAATGAGTTTTAATAAAATAAATTCTGAAAATGCATATGTTTTATTTGAAAATAATTTTGTGAGAAATTTATAATAAAAAACTACTCCTAGTTACTTAGAAGTAGTTTTCATCATATTAAAACTTATTTATTATCCCTAATAAATCTAAAGTGTTATTATTGAAAAGAAAATATGGCTTATTTCCCTCTTCCTTTGCTTTATTATATCTATACTTTCGTATCTCTTCATATAAATCACTTGCATTATCTACTGCCTGCTCTTCAGCTTTCTCTTCTTCCATAACCTCAGTTACTGCTACTTGCTCATTTTCAACTACTTCACTAGCAGTGACTTCTTCAGCTACCAAAGCTTCAGAAGCCTCTTCAACTGTAGATTCCTTAAAATCCTCTTCTGTTAATCCATACTTAGCGTTATAATCAAAAGTTATCTCCTTATTATTCTCTAATAAGAATTCAGCTATTTTAACCATGTGGCTTTCAAACATCTTGCCATCCTTTTGGCATTTACTTATCTTTTTCTTTAACATAGTTGTTATTTGATCATATTTATAAATTCCATTTTTTATAGCATAAGGTGCTTTACTCCTATTAATAATAGCTTTAGGATTGGCTATTATTACTGTAGAATAAATTGGCACTCTTTTAATTATTCCATTACCCTTTAAGAAATTTTCTAATATTCTTATATGTCTTTCATTTTGAGCAATTGGGCTATACATTCCCTCTTGCTTAAAGACCTTTCCTTCTTTAGTTTTAAATCTTCTTATAAACTCTCCTGCTTCATTTATTACAATATCTCCATTAAGTTTTTTAGTTTCAAGTACCATAATAAAATATTCTGTAATTAAGATGTAGTCCATTTGAGCAACATAACCAGCATTTTCAATTCTTATATCATGCAAACAAATCATTGGAATAAAAGAATTCTTTAGCTCATAGCTTACTGCTCTTTCCCCTTCTAGACCTATCTTTAGATTTATTATGTCTCTTTGTATTTTCTTTCTTTTTTCGCTTTTCACTCTAGAAAACAGTTCTTCTAAATCATATAATTGCTTATTTTCACTTTCAAAATCTTTATAGAACTCTGGACCTTTTATCTCTCTAATATCTAATAAATTTTTAATAAAAGACATATTATTCCCCCCATAAACAAACACCTCTTTTAAATATTATACCATATTCTCCATATAAAGTTAATGTATGTAGTTAATAGCTCTTTAAAATTATTTTTTAGACATTTGGTATTTAAAAATAAAAGGTGTTCCTTTTCAAGCTCTAAATATAATATTCTTCTTATATTCAATAAATTTTGAAAAACAATAAAAAAACAACTAATCAATGCTGAAAAGTTGTTTTCTATATAATTAACCTTCTAGAAAAGCATGCAATATTGTACAAGTATATCTTACTCAAATTAATTTATTTTTTGTTTATATCCACACTTTTATTCTTAAAAGTAGGTTGCTAGAGAAAAAAATAGTTGTTGTACTCTATAAAAATTCATTCACTTCTCCAATTTGTCTAAAAATGGCTTCTAGAACATTTACTACTATACTATTTCCAGCAAGCTTGTACAATTTTTCATTTGTAAAAAAATTATACCTCTTTGTAACATTATAATCATTAATTATTAGTGCATCAAAATCCTCTTCCTCAAATCCCATGAGAATAAAGCACTCCCTAGGAGTTAAATATCTAAATTTAGCTTTTCCATCCCTATTGCTATCATATTCTATTACCCCTGAATTAGGATTTCTATCTTGCTTAGTCGTTAATGTAGCAACTATATCCTTAAATCCATCTTCACCATATAAAATATCATTTTCCTCATAAATCTTTTGTCTAGATGGAGTATCATTAGGTTGACTATCTTGTGCCTCTTTTTTATATACTCTATTTCTATAATCTACTTTTAATATTCTATTAAGCGCCTTATGCTGTATATTTAATGTTTGAACATATAGAGGATTGCCTAGATCGTGTTGATGAAAATAATCCAACACCCTATTCTCTTTATTTACATCATGATTACATAAAACACTTATCATATACACTCTTACTCTTTTTTGAGGAATTCCAAAATCACTAGCATTTAATGTATAAACATAATTAACATATCCCATTTCGCCCAAATTATCTTTCCATTCTTTGAAATTTTTCTTATGAGTTCTACTTAAAATGTTACTTACATTCTCCATTAACAAGAACTTTGGAAGATCTAGATTTAATTTTTTTCTTTCTAATAATATTCTTTCCACTTCCCATAACATTCCAGATCTATTATTTGCATTTCTATCTATTCCCCCAATATTTCCATGCCATGAGCCTGCAATAGAAAGATCCTGACACGGAAATGAATATGTAAACAAATCTACTTCATCAGGTATATCTACACCTTTTATATCTGTAATACTTCCTAAGTTATTACTTCTTTTAATAGCTGCTAAAAGATGTATTAAATGTATCTTTGAATACTTTTTTAAACCACCTTTCTTTAGCGGAGTTTTACCATTACTACTTAAAACATAACCATCTAACTGTTTAATTAATTCTTCTTTACTTAAAGCTTCATACTTACCAGTATCTGGTTTTCCATTATGAATAATATCATACGCTATAATTGCATTTATGTCCCAATCTATAGTTGCTAGAATTTTATGCTCTATACCAATTTTTTTTAATGCCTTTGCTTGGCTACCTATACCACTAAACGATTCTACTACTTTTAACACTTCACTTATCCGCCCTTCAAGTTGCTTCTTACATCTCATTCCTAATTTTATCAAAAAAATAAATATAAATCTAATTGTATTATATAACAGATAAATAATACTTCTATCTAAATATGCTTAACTATTCAATATTAATTTCAACTCTATTCATATACTCTTATATTGAATATATATATTCTACTATCTTATTTATTCCAACAAAAAGTATATATACTATCTAGTAACTTTATAGCAAAAGACTTAACTCTACCAAGTTATATATTCTATTCCGTCTAAGTTGATTGTATAGGTAATTTGTACTATAGAATTTGGTATCTTATTATCCTTAAAAGACTCCGTAGTTATTTTCGGGAAATTTTCATTAACTTTATATATTCTCTTTTCTAATATTTTATACTTCACATCTCTTTTACTACTACCTATTTCATAACCAATATTATACAATTGCCCTTCAAGTTTATCTTCATCATATCCAATCGATATAAGCTTATATTTTATATCATTTATTGATACTCCTAACTTTGATTTCTCTAACCTACAAAAGTATAAACTTAATTCCTTTTTACTTTGTAATTGATGTTGCCCAGATATAGTAATATAAGATCCATACCTTTTAACTGTTGACTTTACCTCGTAACTTCTTGTATTACTTTCTATATCATGACTTCTGCCTAAAACTCCTGTCCACTCTATACTTTTATCATTATTATATAATTTATATAGTACTAACATCTCCGCTACAACACTGTATGCCTTCTTATCTGAAATTGAGTTGCCTAACAATACTTTCCATTGTTGCCACCATTCCAATGGATTTGAAATTAAATTTATTCTATTCATGCATTCTGTACCTGGCTCAACAAATTGAGCACATACCGTAGCAAATTCATATCGTAAGCTATCTAATGAGCAACTAAGAATTAAGTAGTTAGAAACCACCCCTTCTATAAATAATTTTTTTGTATGTATTCTACAATTAGCAAACTTTTCCGATATTATTTTATCATTATCATATTGTATTGCAACTCCATATTCATCCCCAATACGAATAACAATTGCAGGAGCACTCTCCGGCAAAGCTTTAATCTTCCTTGCACCTTTTTGTGTGGAAGCGAAATATTCTCTAATCTCCCTAAGTATATCCATGCTACTCCTCCTTAAACGAATCATATATTGTTTCAGCAACTGCTAATGATAATAATGGTGGTACTGCATTTCCAATCTGTCTAAATGCATTACTCATTGAACAGTTAAAAACAAAATCATCAGGAAAGGACTGTAATCTAGCAGCTTCTCTTACTGAAATCCCCCTCGGTTCCCAAGGGTGAATATGACTATATGTATCTTTTTCTAAATGAGCTACTACTGTATGTGATGGCTTATTCGCATCTAACCTTTTCCACTTATTTTCAAATTTTTCTCTATCATATTGAGGCACCATTTTTCGTTTTAATAGTTTATATTCTTTTGAATCCTTTTCGTAATTGTATAATTTTGCTTCGCATAATAGCATTTGATCTGCAATTCTAGATGCATCTATATAATTATCTCCTTGTTTCATCCTTGAAAATATAGGAAAATCTCTTGTATTTTTTCTAAAGGCATTCCCAGATACTTTTTTATTACCTTTTCCATACCAATTTCTCATAATATATTGAAAATTATTTTCTATCTGCGTTTTGTAAGGTAGCTCTATGTTTAAAGGCCTAGATTTATATTCTGAAAATTCACTGATAAATAATGTAGGAAGATCTGATAAAGCTTGTCCAACTGTAATCCATAATTCATTTCTATCACACGATTTATTAGGAACTCTAAAATTAGAAAACTTCTTAAATGTCTCAAATCTACGTTGATACATAGTTAAATTACCACTACTTGCTCTATGAGTAGGTAATGGTAATTTTATATCTACATTTTCATCATTTCTAACACCCAATACAAATACTCTTTCCCTTACTTGTGGAGTTCCAAAATCAGCTGCATTTAAAATTGTCCAATATGCTTTATAATCATTTTTCTCTAACTCTTCACAAACAACTTGCGGAATATTAACTTTTCCAAAGTTTGTTGATTCAGGTACATTCTCCATAACAACAGCTCTTGCCTTCATTGCCAGCACAAATCTAATGAAGTCTTGATATAGATATCCTCTATTATCATTTATATTTACTCTATGCTCTCCAAGAGATCTTAACTTTCCTCTTCCAACTATAGAATATGCTTGACACGGTGGGCCCCCTATTACAATACACCCTTCTTTTCCTATCTTATCTTTGAAAATATCTCCTTGTATCTTAGTTATGTCATAACATAAATGTGTTTGCTCCTTCCCATATCTCCATGCTAAATTATACGAAATAGTATTTATAGCATCATCTTTCAATTCGATACCTGCTACAATGTCAAACCCTACTTTTTCGAATCCTAAAGCTAGGCCTCCACAGCCTGAAAACAAATCTATTACCTTCGGTAACATTTATACTGATACCCCCAATTCTTTAAATAATGAGCGAACATATTCTTTTTCTCCTCCAAGATAAAGACCAGGATCTATAACCATAACTCTAGCTGTATTTAGTTTCATAATTATTCTAAATAAATCATCTTGTGAATTTTTTCTATTATTAAATTTATCTAATTCTATTTTAGGTACTTTGCTATAGTAATACATTATATATCTATATACAGTAATAAATGTACCCTTACGTCCAGTTCTTTCTTGTAAATTCAAAATAGAATCCGTTGAAAAACAAGGCTTCTCTAAGATATGTAACGTATCAGCACTATTTCCTTGCCATGATAGGTGTATATACCACCATATTGATTTTAAATATATTCTTATCGTCTTACTCCAATAATGACTATCACTTTCTTTTCCCCATCTATCTGCAACTATATCTGGAACAACTTTTAAAGATATATATCTCCAAAAGCCATCATTAGTAGCAGTACGAAGACTAAATCCTTTTTGTTTCCAAAAATATTCATATAATAATATACCAAAGTGAATATCTATAAAATAATTTATCTTATTACAATCACTCGGCAAGTCATCTTTTACTTTTTTGTATAAATATTGTATTTCTTTTCTTATCTTCATATAATAATTATCTATATTAGGTAGCTCTGGATATTTTGCTATCCACTCTTTCATTGCACTTTCTGACTCAACCCTATTTAATTCTTTTATAATCATTTTATATCATCCTTTGATCAAAAAATTTTCTTATTGATAGTGACATAAGTTCTGGAGATGATACGTCCCATTGGAATGTATTGATAAAATAATTTACTGCTTCAGATACACTACCTTGTTGTAAATCTATCCCCTCTAAAGTTGCATTCCAATAATTTTCATCCTGCTTAATTTTAGAAATTATTATTGAAATTGCACTAGATATTATTTCTTTTAAAAGTTGTTTATCAAACGTTTTTTTTGTTCTGTCTAAATATCTATAACTGCTATGCGCTTTATTTATATAAATAGTTATCTTCTCTGAAAAGCAATCATATGTTGGATCATCCCACTCACATTTTATATACCATAATGGTTGTCCCGCTTCATTAATCTCATAAATAGGAAAAACAGATCCAATTCCATCTAATTGTATTATATATTTATCTAGTTCACCTAAAATACATCCATATGTATTAGCTAAATGTTCCTCTCGCCAAGTTGGAGTTCCAGATTCCTTTATATACATTACAGTAGTTAACTCTACATTGCCTCTTAACTGAGCAATATCAAATTCATAATTGACATCTAATTCTACCTCTTCTCTAGAGTTATTTATTTCTCCAATTTCTATAACACCACGTTGTCTAGAATCTGATGATGTCCATAAAATTGCAAGCCCTATCGTTGCATTCTTACAAGCAATACCACATTCTCCGAATAAAGAATTATACGTTCTTAAAGAATAACTTCTACTAATACCAATATTATACTCATCAGGTGTCCAAATTCCTGATTTATCTATCAACCTATGATTTATTATACTATTGTCAATTTCTTCACTTACTAAATCACGCTCATGCTCATTAAACATATAATAAAATCTATAATCTGATGACTGAAATCTAATTTTCTTAATCATTTCTTCTGTTAATACTGGAAAAAGAGAGATATTAACAGCCATTACTTATCCCCTCACTTTTTATAACCTCAAAAACAGGTTTTATATTACGTCTTTCTAAACATATTTTTACTCTTATATTAACTATATAAGAATGTTTCTGTTTAGAGCATATTTCTATTCCATAACACTTTTCTTTCTCTGATACCAATAATATGCATTCAATATCTTCACAATAAGCTTGTCTTTTTTCTTTATTAATAATAACTTCTTTATTTTCATCAAATTCTATCTCATTTAAATTAGAAAAGTAAAGATGTACCTCTTCAATATAAAACGGAATATCCATCCCCATTCCTTCCCACTTTGAAATCGGTATAACACCATTTTCCGAATCAATTGCAATAGTAATACCAGATTTTTGCGTTCTTTTCCTTGTCTTTATTTGCATAATTACTTCCATTGAAGATGAAGCATACTTAATATTATTTCTATCAATAGAGAATTCTATATCCTTATGCTTTTCTATATGCCTACTAGAATTCACATGTTTTTTCGTTCCTACACTTGCTCTATTTCCGAAGTTTTCAGGTGGTAACAATAAATCTCCAAACATTTTACCTAATCCTGAATTTAGTTTATCACTTATTTCTTCATCAACTTCAGAAAATTCTTTTGATATTTTGTTTTTTACATGATTTTGAATCTTTGAAATAATCCTTGGATTGTTAGCTCTAAAACTAAAATCCTGCCATGATGTATGATCTGCCAATTCACTTTTTCTTACATACTCCTCCAAACTATCGTTCTCATCAATACCTGATAATCTATTATTAGAATTAAGTACAAAAATAGCAATAATAAACTCTTCTTTATTTGTACTATTTATTCCATCCACCCATGGACCATAATTTTCATATGAAACTATCATTCCTGGTTTTCTGACATATGTCAATATTGGCTTATTTTTTTCACAATCTATAACCCCACAATTACAGTACATATATGGAGATGGTTTATTGTTTGGAAAATTCATCATCAATATATCCTTTTGAACTTTTGTATATGAAATAATACCAGCTTTTGTAGACTCCAATACTTTCCTAATTAAAATTTCTTCATTTTTATTATTCTCTTTATTATCAGATAATATATCATCTATGTCATTCTTTTTAGTCACAGCACGATTATATAAAGCTTGTATAACTTTAAAAATCGGCTCCATATCATCTAAAGACAAACCTATATTATTTATTTTAACGCGAAGATAACATCCATATGGATAATATATATTATTCAATCTTGGAGCATACCATCTTTGCACAGCAATCTTTAAATATTCATTTATATTATTGTGCCAAAATGATTTTACCTTTTTTTCTTCGCCATCGTGATCTTCAACCTGATTATTACTTAATAACATTTTCTTATCAATATATGGAATTATAACAGTTGTTCCTGTACAAGTATTATAATATGGTTTAATTGAAAATATATTCAATATCTTATTAATATACGCCTCATCTCTTATCGGCTGGGTCTTATTTTCATCTAACTTTTGCCCCCACCATGCTATTCCACGCTTCGACTTTCCATCAAGTTTTGGTATCAAAGAATCACTCTTTAACTCATTCTCAACCAAAGATGCTGCTAATCTAGATTCGTATTCTCCATACTCATTTTTAATTCTACTATAGTAAATTACAAGACCAATACCCACACGGAAATATACAGTTTTCCCAAGCCCCCATGAGCCTCCAGCTCCTGCTTCTTGCTGTGGCTTACTTATTTCATATATAAGCTTTAGTAAATTGCCATAATTGTTATCTTTAACATCCTCATAATGTAATTTTCCTGTTAGTCCTACAGTATTACTATCTTTAATCGCAATAAAATCATACTTTTCTTCAGAAAATTTTCTTTCAAGAGCTTTACTTATCCCATCTAATTCAACACTTAGCTCTCTTGAAATAAATTTCCCTGTCAGAAATTCTACATTTACAAATTTATCATTTTTATTACTAGCATCCAAACTATTTTGAATAGATTCTCTTACTAATAAATCTAAAATAGGCATATTATTATTTTGAATTAATTTTAACAATGAACTTCCAGTTTGAGTCATTCTCCCCGGTTCAGCTATTTCTATATTCATACTATTCTTCTAAATCTCCTTCATCATTAAATATATTATTTTTTAAAGGAATCGATACTGTAGTAGCATATCCTACTCCCTTTCTCCCCCCTGGAATATTTACACATAATCCTACTATATCTTCTGCTGCATTTAAATCTCTTCTATTTTCATTCTTTCTACTTTGTGAGTTTTTATCTATAATATATATCAATAATTGAGGTACAGAATCATATCCAGCCATGTCTCTAATTTTCTTTGCATCTTTAGCTTTAAAACTTCTTACTTCCCTTATAACATCCACACTTTGCCCTACCAAGTCTATATCTGCAATTAAATCCTTTGGATCTCTTAACACTCCAATATTAATGATAGACTCATCTTTTGCATCTAACTTTCGTGTACGTCTTACTTTATTGACCTCCGTATATTTCAATTTCCATGTATTATTACTATTACTTTCTTTACCTGCTAAAACTACATTCCAATTCTTTAGCCTTCCCTCTCTTGTAATTTTATTTATCCAATTTAACAAGCTCTCTATTTCATTAAAAACATTTTGTCTTTGTTGGAATTTATATTCTCTTAACATCTCCTCAATTACTTTAAAATCTATATTTCTCCATATACTTGTATTTTCAGCATGAGCATTAACATTATTGCGTATATTGGGTTTTCCAAGTTTATTTATAAAATTTTCTACAACTTTATTATTACTAGTAAGAATATTCTTATCATTATCAAATAAATATGTTTGAATAAATGTACCACTAAAGTCCATATCAGTTTTTTCTGCACTTTGCATTCTATTTTTCGCAGTTATTCTAATAAAACTATACATAGGTGTATTTTTTACTCTTGGCCCATAATTTGATGGACTAACTCCTATTGTATCCATATGATAAATTTCATCTCTTAACTCTTGATCTAATGTAGATAAAAATTTAAATTGATCGTTTGTTTTTGATGTTATCCATAAACGCGGAATCAATTCATAGCCTTTTCTATAACCAAACCATCTCCCCATTTGCATTAATGTATCTGCTTGTCCTACTGACCTTAAAAAGAATGTACTAATTAATCCTTCTATGGTTAATCCTCTTGATAAGGTTGCACCTCCTACTACAATAAATGCCGGAGCAAACTCTGGCATATTTCTTGAATCCGGATATGCTAACCTAACATACATTCCATCTTCATTAATTCCATTATTTTTACAATTATCTATACATAAATGAATTCCATCATGATACTCAAATTCTTGTTCATCACTATCAAGCTTAATATTAGAAACACAATCAATTAGGGTATATATATTTTCTTTAATAATAGAAAAATCTGGATACTTATTTATTTCCTCATCCCTTCTATCATAGTCTTTATATTGTTCTCTAAAATTTTCAAATGTAAATTCCTTTGTTTCCCTATTCCATACTTTTTCACATTCTTTACATATTCTATCTTTTTTATTGCTTGATAACCATTGTTTAACAACTTCAGCTATATATTCATGATGATTTGTTTTTTGGCTTGTATGTATTAACATACTGATCGGTTTTTTATATCCCCAATACCTCATACAAGCAACTCCACATAAAAACCAACATATTGCATCTTTTAAACTATTGGGGGTACAACTCATATCACCTTCATGTATATACTTAATTCTTTCAAGCTCATCCTTATTAATGGTTCTAACTATATTCATACCATCATAGTCATCTCCCTCAACTCCAAATATTTGTTGAGGTCCAAAATACTCTTTTGAAACACCTAATGTACATATAAAATCTCTAGGGTATAAAGACTCCTCACCAGCTTCATTTAATATATTAGCATATGGGGTTGCAGTGTATCCAATATAGTTCATTGCCTTATATTTTGTTTCTATTAATTTACCTCTTTCATCTTTTCCATTTACAATATTACAAATAAGTCTATTAATTGCTTTACGTTCATTTTTCGTTATGTCCTGTGTGTTTATTCCTGCTTGATCTGCTTCATCATCTATTACAAGTATTCTCATCTGTCTCTGTTTGTTAGAATCAGATTGTAACCATTGAATGAGTTTTTTTAATCTTCCAGAATTCTTTAAGCATACTGTAAAATATCTTTGTTTAGAATTCTCTTCAAAATGTAAATCCTGAGCCCTTTGCCCTAATGTTGGCTTTTTAGATAGATGTTCCAATCCATACCAATTTAAATTACCAGGCTTATTTAAATCACTTAATAATCGTGATTGTGTTTGCTGCCTTAAATTTTCTATCGTACCTGACAAAACTATAAATAGATTCCATCCCCAATCAGCAGCCATAGCCATTACTGCAGCCATATTAGATGTTTTTCCAGACTGCACATTACCTATTACTAGACCTTTAATTGGCGAAATAGTAGTTGTATCACCACTAAGTCGTTTCAATATTTTTATTGTAGTTCTTTCCATTCGATCTACTACATGATCCTTAAAACCATTATCTAACAAGCCTTTTTTATATAACTGCCATGATGATTTAGGATCCTCAGGAATTGTAGTTGCGTTACATTGTCCTTCCCCCATAATCATCGCACTACCATCTAGATACTCAATATCTTTTGTCTCTTCTTCAGCTCGCTTCTCCAAATCAACTATATAATACCAATCATTTTCATTAATATCCCACCAATTTATATCTCTTTGAAACTCTAAAAATTTTATTAACTCTTCTTCATTATTTTTTAGTCCATACTTTATTAGATCCCACGATCTACCCATTTCACGTGCTTGTCTAATCCATTTTCTATACTTATCATATTTAGGCAATCCATAATCTATCATTCCTTGTTAACATCCTTTCTTTCTCAATTAAATATCATTATTATTATAATTTTATTTGTTTAACTATATAACCTCTCCAAAACCTCCTATATATTCTTATTCTGAATTTATTAGTAAGCATTATATATTACTCATATCTAATATTTACCATAATCAATTTTTATAATATATATCTCCCTTATTTTAAATATTGCAATATAACTCCATCTTCAAATCCACCACGTTCACTCTTCTTCTCTTCCCTCTTCCTAAGCAAATCCTCCTCACTATATCCAATTTCTCTAGCCAGTCCAAAAAGGACCTCCATAACATCCGCAAGTTCCTCTAAATTCTTATCTTCTAAGAATTCATTAACCTCTTCCATAAGTTTCTTCTCAAGCAATTCATACTTTTCCTTACCTTCAGCTACTCTGATCTCACATTCCTTGCCATCAGCTCTTATAATTTCAGGAATCTTATCTCTAACTAACTTATTATATTCCTTCATAATTCTTCTCCTGTTCAAACTTAACTTCTTATATAAGTCCCATTAACCACCTTAAATCCTTGGTTAGCAGCAATGTTATAAATAGGGCATGTCCCATCCTTATACCTTTTAAAGAACTCTTCATAACTTCCTTCAGCTTTAAAAGCTACTGCATCTGGAACTCTTAAAATGCCCCTATATTCCTCAATCTCATCTTTCTTATTTTCATCTACCACAAAGCAAAAAGCATCATACTGCAATTTAGCTAAGCCTTCTATATAATCTTCATAATTAAATAAATTATCACTTTTTTGACTATTTATATTTTTAAAGGTAGGCACCAAATTCCACATTTGATTATGAAGTACAAAGCTCCATGGTATAAAATGGTCCATGCTTAAGTTACCATGCTCTTTATAGTTTTCCTTTGTAAATGGTAGTCCTGTATATAAATCAATGATATTTTTTCTTTCAATAATACTAGTCCAAATCTTTGTTTGAGTGGTAAGCTTCCTATTCACTGGTGCTTCAAGCTTCATAGCTATTCCAGGAACATTTGGATTCCTTTTTTGCAAGAAACAAACCAACTTATAATAAACCCATCCTTGAATCATCTTATAGTTATACTTTAAGTAATCAACCCAACCTTCTCTAATTCTGATACAATTTTCTTCATCACTATTTCTATAAATTTCATATATCCATCTCTTATGCTCCTTAGAAAGTATCATTACAGTCTTTAAAGGAGGTTCCTTAGCTATACCATCATAAAATGGTGATAAAAACTTGTGTGGAACATTATATGTTAAGTTTTTTATCATTTTGTTTAATTCTTTGTCATTAGAATTATAAATAAAATCTATTAACTCACCTTTATTAATGTTTGGTTTCAAATTATAGGTATCTGAAATATAATTAACAACCTTTCCCAGGTTATCACAAGCTCCAAAGTATAATCTGAATTTTGATATAGGGTACCATGCATAGGCAATCATTCTAGTTATTAGTTTTCTAAATTCTATTTCAACATTACCTTCTTGAACTTCATCTAATATTGCTAGTAGCCAATACATTTTATAACTGGCAACAACTCTATCATCCTTTAAAACTCTAGAGAAAGTTATGTAATCTACTTCTCTGCTATAGGGAACATCTACCCCTATGGCTATCTCTTTTTCTACTATATTTCTCACAAATTCTTTATCCATTTTTAATTACACCTTTAATAATTTATTCATATCATTAAAATTCTATACATAACTCCATATTCCTTCTAAATATCCTATTATATTCCAAACTATTTTGTGCAGCATAAATAAGGAAGTTAGTTTCCTAACCTCCTAAACTATTTCTTCTCTTTCTATAATTTCAAAGAATTCTTTTTCAGATATCATTTTGATTCCTAATTGCTCTGCTTTACTTACTTTGCTTTTTCCAGGAGCTTCTCCTAATACAACTAAATCTGTTTTACCACTTACACTTGTTGCAGTTGTTGCACCATATTTAATTGCTAACTCCATCATTTCGTTTCTTTCCTTTGTCATATCACCTGTAAAGACAAGTTTTTTACCATTAAATATGTCTTTAATTATATTGTTTTTAGCTTCCTCAAGCCTTCTTTTATTTTTTTCTTTTTCTTCCTTACTTAAATACTTTATTTTAGTATTAACTTTTTTATTAGTATCTTTATCTGGGGCCTCTTTAATTGATGATGCACCTAATTCTACCCATTTCTCTATTTTTACTACCTTTAATAATTCCAATAAGTCTAATACATCTTGCATTGCAGTATGTGTTTGTTCACTCTTTATTCTAAAGTACTTTAATAAGCTAATTAACTTATAACTCTCTAAATCCTCTTTTAACTTTATATTATGCATACTGCAGTAAAACTTTTGTTTTTCATCTACCCACTTCCAATATCTTAGAAAACTTCTTTCAAACTGTGCATTATGAGCTATTATTGGACATTTATACTTTGATATGAAGGCTTTGAACCTTTCTATACTCTCTACATCTTCTTCAATTGCTTCTAGGCCTTGTCCATAACCTTTTTTATACAAGTCTTCATCTGTTATCTTTGCAATATGAATAGAATCTACCACTCTATAGTCTTCCACAAAAACTGCTGCTACTTCTCTTATTCCATCCTTTGGTTTAAAACTTTTAGGAGTCTCTATATCAACAATTATAAACCTTTCCCTTTTTTGCATCTCTACAAAACACTCTGGCATAATACTATGTAATTCACCATTTATATTTAATATAATTTCAAATTGGTCTACATATCCTACAACATCACATTCTACAATATCTGTTGTATAAGCTCCTTTGTAGTATAAGGTCTTTATTTCTTTTGCCTTAGGAGATATAATTTCAAACTCCTTTAGTTTTTCTAGCTTTTCTTCAAAGGAATCAAATTCTTTCCATGCTCTTTTGGGACTAATCATCTTACACCTCTTCACTTATGTTATGAAACACAAATAACTTGCCTATGCTTATTTCAATTACTTCTTCTTTAAGATTTGTTAGAAATTCTTTTATTAAAGGAACCTCTGCTTTATATTCATCAACCTTCTTTGTATCTTTACCTGTAGACTCCTCATATTTTTTAATTACATTATTAATACAATCACTGGTAACCCAATCATATATCCAAGCAAGATTTTCTTTTAATTCATATTTATTTTTATAGGTATATCCTTCTTCTTTAATACTTGTAATTATGCACAAAGTAGAATTTCTACTTGAACATAGCACCCTAAAACACTCACAAAATTTATTAATATCAACTTCTCTTCTCTTATTTATGTCTTTTGTCCACCTGCTATTAATGTAGTTAACCATTTGCTGTTCCATAGCCTCAATCATAAATCTCATCTCCCACTCTTCTGTCTATTAAAAGTTGTTTGTTAACATTTCATTCATATCTTTAAAATTCTACATACAGTTCCATATTCCTCCTAAATATCTTATGATTTTCCAGAAATTTTATAATTCCCTAGACGTTAAAAAAGGAAGTTAGTTTCCTAACTTCCTAGTCCTTACTATATAATCTTTTTCCTAATCTATAATAATTGGTGTGGCAGTTTTATTAAGAACATCATTCAATTCCTGGATATTTTTACGTCCCTGAGTTTTCATCCATTCACGGGCAGAATCTTCTCCCTTTAAAATGAATTCATCAACACCATTTGCCCATGTGGCTCTTCCACAAAGAACTCCATTAAATTTAGATCCAGATAATTTTGCAAATTTCAATGTTTCTTGGAATAGCTTTGCACTTACCCCTGCACTTAAGAAAATAAATGGTAGGTTAGTTGCTTCAGACTGTTCCTTGAAAAATTTCATTGCTTCTTCTTTAGTATAAACGAATTCTCCATTGCCATATCCTTCTACATAATCCATATTAACAGGAACTTCTACTTTTAAAACATCTACTCCATATCTAGGATTTGAAAATTCTTTCATCATATCAATAACCTTATGAGGTTTTTTCAAAGCATATTCCTTAGTAGATGTATCTCCATTATTAGAGTCATATGAAACAAGTTCTAAGAAAAACGGTATATCTTCTGCTAAACATTCAGACCCAATTCGTTCGATAAACACCTTTTTTTGTTCGTTTATTTTGATATCTTCATCCACATCATAATATAGTAAAAACTTACATGCATCAGCACCCTGTTCTTTTAATCGTTTTACTGACCACATTGATAAAAGATCGGGTAATCTTCCTTTAACCTTAGCATCATACCCTGTTTTTTCATATGCCAATAATAAGCCTGAATCTTTATCACGTACTTTAGCTCCATCTAATCCATATTCAGGATCTAAAAGTATTGAAGAAGCATATTTTGTTAATTCTGAAGAAACAACTTTTTTAAATTCACTAATCTTACTTTCTGCAACTTCATCCTCTTGAAATTTTCCCATCATTTTCTTTAAAGCTCCACGTTGATCAATTGCAAGAGCTCCAATTACATTATTTTCATTAACTAATTGACTAATATATTCTTTCTTCTTTCCAGTAAAAATCATCCTTCTTTAATCTCCTCTTTTAATTTAGGCTGCAATAATTCACTCTATCTACTTAATCCTGATATTCTCCACGATTCCACTTTTCTAAAAATTCATCAAAGAAATGTATGTCATTTTGCTTAGGCATATTTTCATCAAGACTCTTAATCTTATTAATTATTCTTTTATTTTCTTCTGTTTCTACATAATTAGCTTTAATAAAAGCTTCAATTATATCGCACATTAAAAATTCTCCAGTTATTTTTCCTCCAAATCCAATAACATTTGCATTTAATTGCTCTTTAGCATAAATAGCTGTCGTCATATCACGAACAAGTGCACTCCTAACCCCAGGCACTTTATTAACTGCATTATTAATTCCAACTCCTGTTCCACAAATACAAACACCTAAATCAGCTTCTCCACTAGCAACAGCTTCCCCAACCTTTTTACCAAAGATAGGATAGTGTGTTCTAGTGAAATCATATGTTCCTACATCAAGAACTTCATATCCTTTGGATTTCAAAAAATCAGATACTGCCATTTTTGTGTCAGTGACAATATGATCACATCCTATAGCAATTTTCATTTTCTTCCTTCCCCCTTCTTCTTATGCCATTTTATTTAACATATCTACTCTTATTTGGTGACGTCCCCCATCATATTTAGCAGATAAAAATTCTTTTACTATATTCCATGCTATTTCTTCTCCAACAATTTTTGAACCTATGGTAATCATTCTTGAATTATTATGTTCTCTTGTCATGTATGCAGAACGTTCATCTGAAACTTCTGCTGCTACCATCCCTTTTACTTTTGTTGCTACCATAAAGCTTCCTGCACCATAACCATCAAATGCAATGCCTAAACTCTCATTGTTTTCTAGAACGTCTTTTGCAATTGCTAGAGTGGATTCTACAAAATCCACTCTAGCAACCTCGCTTTTATCTATAATTTCATAACCCATGTCTATTAATCGTTCTTTAATTAAATTTTTTAATTTCATACCATCTTTATCTGATCCAATTACTACTTTCATTAACAAAATACCTCCTATAAAGATTCTTGTTTACCATAAACTTCTACTTCTGCTAGACTTAAAGGAACTCCGTTATTTTTTAATTCAACTTTTACATATCTTCCTTTAATATTTTTCAAATTATACTCTCTCATAGGAGAAGGATAGCTATCTTGATGCTCCCTCCAAACTTCATTATTATTTTCATCTAAAACAATAACATCGTAATTTGAGAGTCTGTCCATATTAGAATCAGTTCTATTAAAAATACAAATTCTATCTATATTTTTTGTTTCTCCAAGGTCAACTTGCCACCATGAAGGAGAATCACCATTTGTATGTGTTACTGATCCTTTTCCATAATCTCCATCTGTGATTCCATCTACAGCCCTATTAGAACTAGCACCATATGCTTCTGAACTTTGACTTGTTGATTTACCATAAGCCAAATTCAAATCTTCTGGGTTAAACTCATCTGGTTCTGGTAATTTATTTGGTCCATTTCCTGTTACTTCTAAAGAAACATTAACGTAACCATTATGGTTAATAGTCAATGTGTACTTTCCAGTATCTTGATCCCATTCTTCAGTATAATTGTAATGATCTTTATCACCTGTTATATTTATTTTAGGTTTTTCTGTGTTGGTAGCCCCATTTATTGTTAAAACAGTCTTTCTTAATGTATTATCATCAGGATTTTTACAATAATTTTCACTAAGCCAGTTTGATAAATCTAATTCTCCTTGTTTCCAACTTTGTGATGCATCAAAATTACCTGAAACAGACCACATCTTGCTTTTATCTGTTCTATAATTATTTAAAGTTATATCTAAGCTATCTTTTTTCTCTTTTACAATTCCATAAGTATGAGCAGTCATATCAATATCTAAAGATTGAGTACTATTTACATACATTGGTAGAGAAACTTGTTGATTTTCATCGATATTAACATTACTGTTATAAGTGTACCAACTATCTCCAACTCTTTGTGCATATCCATTTCCTGTATATAAACTAGGATATTTAGAATTTAAATATTTAACCTTTGATGATAATTCAGGACTATTTTTTGTTAAAATATCTGCATTAGGGAAAATTTCCTTAACCTCATCTAAAGTTAGTCTAGATGATATAACTGGTAAAATATTGTATCTACCTGTATCATATAAAGGCATTGTTTCATCATCTGAATACAAGTCTTTATAAAAATTAGGTATGCTATTTATCTCACCATCACCTTCCCAAAATACTACTTTACTACGATTGATTACTTCTTCCTTTGAAGGAGCTGGATTTTTAATAGCATGTCTGAAAAATGGAATTATTCCATTTAAGAAAGCAGGTGTTGGTACATCATTATCCATAAAGGTATAGGCTGCACACTCAAAGTTATATACAGTTCCTCCGTTAGTATAAACATTCATCATTTCCATTGCTAACATTGACTCTGGTTCAGAGGCGTATGAACGCATATCTCTATTTCTGCTACCTACTGGTTCAAAAGTATTCGTATATCTTTTTTCCCACCATTTCCAACTATCACTAGAAGCGCCCCAATTGTCACAGAATCCTGATAACCACATTCCATTTACAATACTGTCAGTTGATGCATCATCTCTAATAGGAGTATTTTTTGTAGCTAAAACAAGATTCTTTTTATACTTTTTAGCTGCATTATAAAAATTTTCATTTCTCATTACATTTTGCCAAAACCAATTTTCATGATCATGCCATATAAAATGAGCTCCGTATTTTGCACAAACTTCTAGATATTTTGCACTGTTAGTTGCTATCTGATCATTATATATCCAGTAGTTTTCTATATTCATTACACCTTTTAGCACACTATATTTCTTAAATTGCTCTTCTAACCATTCTGGTGGAACTGTATCTCTTTCACCAGCTGACATAATTACTAGAAAAACTGGTATATTATTAGCTTGAGCTTCATCTAACATATTAATATACCATCTTCTTAACTCTGGAGTATCCTTTGGAATACAGCTTGTTGGTTTGCAGACTTTAGCTGGATGTAATTCTATTGCTGCATAAGGCTTTACATCATCAGGTATCGCATTCCATGCTCCTTTTAATGTATTACCCCACCAAAGTGAATTTTCTGTATCCCCATAAACAGGTTCTATTAATAAAGGAGAATCATTACTAATTTTTGTTCTCATCTCATCTTCTTGACTTGCAAATACAATTCGGCTATTAAAAAGCATATTAAACATCATACATAACACTATACAAATTGCTAAACCATGAAATTTTTTCTTCATTAATATACACATCCTTCAAAGTATATTTTTAATAATTTTAAAAAGTAACTTCAGTTTCTCCATTTTCATCTAACTCAATTTCAATAACTGTATCTTTTCCACACTTCATTTTTTCTTTATCAATAGAAAATGTTATTTTTTTCTCTGGTTCTCCTTTTATATAAACTCTTTCAACCATATTATCTTTCCATTTGACAGAAAACTTTTCTCCTCCTCTTACCCTGAATCCTACAAATTCTCCAGAAGGAACTTCAGATGGAATAGCAGGTAAAATCTTTATTTTGTTGTTATGACTTTGAATTAAAAGCTCACATAGCCCACTAACAAACCCTAAATTCCCATCTATTTGGAAAGGAGGATGGTCTGAGAAAAGATTAGGTAATGTAGTATTTTTTATCATTCCTACTAACTCATTAAATCCTTGTTGTCCCTTTTTCAATCTAGCATAAAAATGAACTAACCAAGCAGAGCTCCATCCAGTTCTAGTGCTTTCAAACAATCCTGCTGTTTGCCAACTATTTATTGCTTCTTCCCTATTTTTCACATCTAAATATTTTCCATAACTAGTTCTTCTTTCAATGGTTTTTAAAGCTGCTTTAGCCAAAACTGGTGTTTTATCTAAGTCAATTTCATTACCAGGATGTAAACCAAATAGTGGTGAAATATGCCTATGTCCAATTTCAACTTCATCATAATCAACTAACCATTCTTGTATCTGTCCATGTTTACCAACTTTTGTAGGTGGTAATTTAGCTAAAATATCTTTTACATTTTTACAGTGATCTCTATCTATATCTAAAACCTCACAAATATCTAGATAACAATTAAAGAACATACGTAATATTTGATTATCAATAGTTGGTGATAAACATACATTTCCTATTACGCCATTTTCTGTAATAAACTTATTTTCAGGTGACACTGATGGCCCTGTTACTAAATAGTTATCATATTCAAAAAGATATCCTTCATAGAATTGAACTACTTCTTTTATTAATGGATAATATTTTTCCAAAATACTTATATCTTGAAAATAATTATAATATTCCCATATATGTGTACAAAGCCATGGAAGTGTCATAGGCCATACTGCAGCCCCAATTGCATGGGATTGAGGTGCAGTATCAAAGAAGCCATCTGTATTATGATGTGCAGTAACACCATTTACTCCATACATTTTCTTTGCAGTTATCCTACCTGGCTCTCTCATTTTATTCATCATTTCAAATAATGGAATTTCTACTTCTGGTAAATCACAAGGGCCTGTCATCCAATAATTCATTTCAGTATTTATGTTTATTGTGTATTTTGATCCCCATATAGGGTTCAAATCCTCACACCAAATTCCTTGAAGATTAGATGGCAAGCCGTTAGGTTGACTTGAACAAATCAATAAATATCTTCCATAATCAAACATTGTTTTTATTAGCCCTAAATCATTTGCATTTTTCTTAAAACTTTCAAGTCTTTCCTTAGTATTTTTTATATTATTTTGCTCATCTCCAAGCTTTAATGAAACCCTATCAAATTGTCTCTTGTAATTCTCCTTATGTTTCTCTATTTCTAAATCGTAATCATGAAAAGACATTTCTTTTAGTATCTTTTTACATTCTAAATTAATATCTAAATCACTTTCCCAATAATCAGTGACAGACGTTAAACATAAGGTAAACTCTGATGCATTTCTAACTATAATTGTTTCTCCTAAAACTTCACTTTCTCCATCAGTGTTTATTACTCTACAGCCTACATTAAAAGCTACACCTTTTATGCCACCTGCTGAGCCACACATTATAATTCCATCATTTTCATATTTCTCAATAATGTCACTAAATCTTTTCTGTCTTCCTAAATTTATATTTACACTTATTGATCCTTTTTTGCTAGATTTCATCCTTATAAATAAAAGATTTGAATTAAAACTAGTGAAATATTCTCTAGTATATTGAACATCTTCAATATCATAAGTAGTCCTTGCAACTGCATCTGATAGACTTAAACCCCTACAATGATTATGAGGTTCTTGACTTTCAACATGATTTATATATAATTCTCCTAAAGATTCATAATGACTTTGATCCCTAGGTGTAGCAAACATTGTCAACTTGACTAAATCTTCCGCCTCATTAACTTTTCCAATCTTTAACAACTCTCTTATCTTATCTAAATATTTATAGGAATCTGGATTGTTTCGATCACATTTTCCTCTATACCATAAAGTCTCATCATTAAGCTGGATTTTATCATCAATAGTCCCACCAAAAATCATTCCTGCTATATGTCCATTACCTATTGGAATAGCCTCATTCCAATTATTCGCTTTTTCATTAAACCATATATCCAAGTCAATCCCTCCATATTGTAATTTTGAATTTGTTAAGTTTATACAATCCTTATCCTAAAATTCCTAACCATGCAAGTAATATAGAAATTAACATCATTGAAAATATTAAAACTACTGGATTTTTTCCTTTTCTAATTAATTTATACATCGCTAGTGTAAGTCCCATTGGAATAAATCCTGGAATTAGGCTAGTAATAAGATTTTGTATAGAAATAACTAAATCTCCTTGTGTAAATTCTAAGGCAAAATTAACTCCTACCATTTGAGGAATTAATCCTCCAACTAATACAAGTCCTAGTGCAATAGCCATATTAGTTATTTTATCTAAGTTTCCTTTTGCAGAACTTTCTTGTATAAATTCTGCTCCTCCCTTATATCCAAATTTTAATCCAAAATACTTAATAGGAAGATTAATTGCATTTATTAAAATTAATGCCAAGAACAGACCAAAAGCACTTCCGTTTTTAGAATATGAGGCACCTAAACTAAAACAAATAGGTACAAGTGTTAACCAAAAAAGACTATCTCCTATTCCTGCAAGTGGCCCCATAAGACCAACTTTAATACCTGTAATTGTGTCTGCTCCTTCATTTTTCTCTTTTTCTTCTAAGGCAGAAGTTACACCTATAATAAATGGGGCAGCTGATTGATGAGTATTAAAAAATTCAAGATGTCTCTTCATAGCAACAGCTTTTTCTTCTGGATTACTATCTTTATAAATCTTCTTTAAAGCTGGTTTAATAGTATATAGAAATCCTAGATTTTGCATTCTTTCATAGTTCCAAGATGCACCATACATAAAACTTCTAAAAAACATTTTTCTTATATCTGATTTGTTAATACTATTGTTTGAACTCATAGATCATACTCCTCCTCTTCTATATTGTTAGATGCTACTTCTGTTACAACCTTTGGTTCTGCTGGAGTAATATTATTAGTAAACAAGTATGCTGCTGCTACTCCTACTAATGATATTCCTATAGTTGACATTCCACCAAAAGCTGAACAGATAAATCCAACTAATAAAAATACCCACATTTTCTTCTTTAACATCATATTTAATAACATTCCAAATCCTATTGCTGGTAACATTCCACCTGCAACATTTAATCCTGTCATAATTATTGGAGGTATTTTATCAAAAAGATCTTTAATATATTCTCCTCCTACTAAAATAGCAACAAAAATAGGAATAATCTTAAATAATACAATTACTAATAAACAGGAATAATGATATAAATCAATTTTACTCATATCTCCTTTGCTAGCAGCTTTCTCTGCTTTCTTTACAAAGAAAATATCTACAGTTTTTGCTATAACATCTAGTTGTTGAGTAACTACCGCTACTGGTACAGCAATAGCTATACCTGCTGTAGCTCCTTGACCAGATAAAATACCAAAGGCAGTACCAATAATTGCTCCAGAAATTGTATCTGGTGGAGTATATCCCCCAATACCAGTTACCCCTAGCCACATTAATTCTAAGGTAGCTCCAATAATTAATCCTTGAGTAAAATCTCCTAAAGCCAATCCTGTCAAAGCACCTGTAACTAAAGGCCTATGAAGCATTAATAATGGACCATTGTAGTCAATTGTAGCTATAATTGCTATAATTGTGATAATTATTGCTGATGTTAACATTAGATCTCCTCCTTAATTTCATAATTTTTTATTATTTAAACAAACTTATCCATAAGTGTAATTTTGTCATTTGGAACCATTTGTATCTCAACTTTTATTCCTAAATCAATTATTTTTTTGAAATATAATTTATCTTCATCCCCTAAAGCAACTCCTACTGTAACCTTTTCATTAGTGTCATTTTTGCTCATTTGACCAACATTTAAATACTTAATAGTTACTCCACCAGTAATACATTGAAAAACTTCCTTTGGATTAGTAAAAATAAGCATAGTTCTTCTTTTAATTTCAACTTTATTAAAAACGCTAATAAACTTCTCTGTATCAAAAAAAACAATTTTAATTCCACTTGGTGCTGATAACTTAAGTATTGATTGTCTAGTCTTATCTAATGCCACAGCATCACTAACAATAATAACCTGTTCAATATCATATTTTTTCAACCAAGTAGTTACAACTTGTCCATGTACCAACCTATCATCAATACGAGTAAACTCTATAGCCATTCTTCATCTTCCTCCTCTTCTAAAGCAATACCATTAAGGTTTAATAATGCTCCTTTTCCATTTTCAACTAAATTATTATTATCTAGTTCATCATCTATACTTGAAAAAACTTCAATTAATAGCATTAAGTTATATCCTGTTATAACAGAAACTCTGTCATTTTCTATTGCTATTTTTAAAGCTGTATTATTTGGTGTACCACCTAATAAGTCAGTTAATATAATGACTTTTTCATTTTTCTCTAATAAACTTTCAGTTAACTCATTCATTTTTTTATAGAATGAGTCTACATCTGCTCCTAACTCTAACATTAATGTTTGTAACCTCTCATCAGATATTTTTCCTGCAATCATTTCTGCAGAGCTTACAATTGAAGCAGCTAATGGACCATGACTTACTACTAATACTCCATTTTTGTACTTACTCATCTTTTGTGTTACCTCACTTCCTTAGCCTTGCGTTGACCATATGAAACAAACTTTTTATCCATTAATTTCATCTCATCATCTGATAAAACTACTGGATTTCCAATACTTTTAGAAATACAATATATTTTTGAACAATATTCAACTTCCTCTATGATATTAAAAGCATTTAATAAATCCTTTGATCCAGCTAATATCCCATGATTAGCCAATAATACAGCTTTTCGATTTTCCATAGCTTTTGCTGCATTTTCTGCTAACTCTTCTGTTCCATAGGTAGCATAATTTGCAACTTTTACATTTTTACCAGCTACTGCAATCATATAATGTGTTGCTGGTAATTCCTCATGTAAACATGCTAAAACTGTAGAATACATTGTATGTGCATGAATTACAGCATCAATATCCTCTCTAGTTTTATATAGTTTTAAGTGCATTTGCCATTCACTTGAAGGAAGATTTTCTCCTTCAACTACATTTCCATTTAGATCTAAAATTACAATGTCCTCTTCTTTCATTTCAAAAAAATCAATTCCAGATGGGGTAATAGCAATATGACCTAAACTTCTATCAAAAACACTTAGATTTCCCCCTGTTCCTTTTGTTAACTTTTCTATAACCAACTTTTTTCCATAGTTGATTAACTGTTTTCTTTCTTTTTCCATTATCATGTTTAATCACGCCTTTCATAAATGCAATTCTATTTTTTATATAATGGACCTAATAATCTACATACTTCAAAATCAGCATTTTCTAACTCTTTTGTTCCTGCTCCTTCAAAAATACTTGGTCTAAAAATCTTTTCACGTGGTACATTGTGAAGTGTAACTGGAATTCTTAGCATACTTGCTAGAGTAATTAAATCTGCTCCTATATGCCCATGAACAAATGCACCATGATTTGCTCCCCAATGATTCATTACATCATAAACAGTTTCAAAGCCACGTTCTCCCAAATTAGGAGCAAACCAAGTAGTAGGCCAAGTCTTATCTGTTCTTTCATCTAAAACCTTATGTATCTCTTCATCAAGTACACAAGTATATCCCTCAGCAATTTGTAATGTAGGTCCAATGCCTTTAATCAAATTAATTCGTATCAATGTAACTGGTAGTTCTGCTTCTGTTTTAAAATGTGATGAGAATCCACCTCCACGGAAATATTCATAATTAGCTCTACACCAATCTGTTGCTTTTAAACATGACTGAATATCTTTATTTGTCATATTCCAAAATTCTTTCATTGTTCTATTTCCATCTTTATCTCTTGAAGCTGCTGTACCATCTAAAGCAGATGCACCTGAATTAATAAGATGTATAACTCCATTTTCAGCTTTTCCAGTTAACTCTTTACCAGTTACCCTTTTAACTGATTCTGGACTCCAATAAGTTCTTACATCAGAGAAAATAGGTGCTTTATTGGTAAGTAATGTTCCAAGTAACATTGAAACACCATTTAATGTATCGTTTTCAGTTGCAAAAGCAGTTACTTGTCTAGGACCATTCCAATCGAAGGTAGAAGCCATAATTGCTTCAGTAAAATCACCATTAGGTAGCCAGTCAGTCCATTGTCTTTGCCCTTGGAATCCTCCTGCTATAGCATTTCTACCTCTAGCCTCTTCTTTCCAACCTAGTTCTGATAGTTTTTCATTACCAAATAAAATATCACGAATAATAATAGCTTGTTTTGCAATAAACTCCCAATCCTTATCTGGTGGAACTACCTTTGATTTCTTAATAATATGAGGTAAGTCCTTCCCCTCATTTATATCCATTCCTTCGTGACAATTAGCTTTTATCCAAGCTAAAGCTTTATCATATTCTGCTTGATCAAAGATTCCTAAATGGATACGACGTAAAATTTCTGTCATATCTACAAATTCAACTAACATTCCTAGATAATCCTCAAAGAAACTTACATCTACTTGTGAACCTGCAATACCCATAGCCGAAGAACCAATATTCACATAAGATTTACCTTTCATTTGACCAATAGCAATAGCTCCTTTTGCAAATGAAAGTATTTTTTCTTTAACATCTTCTGGAATTGTGTTATCATCTAGTTCTTGTACATCATGTCCATAAATCTTAAAAGCAGGAAATCCCTTTTGAGCATATCCACTCATTGCAGCAGCTAAATAAACTGCTCCTGGTCTTTCTGTTCCATTAAAGCCCCATATAGCTTTAATTGTATTTGGATCAAGATCCATTGTTTCTGTTCCATAACACCAGCTAGGTGTTACAGATAATGTTGCCACTATATTTTGTCCTGTAAACTCTTGCTGAACAATTCCAGCATCTCCACCACCACCAATTGTTCTACTTGCTAACACACATTGAACTGGAGTTCCATCTGCATAGCAAAGAGAATTTTCTATTAATTCCTTTGCTGACTGAGCCATTTTCATTGCCTTTTCTTCTAATGACTCACGAACTCCCCCTTGACGACCATCAATTGTTGGTCTAATGCCTATTTTAGGATATACTTTCATGTTACACACTCCTCTACATATAAATTACTTTATAACACCCTTTTTTAAGATAACGTTTGCATAAATTGCTTCTTCACCAGTAGCAACAATAGCATATGCCCTCTTGCCTCTTTCATAAAAATCTTCTCTATTCATATAAGTAATATTATTATTTTCAACACTTTTTTCATTAAAAATCTTCCTATATACCTCCCATATCTCAGGTTTTGGATCACCATTTACTGTTGACATTAAACTAATTGCTGAATCCACATAAACATCAAGAGGAAATAAAGTTAATATACTTTCTAATAGTTCTGGTATATTTAATCCATCACATCTTACTAATTTCTTTGCATTACTTGCTGCTGGATAATTACCATCTGCAATTACAATTTCATCTCCATGTCCCATTTCCATTAACACTTTCAATAATTCAGGAGAAATATTCTTTGGAATACCCTTTAACAAACAATCACCCTCCTTACTTCATATTTGGCATAAAAGTAATCAAATTGAAGGAATTAGAAATTATCTTTCTAGCTTCTGCAACATCTTTAATTTTTTTCAATGAAATTAACTGAATAACAATATTTCCTATGGCAGTTGCCTCTCCAGGTCCAGCAACAACTTTTTTTCCTGTTATATTAGCAACTAATTGACAAAAAAATGTTGCGTTAGAACCACCACCAACTATATGAATCTCTTCAAACTTTTTATTTGTAACAATCTCAATTTCTTCAATTGTTTTTTTATATGTATGTGCTAGGCTTTCATAAGCACATCTAAAGAATTCTTCTGGTTTATTAGGTATACTCTGAGTTGTTCTTTTAGCATATGAGACTATTCTTTCTCTCATATCACCTGGCTCTGAAAAGATTTCATCATCAGTATCAATTAAGCACTTATTACTAGAAACCAAACTAGCAATATTCGCTATTTCTTCATAGGAATAGTTAACTCCATCTTCTTCATAATTCCTTTTTAATTCTTGTATTAACCAAAGGCCTGTACAATTTTTTAATAATCTAGTTGTCCCACTATGACCACTTTCATTAGTTAGATTAAACTTCATTGCATCTTTACTTAATATAGGCTCCTTTAGTTCAGTCCCAATCAAAGACCATGTCCCACAAGAAATGAATAAAAATTCTTTTTCAGAAGGAACACTTACAACAGCACTAGCTGTATCATGCTGACAAACATTAATAACCTTTATATCACCTAACCCTAGTTCTGGTTTAGCTGTTCCAAGAAAATTTCCCTCCTTAACAATTTTAGGAAACATATGTCTAGATAATTCGAAATTATCTAAAACCTTTTCTGACCATTCTTTTGTATAAGAATTAGTAAGTTGAGTTGTTGATGCAATACTACATTCTACAGCTATTTTCCCAGTTAATAAGTAATTAAATAAATCAGGAATTAACAAAATCGTTTTCACTTGATAGAATAATTCTGGATTCTTTTCTCTTAAAGCCAATAATTGAAACAGAGTATTTATTTCCATTATTTGATTTCCTGTAATCAGATAAAGATCTTCTAGAGAAAATAGTTTAGATACTCTTTCCAAAATACCTTTTGTCCTACTATCTCTATAATTTGCTGGAAAAGTAATTAAATTTCCCTCTTCATCTAATAAGCCAAAATCTACTCCCCAAGTATCAATTCCAATACTTTCAACTTCATCAAACTTTTTTGCTTCAATTACACTTTTTTTAATTTCAGAAAATAAATAATCTGTATTCCAACTTAGAATCCCTTTTTTATAAATAGGCTTATTGGGAAATCTACTTACTTCTTTTAAATTTATTTTTCCATCCTTTAATTCTCCTAAAATACCTCTTCCCGATGAAGCCCCCAAGTCAACTGCTAACACACTACCCATATCACTTCTCCTTATCAATAAATGTTGTTATTTTTTACAAGTTCATTATACTAAGGCTGAACTTACTGTTTCAATACATGAACATAATGTTGAAAATTCTTCAAATATTAACAAATAAAAGTTCAATTTTGTTCAAATTTGTGCTAATTTTAATATATATAAATTTAAGGGTAGGTGAGTTTTATGCTAAAACAAGATAGATTAATGGAAATAACTAATATTATGCAAAGTAAAAAAAGAATTCGAACTGAAGATTTAGCAAAAATTACTTTTTCTAGTATTTCTACTATACGTAGAGATGTGATTTTTCTTGAAAAGCAGGGTCTAGTTAAGAGGTTACATGGAGAAATTATTTTAAATAACTTCAATACCGTAGAACCTTCTCAATTTTTACGCGAAAGTGAAAACGTAATCAAAAAGAGAACTATAGCTTCTCTAGCAAAAGACTTTATAGCACCTGGAATGTGCATTTACCTAGACTCTAGCACCACAGTATATGAACTATGTCCCTTTTTATGTGATATTGAACATTTAATAATTTTTACTAACGGATTAAATACAGCTTTAAAGTTGGCGGAATACGGAAACCCAACTATGAAAATTTTTATAACTGGGGGGGAAGTAAAACATTTTTCTTCTTCTGTGGTTAACTTAGATATTGAAAATTCATTACTTAATCATTTTAATATTGATATAGCTTTCTGTTCTGCAAGAGGGATTGATGAATTTAACGTATATGAAGTAAGCCTTAGCCAAGCTGTTTCAAAAAAGAGAATAATAGATAAGGCAAAAGAAACTATCTTGCTAATAGATAGCTCAAAATTTGAAGTGACTGGATTCTTCAAAATCAATGACTTGAAAAAATATAGAGCAATTATATCAGACAAGCTCCCAAATAAAAATATACTAAATGCAACAGAACTTTTAGATGTTGAATGGATTAGTGGTGATGAAGAATACATTTGATGTTAGTATTTCATACAAAAGAAAAAGGAAGTTAGTTTTCTAACTTCCTAATCTAAAATCTTTGTTATCACTTAATTATTTCTCTTTGAATACCTCATCACTATAATTCCATCTTCAACTGAATACTCCTGAAGTTTCAGATCTATTTTAGGATTATTTCCCAGGAATAGCTTTCTTCCTTCCCCTAAAATAGTTGGTATTATTCCTATAATATATTCATCTATAATATCAGCTTTAATAAAGGGATCAATCATTTTGCCTCCGCCAAATAAAAAAGGTGGAGTGAATATTTATTTTGTTTGTTCCGTCGCTACGCTCCAAGTCATATAGAAACAAATATCCCCCCACTCATACTAAAGGTAAGGAAATTATAAAATTATTGTCCTTGATTTTATATTTTTTTAATATGAGATTATAATAATACCTTTGAGCTATAGCAAATTAAAATTTTATACTTTTCTAAGCCTTAAAAAACGCCCAAAAATGTGATATATGCACCAATTGCATATATAATAAAAGAGGTGATGTTTATGGATTATAAGTATATTGAATCTTTAGTGAAGCTTGCAAAGGAAAAAGATATTAAAGCACAAGAAATTCTTGTTGAAGAATTTAAGCCAATAATATATGGGCTTACTAAAAAGGTATTTGCTCCTGGATATGAAAGGGAGGATCTTATTAGTGAATCCTATAGAATCCTTTTTAACTGCATAGCTAAATATGATACAAGTAAACATAGATTTGTTGCTTATTCTATTAATGCTATAAAAAATAACTTCAAATATATACTTAGGAAATCTACTCAAAGGGATGACCATGAGGGCTTGCTCTCTGGTGATATTTCTACAGATCTAGAATCTCTTCTTAAACCTGAAGAATGTCCTTATGAGAAAAAGGAGTCAGACATTATAGATGCTGAACTTATTAAACATGTTTTTAAAGGGCTAAATAAAGATGAACTTGAATTAGTTAACCTTGTGGTTTTTGAGGAACATACAGTTAGAGAATATGCTGCATTTAAAAATCTTAACTACTCCACTGCTGTAAAGAAAAAGAAATCAGCATTAGATAAAATGAAAATTCCTTTTAATGAATTTATAAATAATACTTATAATGTTTAAGACATGGAACTATTCCATGTCTTATTTTTTATTGATTATAATCTTTTCACTTTTAAATAATGAGTATTATAATACAGTTTTAAACTATTTGGTTAGTGCACAACTTTAAAACTTATACTCCTTAGGTGGATTACCTGAGAAATCAGCTATAACAGCATAAGCATCTTCTAAATAGAATACCTCAAATATAGAATTGTCAGCTGTTTGGTATTGCCCCTTAACTATAGGATTATTCATGCAACCTTCTTTTACATCCATATTATTTTCAAATATAGCTTTTCCATTTAAGCGAATCCACGCATAAGATGGACTAGATACAGAAATTTCAATATACGGGTTGATTTTAATATCCTTATAAACATCTTTAGTACTGTTAGTACAGAACCAAAGTTTCCCTCCCTGCTCAAAACAAAACATAAACGGCCTACATTTTGCCTTTCCATCTCTACCAATAGTAGCAAGATATTGTACTGGATTTTCCTCTAAAAACTTAACAACTTCATTCATAGTAAATTGCCTCCTAAATAAATAAAAACTTCTGAGAATTTGATTTTTCTTCCCTTAGTCATTATAATAATTCCATAGATATCTTCTGTAAAGTAAGCACATTTATGTGCTATAGTTACCAAAAGGATACTATTGAATTAGGAGTTGAAAATATGATAAAAAAGTTACCTAACTGCCCCGTTGAAATTACTCTTATGCTAATAGGTGATAAATGGAAGGTACTAATTTTACGTGATTTACTTCTTGGAACAAAGCGTTTTGGTGAATTAAAACAATCTATTGGAACCGTATCTCAAAAAGTCTTAACTGCACAGTTACGTGATATGGAGGAAAAAGGACTTGTTAATCGTAAAGTATATGCTGAAGTGCCGCCACGTGTAGAATATACATTAACTGAATTAGGACGAAGTTTAAAACCTATTTTAGATGCTATGGCGAATTGGGGAGAAGAATATAAATCTAAAATTTTGTAATCTTTCTGCTTTATTAAAGAAAATTATAGATTTGTGATTATTATATATTTTATTAATAAAAAAGGGCAAGAATCAAAAACTCGCCCTATATCTTCACTTCTTATACCAAAGTTTAAAACTTTTAACAATATTTATTATTTTTCAATATACTCATTAGTTATCTTATCAATCTTATATTTCAAATTACAATTCTTTCAATCAGATTTAATTTGATCTTCCACAATAACCTCACCAAAATTCATTTTATAAACTCCTTGTGAGGCAAAATTTTAATTGCATATTTATATAAACATATATTTATGTATTTATATAAATATATGTTTATTTCTTTATATATTTAAAACAATATATAAATATTAATAGAAATAAATTGGAGAGTAAGTTTAACGTTGGACATGCTCCTATATAAAGAATTAAAACTCTAAATGAAGATGCTGTTACCAGAGCTTTTAGAATTTATTTTTCCATTAGCTTTACTCATCTTCTTCTTTGTATATTTAAATATATACTTAGATAAAATAACATTGAAAGGTGGTTTTGTTTTTATGAAAAAAATTATAAGTATATCCTTAATTTCGTTATCACTATTACTTTCTCTTTCTCCTAAGCTAGTATCTGCTGTAAACATATTTGAAGAAGGTGTTTATAAAGCAACTGACTTCAGCTTTTCATCAGACAATAAATATATTGTTCAAAATATCTCTAAAGAGAATAGTGCTTTCATTCAGCTTTTTGACGAAAATCAAAATTTATTACAGTCAATTCATCTTTCCAAGAACTCTGATAAATATAATCTACTACCTTTAAAGCCAGATTATAGAATCGTAATAGTGGGTAAAGGTGATGTATTTATATCTTCTTAATAAGCAATGTTCATAACTCTATCTTTTAAATATGACTTAACTCTAATTTATTTTTTTAAATAATAACACCATTTTATTAAATTTCGTACCTTTTTTTGGTATATGTCATAGATTATAATTACATTATATAGTGATTTGTGCCGAATCATTATTGGTTGTTTGTGAGAAAGATAAGTTCCCCCCTGGTACTTATCTTTTCCTTTTCTTTTTTTACTGTCTAGTAAATTATAAAATTTCAATTAGCTATAAATCAAAGGTATTATTACATTTTCATATTAAAAAATACAAAATAAAGGATAGTAATTTTATAATTTACTTACCTTTAGTACGCGTGGGGTGAATATTTGTTTCCATGTGACTTAGAGCTTGCGCCGGAACAAGGGAAATAAATATCCGCCACACCTTTTTTATTAAACTTCTCCATTTTGAATTCTAAGTGCAAGGTTCTTAACCTTTTCTTCAATTACTCTTGCTACCTTAATAAACTCTTCATCTGATTTACCAGTTGGATCTTCCAATCCCCAATCTTCAATATGATTTGCAGGTAAATAAGGACATACAACATTACATCCCATCTTTATAACTATATCTACAGTTGGTATATCTGATAATAACTTAGATTTTTGAGTTTCATTCATATCAATATCATATAAATCTTTAATTATTCTAACTGCATCTTGATTAATCTGAGGCTTCTTTTCTGTGCCTGCTGAATATGAATAAAACACATCTCCTGCAAACTTTTTGCCTAAAGCCTCTGCCATTTGTGATCTACAAGAATTGTGGACACATATAAATGCTACTTTTTTCTTCATGTTTTCTACCCTCGTTTCTCTAGTTCATTCTCTATAAATGCTTTTGAAATATACATAGCTCTTATAATAGGAGCAAATCTTCTAAATTGAGCAGTTCCTTCTTCATATTTTATTTGAGCCTTTTCTGTTTTATTTATAATTGAAACAACAGGTGGTAAGGCTTTTTCCAAGTCTTCTTTAGTGTACATACTAATATCAGTATCATTTTCTATCAAAACTTTTGAAATATATAATGCCTTTATTCTATTTTTTAATAGTGAGTGTTGTGATGTACCTTCTACAAACTTTAACTGCATCTTTTCGCACTTACTTATAGTAGAAGATATAAATCTTACTGTTGCATCTAGTTCATTTTGTGAATATTTCTCCATCTGTATCTCCTATAACTTTTTATTAATCCATTATAACATATATATTATTGGTGTTAACAAAAAGGATAAGCCCCTCCTTGGAGCCTATCCTTCCAATTTTTAATTAGGACTTAAAGTCATATGGACTTTTTTTCTTTCCAAAACAATACCCATTATAAGCTATTCCAATTATCATTAGAACAATACTAACAACCATCATAGGATAAGCTACAATATCTGGATACTCACCAATAAAACGCTTTCCAATAGTATAGATTAATAATAATATTATTCCCACTGGTGATGATAAAGCTAGTAATTTTCTTTTCATAGAACATACACCTCCTTATATCTTTCTATTAAAGTACACCTTTAATATTCCTTTCACTAATGCACTGAACATCAAAGTTGAAAGTAATACAAAAAATACTGTTTCATTATAAAATCCTGATATGATCGTTCCTATTGCCAAGCCCCCTAAAATGATATTTATACCAACTCCACCTATGTGAGTACGTATATATTTACGACGTTCATCATTTTCATAAATATATAGTTCCCTCAATTTATCTTCTTTTCTAAGGGCTCCTTGATACTTAAACACTAAATAAATTAGTAAGGCTTGAACAGCTATATATAGTCCCACATTAACGCCAGACATAAATCCTAATGTAAATTCACTTTGTCCAGCAGTAGGGTGAAAAAGGCCAAAAGACACCATTATTATTAGTATACTGTTGTAACAAACTAGCATTCTTATTCTTGTTTGCAAGTCTTTTTTAAACTTATCCATTTTATATTTCCTCCACCTCTGAAAAATCAAATATATCCTCTATGGTAGTGCCAAAGTATTTGGCAATCTTATAAGCTAAAACCAAGGATGCAGTATACTTTTCAACCTCTAAAGAGGTTATAGTTTGCCTTGTAACTCCCACAGCTAAAGCAAGTTCTTCTTGCGAAATTTTATGTTTCTTTCGCAATTCAGCAATTCTTGTTTTCAAAGTAACACCTCCATATTGCAAAGTAAGCTTTGCAATATGATTATAGCAAATTTTACCATAGTTGTATAGTATACTTTGCATTTTAATTTATAGGTGGGGTGGATATTTATTTTGCTTGTTCCGTCGCAAGCTCCAAGTCACAGAAAAATAAATATCTATTCCCTTCTTACTTAAGGTAAGGAATAAAAAAATACCCCATATTCTCTTTTGAATAATAGGGTACATTAATTAGAGCTTATATATTTTAAAGTTTTATAATAATAGCCATAATTACGGCTACTACAACTGCCAATGTCCCAGCGCCTACTGCTAAGAAAATTTTCTGATATGGTCGTTTTCCATACTCTTGATTTTTTTGAGGCTCATCCATATTCTTTCCCTCCATAAAAGCAAGAATTTCTTTATATGTTTGGATATCAAACTTCTTTTTGTATTTTTCAACCTTCAAGGAATAGCAAAATGCAACTATTGCAATTACTCCCCAAATTCCCATTCCAATCTTCCCAAAAAAGTGTACAAGTGGAACAGGTAATAAAATAGTTGCTAATAATAACACAGCAAAGATGCTACTTAGATGGTTAAATTCCTTAATGTCTTCTGATTTAATTTTTTCCTTCATTTCTTCAAGGTCTCCTTTAACTAATCTGTCAAGAGATACACTAAAAAGAGAGCTTAGCAATAATAAGCTTTTCACATCAGGGTAGTTCTTATTGTTTTCCCAATTTGAAATAGTTTGACGAGATACAAAAATCTTTTCAGCTAGTTCATCCTGTGAAAGCTCCATCTCTGTTCTATATTTTCTTATTTGTTTTCCAATCTTCATAAAATGTCCTCCTGCACTATCAGTCTATAACCTGAAATGAATTTCTACTATCAAAAGTCTTTGATAGTGGCTATTTTACTCATGTCAAAAGTATTTGACATCCTAAAAACACTCATTTATATAGCATAATTTATAATTTAAATTCTCTAATGTACTTAATATTTTTTATAATAATATCTGACTTCCACCAGTTTTTACTTATAGCCCATTCTTCAGGATAATCATTCCACTCCCATGTAACTCCCCAAGAACCATCCTCATTTTGAGTCTTTAAAATAAATTGGTATTCAAAATCACATATCTCCTTGTTTTCTAAATAAAAATCACTTGATTTACTATTTATGAACAATGATGGTTTACATATATAATCAGTATTCCATATTTTAGTATCGTAAGTTATAACTTGCTTAATTTGTTTTTGTAATAATCTTTTAAATTCTTTCATATCCAATAAGTTTAAAATAGAGCACTCTTTAATATAATCGTATAACTCTACAAAGCAAGCACTTTCATGCATAGATTCTAAAGGAAAATTATCTTTAAAATAATCATAAGCTTCTTTTGATAACTCACATGCTGATTTATATATATCAGTATCTTTTTCTGCATATTTCAATATAAAACCTATTAGACTCGCCGTAGGATTATATGTTGATTCTTGTTTTTGTCTATAAGACCACCAAGGTGCATGAGGATAATTGTCATTTGTTACTACTGTATTTAAGCCATGCCACCTATGTCCATCAAATTCATCCTTAGAAGATAAATAATCTAAAATTCCTTTTATTATTGGATGCTTTTTATCATCTAAATTAATTTCTTTAATTATTTGAGTTGCTACCCATGTTTGCAAGGGTGTTGAATTAATATTCCAACAATCAGGTTCCAGTGCATTGGCAAATCCACCATCATCATTTTGGTATGCCTTTAAAGCACTAATGACCTCTTCCTTACTTCCATTTTCAAATAAATAGTTCCATCTGGCCATATCAAGCGGTCTTGAATTCTTTAATATAAACTTTTTTGAAGCTGTATAATAATCCATGGCTTTCCCCCAATTAAATTAGTAGTTAAATACCTACCTAACTGTTAGTTTTATACTTTCAATTATACCATATTCTTTAATACTAACTATTTAAAATGAGCTTTTATATATTTATAATAATAAGTCCTCCTAAGATAGTAATCATTAAAACTGTTCCAATTATCGCTAATATATTAATAAGAGTGCTTTGATATTCTTATAATATCAAAGCACTCTATTGAAACTTATTTAATAACTCTTAAGCTTTCTTTCTTTTCTTAGCAAAGATAACACCTGCTACACCACCAACTAATAATAAACTTAATACGCCTACAATACCTTTACCTTCATTTTCAGCAGCTATATCATCTGTCCCTTTCTTATATGATGCTAATATCACTTCTTCTGAATCAACAAATTTTTTAGGAACAGAATACTCCTTTTCATTATAACCACATTCATATGCAATGTTCTTCTCTTCTTCTATTTCATTTTCTCCTGCATTATATCCATCTTTACACGCTTCTATTTCTTCATTGCTTTTGAACATAGAATAATCTATATCTTTACCAGATATAGATTGCATATATCCATTATCATAAGCAATCTTCTTTAACTCAGAAACCCTATCATTATATGCCTTAGCATATTCCTCTCTTAACTCATCAGGAATACTCTCATCAAAACTTCTCATATAAAATCTGCTAGCATCTTCTTGTCCAAACTTAGTATATCTAGCTTTATTTTCTTTTATATATATATTTATCCCCTCTTCATATCCTTTATTATAAGATTCACTGATAGTTTTTGAAGTATATATATTATTTGTTTTTTCACATTTAGATCCATGTTCAAATCCTTTTGTATACGCATTTTTAACTTCATTTTCCAACTTAGCACTTTCATTTACATTATTGTTAGAACTATTGGTGAATGTACTACTTGATGAAGTATTGCTTGAAGATTGATTATTAGAATAAGGACATACTCCATTATTATGTAAATGAGCTGGATGCCCTCCACAATGATAATGATAATATCCAAGTCCAGATTTATTTTTATTATCTTTATGACCTCCACTAGAATCAGTTCTTCCGCTATGAGCAAATGCACATTGAGTAGTTAAAGTTAAAATAAATAATAGTGATAAAACTAGCCTTCTTATTCCTTTTTTATTCATATTTCCCCCTAATATCTATAAAATAGTAAATACATTACATATCATATATTAACATATTATGTATTATTATGTAAACACATGGAAATGCATCTATATTAAGATAAAAAATCAGATATATCTAATGACCCTACACATAAATTATCGAAAAACAATAATTTTTATTCCTTTATCCTCATTAATGGCTGGAACAGGTATTATATCAATGCTATTGTTAGTACTCGGATTTATAGGTTTGATATCCTCTAAGCTTTTTACTAAAGCTATAGAATTTAAAGGGTAAAATAATCAAACAATTTAATTAATTAAGGAGATTTTAAAATGTTAATAATGATAAATTTGGATGTAATGATGGTTAATAAGAAAATATATTTGCAAGGTTTAGCTAAAAAGGTTTATATAACAAACTCTAATCTTTCTATATTAAAAAATGAAAAAGCTAAAACTATACGCTTTTCAACTCTAGAATCTATCTGTAAAGCGTTAGATTGCTAACCTGTAGATATCTTAGAATATCAAAACATAAAAACAATTTGCATAATGAAACTTAAAAAAGATGACTCCTAAATAATTTAGAAATCATCTTTTATTAGCTTCTTAACTTTTTTATTGTGTCCTTGACTTATGGTCCACTTTAAAAGCTTTTGTTCCATTTTATCTTTCTTTTAATATATCTTTAAAATTTTTGTGCAATTAACTTGGATTTTTCTATTCCTTCTTCAATTTTACCTTGAACATCTACACCTGCAACATCTAAATTTTCTATTGCTATAGTTTCTATATCGTGGATACCAAAGAATCCAAGTATAGTTCTTAAATATCTATCTCCCATTTCATATGGAGCATCCCCATATTCTCCACCTCTAGATACTATATGCACAGCTTTTTTATCATTTAAAAGTCCTACTGGACCTTTTTCTGTATATTTAAATGTTATTCCTGTAACACTTACATAATCAATATAAGCTTTTAATATTGCTGGCATACTTAAATTCCACATAGGTGCCGCAATTATATATTTATCTGCCTCTGCAAATTGATATGCATATTTTAATACTGGATGCTTCTTGCTGTCCTCATTTTTAGGTCCAAATACTACTCCCAAATCCTCAGGTCTTAGAAAATCTATTTTCTCCTTATATAAATCTAAGACAATCACCTCATCTTGTGGATTATTTTTCATATATTCTTCTACAAAGCTATCAGATACTTTAAAAGTCCTTGACTCTCCTTCATTTTTAATGTTTGCCTTAATATATAGTACTTTACTCATTTTTTCCACTCCTTTTTAACTTTATTTTTGATTAATATTTATTTTAAAAGTTTTCTACTCCAAATTTATTATTTCTAAAATCTTCATATGCTTGATATATTTCATCCACTGTATTCATTACAAATGGACCATGTGAAACAATTGGTTCATCTATAGGTTCCCCACTTAGTACAACAAATAAAGATTCTTCAGTAACTGATTGGACTGAAATGTCACCATCAATGTTGTCAAATATAATAAAATCTGTTTCTTTACATATATGATTTTCATTTATTTTAACTTCGCCCTTTAATACTAATATTCCCGTATTAAAATTACCAGGTTCTTTTAATATAGTTTTTCCATAATTCTTTAGATTTATATTATAAATATTTATATTAGTAAAAGTGCTTGCTGGCCCTTTTATTCCATTAAACTCTCCAGCAATAATGCTCACTTTTCCTTGATTATTATCAAGCTTAAAAGCTCCCATATTCTCTTTTAATAAAGTTTGATATTTAGGCTCTGACATTTTCTCACTCTTAGGAAGATTAACCCAAAGTTGAATCATATGCAATATTCCACCACTTTCACTAAATTCTTTTTCATGGTATTCTTTATGCAAAATTCCTGATGCAGCAGTCATCCATTGAACATCACCAGGGCCTATAATTCCATGATTCCCCTTATTATCATGATGTTCAACACTTCCCTCATAAGAAATTGTTACAGTTTCAAAGCCACGATGAGGATGTGCTCCAACACCTCTCCTAATTGATGACGGTTCATAATAATGTGGGGCATGATAATCTAATAATATAAATGGAGATAAGCGTTTTATATCCCCTATTCCTACCGGTAAATATTGTGATACTCTAAATCCATCCCCTACCATATGAGGTTCTGGTCCTCTAAATATATTCTCTATTGCTCTAAACTTATTCATAATTTTTTAGCTCCTATCTATTTTATTTGAAATTTCATTATATTAATCTTAAGATATCACTAATTAGTGATATATAGATAAATTTTTTTGTTTTTAGATATTTTTAAACTTTTTTAATATGTTTTTTAAAGTAATTTGCTCTTCTTTAGTTAAAACACTAAAAATTTCATTAATATTTTCAATATGTTTTGGTAAAATATCTTCAATAATTTTTTTCCCACTATCTGTTATTGATATTATAGTAGATCTTTTATCCTTAGGATCTAAGTTCTTTTTCACTAATCCATCCTTCTCTAAATTTTTTATAACAACAGTTATATTCCCAGATGTGGTCAATATTTTTTCTATAATCTCACATATTCTTAAATCACCTTTATTATATAATGCTTCTAATACTCCAAACTGAGCAGTAGTTAATCCACTTTCTTTTATAGTTTCTAACTCCTTTTTATGGATAGTATGTTCTGCTCTTGTAAATGTGATTAATGTAGATAATGCTAATTTATTCTCATTAATTATATCTTTCATTACTTTCATCCCTTTGTATCTTTTATGGATTCAATATATCACTAATTAGTGATATTGTCAAACATAATACCTTTTTGTTAAAATTCCTCTTTTATTTCTCTACAACATAAAAACTCCTACTTTAAATTTAAGTAAGAGTCTTTATCAAAACTTATTAACTATTTTCCTTTAATATATTTACTATTATTTCTGCTTCATCTACAAAATTATTATATCCATATTCATTTTTTATATCATCTACACTTTTTTCACTATTAACCCAATTCTTTTTAACTTCCTCTTTTAAAATATCATATATTAACTCATTATTTTCAACCCTATTTTTCCAATCAACTTCAAATTTATCTAAATATGTTTCTTGTATAGCTCCTGTATAATAATATAAATCTTTATCTATAAAACCATTTAAGTTCACAAAGGCATTTAATGTTTTCTCATTAAATACATCTAAAAAGTTATACTTTTTTCCATTAACTGTAATAGGTGGCTTAACCTTATCTTGTACCAAGCTTGAGTATTTATATTCTATATACTGTGCTGTTCCTTCTAAAGTTTCAACCTTTTTCTCTTGTTCCATATAAGTAAACTTATCATATCTAAAATCTCTTATAGTAACAAAATCATTTAAAATATTTCTTAATTCATCTTTTGTACCTGCTTTTTCTGCTTTATCTAAAATTGCTAACTCAGTTATTAAAAGTTGATATTGTTCTTTATTTCTTTCTGCTGTATATATACTTGAAATTAAACTATTAATATCTTTCCAAATTGGAACTTGCCTATATTCATGAAAAACTTCATGCATGAAAAAATATTTAAAAGCTTCCTCAGTGTTTTCAGATTCAGTGTTTACTGGATTATACTTAAAGAATGCCACATGTTCATCATCTATATCTGAAAATATAAAATTTATAGGTAACCATTGTTTAAGTAACGTTGGAGAAAGAAATGATACCTTGTATATTGGAGGTAAGTTCATTTCTTCTGGCACTTCAATCTCTTTAGAAAATATTGAACTTTTAAATTTATCTACTCCTATTACATATGAATATAAATGAAACATACCATTTTCTTTCTTTGCAGGTGTCAACACAATGGGGATATCATTTACATTATAATCTTCTTTCCATATCTCCTTTGAATTATTATTATATATTTTATAAACTTCTGAAAGTTGATTTAATATTTTTCTATCCATATCATTTAATGACTCATACTTTGTATTAATTAACTTATTAAATATTATTGCACTAATAATAACTACAGCTATAAATACTACAATTATCTTAGCGAATTTCCCAAACTTCCTATTCATTCTTATCTCCTTCTAATAATTTAGTTATACTATTACTTTAAAAGCTATTAAAATTATAGTACTTGCTGTATATTCATTTATTGTAAATAAACCTATTAATATATAACTACTGGTATTATTATAGCCATAGTAATTTTAAATATAAAGTTTCTCTTCTATTTTTAAAAGATAAGATAAGATAAGATTAGATTACTACAATTAAATATTTTTCTATTTTATCATAATTTCAACACAAGCCACAATACAACTCTTTATTTACACATTCAATTTCCTTTTTAAAAAAAGTCACTATAACAATTGTTATAATGACCCTCTATATTATTCATTTAAGATTTACTCTTTTATGTAATGATGTTTCTTAGCTAAATAATTCTAAATATATAAAATTAACTAATCCACACCTTTTCTATAATCTTTTTAATAATTCTTCTGCAATTTCTTCATCTAAGCTTTTTATATCATTTAAATATAAAAGATTACTTCCTTTATAATCTTGTTTTTCTCCAAATAACAATACTTCATAGCAATTTCTTAAAACATTTATTAAGCAATTATCAAAGTGATCCTTATTGCAGTTCTTACATTGTTTTAATACATCTGCAGTTGCATCTATTAAATTATGTTTATCATATACTTTTCCATCTATAGTTGGAATATTAGCTTGTCCATCTATAACATATGTAACACTACTCTTTAAACAGCTTATAACACATTTTTTCGAATAACCTATTAAACAATTACTTTGCTTGCAAGTTCCACACCTTTCTTCTGTTAAACAGCAGTTCCCTAAATTATTTATTAAATTATCATAATTTACTTCAGAGTGTTGTATACCCATAATAAAATTCCTCCTTTGCACATTTTATTAGATTTAACAATATTTTATTTTACTAATAATTATATATTATTATCGGAATTATTAACTACTTTCTATACAGGTTAGTTTTCATAATTTAAAATTTAGTAAATTTTTTTCAATATCCATTTTTAATCTAGCTATACATAACAACGATGCCCCAGGTATAATCCTAATGGGAATGGCCATTATTTTTTGTTGCATAGCGTATCCTTCAAACGCTTTTAAAAGAAGGCATTATAATAGGTAGCTAAATCATAATTTATCTACCTGCTTATATTCATGTATTATTTGTGCGACACTACCTTTTAATAGGTAATATTCTTTTGTAAATGAATTTGTATAATATTTTCATTATTTACAGTCTTGTTTGAATGCTCTTTAAAGCTTCTCTCCATTACTCTTAATTACTTCCTTATACCAATTAAAGGACTTTTTCTTACTACGCTTTAATGTTCCGTTTCCTTCATTATCTTTATCAACATAGATAAATCCATATCTTTTCTTCATTTCTCCAGTACTTGCACTTACTAAATCAATACATCCCCATGGAGTATATCCTAATAGCTCAATACCTTCCTCTACTGCACTTTTCATTTCCTTAATATGCTCTCTTAAGTAGTCTATTCTGTAATCATCATTTATACAGCCATCATCTTCTACTTTATCTACTGCACCTAACCCATTTTCTACTATCATTAGTGGAATCTCATATCTATCATAAAGTTCACGCATTGTAATACGTAATCCCTTTGCATCTATTTGCCATCCCCACTCACTAGCCTTTAAATATGGATTCTTTAGGGAATCAAATATATTAGCTTTGCAATTTCCTAAAACTTCTGGATCTGCACTTGTACATCTTGAAGAATAATATGAAAATGCATAATAATCTACTGGGTATTTAGCTAATATTTCTTCATCTCCCTCTTCCATTACTATATTTATATTGTTCTTCTTGAAGTAAGATTTAATATAATGAGGGTATTTTCCTCTAACATGAACATCTCCGTAGAAATAAGTATGTCTATTATCATCATTAGCCTTTAAAACATCATCTGGATTACAAGAATAAGGGTAAACGCTACCTGATGCAATCATACATCCTATCTTATTTTCAGAATCAACTTCATGTCCAATCTTAGTAGCTAAACTACTTGCAACAAAAAGATTATGAGAAGCTTGATATATAATTTCTTCCTTATTCTCTCCTTCTTCAATAATCAATCCGCCACCCAAAAATGGTATGTGTTGAATCATATTAATTTCATTAAAAGTAATCCAATATTTAACCTTTCCTTTATATCTTTTAAATAGAACTGTTGCATAGTTTACAAAGAAATCTATACACTTTCTATTTCTCCAGCCACCATAATTAGTAGCTAAGTATAAAGGAGTATCAAAATGAGATATTGTAACAATTGGCTCAATACCATACTTTAACAATTCATCAAATACATCATCATAAAACTTTAATCCTTTTTCATTTGGCTCTTTTTCATCTCCTTGTGGAAATATTCTTGGCCAAGATATTGACATTCTAAAACTCTTAAATCCCATTTCAGCTAAAAGTTTTATATCTTCTTTATAAGTATGATAAAAATCTATTGAAAAGTGACTTGGATAAAATCCATAATCAGTTTCTAATGCCTTTTTAGGATTAAACATAGCTTCAAATCTATCCTTCCCTGCAGGAATAATATCAACTAAAGATAATCCCTTTCCATCTTCCTTATATGCTCCCTCACATTGGTTAGCAGCAATAGCTCCTCCCCATAAAAAACCTTCATTAAACATAAATATTCCTCACTTTCATTAATTAAGTAAGAGACAAGAACAAATCTTAATTCTTACCTATTAACTTCTAATAATCACGTTTATTAACTCTTCTCCAAAAGCTATATCCTTTGAATTAGTTTCAACTATATCTAAATAGTTATCTACATTTGTAATAATAACTGGTGTTACAATATCAAAACCTTCTGCTTTTATTGCATCTAAATCAAATTCTAATAAAGGCTGTCCTTTCTTAACTTCTGCTCCTTGTTTAACCATAGGCTTAAAATATTTACCTTCAAGTTGAACTGTATCCATTCCTATATGAATTAATATTTCTGCTCCCCCATTAGAAGTAACTCCTAAAGCATGGCCAGTTGGAAAGAAAGTTGTAACAACTCCATCTACTGGTGAAACTACTTTTCCTTCCGTTGGAATTATAGCAACACCCTTTCCTAATGCTCCTTGTGCAAAAGCATCATCTTTAACCTCTGTTAACTTAATAACTTCACCTGTTATTGGACTTCCTATAGCCTCTTTTGATAATAATGGCTCATTTCCTTTTTTATCTGTTTCCTTCTCTTCATCCTTATACATAATGAATGCTAAAACAAAGCTTACTACCATAGCTATAGCAACTGCTATAATACTACTGATTACTCCACTTGTGCTTCCGTTCTGTGGATTTATAAAGTTAAAGAATCCAAATACTCCAAGTCCCCCCATTATATAGCCTTTAACTGCAGTAGCTCCTATTATAGCTCCCCCAACTGCTCCACCTATACAACTAATTACAAACATTTTAACCCTTGGTAAAGTAACACCATATATTGCTGGTTCAGTAACTCCAAAGAATCCTGAAATTATTGATGGAATTGTTAATACCTTAAGTTTTTTATCTTTTGTTTTTAAGAACATTGCCATTATAACTGCTGTTTGTGCAAATGATGCTGCAAAAGATAGTGCTAAAATTGGGTCTGCTCCTAAAGTAGTAAGATTTAATATGCCAATTGGGATAATTCCCCAATGTAAACCAAATATAACTAATACTTGCCATAATCCCCCTATAGCTATTCCTGCTATAATTGGCGACACATTATATAGTCCTAATGTTGCTGCTCCTAATAATTGGCTTGCCCATGTTGTTATTGGTCCTATAACTAAGAAAGTTAAAGGAACTATTGTTACTAAAGTGAATAAAGGTACTAAGAATGCTTTAACCACATCTGGAATTATCTTCTTAAATAATTTTTCTATTTTACCACCAAAATAAGTAGCTACAATTACTGGAATAACACTTGATGTATAGTTCATCATAATAACTGGAATTCCTAAGAATGTAATAGCAACTGGTGATTCAATTACTGTACCTTGGAATAATGTATATAGCGGTTCTGCTTGTGTTAATCCAACAATATTTGGATACACCAATGCTGCACCAATACACATACCTAAGAACTGACTTGTTTTAAATTTCTTAGAAGCGTTATATCCTAAGAATATTGGGAAAAAGTAAAATAATCCATCCCCTATAGCATTTAATATTTGATAAGTTCCTGATTCTTGTGTTAACCATCCTAATGCTAAAAATAACGCATTAAAACCTTTTAACATTCCTGTAGCTGCAAGTACTCCTAGTGTTGGAGCAAATATTCCTGAGATAATATCAATAAACTTATTAAATAAGCTTTGCTTTTCTCCTGATTCTTCTTGACCTGGTTGATCACTTTTGAAATTACCTAATTCCATAACTACTTCAAATACCTGTGGAACATGATTTCCAATAACAACTTGGTATTGGCCTCCACTTCTCATTACAGTTACAACACCTTCCATATTTTTTAATGCTTCAGTGTTTGCCTTATTTTCATCCTTTAATTTGAAACGTAAACGAGTTATACAATGTGTTAAGCTATTTACGTTTTCCTTCCCACCAACATTACTAATTATGGCTTTTGCTAAATCTTCATACTTTCTCATTTTTTATTCCTCCATTTTTCATTTAATTTTTTGAATCATGAAGGTTTGGCCAACTTAATGTCACCATCCAAAATTTTATATATATCCTCCTTCCTTATTAATGTTTATATATAATTAAGAACTAGAGCCTAATTCTTAATTCTTAACTATTTCTATTTTGTTTCTTCTACAATTCTTGCAATGTGAATTGTAAGATATAATTGCTCATCCTCTGATAAGTCATATGAATACTTATTCTTAATAAAATCTGTTACCTTTTGAACACAAGCATATGCATCTTCATACTTACTCTTTATTAGCTCCATTAAACTATCATTATCTTGTCCCTTATATTCATTTTTGTTAAACAGTCTTTGAGCAAAGAATTTTAAATGAGTTATAAAACGATAATAATAAACTGAGTTCTCATCAAATGTTATTCCAAAATGGTACTTAACTATATTAGCTACTTCTTGCATAACCTTAGTAATATCATATACCACTGATATAGTTTCATCTAATTGAGCATTTACTATATGTAGTGCAATAAAACCTGCTTCATCTTCTGGAAGCTCTATATCAAACTTCTCTTTAATCTTGTCCAATACTTTTAAACCAATTTTATATTCTTCCTTATAAAACCTTTTTATTTCCCAAAGCATTGCATTTCTAACAAAAATTTTATTTTTAGCTCTTTCTATAGAAGTTCCTAAGTGGTCAGTCAATGAAATATAAATACTATCATTTAAGTTCTTTCCTAGGGTTACTTTGGCATATTCAATTATTTCATTTGAAATATTCAAATACTCTATTGGAATATTTGATAACAACTCTTGGAACTTATTTGAAATATCTTTATTAGATAAAGTATAAACTTTATCTATAAGTCCATCTTCAATAACTTCTCCACATTTTTTCTTATAAGCGATTCCCTTCCCCATAGCAATAATTTCATTACCATTTGAGTCGCAACTAACAATAACATTATTATTTAGTATCTTTGAAATAACCATAATATCCTCCCTAGATTCTTTTGAATAAAAAAAGACCCACCTGCAGAATTTACAAAAATAAATCCGTACAAATAGGTCTAGCTTGTACTTAAACAATCACTATCCATCTCATGTATATCGTTTTCATACTTATATATTATATTATCTTTACCGTATTGTCAATAAATTTGTATTATTTCTTCTTTTATTTATCTTAAATGTTAATTTTATCAACAATCTAAAGCCCGTTATTCTTTATTTTACTCTTAAATACACTCATTACAAATATTAAAAGCGCTATAATTAGAGCAATAGATGAACATATATAAATCACTAGTTTTTAACCCATGTAAATAATCACCATATTAGTGATATAGTTCACTATACATTATTCTAAATCTAACTACTAACTAAAACCTTCTGCCCCACATAAATACTATTTCTATCCTTAATTCCGTTAATCTCAATCAATCTTTCAACACTAACTCCGTACTTTCTACTAATTCCCCAAAGAGTATCCCCCTTCTGTACAACGTGATACTTAGGAGAGCTTGTCCCATCAAGTTCTCCTTGGTCAACACTTACACTTATTTCATAAAACCTACATACTCCCCTAAATATAGCTTCAGCCATCTTTTCACTATCATACCCATTCATATCCCTAGCAGAATCAACAAAAGCACACTCCACAATTATAGCCGGCATAGTTGTATTATTTATCACATAAAGATCTCTTCTATCTTTAACTCCCCTATTTCTAAATCCAAGCTTACATATCTCTTCTAAAATAACCTTACTCAACTTTTCAGATAAAGCATTCTGTTGCCCACCCTTAATGCACAAACACTCACTTCCATATCCACCAGGACAAGCATTATGATGAATAGAAATAAAAATATCCACCTTCCCATAATTAGCAGCCCTACATCTTTTACTTAAGCTATCCCTATAACTACTAGCTGAAGGAGGTAAACATTCTACCACCTTAATTCCCTTTGCCCTAAACCTTTTTATAAGAGATTTGCCAACCAATAAATTAAGCTCATCTTCCCTTCTTATCGCCACAGCTCCAACATCACACCTTAAGTTATGACCAATATCAATTCCAATACACTTTAAATTCATAAAAAACACCTCCAAATGTGATATATGCATGGTTTAAGGAGGTGATATTTATGGCTAACATTTAAGATCTGGACTATAGCCAGGTCTATTTTCATAATAGCTTCTTTAATTTTAATTCTTTACTAACAATATTTTTCTTTTCAATAGAATTATAGCTATCCCATTGCTTATGTGTCACATAAGGTAATTTAACTTCTAATAATTCATCACTATGGTTAATATGAATAACATCATTACTTAAGCAAACTTCACAAACTTCTTCATCTGCTTAATTACCTTTTGAGTTTCACTATCTATTGCAGTTCTCAACTTATTTTTAAATAAAATATATTCATTATTATAATTTATCTCATAATCCCTCTCAAACCCGCATTTTCACTTTAAGTTCTTAAGAACTTAACAACTTATCTTTTTGCATATAGAAAAATGATTTGGCGGTTGAATATGGCTAGAAGAAAGAATTTGTAATGTCTAAACATGAATCATCAAACTTATGTTTAATTGCATTATCATTTTTTTAATGCTAAACTTAATTACTCAATAGCTCAATTACTTTCTTAATAGAATCTTTATCTTCAAAGTTATATGGTGTTTACAAGATTATCTGAGATAATTTCAATGGCTTTCTCCACACTTACATCGGAAGTAAATTTAATCTCATCAATAATCTTTATATAATCTTTTTCTTTCCACCATCTCTTCATGGAATCTTCACCAAACTCATTACAATTAGACTTCGTTTTATGTCTCTGAACTGTCTCTTCAAAAGGAATATCATAATAATAAGCATGAATATTGGAACCATATTCTAAAATTGCTGTTTCAAACAGTGGTTTATACCATTGTGAATTCAGAATCCCCTCTAAAATGGTAACTTCACAATTTCGCCTTCCATACTTTAATAACTCAATTAAAAGTGGTAATGCTTTTGTAGCAAAACCATCTCTTTCCATAAGCATATCTCTGCGAATAACATCTTGCGAAATCACCATAGTATTTCTTCCAAATTTTCTTTGTAAGTTTCTTGCAAGAGTAGTCTTTCCACTACCAGAATTTCCTCTAATAATAATCAGCTCTGCCATATCAATTGCTCCCATAAATCCCTATTTATCTTTTCTTTATATCTTGGATGAATCAATTTTATATATTAGAATTATTTATTTTCTCTTATCACTTGACAAGGATTCCCATACGCTATGGTATTATCGGGAATATCTTTTGTTACAATACTTCCTGCTCCGATTACAACATTATCACCAATAGTAACACCTGGCATAATAATAGCTCCTCCACCAATCCAAACATTGTTACCAATCGTAACTGGAGCCGTTTGCGTTTTGCAAAACTCAAAGAATCCATCTTCCTTCGCTTCTCCAAATCGATCAATAGCATTTGTTGGATGAAATGCTGTGTATATTTGAACATTGGGAGCAATAAGTGCATTGTTTCCAATACGAATAATATTATCATCTAAAAAAGTACAATTCATGTTCACTTCACAATTATTACCAAAATAGATATTATTACCATAATCAACAAAGAAAGGTGCTGTAATCCAAAGATTTTTCCCTTTGCCTCCTAATAGCTCATTTAAAATCTTTTCTTTTTCCACTGCATTTGCAGAATCTATATTATTATAATCTCGTACTAAATCTTTTGCTTTATGCCATTGTTTTAATAATTCTGCATCACCACAATCATAAAGTTCTCCTGCTAACATCTTTTCTCTTTCTGTCATAAATACCTCCATAACTCCTAATTTGACCATAATAATTTAAGCCTACTCAATTTCCATAGTTTCCATTTGTTCCTTCGTTATTCCATTTCTTTTACCATAACTAATCCAATAGTTTGTAGAAGCTTTTATATATAGTCTCTTAGTTAATGGCATAGTTACTGTATAGAAAGAACCTCTATTCTTATTAATAGCTCTAGCAAACTTTTTAATTTTACTTTTTGCTATAAAAGCAAATGGTGTTTCCATTATAGCTTCTCCACCACCAATACATAATACTGATCCGAAAGGATATCCATTTTGTTTAGAAAAAAGCTTTATTATTTCAACAGCCACAAAATTTTGTTCTGGTTCGATAAAACCGCAATTAATTAATACATTTATTGTAGGTTTGTTGTCTATTTTATATTGTTCTAATACTTTCAAAAAATCCATTAATACTGCAGGAATACTATCTACATATAGTGGAAATATAAAAAGAATATCAGAATATGCCTCTATTTTTTCACATAAACTTTTATGTTTTTTCGAGATAACATCATACTCTAAAATTTCACCTTCATAATGTAATTTAAAGACTTCTGCATATTTTCTAGAATTAGACTTTTTAGCTCTAGGACTTCCATTTATAATAATTAATTTTCCCATAATGAAACCTCTTTCTTAATAAAATCATTCAAATTTTCTTTTTGAGTAAATACTATTTTATAATTTTTAAATAGCATATTATGTGAATTCCTAGCAACAAGTCTTCTAAATAAATCTTTTTCCTCTTCTGAAGCATTCCCATATGCAACAATTATCGCATTTTTCTCTTCGACATTTCGTTGAACATGATGAGCTTCTCCTTGATAAAGTCTAATAAACGCCTTCTGTATTGGTAGGGAACGTTCAAGCAAAACTTTCATTGGTGTATCATACGATCCAAATTTAATTTTAGTTACATAAATTAAGTTCTTACTTTTTGCAATTAATGGATAAACTGAAATTGCATCATCTCGTATTATGCACTTACCAGGTGTTCTTGTCCAACAACTAAAACACCCTAAACAATTAGCTATATTTAATTTAGATATATCTACATATCTAGAATTCTCAGATTGAATAAAATTGATATCTAAAGAAATATCTGTAATTAGTAAATTCATACTATTATCTCCTAACTAATCAAAATTTAAATAATATATTATTAATTTTATTATAATAATAACATATTTTAATACTGTATCATTCAATTTTCAAAGATCATTTAATTCACCTTAACTACATATTCTTAACTATTCATACTCACTGCAACATGCATTTTATTTAAGGTATAATTTAACTCACTTCACTCTTCCTTACAAAGATGAAATATCGTAATAACCTAAAAACAAAAAGAATAGGCTTAAATATATAAGCCTATTCTCTAACTTAATTAATAGTATTTATTGATGTAATTGTATCTGTTCTTGTATCATAAGAAAAAACATTCCATACAGTTCCTTTTTTCTCTGTTGGTACTACAAATGTTTGTAATTCTTGATCTCCTTTATAAACTTTAACTACTGCACGTGATTGAGATAGTTCATATGAATTACTATCCCATCGATTTGTATAGTCATTAACTTTAAATGTATATACTCCTGGTGTATATTCGTAAATAGTAGTAGTTTCAGGTCCCCATCCACTAGTATCATCAATATCTAAATCTATGAACTTCTTATATTCATTAGAATCATCATATCCATACTCATACTTATTACTATAGTAAATGTGATTACCCTTAGACGTATATAAATGTGAATCTAAATCTCTTGGTAAATCGCTCCATGTCAAAACTATCTTTAAATCATCACTAATTCCTATTCCTTTGCTCCATAATACCCAAGGTTTTACATACTTAAATTCTAACACTCCTAAGTCGGTTGCTACTCTACCATCTACTCTAACTCTTATACCTAACTCTGCACCAAATTTTCCTTCAAAACCTATATCAGAATTTTCGCTACTTATTAAGAAATCCCCCTTTAAGTTAGAATCAAATTTTGCATATCCTGAAGCTCTTACCATTCCAGGCATTATTCCCATAGTAAAACATCCTATTCCAACTCCTAATCCAAAATCTACTGATGCTTTACCTTCTAAAGAACCTTTTAAAGTTGTAACTGGCTCCTTATCTAATTCATATCTAGAATTACATTCTCTATCATATACATCAGCAACTCTATCAAAAGCTAGATCATAAGTTTTTTGCCCCTTATTATCTTCAACGCTACCACCTTTGCCAACATAGCCCTCTTTTTGTATATTAAATCCTTTCTCAACATAAGAACTAGTATTTGATTCTATAGAAGCCTTAAGTGAAATCTCTCCACTCATATCCATTACAATCATCAATGATATAATAGGGTCCAACCTTCCTGATGACGATTCTGCCAATCCATCTAATGTATATTTAGGAATAAGGCTTATAGATGTACCTGCGTTTGTTCTTACCCCTACGCAACCCAAGACAATAGTATCATCTAGTTTAACACCTTCTATATCAAAGAAATTTAAGAATTCTATTTTATTTTCAAAACTTGAATTAGTTAAACTTTGTATATCATCTACTACTTCCTCTAAATCTTTAGAGTATTTATTAAATGTTACTCCATTTGTTTTTGTATCGTCATATGAAAACTTGAATCGTATTTGCTTTGGTAATACATCACTAATCTTCATATTCCAGTCAAAAGCTGAATCAATTTGAAAATTAGAATACTTTTGTTCTGCTTTTAACACAACTTGGTCTCCTTTGGTTTCTCTTAAACCATCCTCATCATATATTACTAGACCATCTTTAGCATCACCAAACCTTAAGGATGAACCATCAAATTTAGGAACAAGAAATCTTACTAATTCATTTAACTGAACGCCTTTCTTAACTTCTTCACTTGCTCTTAGCTTGGATTTCTGAATAGGTTTATCAACTCTAGTTCCATCAGGAGCTAAAATATATGCTATATCATTTTGAAAATCTATATTATTGTCTAAATCAAAGCTTACATAATCATTTATCATTTCATTAAATTCAGCTTTTTTAAATCTAAACTCTATACCATCTGATACTTCATTATAGCTTTCTAATTTACCACTAAATCCTGACGGAAGAACATCACAAGGATCAAAATAAAGAATTTTATTTACTCCAAAATTCCCCTTGTTTATAGCATCTAACAATATATTATTTTTTGTTAGCTTTAATATTATTCTATCATCTGCTGTATATCCATCAGTCTTATTTTGATCTAATTTTTGATTTATAAATTGATCTTTCAATTTAGCTGCATCATTTTCTGTAGCGTATACAACATCATCACTAAAATTAATTTCTGTGTTCATTCTTTTAATATTAATTACTTTTTCAACAGAATTATTACTTGTATCGTAAGCTATAACTTTTAAATAATTCATTCCTAATTCTAGCGGTATGTCTTCTACTGCCCAATTCTCAATTCCAGTAGCTTGTCCACTAATTTTATTATTTGATTCTTCTGAAACAATTTGATATTCAACTTTTTCTACTTTCTTATTATCTTTAGCTATACCTGTTATATCTATATCTACATCTTGTGTAACTAGATAATCATTTTCATAGCTTGGTGACAATATACTTAAATCTGGTTTAACTTCATCTTTAATAAAATCAAAATCATCATCATTTTGTTTAATTTTTGCTTTACTACCATTTATGATTATCTCATTAGCAATTATTCTACCTTCTATATTTATATCTGAACCTTGTATATTTACAACTCCATTTGGAGCATAAATTATACCTTTAAAATTAAAGTTGGCAGCATTAACTGTTATATTGCTGTTTCTTGATGCTATAAAGCTTTTATATTCTCCACTATTTACAATTGAAGAATTAAGTGATATTTCCCCATCTGACAATAAACTTTTTTGAAAGTTAACTTGTGAAGCATTTACTATTGTATTACCTGTTGAATTATAATTATTGTTTAAATCTATAGATGCCCCATTCAAAAAATTTAACCCATTAATTTCTTTTCTATTATCCTTAGTTTCATTTAATATATCTTCATATACATCATCAATTTCTATCTTATTTGTATTCTCTCGTATATTAATATTTTCTTCACTTGCTACTATATCTACTTTTTTAGATGCCTCTAGTACTCCATTAACACTTAGCTTAGTAGAATTTGACTTTATGTTTCCATTAGAATGAACATCAGAAGAAATTTCTAAATCCCCTACATTAAGTACCATATCTTTATCTGATACTGATAGTATTCCATATTCACTCCATTCTTTTGTTTCAGTATCTCTACCTTCAGTAGCATGTACCTTAGATGGTATTAAGTCCAAAATAAATAAACTTAATACAAGCATGCTAATAATACGAATTACTTTTACCTTTTTCTTCATAAAATCCCCCTCAAAAAATTTTTTTACCTTTTACCTTTCATTCCTTTAAATTATAATATTGTTTTACATTTTTTTCAATATGTGTTATATTTTATATATATTGTTGATGTTATGGTAGGGGTGGTTTTGTGTACAAATTTAATGAAAATCTTTATAAAAAAACTAAAAAGCCTTCATTAATGGATTTTGTATTTATTCCATTGTTACTAATAATTATTATTTTTGTATTCTTAAATTTAAAAAACAAAACTGGTAATGATAAAAATCTATATCTTGTAGTTTTGTTTATGTCTACTATTTTTTTATTACTTATATTATTTGAACTTTTAATTCCAAAAAGAATGAGTCCATTAACAAAAAAATTATTAAAACCTGAAATAGATAAATTAATAAATGAAGGAAAATCTTTAGAAGCCATTATATTAGATAATTCAATAGAATTTAGAGGCATAATGAAGGTAGCTGTTTGCACATCAAGTAACAATTATGTAGGAAAATCTTTTTCGGAAATAATTATTGATTTTAATGAAATAAGTGAAGTTTTAATAAAAAATGATAATGTAATAATAAATTACAAGAAAGGTCCTTCTATCTATAATTTTGGAGTATCTAATTACTTTGAAAACTCTATAGATTTTGCACATGAGCTAAAAGAAAAGCTTATAAGAAATCATTCATCCGTACATTTTAATTACTAAATATATAAATAAGACCTCGATTCTATCGAGGTCTACTTATTTTAATTTAATCCTTCAATTTCTGTAGATATGTTAAAATTATATGGTTCTTGAAAATTACTCATTATCATGTCAATGCTATCAATTCCTAAATTAGAAAATAGCCAGCTATAATCATCGAGAATTCCCTTTATCTCTCCATCAATATAAATTTCCCCTTCTAGTGTATCTTCTACTATTTCTACCTTACCATCAACTATGCTTTTATTTATCTCATTTATAATTTCATTAGTATTCTTTTTTTCTTGTAATAAGGGTAAAAATATTTTATTAAAATCTGGATATCTAACTATAGCTCGAAATGATTCTTTTCCTTCTATTATTTCAATCTTTATATTATCAACAAAATAATATCTTATGGTTTTAAAAGCTTCATTTTCTAAAACTTCTTTTCTTATATTCTCTATTTTCCATGAAGACACCATTGAGTAGTAATTGTTTAAATCATCGTCCTTTAATAATTTAAGGCAATCATTTAAATATTTATTTACTTGTTCACATTTATCTTCATCAGAATCTATTTTTCTTATACCAGGATTTATCAAACTACCTGTTAATGCCTTTCTGATATTATTATTACATATATATATTACTTCATTATTATCTTCAGCTTTTTTATAATTTAAAATATAAGTTCCTTCTTTATATACTGGATTTTTTTCAAAAGTATCCTTTATAAACTGTAAAGTTATATCCTCATCATCTTTTAGTTCATTATTTTTTATAGACTTATAAAGAGGAAGTCTCATATCTGGATATTTAATATTCAACAAAATCTTAGCATTATTATTGTCTACAGTTTGAATATCTATTACTTTAATATCTGTTTTATTTGCAACATATTTATCAAAATTACTATCTTCAAAAAATGTATTACTAGTAGAATTAAAAATTCCCATTCCTGAAATAGTTTTATTTAGGAATGTATTTATATTTCCTTCGCTATATAATTTAATATCATGATTTATCTCCTTTTTAACTTCTTCTAAGAAGCTTTTTTCATCTTTTGATAAATTTGTACTCTCATTCCATGGTGTATTTTCGCTTATAGACACATTTCCTAAACTATAATTACCATCACCATTATTAGTATCACTATGCTTGCCTGTACAACCTATTGTAAATAACGATAAGCAAATAATAAAAAACCCACAAATTATTTTCTTATACACCCTTTATACCCCCATAATTTAATTTTATATTTGTTATATTCAATATTTTCTTATAAATATCCTCCTTTTACTTTACAAGTTTAGTAATTTATGTATCTTTTGTTGTACACTTTCTTAGAATTGCGAATAAAAAAATATCGCATATTTTTTGGAATAATACGATATTTTCCCAATTTAATATTTGTTTTTATCTTCTTAATATTATTCATATAATTTACCCAATAAATTCAATTTTATCAAACTATTAATTATAATATATTTTATGAACTTCATCCTCTTGTTCACTGCCTAATAATGTAACCTCGGCATAATCTTCAAACCATTCAACTAAAATATTTTCTTCTCCCGCAACTGATCCATCATTTTGAATATAAGTAGGAATTTTTTCTACTTTTTTCTTTTTATCATTAAGTAGTGTTATTTTGACATGAGTTTTTCCAAAGGGCCATTCAGGCTCTCCAACTTCCTGAAATAAAATAGTATAATTATTAATTGGGTTTACATGTTGCGAAACATATGTAACTTTAAATTCAGTAACATATATAAACCAAATAATAAACATACCTAAAATAGTAAATATTGTAGCAATAATTTTCAATATAATTTTTTTCATACTTCTAGCACCCCATGTATCTATCTTTTAATAAATTGATACTTAATTCTAATTACAAACTTGGATTATATCATACAAAATAAATAATACGGTGTTACCATTGATTTAATATTGTTATTAATATATTTAAATCATTATTTTAAAGTTCATTTTTCTTTGAATCTAGTATTTTATCTATCTTAGATTCAAGTCTATTTATTCTTATATATAGTTCCTTAACATATAACGATTGTTTTTCTTCTTGTTCTTTTAACTTAGTTGGTATATAGAATATAACCATAAATATAGCTACTAAAATTATTCCTATAGTAATTAACCCCATTTAATACTCTCCTTTTGAGCTTATTTTATTTATATCTGGACATTTTTACAATTATAGGTTAATTATAACATCTTTTTCAAGCACGTACTATTAAATTTTTAAAGATTAATTAGTTTGAAATATCTATATTATATTAAAAAGATACAATGTCCTTCCTTGCATATATGACTAATAGGAGGTGATTTTCTATGGAACTAAATGAACTTGTAAATTTAATTGGTAATGTTGGTTTCCCTGTTGCAGTTAGTGCTTATCTATTAATAAGATTAGAAAAACAGATAACCACACTTACCTCTTCTATAAACAAGCTAAATACCATAATATCAACAAAATTAGGTGTTGTAATCCAAACTGAAAAAGATAATATATCCTCGTAATTCAGAAAATACTACACATAAAAAGTGAAGTAAAACTAAAAAAATACCGTATATTCTTTTGAATAATACGGTATTTTTTATATTAACTATTTTTTTCAAAATAAAAAGCAATCTCTCCACCCACTACTATTATAGTGTTTTTATTAGTTATAGTCCCACCATTACATCTTCTATTACAATTAACATTTTTATAGGTAATATCATAATTCTCATCTAAAATAATAATAGCAGATTTCTGTCCCTTATTTACAAATTCATAAGTTAAATTGTAAGAATTTTTGTCATTTTTATTCAAGATATAGATACCTGGTTTATATGTATTATTAATAGGATAAATTTCTTCATCTGCTTTTACTTTAGAATTTGATATTGCTAAGCATAATAATATTATTGACAGACAAGTTAAAACTTTCTTTTTCATAAAATCACCTCAATTATATTATTTACTTATACTAAAAAATTATTATAATTCATTTCTAAAAATGAGTCCATTAACTAAAAAGTTATTAAAACCTGAAATAGAAAAACTAATAGATCAAGAAAAATCTTTTTCAGAAATAATTATTGATTTTAATGTAATAATAAATTACAAGAAAGGTCCTTCTATCTATAATTTTGGAGTATCTAATTACTTTGAAAACTCTATAAATTTTGCACAGGAGCTAGAAGAAAAGCTTATAAAAAATCATGTATCTATACATTTTAACTATTAAATATATTAATAAGATGCTTATGATATGGTGTTCTTACTCATTTTAATTTAATCCTTCAACTTCTGAAAGAAAGAGGCCTGCATATACAAGCCTCTTTTTCTTAAATTAAAACAATATCCTACCTTAATCTTTATTTTTTGTTTTGGTTTATTGTATCAACAATAATTTCAATTCCTTTACTAAAGAAGTTTATTTTTCGCTTGCTGAACACTTCATTATTTGAAGAAATTGATACATTTGCAACTGCCAATTGATCTTTTTCCGTATATTTTGGATTTCCCATTAAAGTAGTCCATTCTACATTTACATCTGATTTAGAAATTGGTTTATCATAATCTAATACATATTGTGTTTTTTCAAAAAAGCCAGAATTAGAATCTGCATTAACAATAATATTATTCTTTGTATTTTGATAAATTTGTATTGTATAATTAACAATATCCTCATCTGAGGTTACATATTCCTTATTGGGAGATATAGTTTCCTCACATATTAATTCATCATTTTCAGTAGGTATAAGTGTGATATCATCTTTGTTGCTGTTTTTTGATGAACAACCAATAAAGGTAGTAAATACTAATAAAATCAAAAAAACTGATTTTATACATCTCTTCATTTTATTTTCCTCCCTTGTTTATTTTTATCTCTTCAATAAGCTAACCAACAAACTGAATTTGTTGTTACTTACCTCTTGTAGTATTTGCCGTATTTTTAACTTTAAAATTACTCTGTAATTTAATTCACCGATGCATATAATGGATTTGCTTCTCTAACCATACCTGAATATACTTCCTTTAACTCTAAAAATGCCTCTTTAACTTCATTTGGTATATTAACATGAGCAATGAAACCTTTACCCCTAGGACCATATCCATCTTCATTATCTGCTAACCTTGGAATCTCCCCCATTAAAAGGGTTATATATCTATCCATGTCCCACATCCCCAAAATTTCATCTTCAAAATCAAGTTTTGAATTTTTAACAATAACTTTTGCTGAGTAAACTGCGTAATTAATAATTGTAATATTATCATTAATATACTTGCGAAGTCCTGCCTCCATACGATGTTGCATAGTTGCATCTTGAGCTAATAATATACTATTAAAAGAAATATTATTTTCTTTTAATAGCTCTAGAAGAAATGTTATGTTGTTGCCACAATTTGTAGAATTGCACTCTAAATAATCTACTTCTAATTCGTATTTATATTTTAAGTATTTAGCAAATATTTCTGCTTCAGATAGTCCATTTGTTACAATGCTAGGAAATTCTTGATTTATTTTTATGCGTAACGCTTCTGTTGTATGACCTACTCCACCTACAATTATATATTTCTTTGCAATATTGTTCTTTATTGCATTTGCTAATACATCACCACCATATATAATACTTCCACCAAATAGAACCATTACATCTACTTGAGAAAAATTATATTTTCTTTCTAATTCTTCTTTGGTTAAGCATGCTATATCTCTCTTTCCACAAAACCTTCCTAATACATTTATGCAATCAGCAATCCTCTGTTTCATAAGTAAATCTCCTTTAAAACTTAATTCCATCTTAATAACATTTTAAAAATTAATTATTTAATTTTATTTATAAACTAAGAGTTATAGTGTTTTTTCAAATACCACAACCCCACATTCATACGGATGATCATAGTAAATCGTATCTCTCCCAAGTACTTTATGTAGGATAATTTTCATAATAATGAGAAAATCTCCCCCACCACCAAATATCATAATCAATGATAATAAAAACAACTGTTGGGAATTTAAGAAAATTGAACTTGTTGCTATTCCAAAACCTAAAATTAATGTTGGCATCGCAGCACCTATGATATATTCCCATTTTTTCAATGGTTCATCACATGTACAGTATGGCGTAAGAGATTTCCATATCACACCAAAAGATATAGAACAAAAATGTTTGTTTGCAAAGATCCCCCAAATCAATCCATGAATGACTTCATGAAAAACAACTAGAATAATCAATACTAGAAAGAACATAAATGCAGAATATATAGTAATAACAAAATTTACTGTTGAATTGATCCGGAAATACAAGTATCCAAAAAACATCACAAATGGTAGCATAATTATAAATGCAATGATATTTGCCTGCAAAATACTTACAGTTAAATCATGTTTTTCATAGCCTGACTTTTTCATATCTTCGCATATTTTCTCAAATCTTTCTTTTCTTTTTTCTTCTTCAGAAGATAATTTCCTTTTAGTTTCTTTCATTTTAACCACGTACCTCCATTAAAATTTCTTTGCATAGAAATTTGTAATTTACTACAGTAGATTCCAACTTATCTTTTAATAAAAATAGCAATTTATATAATTACCAATTAATTATAGCATATTTTATAAATACCTCTTTGTTCAATTCTCAAAGAACATTTAGTTCACACTTTCTACATAGATTGTACTTTCTTAGAATTACGAATAAAAAATACCGCATATTCTTTTTTGAATAATACGGTATCTAAACTAATTTAATATTTATATTGTTTAATATCATTTCTCTTTTTCAGTAACTGTTTTAAACTTATAAAGTAATCCTATCAAAACAATTGATAGTCCAAATATTGAGTCTAGAATTAATTCTTTAATATCACTGTGAATAGTGATAGAAAGATGACCTTACTTTTTTTATAGTGCCGGGTATCACTTATTTATTTTAACATCTTGCCAGTTAGCGTTTGTAAGTATCTCCGCATTATTCCCAAAGAATACATTGCCAGCTTGTAAGTCATCTTTTAACCAATACATAAACCAAGCTGTCATATATCCATCTGCTTTTTTATATGTTTCTCCATGGTCTATATTCACTAATCTTCCCATAACTTTATAATCAGTAGTTAATTTACTATAAATATCTTCCATTGCATATAACGGACTTATTCCTTGACCTGATGTTTCTTCTATACATATTGCTTCTCCTGAATCAAAATACTTTGTTCCTGCAATAAAGAAATAAGGTATATTTATTTTTGTTACATCATAAGCCCAGTCAGTACCCAATTCACCTTCTTGTCCCCAAAATGGTGATGTTGCGCTTGCTGTATACATTGCTTTGTATAATTTACCATTCTCCCAGTTATTAATAGCATTGATTGTTCCAACTCCACCTTGTGAGTGTCCACCAATACCAATATTATCGGTATCTATTTTATTGTAGAAAATACTCTTTTTATCTTCATTTAGTTTTAAAACATAATCTAAAGATTTTGAAGATGATTCTCCACTTCTTGAATTTTCATCTTCGTTTCCAATTACTACAACCCCCCAAGATGCCAAATGTTTAAAAAATGCTTTATATTTTGATGCTGGTGTCCCTGTTCCATTTGCAACAACAACTAATGGATATTTTTCATTACTATTCTCTAAATCAGTTGGATACCATATTTCATATTTCTTAAATACATCATTATCAGCTTCAAAGGATTTAAATGATACTTTATACTCTCCAAGTTGAGAATACTTCTTTTCTAACTCTTTTTCAGTTTCTAAATAATTGTAGTAATGATTTCCTCTATATTCTATTATTTTCAATAAAATAAATACTCCTATAATTATTATTAATAATATGGTTCCAATAATTTTCAAGATGTTTTTCATTTTTACCTCACTTTTATTTTTCTACTGGCATGTATTTATCTAAATACTCTACTACCGTAGCCATAAATTCTTCATATACTTTATCATCATTTTGAAGTCCATGTCCCGAATGTGGTGCTTCAAAATATTTATAATCTACATTATTCTCTTTTAATGCATTAACTAGATGTTTTACAGTTTTAAATGGAGCGACTTTATCGTATTTTCCATGAGCAATTATTGATGGAACTGAATTTTCATTAACCCAAGCATAAGCTGATATTGGTTTCATTACTTCTTGAAGTTCATCTGTTCCAATAATATCTTTATCTATTTCACTACCAAGCATTACTCCAAATAGTCCTGCCGCTGATTCATTATTTTTATCTAGTCCATAAGTATCCCAATCTTCAGCAAAGAAACTTGATGGTCCAACCATTTCAAACATCATTTTAACTGGTATAGGAGACTCTTCAGCATCTCTATAGGCATATAACATAGCCAGTGTTCCACCTGCTGAGCCACCACTTATAGCCATTTCATTTAAATTGTATCCGAGTTTTTTTGCTTCTTCTACAACAACTGGTATAGCCTCTTTTATTTCCATTGATTGAGAATAAACACTAGCAGCATTTTCATCAGTACGAAGTGTATAATTTATACCTGCCGTTACATATCCTTTAGAACATAACCATTGAAGAATTTCTGTTTCATCGCTTTTATCTCCAGTTGTAAAACCCCCTGCATGAAGATAAACAATCAATCCATAATTTTCTTTTGAATTATCCTTTGGAACATATAAGTCAAATTTGTTAGACTCTTTATTGCCATAAGAAATATCTTTGTGAACTGTACCTATAGAGTCATTCCACTCTACAGAATATTTTTTAGTCCATTTAGGCCTATATGTCATTTTAAATATAGCTGAGCCAACAAATGAAATTATAAATGCTAATATACATATAAATACAAACATTGTTTTTCCTTTTTTTCTTTCTTTTTTCATAGTAAATTACCTCCAAACATTGTGCCTCCTAACATAAGATTCATAATAGCTCTTACAGCTAATCTCCCTAATACGGCAGCAACAATAATAACGATAATAAGAATAATAACTCGTTTTCTTGTAATATCCATAATTCTTACCTCCAAAATTTGTTTGACATTTTGATGAAACAAGTGTAACATTAAGATGAAACAAGTGTATCATCTTAGTTTTTCATAGTCAATTAATTTTAAAAAATGATACAAATGAAGGAGGAATGTAACATCATGGATAATACTGAAAAAAACAGTTACGTAAAAAAGCAGATTACAGACGCTTTGCTTAATTTATTGCAGGAAAAAGAATTAAAGGATATTTCTATAAGTGAAATTACTAGTACTGCTCAAGTTAGCCGTATTTCTTTTTATAGAAACTATAGTTATAAGGAAGATATCATCAAGGAATATATATCTTTAACATTAAATGAATGGAACAAAAATCATCCCAAAGTTGGTGATTATACCGAGGATGATATTCTTGGAGATATATTTGCCTATATCATAGAATATAAAGATTTTTATTTACTATTAAGAGATAGGGGCATTTTCTATTTTCTTAAATATATTCTTATGGATGCATTAGGACCAAAGGATGAGTATCCAAACTTTGGTGCGTATACTGCTGCTTTTATTGCGAATGGTATTTACGGATGGATTGAAGAATGGTTTTTAAGAGGAATGCAGGAATCAGGCGAAGAAATGACAAAGCTACTGAAAAATAGAAACCTATAAAAATTATTAGCTGCTAAAATAAACTTCACTTTTTTCAATATTATCAATTATTTTTAAGGTCAGTATTTAATTATACTGACTTTTACTTTGTTAATTTAATATGGTTTTTATTAAATCATATTAATAATCTTTACTTTTCTATTTTAAATAAAAACTCTTACTTAATATATGAATATAAGTAAGAGTAATATTCTATAATGCTATTCTACTTTTACAATATTAGTAAAAACCTCATTTACTTATGGTACGGTTCACTATTCATTATTCTAAAGTTAACTTCAAGCCTTTTCTAATTAAACTTTAAAACTCCCAATAACCTTTCTTGTTTCTTCAATATACTCATCAGTTATCATATCAATTTTCTCACAAATAGATTACAAATTGTAGTTCTTACAATCAGAAATAATATTCTCATTTAATAATGAACACTCCATCTCGTAATCCAAGGTTGAATTCCTTATAGCTAAAGCTATCTCCTTCTTATCGTAGCCATCAAACTCTCAAACTCTTCATCCCTCAATTTAATTTTATCTTCCATGATAAATACCTCCAAAAATTATTTTCAAATAAAATATATGTATTTTTAGAATTCATTTCATAAAAACCCTTCAAGCCCGCATTTTTACTATAACTTCTTAAGTTCTTTTCTTCTTAAGTTCTTAACTTGTCAAAAATTTAAGAACTTATCTTTTTGCATATAAAATTTATAGAAAAACAATTTGGAGGTTTGAAATGGCAAGAAGAAAAAAAGAATTTACAATGTCCAAAGATGATTTATGTTACGAAGAACCAATTGATGAAATCTGTTTTACAGATTATGTACCACCATCTAAAGATGTTGTTGCTAGCTTTTGTTTTACTGATGAAGCTAAAGAAGAGAATGCAGTTTTTGAAAAAAAAGAGACTCAACCTGTCACTCAAATCAACTTTACTTCCCCATCTATTGAAGATAAGAGACATAAAGCTCACCCCAATGGTATTACGCCACCTATAGATGGAGAGTATTTTGAAGTCCGTAGATCTTATTCTTTTAGAAAATCTACACTAATAAAGCTTAATCAAATTAAAGGCACAAGCACTGACTACAATATCTATATGAATACTATTATTGATAGTGCTATCTGCTTTTATTATAATCATGTAATAAAAAAAACTTGAGTGTAGCACCTCTCAAGTTTTATGTCACAATTTCTTAAGATTATATATTAATCAATTTCATCCTCTTTCAGGAAAAGACATGCAATCATCGATGCAATCCAAGAATAATGAATGAAAGGTGCTAATGCTAATCCTATAATTACAATAAGAAAAGGGATGCTAATTTTTTTATTATTCATATAAGTTTTAAACTTTACTATAAAGCTCATTAAAATCGCCTCCGTTAGTTCGTTTATTTTACAATTAGTTATTTAGCTTACTAGATAAACCGGAATTTATCTTTTCTCAACTTTATCATCTCCCAGTGCAATAAACCCTGCTGTAACTGCAAGTGCAAGCATTATATCATGTTTTCCAAACGGATTTGTTACAACGGAATATACTAAAAACGCTGTGCAAATTAACAATACAACCAATATAATACCACGCAAAATTTTTCTACTTTTAGACAACTTTATAATCCCCCCCAACTTCTAATTTATCGTTTAGTAAAAAAACTACAAACTATAATGATACAATTATGAGCTAATTATAGCATATTTTCCCAACACCGTACTATTCAATTTTCAAAGAACACTTATGTCATACTTTCTACATATTCACAATTAATCAAAATTTTATAATTTCATAGGCATAAAAAAAGAACCCTATCATTAGGATTCTTTTACATTTTACCTTTTTAAAAGATATAATTAGTAAAGTATAAATAGCTGAAAAATTGTTTATCTTATCTTCTTAATACTCTAAAAGCTTCTGCCACTTTTATAGCAAAGTCTAATGGTCTATCAATAGACTCAAAATGAATATACATAAGTCTTGGATTATCAAATAACCAGTGATTATGAAAAGCAGTTACTAATATGCCCCTTTTTCTTAGTTCAGTTATAAAATTATTTATCTCGTCTTGAAGTATAACTGTTTCACCTAAATTAAGAGTTCTACCATTATTATCAGGACACTCAAAAGAGAACATTGCTGGTAAAGCTAATGGTGATTGTGTTCTTCTTCCTAATATTTCAGCTCTTATATTTCTCATAAACATTACTGTACATACATCATTATCCCTACTTAAAACCTTAGCTCCAAGTATTTCAGCAAATCTATCACAAGTTCTACAAAAATTTGACATAAAATTTCCCTCCAAATTATAAAAATCTTATCTGTAATATACATAATATGAAGTTATGTACAATTTGGTTAATCATTCTTGTATTACTTTACATATTACTTTTTTAACTTCTGCATATATCATTTATGAATACTTTGAAAGGAGGAATTTATTATGGCAATTACTAAGGTTTTAGCTAGTTCTGCTTTAGTTATTGAAGTAGAAAATGGATCAGACAAAAACGGAGCTCCAACTTATAGAAAGAAATCTTTTTCTGGAGTTAAGGGAAATGCTGCTGTTGAAAATGTATATGCTGTTGCAGATGCTGTGAAAGCAGTAATGAAGAATCCAACTAGAAACTACTACCTAAATGACTCTAACTTGCTTGACAACGACCAAGAGTAATAGGGGTAATTTCTAAATCTTAAAGAAAGGGAGGAACTAGGTTATGGAGTTTACTTTATCAATGACTTTCACTACTTCTAATGGAGATAAATCTACTATCTCTATTGAAGGAGTTAAGGAAAACTTAACTCAAGCTGAAGCTTCAACTTTAATGGATACCATCATAGAAAAAGATATTTTCCTTACTAAGAATGGTACATTAACTGGCAAGTATTCAGCTCAGTTAGTACAAAAACAAGTTACTAAGTTTAATGTAGCTTAATAAAAAATATGGGATAGATATTTATTTTCCTTGTTCCATCGCAAGCTCAAATTCACAGAAAAATAAAATTCTATCCCCTTCCTACTTAAGGTAAGGAAAATAGGCTTGCAAGTAACTGCAAGCCTATTTTTTCTATATCTATTCTATTTCATTACTATCTACTAATCTTTTTGCAACACTACAAATATTCTTAAAAGCTTCTCTAAGTCCACTTTCTCCCTTATTAGGTGTCTTAATAATTGTAATTTTATCATTATACATATCAATTACTTCTGAGCGATCTTCTGAAATTGCTGCTAAAGCTTTTGTACTAGTTGTTGTTACAATATCATAAGCTACTTTTGCACACATAGAAGCAGAATCTGCATAACTTAATGAAGGGCCACATATTACAACATCCGGATTTAACCTTTTAACCATGCCACAAAGTTTACGACTAACCTCCTCTGGATTTTCAAGATATGTTCCAGTTCCACAATAAAGTGTTGCAACTATATTACCATCTATTTCTTTTAAATAAGGCTTCATAATTACCCCTGGTCCAATTATCTCCTTTGTTCCAGTAAGAGGAATCATTTTATCATTTTTTGTTCCATATCCAGATTGAACTTGATCTAATATCATTATAACTTTCATAATTAACTTCCCATCCTATAAATCGTCAAATGATAAATCATCAAGAGAGATATCATCATCTGAGCTTTCACTTGCCTGTAATTCTTCCTTTTTATATTGCTTATCCATCATCTTTACAAATGGCATATAAATGAATACACCTAAAATTACAAGAATTAATTGAAGAAGTGCTCCTCTCCAGCCAGTTGTTAAAAATCCAGATATAATAACAGGAGTTGTCCATGGCATACTTACTCCGCTAGTAAATGGAACTAGTCCACTAACCATTGAAAAATATGATATTAAAATATTTATAAGTGGTGTTAATAAAAATGGAATTAAAATTGTTGGATTTAATACTACAGGTAATCCAAATATAACAGGTTCATTTATTCCAAATAATGCAGGTACAATTGAAATCTTACTTAAGTTTTTAATACGTTGTGATCTACATACAATAATCATTGCAATTAACATAGATAATGTTGATCCAGCTCCTCCAAATGTAGTGAACAAGTCATAGAACTGTTGATTTATTACATTTGGAAGTGCAGTTCCTGCTTGGAATGCTGATAAATTTTCCATTGAAAGCGGTGTTAATATAGGCTGCATTATACTACCAACAATAGAACCTCCATTTATTCCAAAGAACCAGAAGAAATGTTGGAATCCCATTGCAACTAATACTGCACCTAATGTATTTCCTAACACTAGAAGTGGTTGTTGTAAAAATTTAAATATAAAATTAAATGCATTATCATATGGTGTAATTGCTATTAAACTATTAGCTAAAAAGAATACTCCAAGTACTACTGCTGAAGGAACTAACGCTGCAAATGATTGAGTAACTGCTGGTGGAACACCTTTAGGCATTTTAATTATCCATCCTTTTTTAATTACCCATGCGTATATATGAACTGATACAAATGCAGTTATTATTCCTATGAATATTCCTTTAGAACCAACCCAATCTAATGGAATTCCATTTAATGTTACACTTCCATCTGTAACTTTATATGGCATTAATATAAACCATGATACTACAGCTACAGCAGCTCCTGATAATTTATCTACATTTAATTCTCTTGAAAAAGAATATGCAATTCCAACTACAGCTAAGATAGCCATAATATCAAATGTTGCACTTGTTGGTTTAGCCATATAGGCTGTCCAATTTTCTCCAAAAAATCTTGCCCAAAATTCTGTCCAATTATTAATTGGGAAGTTTGCAATAAGTAAGAAGAATGATCCTATAATTAATAAAGGTGTTGTAAGTAAAAATCCATCTCTAATAGAAATTAAGTATTTATTTTTCCCAATCTTTTCAGCAAGTGGCATAAAAATTGATTCTAATTTATCTAACATTAATAATCACCTCACTTTTTTATTTATTACTTTTTATAAGCTTTATAGCATGTTTTAATATTTTTTCTCCATTCATCATTCCATAATCATCAGAATTAATTACTTCAATTGGAATCCCACTATTTTCATAACGTTTTGAAATTTCCTTATATCTATACTTTACTTGAGGACCTAATAAAATTACATCTGGATGTTTTTCTTCAACAACTTCATCTATCTTCCCATCTGGAAAAGCTTTTATTTCTAGTGGAAGCTTATGCTCATTAGCCACCTTTTGCATATTATTAGCTAACATACTAGTTGACATTCCTGCACTACAAAATAAATATATTTTTTTCATTCTACCCTCTCACTTTCTTTATAAGTTTTTCTTGAATGTAAATATTTTTCTAGGTTCCATATAATTAAGTAAAAATAATTCTTCCTTTGGTATATGCCCAATTACATTCTTTCTTCCATCATTAGGCATATCTTTTAGTACAATGTGAAGCTCACCTTTATATCTTGAATATTCATCATTTAATATAACAACGTCTCCTCTTTTCATATCCACAGCATTTGCTTTTTGAATAGATTCATTAGCAAATGTTCCTCTTGGAGCACTAGAACGAGCCATATATTCACTAACGTCTCCTCTATTTGCATGATTTTCCTTGTAATATAAAATTTCATATTCTACTTCAGTTAATTCTTTATCTAACTCAATTCCAAATGTTAAAATTCCAGGATTAATTTTTGAACATGCTTCTAATTCTTCTTCTGAAGCATAAGCATTTCCTATCATAACGTCATCAATCATTCTAGTAGCAAATAGATGTCTTACTTGTAAATCTATAGGCAAATCACGATGCATTTCTAAAGTACATAACCCTTCCCTTACTGGCCAAGGCCCAAATGTATCATTATTATTACTAGATACAAAAGCTGCTGTATGTAACCCATACTCTTTCATTGCTTTATTACAATTATTAAAGTGCTCTAAACTTAAACCTGTATATCTTTGTGGGTAAAAATTGTGACAAGTAATAACCTTATTTTTGTTTGGAAAATTACTCATTACATTATCTAAGTACCCACTACCCCCACTTGCATTTAGCTCTATTTTTAAACCACCTTGGTTATATGTCATAAGACTTTCTTTTAATCCATCAAAACCTTCATCTAATCTTATTCCATCTGCATGTATCTCACTAAATAAAGATAAATCATCATAAGATACACCAAGATCTTTAAAAACTACTGGATTAACATCAAGAATTACTTCCATGCCCTCTTCATGTGCAACATCAATTAATTCTCTAAATTCATCTATAAGCTCTTCTCTTGTCTTTTTTCCTATACTTAATAGACATGTAAAAACTCTTTTAAATCCATATTTCCCAGCTAAACGAATGTATTCAATATCCTTTTCCTTTGTTGAATGTTCTGGATATATAGAAATTCCAAGTCGTGCCATTTAAATCCCTCCTGTTACCTTTCTTCAAACTTTAAATAGAAATTAAACTTCATAGATTTTTCATTTAATCTGTATTTATGATCTAATTCTGGACCACAGCTATTAGACCCAATTCCACTTTGTTTGTAGTCAATTATTAAATAGGTTGCATCATCTTCAACTAATTCAAAGTTATGCTTTTTATTTGTTAATTCTTCAGTTGAAAAATGAGATACATTAAAACTGAAATCATCCTGTGACGCTACATAAATACTTGAATTTTCATTATAGATTTCAACTTCTTTACATAAACTTCTGCTTCCATTTTCCTGTGGACGAATATAGTCTTCATGGATTTTTGAAACACTTGAATTAAATCTTCCTAAATAACTAGCATAATGTTTATCTTGATAATTCTCATAAGGTCCTAACCCAAAATAACTTAAATTCTCATAAGATTTATCTAATTTAATTTCAACTCCAAACCTTGGTAAGAAAGGTGAATTAACATTTTTAACTGCATCAATCTCAGATTTTATCAAACCATTTGGTAATATAATCCACCTAATTACAATATCTAATACTTTCTCACGGTATATAGGAATCAAACTCAAATGACTGGTAATTGTTATAGAACTTTCTTTATTTTCTATTGTAGTTTTGTATACTCTTGACTCTAAGTTATTAAAGCCAGCTTCTATCCACTGAAATTTTATTTTTCTATCATTATCAGTAGGAGCACGCCATACTTTAAACTTCATAGAATCTTCAATAAATCTACATTTTTTATTTTCTATTAATTTGAATAATGCAGTGTTTCTATCATAAATATAGTTAAAATCTCCATTGACTATATTTATTTCTTCTGCACTTTCATTCACTATAAATACTTCTTCACAACTTTTTACTTCTGTAATACTTTCAAAAGATTTAAGACTTTTCACATTATTTGACCAAACTATTTGGTCATGTCCTAATTTCAAGCCTTCTTTATATAATAGAAAATCAGCTTTTACAATGTATTCAAATAATATAGTTACAATTGTATTTGGTATTTCTGGCAAATCTAAAGAATACCATTTTTCTTCCTTAGATTTTAAAGTATCAATAAGCAATTCTTTGTCACTAATAACATTTCCATCAGAAAAAAGCTTATATTTAACCTTTAAAAAGTTACCTATATCCTTGAAATCCATCGTATTTTTAAGCTTAACTTTTTTATTAACTTCATCTACCTCAATTAGCCTTATTGGTCTATTAATGTTTTGATATTCCAAAAGTCCTGTATGAGGAACACGATTTGGATATACCAATCCATCAACACAGAAGTTTCCATCATGAGATATTTCTCCAAAATCACCACCATAGCCATACATTGTTTTGCCATCTTTACTTTTTCCCATATCTATAGCATGATCGCACCATTCCCATACATAGACCCCTGCAAATTCTTTATGATCTTGAATTAATTCATCATATTCTTTTAATCCACCAGGACCATTTCCCATTGCATGTGCATATTCACATAATATAAATGGCTTATCTATCCCCTTGTTGAAATACTCTTTTATTTCATCAATGCTAGGATACATTCTACTTATAACATCTATATTGCTAAAGTCATTTTCTCTATTTTTATCAGCATAAAATGCACCTTCATAATGTAATAACCTAGTGTTATCTAACTCTCTAGCTCTTATTAACCCTTTCTCAAAATTACACCCAAAACCTGATTCATTACCAACTGACCACATAAAAATACATGGTCTATTTTTATAAGGAATAATAGAAGCCTCAATTCTATCTTCTATAACTTTTTCATAAATAGGATCATTTGCTATCATATTATAGTTTTCAAGATATCCAAGGCCATATAATTCAACTACACCATGAGTTTCAATATCTGCTTCACTGATAACTAGGAATCCATACTCATCGCACATTTCATAAAAAATTGGTGATTTGGGATAATGAGCTGTTCTAATTGAATTAAAGTTATATTGTTTCATTAGCCTTAAATCTAAAAGTAAATCCTCTTCTGTCATAACATATCCATTTAAAGGATGGCTATCATGATGATTTACACCACGTAATTTCACATTTACTCCATTTAGCTTTAAAACACTATCTTCAACTGAAATTACTCTCATTCCAACTTTTTCTTTAATAACTTCATCCTCTGTCTTAATTAATAAAGTGTATAATAATGGTTCTTCAGGATTCCAAAGTTCAACATCCTCTATTTTTAAAGTAACAGAATCATTATTTATAAGGCCTGACTGAATAACTTCACCTTTAGGATTTAATAAACTATAAGTAATATTAGGATTATTTACCTTGTCTGTAACTTTGAAATTTAAAAATCCTATTTTATTTTCTAAGTTAATATCAGTATCTATTTTATAATCTACAATTCTTGACTTAGCTCTCTCCAAAATATATACATCTCTAAAAACACCAGACATTCTAAACTTGTCCTGATCCTCAAAATAAGTACCATCACACCACTTTAAAACAAGTACTGCTATTGTATTTTTTCCTTCTAATATTTCTTGTGTTATATCAAACTCTGAAATACTATGAGAAATCTGGCTATATCCAATAAACTTACCATTTAACCAAATATAAAAGCATGAATCTACTCCTTCAAAGTTCAAGTGGTAATCCTTATCCTTAGAGAAATCATCTATTTCAAAATCCCTTATATAAAACCCACATGGATTATTGCTTGGCACAAATGGCGGATTAAAACCGATAGGATATTTAACATTTGTATACTGATGATTATCATATCCCTCCATTTGCCAAAGAGAAGGAACTTTTATTAAGTCAAAACTTTCATTTTTATTATTTAAAAGATTATCAATATTAATATTTCCTAAGCTATTGAAGTACTTAAACTTCCAAGTACCATTTAGTGATTTAAAACTCTTTTGATTATCTCTACTAATCTCTTTAAGTGCTTCATTAACACTTTCAAATGGAACATAATAACTTCGTCTAGGCATCATATTTACATGTAAAAAAGAAATATTTTCATGATATGAATTTAATAACACCTTTACCCACCTTTCTTCAAATATATAGATTATGAAAAGTCATCATAAACATATATTTTTGTTTTAAGAAAGCGCTTACTTAAATACATTTATATTATAATTGATAAATATTTACGTTTACATAGAATTATAGCGCTAAAATATGTTATAATGTTTCCAAAATATCTGACAGAGGTAAAAAGATGCAAATTTTATGGAATAAATATAAAAGTAATAACTTTGAAGCAAATTTAGATGAATGTGGAATTGAACAAGGCACCCCTGGAGCTGGTTATAATTATAAAGTAGAAAAAAATGCTGTTATACATTATATTTCAAAAGGTAGCGGAACCTTTAAGATTAATGATAAAATTTATACATTAAAAAAGGGGGATGGTTTTATTCTATTAAAAGATATGAATGTAGAATATATCCCTTCTATTGATGATCCTTGGAAGTATTATTGGATAGGATTTAGCGGACAAAGTTTAAATGAATATCTAAAAAGAACTTCAATTATAGATTCATGCGTTATTAACTTTAGTAAAAAATCTAAAATTCCCAATCTTATAATTGATATGTGTAATATTTCAAAGAAATATGATCAAACTTCCTCTGATGATATACTACTATTAAGTAAATTACATCTACTTTTATACTATATATCATCAGAATTTCCTAAGGCTTTTAAATATAATAACAATCTAACTCATACTTATATCCAAGAGGCTACTACATTTATAAATAATAATTATATGAATCCAATAACAGTACAAGAGGTAGCTGATCATGTAAACTTAAGTAGAAGTTATTTATATAAGATGTTTATTAAACATCTTGGTGAATCTACTCAAAGTTATTTAATTAATATTAGAATGTATAAGTCATCCATATTATTAAAAGAAACCAGTTTATCTATAGCAGAAATTGCAAATAAGGTTGGTTATAGTGATCCCCTATTATTTTCTAAAATTTTTTCTAAACACTTTTCTATGTCAGCTTCAAAATATAGAAAAAGCCATCAAAAAAATAGAAAATGTTAGATTTTACTTAATATAAATTCCAATAATAAAAAGCATTTTCTCTAATTTGAGAAAATGCTTTTTTCTACAGTCTTAGTTTACAATTATATTGTTCACTTTTATATGTTCTATTATCAACCAATATTTAAACTCTTACTTATACTAATAGAGATTTTACTCTATAATCATCTTTTACAAAATCAAGAGTCTTATCTTTCTTAATTGCCTCTTTAACCATTTTCTCGTATATATCTTTACTACTGCTTGAATTTACATTAAACTTCATATGCCTATATACTTTTGACTTCATAGCATTATCCATACTACTTGCTTTACTAACTATTTTTATAATCGTTTCTATAGTTTTATCTTTATCACGCTTTTCTTTTGCTAAGGATAAGTCTAATTGATATTTATAGTATTCCCCAAACTCAAATACTTCAATAATCTTTTTACAAAACTCAACATACTCTTCTGCTTCATTAAATTTATTTTCTTTGCATAATAGATTTATTATAAATGATAAAGTTCCAAAGACTTCGTGAGAATCTTTCCATAACTTACTTTCATAAATACTATAAGCTTTCTCATATTCCCCACTACTTTCAAATAATAATGCCTGCTGAATTTTTTTATCTATATTTATCTCTGGGATCTTATCCAATATTTCTTGAGCCTTTTTATATTCTTTTTTCTCCCTATACATTGCCGATAAGTCTAGTTTAGCCATAGAAGCTATTTTTTCTTTATTGCTTGATGCTACAAGTTCAAGCCACTCAATAATTTTAGTTTCATATTTATATTTTTCCTCAATATTAGGTTCTAATAAATATATTCTTAATACTGTTGATATTCTAATTATAAGCTCATCACAATTAGGATATTCTTTAATTAAATCACAACTTCTTTCAAATCCCTTTTTAAATCCTTCTTTTGATATTATTTCACCTATATCTTTTGTGACTTTTTTCACTTCTGCGTCTGTTAACTCCTTATTAAATTCCAATAAAGTATTAACATCAATTTTTAATACACGTGCAAGAGAAGGTAGTAAAGTTATATCTGGGTATGATATGCCATTCTCCCACTTATTAACTGCTGGTGCACTTATATTTAAATAATTAGCAACTTGTTCTTGAGTAAGATTTTCCTTTTTCCTATAATATCTAATTACTTCATTTATTTTCATAATAGCCCCCTATTCATATCATTAATTAAGTTTGAATTTGTTAATTAAATAATATCAAAGCTATATATTTTTAACAATTGAAGTGTTTTCATATTTTTTTCACAAAAAATAACTGTTAGTTATTTTAATATTCCTACAAAGATACTGCACTCTTGCTTATTATATATTTTTCTCACTTATAAAGGCCAAATCACTTATTTATGGTACGGTTCACCATTCATTATGCTAAATTCATCCTAGAGGTGCTAATAATTGCAATAGACTAGACAACTACTGCCCATTAGCTTACACTATTTCTCTTTTGAAATAAAACCATGTACCATCTACCCCTGCTAATTCCCATCCTTCATTTCCAAGTACATTTAGCTTTTCACTAATCTCTTTGTTATATTTACTTTTATCTGCTTTAAACACGCTCTTTAGTTCAATTTGAATTTGCTCAACTCTGTATTCATACCGTTTCATATAAATCTCCCCCATAAAATTAATCATTTTTCTTATAAAAATACTTCTTTAAAACAAACTCTACACTTATAAAAGTCATGACTACTATTGCTAATTCAACTTCTAACATAATAACACTGACATTAGTAGTATCTAAAAAGCTTGTAGTATTTAAAATATCTGATTTGTTTATTATTAATACTATAGCAGTTATTATAAATGTAACTAATCCTGATAAAATCCAAATCATCCCACACTTTTTATTAGAAGATTGTAGTGATTTTTTACCCTTTAAAAAATCACTATTATCTACATTCCCTAAACCACTACCAATCATAGCAATAGGAATAAACAAATCTAATATTCTATTTATTCTTTTGTTGGAATGTCTATTATATAAGCCTCCTATACAAATCATAATTACTGGAACAATAATGTTGCAAAACAAAACAAATATCTTCATATAATAACCTCCATATCAATAATAATTTTTCCAGAGAATTCTTACTTAATAAGAGTCCATTTATATAATTATGTATATTCTTTTTTATTCTGATAGTAATTTTTAGTTATAATCCAAACAGGTAAATCTTCTTCATGAGTTTCACTAATTTTCATTCCTAAAGACGTGATTGTTGAAATTGATTTTTTATTATTTAAAACTGTTTCAGCCACAATGCTCTCAAGATGCAATTTATTAAAACCATACTCAAATAATGCAAAACTTGCTTCCCTTGCATATCCATTCCTTTGGAACTTTTCATTAAAAATCCATCCCAATTCATATTCTGAAGGTTTATTAAATTCATGAAATATTATATGTCCTATTACTTTACCTAACTGTTTTTCTTCTACTGCAAATATCATTTTTTCCTCAATTCCATATTTCTGAATGAACTCTTTAGTCTGTGAAATTGTTAAAACAGGCTCTATATACTCCATTACTGCAATGTCTGAAAGATATTCAAATGCATCTTTATAATCTTTTTCTCGAAAATCCCTAATAACAAGTCTCTCTGTTTCGACTCTCATAACTTCCCCTCCATATATAGCAAGTATTTTTTTAACAATATAATATTTACAGAATCTTTTTAAATTCATTAACCTTATCCTTTATACTCTAATGAATAAACTAGAATTTATCTAGTTAAATGAACTAAATATTCAATAGTATCTTCTTCAAATTTCTTTTCATCAGTTAGATTAAACCCATGTTTTATATAAAAAGAAATTGCCCTTTCATTTTTTTCTAATGCCCAAAGGTTATTAGCGCCATACTCATTAATTGCATATTCTATAAGTTCTTTTCCAATTCCTTTACTTTGAAAAAAAGTATCTACATATATTTTACAAATCTCTCTTTCTTTCAATTGAACAAATCCTTTATTCTTGATAAATCTTTTTTTGTTGCTTTTCTAATATTCACTCTTCCCATCCCCTATTTATCCCGCTACATTTTACAATAATTTACCAATACAATTATATCACAAGGCATTATCAAATATCTTATAAATTATTTCTAATTTTTCCTCTCCACAAATACACTTCACCATACAATATGTTAAACTTATCCTAGAGGTGGTTACAATGAAAAAGACTATAAAAGTTGTAGGAGCTATAATAGAAAACTCTAATTCAGAAATTCTTTGTGCCTTAAGATCTCCAAAGATGAGTATGCCAAACCTTTGGGAGTTTCCTGGTGGAAAGATAGAGAAGGGTGAAAGCAACGGACAAGCTATTGAAAGAGAAATTAGAGAAGAATTATCCTGCAAGGTGAAATACATAGAAGACTTTAATGATAATACTCATGAATACGATAATGTTATAGTTAATCTTATTACAGTTAAGTGTATGCTTATAGAAGGAACACCAATTGCAAGTGAACATTCTAAACTTATATGGCTTAAAAGAGAAAATCTTGATTCACTAAAATGGGCTCCTGCAGATATCCCTGCTGTGGAGGAATTAAAAAATGCAGAGTGTTAATCACTCTGCATTTTAAATAATAATCTAGAAACATTTTGTACACTTCTTTCTAGATTCAATTTTCCACTTTTTAAAGCCTCTTCAATAGTTACAATTTCAGGTAAAATGCCAATTACAGAAGTAATACCCATTTCATATAATTCTTCAATTCCCTTTCCTACTTTTCCTGCAAAAGCTATTACTGGAACTTCATACTTTTTAGCTATTTTTGCTACCCCAATTGGAGTCTTACCATACTTTGTTTGAAAATCTATACTTCCTTCACCAGTAAATACATAATCTGCATCCTTTATCTTATCCTCAAGTTTAGAATATTTAATAACTGTATCTATTCCACTTTTTATCTCTCCATTACAAAATCCTACAAGTGCTGCTCCTATACCACCAGCTGCTCCAGCACCTGGTACATTATTGATATCTTTATCTAAGATATCTTTTACTTTTTTTGCTAGATGCACTAAATTTTCATCTAACACTTTAACCATGTTACTGTCAGCACCTTTTTGCCTTGCAAATACTTCACTAGCTCCATTTTTTCCTGTAAGAGGATTATTAACATCGCAAGCCACTTCTATTTTTACTTTAAATATTCTTTTGTCAAAATTTGAAATATCTATATCTTCTATTTTATTTATATTTCCTCCACCAAAAGGTATCTCATTGTTGTTACAGTCCTTAAAGCTTACCCCTAATGCTTGCAACATACCAACGCCACCATCATTAGTTGCACTTCCACCTAGTCCTATTATTATCTTACTAACACCTTTATCTAAAGCTTCCTTTATTAATTCTCCTGTACCATAACTAGTTGCTATTAACGGGTTCCTTTTTTCTTTATTTACTAAATGCAAACCACTAGCTTCTGCTATTTCAATAACAGCAGTTTTATTGTCACCTAAAATTCCAAATCTACCAATAACTTTATCTCCAAGTGGAGATGTAACTTCCAATGTATGCATACTTCCATCTGTAGCATCTACTAAAGCTTCTAACGTTCCCTCACCACCATCTCCCATTGGAGAATGTACTATTTCAACATCACTTCTTACATTTCTTATACCCTTTTCCATAGCAATACAAACTTCTTTTGCTGTCATACTTTCTTTAAAAGAATCTGGTGCTAACACTATTTTCATACAATCTACTCCAAGTTACTATAATTAATTAATTCTACATTATTACTTACAAGCATATTCTTCACATCTTCTGATAATAAGAAATCCAACTCTTCTAACCTTTTCATATTATACGAAGAATTATTCATAAGATAACTGTCAATATAACCTGGATGTGCCATGATTTCTACATATTTATTTTTTAATATATCATTGAAATTATCTTTAACATATTCTAGTCCTGGTCCAGCATTATAGGATCTATGTTGTACAAATTGAACATGTGGTACAAAATCCAAATCAAAATTTCTCATAGGAATTTGTTCTTCTTTTGCTATTTCTGCACATAGCTTTCTCATTTCAGGAACTTTATCACTACTAAATAAATGAGAATCTACATGAGTTGGCTTTTTCCCTACTAACTCTATAAATTTATTATATTGAGCTCTTAGCTCTTCCCTTAATTCATTTTCATCATATTTAAATCCTTCTGGCAAATTATCTGGTTTGATAAACTTATTGTTCTCTCCTACTAAGGTTTTACCTTTTGTAATTGGTTTTCCTAAAGAAATATTAAAGTGAAGCCCAACTCCTAAGCCCTCATTTTCTTTCATAAGTTTTACCGCATGTTCTGTTCCTGGCATTGTAACCATTAATGTTGTTGAAGTTAACACTCCATATTTAAAAGCATCAATTATTCCATAATTTATTCCATTACTATATCCAAAATCATCTGCATTAAAAATAATTTTTGTCATCTCTCATCTCTCCTCTTATTATTTTCAAAAAATCAGTGATGATAGCACCACTGATTTTTTTAATTTACTTTAATTCTGGCCAATATCCTTTATTAGCTTCTATAAGTCTATCTAATATTCTTCTTGCTTTCTTTGCATCTACAATTGTTCTATTTAATGTTAGTGCCTGAAGTGCCTTAGTATAGCTACCTTCAAAGAATGCCTCTACAGTTAATCTTTCATATGCATATTGGTTTTCTAGCAATCCCTTATAGAATGTATCTATTTCTCCTACATGGAAAGGTACTGCACCTCTATTTCCTAAAACACAGGCAACTTCAACAATAGCATCTTCTGGCAAGTTAGGTATTATACCGTTATTTTCAACCATAACAATGTATGTCTTTTCCTTATTGTTATGAATTGTATCTGCAATTTCTACTATCATTTCGCCATGAGCATCATTATGAACTACATTGTGACCTAAAGTAGTTCCTTGTGCCACTGCATCATCACATTCAGAAAATACTCTTTTCTCTCTACCATTCATTACTTCATTTGCTCTTGTAAAGGTTGGATCTAACTTGCTTGTCTTATATTCAGGATATAGGTAATATTGAACATAGGTACTTGGAACATACTCTGGGAAATCTCTTACCATATCCTCAACTAATGCATATGTGTCTAACCATGATTTATCTCTTTGCTCTGCATCTTTTGGAGCAAATCCATGTTCTAGTATTTTTTCTTTTAGCTCTGGTAATAAGTCCTTACCTTCCCTATTATATAACTTTGTAAACCATCCAAAATGATTTAGTCCAAAATATTCTGGAACTAAAGTTTGTGCATCTACACCTAATATTTTAGCCATGGAAACTAACATATTAATAGGCTGATCACATATATTTAAAATTCTCTTATCGTCCTTAAATTCCTTAGTTAATCCATAAGCAACTATTGCTGCTGGATTAGTATAATTTAATATCCAAGCATCCTTGCTGAAATTTCTTATATCTTTTACCATTTCAATCATATCTTTTAGAGATCTGATTCCATAAGCAAAACCACCTGCACCACAAGTCTCTTGTCCTACTACACCTTCTTCTAGTGGGATTTTTTCATCTAATTCTCTCATAGGATATCCACCCGTTCTTATTTGGCAGAATATATAATCAACATCCCTATACGCCTCTTCTTTATCTGTAGTATACTTGAACACTACCTCCGGACAAACTTCCTTAAATAATAACTTTCCAAACTCTCCTATATGTTTTTGTCTTTCTGCATTTGTATCAAATAGTACTAGTTCTTTTAGAGATAGAGATTCTTTATATCTTGTAAGTGCCTTTAAAATTCCAGGTGTCCAAGTAGAGCCCCCTCCAACTATTGTTATCTTTGTTTTATTTTTATTCATATTTACGCCTCCATACATGCTACCTTTATTAATGTGATTTATATACTCTTTAAATATGCTTTTACATCACTTGCTATTTGATCAACCTTTAATCCATATACAATTTGTATATTCTCTTTTGTAGGTCTTACAAATCCTGATGCGCCTGTATCTTTTAACACCTTTTCATTAATTAAATTAGGATTATCTACTACAACTCTTAATCTAGTCATACAATTTTCAATACTAACAATATTTATTTTTCCGCCTAAAGCATCAACAATTGTGCTAGATAATTTATCATCACTTATTACTGCTGGTATCCCATCTTCATCTTCAACATCATCTTCTCTACCAGGAGTCATTATATTAAATTTTGTAATAATATATCTAAATCCAAAATAGTAAACTAAAGCTATTATTATTCCTACTATGATAATTAAGTACCATTTTGTATCCATTCCTCTAAGTAGTCCAAAAACAGTAAAATCAATTAATCCAGCTTGAACTCCTCCTACAGCTACTCCTAGTAAATCCATTATCATAAATCCAAATCCATAAACAATAACATGGAATAAGAATAAAATTGGTGATATGAACATAAAAGTAAACTCTAATGGTTCAGTAATTCCTGTTAAAATAGATGCTGCTATTCCAGCAACAATTAATGCCTTAACCTTATTTCTATTTTTATCTTTAGCACAATGTATCATAGCTAAACCAGCTGCAGGTAAACCAAACATTACTGAAAGCATATGTCCTTGTCCAACATATCTACTACCAATTGCTACAATATCATTTCCAACTCCTGTTGTAGATGCTATAGCTGCATTAAATATATTTAGCGCACCTACAACTGGTTCTCCATCTATTACTGCAGTACCACCAATAGGAGTAAATCTTACGATTTGATTTAATATATGATGAAGTCCTGTTGGTATAAGCAATCTATTTAACGATCCGTATAAATAAGGTCCAAATGCTCCTGCACCCTCAATTCCCTTTCCAAAACCTGATATTACTGTATCTACAATTGGCCAAGCATAATAAGATATAAATGCTACCACTGGTATTACAATAAGAGTTATAAGTGGTACAAATCTTTTTCCACCGAAGAAGTTAATTGAACTTGGTAATTGTATCTTATAAAATTTATTGTGTAAAAATGTTACTGTAAGACCTACTATAATTCCTGCAAACACATTCATTCTATAAGTAAAATATCCCAAAACTGTCTCATACTTTGCATTTACGATACTGGCATCAATTTGAGACAATCCGTTATTCTCCATTAAATACTTAACCGAAGTTGTTTCTGCTGTTATACCATCTAATCCTAACAAATAATTTAGTGTAAGATGTAATACTAAGAAACCAATTAAAGAAGCAAATGCCGCTGTAGCTTTCTCTTCTTTTGCCATTCCTAAAGCAATTGAAATTGCAAAAAATACTGGTAAATTACCAAAAACTAACCCTGCTAGTTTTCTAATAAATCCTATAAAATCTTGTACCCCTTGCAAATTTACAAAGGCTTCTCCAACTATTGAACTATTTTGAAGTGCAGCTGCTAGTCCTAAAAATATACCTGCAGCAGCTATAGTAGAAATAGGTAAAAGTAATGACTTTCCGAATTTTTGCATAAAGCTCTTCATAAAAACCCTCCGTGTTGCTACATAAATTTGTCACATGCATGTTTCATGATTTTAGTATAGCAAGTTAACCACCTCGTAACAACGTTTACAAAGCATCTTATACTTTTTATACATTCCTATATATTTTTACATTCTGTAATATTTTTCACAAATCCCATATACTAAGGATTTTCCTTTAAAATATATGTTAAATATTGTATACTAAAACTAATTACTCATAGGAGGTACTTTCTTAAGATGAAATTTTTAGATGTAATTTCTAAAGAAAATATTACTTTAAATAATACCGAGAAACGTATTGTAGAATATATATTAGAAAAATCACATTCTTTTTCAAATATAAAAATTACAGATATGGCAAATGATCTATATCTATCATCTAATACAATAATTAGATTATGTAAAAAGCTTGGTTATTCAGGTTTTTCAGAATTAAAATATAATATTGTAAATGCAAATAAATCAAATAATGAAATTGATTTAGATTCTAGTCATATTTCTATACATAACTCTGTAGTAAAAACTCTTTCTCTTAATAAACCAGATGATATATGTACTGCTGCAACTAAAATATATAATTCAAATAGAGTTGTTATTTTTTCTTTAGGATTGTCTCAATACCCTGCTTTATCATTTTGTAAAAAACTTCAGTACTTTAATAAAATGTGCTTAGTTCCAGAGGATAGAGATGAAAATAAATTGTTTGCTAACAACTTAAAGGATGACGATCTAGCTTTTATTATTAGCTCTTCTGGATCAACAGATATAATAAAGAAAATTACAGGCATTGTTAAAACAAAAAACATATATACAATTTCATTAACTGGACTTTCTCAAAACTTCTTATCTAACTTAAGTGATTTATCATTATTTGCTTACTTAAAGGACTATCAATTAAATAATCATGATTTAACTTCAAGACTTGGTTTTAATATAGTACTAGATTTAATATTTGAAGAGTTCAGTAAACTTTATTCACAATAAAAAAATCTCATAAACTGCAAGAATAACCTTGCAATTTATGAGATTTATTACTTAAGGAGCTATTGAGTATCCACCATCCACTAATAAGCATTGACCAGTATAGTATTTGCTATCTGGACCTGCTAAAAATGCTATAACACGTCCAATATCATCTTCTCCATCTCCAAACCTCTTCATTGGTTGAGCTTCCATTATTTCTTTATATTTCTCAGGGAACTTTTCTGCCCATACTTTAGCAGCTGGACTTTCTGCACCTGGAAGAACACAGTTTACAATAATATTGTATTGAGCCCATTCCTTAGCTGCAATTTTAGTAAGTCCACGTATAGATTCCTTGTTACATCCATAAGCTAATTGCCCTGCATATCCAAACATACCTGTTGCAGAAGCAAAGTTTATTATTCTTCCTTCATTTTGATCTTTCATATAAGGGAAGCATTCTTGCATCATATTTAATGATCCTATGGTTCCTGATTGCCAAGCTGTAAGCATTTGTTCATAAGTTGTATCTTCAACCTTAGCTGATCCTGGTAAACTTTGAGCATTATTTACAACAACATCAACGGTTCCATACTTCTCAACTGTAGCTTTTACTACTTTTTTAACATCTTCACGATTTCCAACATCACAAGTTATGGCAAAGCCTTGTCCACCTGCTTCTTCTACCTCTTTCACTGTTTGGACTATTGGATCTAGACGACGTCCTACACAAACAACCTTAACTCCACGTTTTCCAAGGTGAAGTGCTATCCCCTTACCAATACCTTGTCCTGCACCTGTAATAATAGCTACTTTCTCATTTAACTCTTTCATAAAAACCCTCCATCCCATATATAAATTCAGGCCTATATTTAGACTAGTCCAATTCTTAATGTGAAGACCTTATAGAAAAGTATATTACTTATTGTATACATTTACAACACATTTCACCAATTTTAAGTGTGTGACACCATTGGAAACATTATTCCCTCTCTATCAAATGGAGTTTCCTTTTTACTTCTTATAAAAAGGGTAGTATCCTCTTCATGTAATATACCCTCTTTATAAGATGATGTATCCTTTGGAGTAATAAGTACTTCATCTTCATTGTAATCACAAATAGCTATCACATTTAAATCCTTAATGTAATAAATGCTATCCTTTAAGAAATCCATGCAGTAAAACATTATTAGATTAAATTTATCTTTTTCATAAAGCTTAGAAAAAGAAACTGTATTTTTAATAATATTTGTAAAGATTTCTTTATCCTCTTCCTGCTCTAAATTTAGTTTCCTTACTTTAATTTCATTGTTCCCCTTCACAGAATTAGTAAAGCATTGATACTCATCATATATTTTAAATCCAAACTTAGGATAAAAGTTAAGCACACTATCGTTCCCAAAAAGAAAAATAAAATCGCATTTATCTTCCCATTCTTTTAAAACTTTTTCCATAAGAAATCTGCTTAATCCCTTATTTCTATAATTCTCATCAGTCATAACAGTTCCAATTTGGACAAGCTCCTTATCTTCTCCATTAACTACAACAGACATTGTACTTACAGAAACATTAGCTACAACTTTATCCTTATCTATTAATTAATATGGAATATAACCATCTCCCCAAAATCCTCCTTGATACCATTCTTCAAAATTAATTCCAAATGTTTTTTCTGCAAGCTCATTGAAGCTCCTTCTTAGTAATTCATTATCTCTATAGCCAATCTTATAATTATATTTTTCTCCTTGAATTTCCACTAAAGCATTCATAAATTTCCCTCTCTCATAAAACCATATTCATATATTTATATCTTTTTATATTTATATAAATATTCCTTTTATATTAAGCTTTCCTTTGCCATCCTTATAATATTAGATACCTCATCTACCTTCTCAATATTATAAAACATAAATCTGTTTGGCATTACTCTTCCCCTATTTCTTCTGTTATCATATCCATTGTCATTATACATATCATAGTTTGTATATCCCATGTTAAATTCAATACTTCCTCTTCCGCTTCTCTCTTTATACTTATTTACAATCTCTGCATCCTTAAGATCTAAATATTGAAATGATATATTCTTACCCATATTACAAAATAAAATTCTCTTATTAGTTACTGCATATGCCCTATTCTTTATAGCAATAGCTCTTCTTATTGGCAAACCAAAAACCATGTTTAAGCCTACAAAAACAAAAACTCCTCCAAATAGAAGCATAACTAAACCTGCTCCACCTTTATATGCAGTGTACTCCCAATAAAGTGCAAAGCTTAACCATACAATCATAAATAATAATTGAAATAAGCTACCCTTTTCAAAAAATTTATATTTTCCTTTTCCACTCCAAAGTATTTGTTCATCACCTTGTAATTCATTATAGAAAACCTCTTTCATAATCCCATTTCCTTCCCTTTAACTTATTTCCATATTAATATTCTTTTGATTATTTTTCAATAAAGATTAGGATGGGATATTTATTTTGATTGTTACGTTAATGCTAAAGATTTTTGAACTTGTGGAAATATTTCTATCACAGATACGTAAATTATGACTCTGCAGAAAAACCTAAAGATATTGTTAAAAAATTAAAAATATAATATTAGATATATTTAACCCCTCCCATTATTTGTATATAATAAAATAAAAAAGGTGGATTGGATATTTATTTTGTTTGTTCCATCGCTACACTCCAAGTTACATGGAAACAAATATCCAAAAGGAAGGTGAACTTTAAATGAAAGATTTTATAATAATATTAGCATCATCAACCTTATCAGGTACTATATTCTCTTGCTTATTCTATTGGTTAAACAATAGTAAATTAGGATTATTTAAATCAATACAAAGAAAGATAGATACTTTAAATGAAAAAAAGAAACGTAATTTAAATGTATTTACTAATATATTATTAATAATAATAGGTTTATTTTGCCTAACTAATAACATAAACTTTTTTGTTACTGGCTTAATTTTAGGAATTATAATAGCATTTAACTTAGTGTGTTTTAGAGAATTAGAAAATACTTTTAAAACTGATAATAAGGATCATCAGAACCCTTAATGGTATTAAATTATTAATAACAATAAAAAAAATCCCTAAGAATATAACTACTCTTAGGGATTTTTTTACTATTATATAAATAGATTTAATCCTGAATCTTCAGTTGCTCCTAAATAAGAAGCTACTCCACCAATTTCTACACCTTCAATAAACTCTTCTTTCTTAATTCCCATAAGGTCCATACTCATAGAACAAGCAACTACATTAACTCCCATATCAATTGCATTCTTTATAAGATCTTCTAAAGAATCTACATTATTATCCTTCATAATCTTTTTAATCATGGCAGGTCCCATACCCATCATATTCATTTGAGATAAAGGTAGCTTACCTGGGTGACTTGGAAGCATATAATCAAACATCTTTTCTACAGTTTTCTTTTCAACCTTAGGTTTATCCTTACTCTTAAGAACATTAAGTCCCCAGAATGTAAAGAACATAGTAACTTTTTTACCCATGGAAGCTGCACCTGTAGCTATTATAAATGAAGCTATAGCCTTATCTAAATCTCCACTAAATACAACCAAAGTTGCTCCATCCTTCACTGTGCTACATGTAACCTCCTTATCTCCTTCTTTCCCCTTCTTTATATAAGCCACAAAATTCTTCTTTTCATCCTTATCTGTTTTCACTAAAGTATTTCCTGTTTTCTCACACCATGAACTTATATCCTTCTTAAAACCAGGGTCACTTGCAATTACCTTTAATACTTCCCCTTCATTTAAAGATTTTGTTTCTTCAAATACTCTTTTTATAGGTCCTGGACATTGTAATCCACATGCATTTAAAGTAACCTTTGCATTTACCTCTGCTATATCTAAACCTTTTTCTAGTGACATAGTTGCAACCTCTTCCTTAACATTATTATCCTCATTATGACTTTCTAAGGCTCTCTTAACTTGTAAATATGTCTTTACTCCACCATCTATATTGAAAGAATTATATCCATATTGAGATAAAATCCTAGAAGCTATATATCCTCTTAAACCAACTTGGCAAGTTACATATATCTTCTTACTCTTATCTAGCTGGTCCAATCTATCCCTTAACTGTCCTAATGGAATATTAATTGAATTTGGTATTGTTCCTGTCATTAACTCCATTTCTTCTCTAACATCTAGAATTATTGAATCATCTAAATTTATATTATCAACTTCACTCCATTGAATGGTTTTTACATCCCCATCCATAATATTAGAAGCATAATATCCCATCATATTAACAGGGTCCTTTGCTGAATTATATGGTGGTGCATAACAAGGTTCCACATCTTGAAGGTCTTCTACCTTAAGGCCTCCCTTAATTGCAGTAGCAATTATATCAATTCTCTTTTCTACTCCAGCCATTCCTACACCTTGAGCTCCATAAATTTGCCCTGTCTTTGGATTAAATAACATCTTATAAGCTATTGGAAAAGCTCCTGGGTAATATCCTGCATGAGAACCTGGGTGAATATGAATAGCTTTATATTCAATTCCTAATCTTTTTAGTGTTTTCTCATTATTTCCTGTAGATGCAACAGTATAGTCAAATACTTTTGCTACTGATGACCCTAAAGTCCCCTTATATTTAACCTCTTTACCTGAAATATTATCTGCTACTAATCTTCCTTGTCTATTTGCTGGCCATGCAAGAGGAATCATTGTTGGCTTTTTATTTACAAAGTCCATTATTTCAACAGCATCACCTAAAGCATAAATATTAGGATCTGAAGTTTTCATATATTCATCAACTATAATTGCCCCTCTTTCATTTAACTTTAGCCCTGCTTCCTTTGCTATAGTCGTTTCAGGTCTAACACCTATAGATAGGATTATCATGTCACCATATATTTCTTTTCCACTTTTTAAAATAACCTTCTTACCATTATTCTTAAACTCTTCAACACCATCATTTAAAATTAAACCCACTCCATTATCAATTAAATGAGAATGTATAATACTTGCCATTTCTATATCTAATGGCCCCATTACTTGGTTACTTCCTTCAACTAAGGTAACATTAACTCCTTTTTCATGAAGATTTTCTGCCATTTCAAGGCCTATGAAGCCTCCACCAATTACAATAGCTCTCTTTGGCTTCTCTTCTTCTAAAAAGCTTTTTATATTATCCATATCTGGAATGTTTCTAAGGGTAAAAAGGTTTTTACAATCTTCTATTCCAGCTATAGGTGGTTTTATTGGCTTTGCTCCTGGTGATAAAACTAGAGTATCATAGCTTTCTTCATATACTTCACCAGTTCTATAATTTTTAACACTTATCTTTTTTTCTTCTTTATTTATGGAGATAACTTCACTTAGATTTCTTATGTCTAAATTAAATTTTCTGCTCATTTGTTCAACTGTTTGAACTATTAACGCTTCTCTTGTAGGAATCACATCCCCTATATAATAAGGAAGACCACAGTTAGCAAAGGATATATATTCTCCCTTTTCAAACATAATTATTTCTGCGTCTTCATCAAGTCTTCTAAGTCTAGCTGCAGCTGAAGCACCTCCTGCTACTCCTCCAACTATTAAAACTTTCTTCTTCATAACTCTATCTCCTTTAATACTTTTTTCAATATACTCTATTATAGCGTTCCCTTTCATTTTCTTCTGTGACTTTGTCACATAACTTATGGGGGATATTTATTCCCTTTGTACTAAAGGTAAATAACACCTTTAATTTATATCTAATTAAAATTTTATACTTTCCTAGCCGTTAAAAAGAAAATATAAAACTATACCTTCTCAATTATTCTTATCAAATAATTTGAATCTTATTATTAATAAAAAAAACCTCAAGAAAATGAATCTATTTCTTGAAGCTTTTTTTATTATAACTATCTTATAGAATTATAGAATTTATCAAATATTTCTTTATTATATTCATCTGCTCCATCTACATTAGAACTTTTAAATACGGGTGGAACAAAACCATCTTTTATCATCATATCTATTGCTGTTGTTACAAGTGCTTGTACAATGGCAACACCTGTTGCATCAGAAGTTGCTCCTACAGGTGTATCTAACCCTTTAACTTTGAAGGCAGCATCTCCATACTCTGCACAATTATCAATATTAACATCTGATAACTCATAGATTTTCTTACCGCTTGAATGTCTTGAATCTATATTCTTTGAATGCTTTAGAGAACACATAGTAATAATATTAACCTGTTGACTTTTTGCCTCTAAACACATTTCTACTGTTGCAGCATTTCTTCCTGAATTTGATACAACAAGAATAGTATCTCCCTTTTGTATCTTATTTAAACCAAAAACTATTTTTGAATAGCCTTCTAATCTTTCAATCAATGTACTTTTATTAGGCTTTTGATTAAGCAATATTTCTGGCTCTAATATTGCATTTACTAATGCTAAACCACCAGCTCTTTGAAAAACCTCTTCAGCAATTATGTGAGAATGACCTGTTCCAAATATATAAAATCTCCCTCCATTTTTACATGTATCTGCAACTAATCTTGCTGCTTTTTCTATATTTTTAATTTGACTAGCCTTTACTTCATTTAGCTTGTCTATTATAAAATCCAAATAATCTATTGTTATCATATTCTCACCTATCCAATATATTTTGTTATTTGCTCAGTAATCCATTGAGGTCTTGTTATTGCAGTTCCAACAGTAACAAAGTCCGCACCCATTAAAAGAGCTTTTTTAACATCTTCTTTAGTTGAAATTCTACCTTCTGCATTTATATAAACTTTATCGCCTAAAGCATCCCTTATATCTTTTATAAGCTTAAAATCTGGCTCTTCCTGTCTTGGACTATAATCAGTAAATCCTGATAAAGTTGTAGATATAATATCTGCTCCTAATTTATAAGCATTTATACCTTCTTCTAAAGTAGATATATCAGCCATTACAGGAACATTTGGATATTTACTTTTAAATTCTGGAATATAATCATAGGAATATACTCCTTTATAGTTCTTTCTAAATGTACAATCTATAGCTATAATATCTGCTCCTACTTTCAAAATCTCTTCTGCACTTTCAATATCAGGAGTAATAATAACCTCACACCCTTCTGTGAACTTCTTATTAATTCCTACAATAGGTAAATCAACCTCTTGCTTCATTGCTTTTATGTCCAAAGGACCACAACCTCTTAATCCCTTTGCGCCCCCTATTTTAGCCGCCAAAGCCATCTTCGCCATAAACATTTCACCATGCAATGGTTCATCTGGATAAGCTTGACATGATACTAATAATGTACCTTTTAAATCATCTAATATCTTCATCTTATCTTCTCCTTTAAATATTAAGTAATATTTCTTCAACTAACCTTTCACCTTCACCCTCTTTAAATGGTGATGAAAAAGTCTCATAAGTTTTAACTTCATATGCAAATTTATCTGGAATATATCCTATATAACCATTTCCATATCCTATAACAATATTGTTCTTACTATTATTATCTTTAATTCTTTTTCCTAAGCTTGAAAAAAGCTCACCAGGTATATATATAATGTTATAGTTATTAACTTTTAGTATCTTAACCTTTGCAACTATTTCTTTAACATCAGAAAATCCTAAAGCCATCTTATAATTATTCGTTAATCCTTCTAACTTTGATTCCAACAATCTCAAAGATTTTGAATCCATGTTTTTACTTTTTGCTATTTCTACCTCTCTAGCCTTCTCTTTAACCTTTTCTTTAGCATGCTCTACTGAGTCAAATTCCTTGACCAATAATGGTATCTCTAATTCTATAGAATTTACTTTTTCTATATCTTCATAGCTGTTTACTTCTGGCATATTTCTTATTTCTAGTGAAACTTGAGTTCCAATTCTATCTACCTCTTCAAAAGTTGATGCATTCCTTGTAAATCTTGTACTTATATCACCACAGCTTCCATTTAAAAACATTACCAAATCATATTCATTAAGCATTTCCTCAGTTTTATTAGGAAAATCACCTGTAATAGACAAATTATCACTACTCATTACAGTTGGATGACATGATAAGTTATATAATAAAACTTTTTTTCCATCCTTTCTTAACAAATTAATACTAATAAGTTCATTATCATAAAACCAGTCTTTATTATTTCTATTACTGCAAATATTATTTACCATCTTTCTACTTACTGATAATTTAGCACTATCTTCATTGCTTATAGCATCAACTACAGCTTGCTTAATTTTGTTTACAATATAATCTACATATTCTGCATCATATTCTCCAAATACTTGTTTTAGGCCTTTTTGATATCCTTCATTAGTATTCATTGTTCCAGTTGGCCCTGAATGAGTATGAGATGTTGATACAAAAATGTTTTTTTCATTAAAGTTTAATGAACTCACAGAATTCTTCACTAAACCCACAAAATGGTAATCAACCCCTACAAGATCCAATTGAACAATTAGATAATTATCCTTTCCTCTTAAAGTTAATACTCTTGCTTTTAATTCATCATGAATTTCCTCTGCTTTTCTAATTACGTCATACCCTGCTAATAAACATCCTAACTTAGGAGTTATTATTTCTTCCTTATATCCAACTTTATAATTACTCATAATAATTCTCCTTAATTATTATCCTAAAAATCCACATAAAACTCCTACTATTGACAATGCAATTATTCCAAATAATATAAGGATAGAGCTCTTTCCTTTCTTTAATAACTTATAACAACCTAAAGTAGTTAATAGTGGAATTAATTTAGGTAAAATACTATCTAATGTTGCTTGAATTCCAAGTTCCAGTTCTCCAATGTTAAACACTGTTGGAATATTTATATTTACTAATTGTGGTATTAAACCACCTACAAGAATTAATCCTAATATAGTGGCCATTGTAGTAAATCTTTGAACTACCCCACTATCCTTAGCTTTATCTAAAAATTTGATTCCTTCCCTATATCCATAGTTAATTCCGTAGAACTTAATCCCCATATTTAAAGCATTAAACATAAGTAAAGCAATTACTAATCCGAATGGATTTCCTTCCTTAGCAAAGGATGCACCAATACTCATACATATAGGTAACCATGTTAAAAATACTATACTATCTCCAAGCCCAGCTAATGGTCCCATTAATCCCACTTTTATTCCTGATATAGTTCTATCAGCTTTATTTCCTTCCTTTTCCTCAAGTGCCGCTGTTACACCTAAAATAGGTGATGCAAAAGTTGGCATTGTATTAAAAAATTCTAGATGCCTCTTCATAGCTTTTGATCTTTCTTCTTTTGGCTTATCTCCATATAACTTCTTTAATACTGGTTTTATACTATATAAAAAACCTAAAGATTGCATTCTCTCATAGTTCCAAGATCCCATTAAGAGATTAGATCTCCAAAATACTTTTCTTATATCTTTCTTGGTTAACTTCTCCATTATAAATCATAACCTCCCTCATCATTTACTTGTGTATTTGCACTTGCTTCAACTGTTGATGCTGAATCCTTTTTACTATTAGTAAATATATCGTATAATACTGCAAATATAATACCAATCATAGCTAACCCTATAGTTGGTATATTTCCATATATAGTACAAACAAATCCAACTAATAAAAATACCCATAATTTTTTATTTAGCATTAATGATAGTAACATACCAAACCCTAATGCAGGTAATATTCCCCCTGCTACAGTTAATCCCTTCATAATAAACTCTGGAATATATCCAAATAAGTTTTGTACAAAATCTGCTCCAAAGTAAACTGCCAAAAATACTGGTACAGCCCTTGTTAATGCATACATTGGAAATCCTATAAGTTGCCATTTATCTATTCCATCAATGTCGCCTTCTTCTGCTAATTTATCAGCTTTATGTGTAAAAGATATTGCAAAAGTTCTTGCTAACATATCAAGTTGTTGACACACAACTGCTACTGGTACTGCAATAGCTATCCCCGCTACTGATCCCTCTCCAGATATTATTCCTACTGCTGTTCCTATTATTGATCCAGAAATAACATCTGGTGGTACATACGCCCCTATTCCAGTTACACCTAACCACATAAGTTCTAAAGTTGCTCCAATTATAAGCCCCTGATTAAAATCACCTAATATAAGTCCAGTAATAGATCCTGCAATTAATGGCCTATATAATGATGTTTGAAATGAAAATAAATCAAATGTACATATAGCAGCCCAAATTGCTAATAGTGTTGCTTGAATTAACATTATTAATCACTCCTTATTTTATAAATTCTTTCATATTTGTAACTTTATCAGCAGGAATCATTTGTATTTCAACATTTACTCCTAAATTCATTATTTCTTTAAAATCCATTTTATCTTTTTCATCTACTGCTACTGCCTTAGTTAACTTTTCTTTATTTAATACATGCTTCATTCCTCCTACATTTAGATACGGTATTTTAACTCCAGCTTTGAGATTCCTATACACATCTTCTGGATTCGTATAAATTAACATTGTTTTTCTTTTAATAGGATTATTCTTATATACCTCTGTAAACTTATCTACACCAAAAAGTAAAATTCTTATTCCTTGTGGTGCTGTCATTTCTAATACAGACTTTTGAACTGGATCATTAGCTAATAAATCATTTATCACTATTACCTGCTCAATTTCATACTTTTTTATCCAAGTAGTAGCTACTTGTCCATGCACTAACCTATCATCTATTCTTACAAAATCTATTGCCATTTTACATTCCTCCATTCTTATTTATGTACTTCTCCATATCAATAAATGATGATTTACCAACCTCTATTAAATGTTCTTTTAGTTCATTTAAATTCATATGTTCATTAGTAAATGCTTCTATCAATACAGGTAAATTTAATCCACTGATTACTTGTACATTATTATTTGATATCAAACTATAAACTGATGCATTATTGGGTGTTCCACCCATTAAGTCAGTTAGAATTAAAATATTTCTTTCAACACCAAACTCATCTACTACTTTTTGTATCTTTTCTTTAAACTGATTTAGGTCTATCCCTAATGTCATTGATAAGGCTCTAACTTTATTTTTACTTTGTTCTCCTACAATCATTTCAGCACTTTTTAAAGCCTCTTGTGCAAAATATCCATGACTTGCAAGTATAAATGCTATATCTGTCATAAACCATTTCTTCCTTTCTTTATTTTCTCAATATTATTTATAGCAATTCTTATGCCAATGCTCTTAAACTATTAAAATTTCATATTTATATGCTTTATAATGCACATTAATACGCTTTAACCAAAAAGAAGCAATGCACTTTAAATTAAGTGCATTGCTTCTTTTCAATAAATATAAGTAATAGATAATATATTTCATCATCAGGTATCTCTATAGAAAATCCAACTTCTATATTCCTTAATGCTCTCTTTATAAAATTAAATTCAGTAAATAACTTAGCTTTTACCTCTTCTAAATTTTCATCTGACTTAAGAATATTATTACATAGTAAAATTCTCTCTATCATACAACATACATGTACATATGTGCTTGCTATCTCATTTAAAGCTAACTTAAAAATATTACTATGCTCTATGCAGGAAATAAAATCTACTAAATAAGGATGTACTTTTTCAACATCTAAACATTGAAGATATTTAGATGTTACATCAGCAGCAGCCCCAAGAACCATATCTCTATTAACATCAATAATAAGGCTCTCATCATTTTCTATATTAATCTTTTCATCAATGAGATTAACTAATTTTTTAATTCCAGAATACGTTAACATTTCTTGCAATGATATATAAGGAATATTGTTATATATAAATTCCACTGCTCCAACTATTGCTATTATATATTTCTTTTCTTCATGAATTGCTAAATCTATAATCCTTTCTGCCTCTTTTTTATTACTTACGCTTATAGGTATTACATTGATATCATAAATATTATTTTTCTTTAGTATCTTTTTTATAGACTCCTCAATATATGTTGCTGTTCCTTGACCTGTATTGCAAATTGTAAATATTACTTTCTTGCTATTTCCCATTTCTTCGTCTAATCTTCTTTTTTGTTTTTCATAAAGATTCTTTTGAAGCTTAACCAAACTATACATAATTTCATCAATATTAGCATTAGGCATTATAGCCCTCCTTGATGCCTCAATTAAAGATAGTATGTTGGTATTTTCAATAACTTTCACCTTAAGTCCAGTTCTTTCTTGTATTTTTTCCCCTATAAATACTAGAGATCCCATGTCAACCATTATCAGTGTTCCTTTATTATTCTTGCTACTCTTAACCATTTCTAGCGCTTCATCTAAAACAATTTCTGGTTTCATCGTAAGTGGCATATTTATATATTTTATATGATCTATTCCTAATAATAAGTTTGCTGTCTCTGCTAATTTTTCTGCGATTAAATCTCCATGTGCTATTACTATAATATCTATAAAATCATGCTTCTTATTGCTTGATAAAACAAAGAATATTGTTGCCAAAAGATACGGCTCATACTTAGAACACTTTATATTAAATTCTTTTTCTATCCTTTTCACTACTTTTATAGCCACAGAGAATTCTTTAGAATTTATAATTTTAATATAATGTTTATATTCTTCATTTAACGGTTCAATATAGTTAAATTCAGATATATTTTTAAAATGGAACGCTAGGCTATAGTAAACTTCTTTATCAAAAACTAACTGTAGGTCTTCATATACAATTTCTGATATAGTACTTACAATCTCAATAATTTCATCATTAATGATATTTGCATACTTATAGTTTGAATACATATCCTTTACTACAGCTTGTGTAAAATCATCATATACTTTAGTTAAATTTATAGAATCACTATTAATCTTTTTTCTTAAATCATTGAAATACTTTTCAAAATCATACTTAGGAACCTCAATATCTAAATTGCTCTTCTCACTTCCTGAATACTCAAAATAATTATCATAAGCTAATCTATCTATTTTATATCTAAGATTTTCATCTACCTCTAAGCAAGAATCCCTAACATAAGAAGGTAAAAAATCAACAATAACTTCTATAAAATCTTTGTAATTACTTCTATACTCTAAAAATGCACGTGCTACTGTAATTTGTATATCACTTCTTAACTGCCCTATATTTCCTGTTGGTTTATATATTAACAAAGAAGTCATTACATCTTTATGGACGCATATTTTCTGACCAATTCTTTTTGACTCTAGGGAAAATAATGTTTTTAAAATTGATAATCTTTCTTTAATACTTCTTTCCCTTAATGGTGGAATACTTATACTTACTGGAATTCTTCGTGTGAACGTTCTCAATAAACTCGATTCAATTCCTTCAGTTGTTGCTCCTATTATCATTACACGAGCATTTCTATCATTTTTTGATTCCCCAAGTCGTCTATATTTTTCTTTATCCATAAAGAAAAATAACATTTCTTGTCCTTCTGGAGGAAGTCTATGTATTTCATCTAAAAATAAAACACCACCATCAGCTTCTTCAAGCACTCCTTTTCTATCTTCTAACGCGCCTGTATATGCACCTTTTTTGCTCCCAAATATTTCAGCTAATAATAATTGAGGATTATTTGCATAGTCTGCGCAGTTAAATGTTACAAACTTTGAATCTTCACAAAAAACCCCTTCACTTTTTCCATATTCAAACATCTTTTCAGCAAACAAGCTTTTTCCAACACCAGTTTCTCCAACTATTAATGTATTTAATCCGTGTGGAGGATAACAAACAGCCGCCTTACCTTGATTAACACACATTTTCAAACTTTTATTATATCCAACTAAATCAATAAAGCAGTCTTTTTTTCTTATTTTCTTATTACTCATTTGATAGCTTGTCTTGTTTTCTAATTCAAGTAATTCTTTTGGAGCATTAAAAATATGTCCATTTATTTTATTTCCTATAATTCTTTCAATCTCTTTTCTCGATAAAAACCTTACAGGTTTACCTGTAATCTTCAATGCGAATCCTAGTTTTACCAACTCATTCAAATCAGAGGCTGCATTATTTCTAACTACTCCAAGTTCACTACCAACTTCATTTGCTGTAAACCCAATTGTTCTGTTTTTTAGAATATCCTCCTTAGTTATTGTATAAGACAACCTTTCTAACCTATCTCGTATCCTTTCAATCCTCTTCATATGATTACCTACCTCTAATTTTTTTATTTAGAAATATACTTACTTACAATTATACCTTATAAATTTTCAAAGAAAAAATAATTATTTCATATGCAAATAAACTTTAGTACCATTAAACTATTAAATTGTTCATAATTTAATCGGTATTATAATTTCCTAAATAATAAAAAGCCCCAAGAAACTTAATACATTTCTTGAAGCTTTCTAATACATACCTTTAACAGTGAGTAGAGTAGATATTTGTTTTTCTGTGACTTGGAACCTTGTTACGGAACAAGAAAAATAAATATCTACTCAATTTTACTCATTTACAGGAAGAATATCATTCTTGCTGCACCAATCTAGTGCTACCTTTAAATATTCTATTTCTCTTTCTCTATCCCCTAATCCTCTTGATACATTGCAATAAGGAACTTCTATATAATTTTCTTCATTATCTCTAATATCTATTAAGCTTTTTAATACTTCCTCATCCCACTCTGGGTGAAAAATTATATCTAAACTATCTAAATCCTCTAAATATCCATATTCTTGCTCATCATACAGTACGAATTCTCCAGTTTCTTTATTATAATAATACTTCATATCTTCTGATGATAATTGTATTTGTGCTACTAATTCAGTTAAGTTAATTCTCATGCTATATCTCCTTCTTTATCTTTTGTGCGGAAATCATTATATCATAAAGAATTAGATAATTAAAATATTAAAATAGTCCAAATTTACTTGTTTTTTATTTTACTTTATTATAAATTAGCCTTTTCCCAATCTTCTTTAAATTTTTTAATGCCTGCATCTGTTAATGGATGATTAATTAGAGCTCTAATAACACTTGGTGGAAGAGTTCCAATGTTTGCACCAAGCTTTGCGGCCTCTATCACATGAATTGGATTTCTTATAGATGCTGCTATTATTTCTGTTTGGATATTATGAACATTAAATATTTCACTTATATCTTCTATAAGTATTAACCCATTTGATCCTATATCATCTAATCTTCCTAAGAATGGAGATACATAGCTTGCTCCTGCCCTTGCTGCTAGTAATGCTTGTGCTGCTGAGAATATTAAAGTAACATTTGTACGTATTCCCTTCTTTGATAGATATGAAACTGCTTTTAATCCATCATATGTCATAGGAATTTTTACAACTATGTTCTTGTGAATACTTGCAAGCTCTTCTGCTTCCTTTATCATATTTTCATAGTCCAAACTTATAACTTCCCCACTAATTGGACCATCTACTATAGATGCTATTTCCTTTAATGTTTCCTTTAAGTCTCTCTTTTCTTTTGCAATTAGGGATGGATTTGTTGTTATTCCATGTATAACTCCTAAAGAGTTAATTTCTTTTATATCCTCAATATTTGCTGTATCTAAAAATATTTTCATTTTTAATTCCCCCTTTATTTTAACTTTATTACTTCTTTTACTTTATTAACTATATTATTCGAAGTTAATCCGTACTTTTCTAATAACTCATTTGGCTTTCCACTTTCCCCAAATGTATCCTTAACACCAACTCTTAAAACAGGTACTGGACACTTTTCTGAAAC